>UMFU01059872.1_pt1 | contig 124824 bp, 110 predicted proteins | sample 1965091 | NCBI WGS metagenome assembly UMFU01 (sample SAMEA4836054, study PRJEB28245) | human gut metagenome | biome: gut microbiome; material: fecal sample | place: Denmark | collected 2008
ATGATTTTTGGGTGACACGTTGACGAAGTCAGGAAAAAGAAAGCAGCTGAATTATTGACCTCTGAAGAAGGAATTAGGCATCGGGGCAGACGATGCATTGAACCCGAGGCTGTCTTCGGACAAATCAAAAATAATATGGCATACCGTCGTTTCCGGCATTTTGGAAAGGACAAGATTGCTATGGACTTTTCCTCCTTCGCAATTGCATTTAATATCAAAAAACTATGCAAAAGGCTTCTGAATGGAGACTATAACAACTTACAGGCACTAATAAAACGCTTCTTAGAATGGATTTTACGGTTCAAAACAAATTCTATTGCCTTTTTAAGCTATAAACAGATGAAGATCGCTATATAGCCACTTCATAAGAAAGTTCTGCTATATAGCGATCTTTTGTTATAAAGAGGGTATTTTGACACACCCTTTATAATTTATTCATGAACATAAATATCCCAACCAAGATAATTTTCTACGGCCTCACTCAATATATCTACTACATCAGTGCGAACCATTGCCACATGATGTTCAAAGCCGTTCTTGCAAATAAACTTCATAAGTTTCTGCAAATTGTTCACTTTGGTGACAGCTATACATCCATCCATACCATATGGATCATTTGTAAGCTCTCCCTTTCCGAGATAACTCTTTATACAGCCGAGCGTATCATCCGTAGAGATGCGGAAGTATGTAAAATCTCCTTCAGTGCATTTTCCATACACAGCACCGAATGTATTAACCTTACCTAAGGTTCTACCAAGAACGCCAAGCGGTCCAAGCTTAAGGTCGTTATTAACAAAACTCTTCGGGAAGTTTCCACAGTGAGTACATACACATTTATTACGATCTTCAGCAAAGTTGTTATTCCAATCTAGCAATGCAGCCGGTTTGCCTGAAGCAAGACTCAGAGCATACATAGACACCGCTCCGGCGATATCAGTTTCACAAGCACAAGGAATAAGCTTTTCGCCAAGCATACTCATTGTAACGCATGCTGCGCATCCATAGTTCTGCTCAAGAGAATCCCAACACTGAATTGCAGCTGCATCAACCTCATTAGCCTGTATCCATTCTTCTACTGCCAATCCGAACTTAGCCTGTAATGCCAACTTTTCCTGATAAGCCTCTGGTACCTTTGCATAATGGCTTATCTCCTCCATTTTTGCCTTCAAAGCAGATGCTTCATTATCTATTTTTCTTGCATTGAAAAGAATCTCACTGAGGTCTACAGGCACAACAGTTATACCACTTGCCTGGAGAAGTTTCTCACTTGCACGACATGTGTTAAATCCGAGTGGACGTGTACCAATCTGGCCTATACGTGCATGAGTAAGTTTACGTACAACACGGCAGATGGCAGCAAACTTGTTGATATCCTTCATCAGCAGGTCGCTGTGTATAGAATAGGTGTGGAATGTTGTGTCTGTAAACGGTATTCCATACTGATACAGGTTGTTACAAACAGATATCTTTCCACAGAAAGCATCACGGCGGCTATCAAGATCAACTTTGTCGTTTTGGTCGTCGCAAGCCTGCACCAGAACAGGTACATGCAACTCTGCGCGACTGATAGCATTGATTATTCCTACTTCAAAGCCAAAGTTAGGCAGAGACACAATTATTCCGTCGATGTCATCACGGTTAGCACGGAACAGCGCAGCACATTTTTTGCCGTCTTCAACCGTCTCCATAGAACCACCGGTAGGAGTGTCCTGCTCATCCAATATAACATAGCCGTATCCGGCTTTATCTAACTCTTCCAACAACGTCTTACGTACATCAACAGCCAACTCTGAGTTGAAATACGCACGGGTACCGATAATCAGTCCAAACGTTTCCTTTCCTGTTTTAGCTTGTTTCTTCATAGTGTTTTCGTCTTTATTATTTATGATTTATTTTCTATTAACAGTATGTATGGCCTCTGTCCAACCTGCATAAAGGCGTTCACGCTCGTCACATGACATGGCCGGGAATATACGGTTGTCAGATGTGCGCAATGCAGCCACCTCATCCATATCCTTCCAAACCTTGCGTGCCAGACCATTCATAATCATAGCTCCCATTGCCGATGCCTCTTCTATATCAGAGCGATTGATGCATGCATCAAGCATATCTGCCTGAAATTGCATCAAAAGTTTATTCTTTGTAGGTCCTCCGTCTACACGCAGCTCCTTTAAAGTTATTCCGGCTTGTTTTGTCATCAGGTCAATCAAATCTTTTATTTGGTAGGCAATTGCCTCCAATGCAGCCCTACAGATATGTCCTTTCTCTGTAGCCAAAGTCATTCCACATATCATAGCCTTTGCCTGAGAGTTCCACCACGGAGCACCGAGACCTGCAAATGCCGGTACCATATAAACTCCTCCGTTATCCGGAACTTCAAGAGCAAACTTCTCTATCTCCGCAGGACTTTCAATAAGATGCAGGTTGTCAGTCATCCATTTGATTGTCGCACCCGTACAATGAATATTTCCTTCAAAAGCATAGAAAATCTTGCCTTTTGCAGCAAAGCCAACTGAAGTTACGAGACCTTCGGGAGCAGCCACAGCGTTTTCGCCGATATTCACCATAACAGACGAACCTGTTCCATATGTTGCTTTACCCATACCAGCCTCAAAACACATCTGACCAGCCAAAGCACCATGTGAATCGCCAAGCATACCGGCAATAACAATAGGCTCATCAAAAACTCCCTCTACAGTTGTTTCACCGAACACAGAATCGCAAGGCATAGGCTTTGCCATCATATTGCGTGGTATTGTCAGCAAGTTGAGGAGTTCATCATCCCAGTCTAATGTATGGATATTAAACAACATTGTACGCGACGCATTGGTATAGTCTGTCACATGCTCCTTGCCACCTGTCAGTTTCCACACAAGCCATGTGTCAATCGTACCCATCAGAAGTTCTCCATTATCTGCAGCCTGACGTGCTCCCTGAACATTATCCAATATCCATTTGACACCGCTAGCGGCAAAATATGGGTCAATGAGCAGTCCGCTACGCTCACGAATCAGGTCTGTATATCCACGCTCTCTCAATTCATTGCATATAGCTGCTCCACGCTGACACTGCCAAACCACGGCATTGTATACCGGCTTACCAGTAAAACGGTTCCAAACCACAGCCGTCTCACGCTGGTTTGTAATTGCCAAAGAATAAGATGCTTCGGCATCATCTACAGTCTTAACCACCTCACGTATGGCTTCGACCATATTATTATATATCTCCTCTGCATCATGCTCAACCCATCCCGGCTGAGGATAATATTGCTTATGGGCAACATTCTTACGACAGACCAACTGGCAATGCTCGTTAAAGAGCACTGCCTTTGTGGCTGACGTACTTTGATCAACGGTTATAATATATCTCATTTCAAAACCTTCTATAAGTTACTAAAGGCTTTTACTTCAAAAAGTCTTGAGCTGTAGCATAAATGCCTTCAGCATCTAACTTATAATAATGGAATATCTCCAATGGCTTGCCATGAATAGCATTTTCGTCAGGAATACCAAGTATACGCATAGGAACAGGGCAATTCTGACTCACTGTTTCTGCAACAATTGCTCCCAAGCCACCATACATGCTATGCTCTTCTACTGTCATTATTCGTCCAGTCTCGCGTGCAGCCTTAACTATAGCCTCAGTATCAGCAGGTTTAAGAGTATGCATATCGATGACACGAGTGCTTATACCCTCCTCTGCAAGGCGCTTTCCGGCCTGAAGAGCATGCCAAACTGTTTCACCAGTAGCAATAATTGTCAGGTCCTTACCATCCTGAAGCTGTATAGATTTTCCAATCTGATAATCAAAATTATTATCTTCATAAACATCAGGAACAGCATTACGGCCAACGCGAACATAAACAGGATGAGGATAATCTACAAGCTGCTCAACAAGTTTACGTGTCTGTCGTGCATCGCAAGGAAGTACAACCTGCATGCCGGGGAATGTGCGCAGCACAGCAATATCATGCAAACTATGATGAGTGGCGCCCAAAGCTCCATATGCAACGCCACCACTTACGCCCAGGATCTTAACCGGTTGGCCTGAATAAGCCACGTCAACCTTTACCTGCTCAAGACTGCGTGCTACATAAAAGCATGCAGGACCACATACGAACACTTTTTTTCCGCATGAAGCCAAACCGGCAGAAATGCCTACAGCATCCTGCTCTGCAATACCGCACTCAACAAACTGCTCAGGCAATTCTTTTGCAAAGTCAGTCAGAGTAACCGAGCCACGGGCATCGGTCGTTACGGCTACAATATTCTTATCTTTTTTACCAAGTTCAACCAGTGCATCGGTAAAACTTTTACGGCAAGCAACACTTTTTATTTCCATTGTTAACAATTCTTTTTAAGTTCTTCAATACGGTTAGTAATCTCAGCGATAGCTTTCTCATACTCCTCTGCCGTAGGCACGCCATGATGCCATTTCAGCACATTTTCCATGTATGAAACGTGGAAGCCCTTTGTTGTATGAAGCACAACCATGTGAGGCTTTCCGTTGTTATAATCTATCGATTCAAGGCAGTTAACAATAGCCTCAATATCGTTGCCGTCAACATCATATACATCCCATCCGAAAGCCTTCCAGCGCTCGTTAAGAGACTCAAGTTTCATCACATTCTCAGTTGTGTCACTTATCTGCAAGCCGTTTCGGTCTATCATTGCAACAAGATTATCCAACTTATAATTGCTTCCGGCCATGGCTGCCTCATATATTGAGCCTTCGCCCTGCTCGCCGTCGCCCATAAGTACAAATGTACGATAAGGCTTCTTATCCATTTTTGCGGCAATAGCACAACCTACACCAATTGAAAGACCGTGACCTAATGCACCGCTGTTAAATTCTATACCCGGGACTTCAACCGTAGGATGACCTGCCAACACAGACAGATAATCGCCATAAGTGTCGACAAGTTCTTTTGTTATGAAACCTTTTGCCTCGAGCACACAATAAAGTGCTTCCACACAGTGACCCTTGCTCATAATGAAACGGTCGCGCCCTTCCATTTTCGGATTCTCAGGGTTTACGTTCATGACACGCATATACAATGCTGTCAATACATTCAAAGACGAGAGATCGCCGCCGATATGACCGGCTTTGGCTTTATATACGACCTCTAACAAACGTTTTCTGATTTCCTCGCATTTCAATGTCAACTCAGGAATGCTCATTAATTTGTCCATATTTATATTGGTATTATTAAAATATATCTACTTGTAAATGGTTTTCATAATGTAATTACAAATTTAAACATTATTTTTTATAAGCTATTGCAATGTAACAAAAAACAAAGCAGAATAACATAAAACAAGGATGTTTCAACCACCCTAAATATTCGACTGACTTTTCGTCAAATTGTACTATTACGGAACTGTTAAATTTATTCTATTTTCATTTAAAGCTCTCAGAATAGCCATGCTCAAAGCAAATACGACTAAAACATCAAAATTTTACGCAAAGCACTGCTTATCGGTAATTATCTGAAAATCAATGTATTATATAATTCTGTATTTTGCATCAATGACAATACCATCGTCATTAACGGCCTTTTACAAGATAAAAGGTCATCTTTTACATAATAAAAGAATGTATTTTGCTATAAAACTCAGCACATTTTAAGTGAAAAACAACTGATTTTTCAAAGTAAAATCAGTGAAAAAGGACGTAAAACTTAATAAAAGCCGCTTTACATTACGGCTTTTATTAAGAAAACACGGAACATTTTTTCTAGAACAGGAAAAAATAATGACAAAACTTTTTACTACTTACGCTATTAACAATTGTCCTATTTACGAACATCCGCATATGACCATTCAACATCAGACGCCCTGAACAGGACAGCCCAATTTATCACAAGATGATGTTGAACAAGTAACCGGAGATAATTATAAATAACGTTATTGTCCCAAAGAAAATGCCGATGAGACGCCATGTCATAACTTTTTTAAGAAGTGTTGCTTCCGGCAAAGACAAGCCCACAACTGCCATCATAAAAGCAAGAGCCGTGCCCACAGGAATGCCTTTTGCCACAAACACCTCAATAACAGGCACTATTCCTGCTGCATTGGCATACATGGGAACTGCAAGTAGAACAGAAAGAGGAACAGCAAACCAGTTTGTCTCTGACATATACTGTTCAAAAAAGCCTTCTGGTACATAACCATGCATGAAAGCCCCAATGCCAATACCTATTACCACATAAAGCAACACACCCTTAACTATACCTAACGATTCTTTTACTATTATCGGCAAACGCTGCATGAATGGAGTATTGTCTCGTTCCCATGCATTAGAACCGGCGATGGAATTAAGTTGAATTTGCCTAACCCAATCGCTCAGATAACGCTCCAATCTCATTTTTCCCAGAATGTAACCGCCAATCATTCCAAGTAAAATGCCGCTTATTACATATATGGCAGTTATCCTTATGCCGAATGTTCCGATAAACATTGCTACAGCCACCTCATTTACCAATGGTGAGGTTATAAGATATGCAAAAGTAACTCCCAATGGTATTCCGCCCTTTACGAAGCCTATAAACAATGGTATTGACGAACAGGAACAGAATGGCGTTATTGCACCAAACAGCGAAGCGAAAAAATACTGCAAGCCATATAACTTACGCGAAACCAGATATTCGCGCAGACGCTCTATTGGAAAATATGCATTAATAATGCCCATGATTATACTAATCAGAAGCAACAGCAGCAATATTTTAATCGTATCATAAAAAAAGAAATTAACTGACGATCCCAACGCCGTACCTGCATTAAGACCAAACACATCATACACAAGCCAATCTGCAAAACTTTGTATCATAATATCACATCTTTTATGTTTGTAAAAATACGAACAGAAAATATAAAAAAATACTATTCACACACGCAGCGGGGCAGTTCCGCTTTTTTTATTTCTGTCAGATAAAATCTGGCAAAGGCATTTTTAATCTCGTCGCGCACTCTCCTAAATTCCGTCATAATAAAATTTACGTCACCCGGCAATCTTGAAGGATCATCAAAACCGATATGCAACCTCTTACCCACCCTGCCTTTAAATGCCGGACATGTTGCATCGGCATCGGAACATACTGTTATGACGTAATCCCAATACTCATCAAGATATTCCATCACATTCACAGGAATATGACTGCTTATGTCAACTCCGGCCTCTTTCATTACGGCCACAGCTTTCGAGTTTACCTGTTCAGCCGGCTTTGTTCCGGCTGAACGTACATAAAGACTATCGTCAAACGACTGCAAGAAACCATGCGCAATTTGACTCCGGCAACTGTTTCCGGTACACAATATCAAAATTTTCATATCAAATTATACATCATCAAGCCATAATATATTCCGACAAATATAAACACAACTGCAACTATACGGCTGAACCATTTCTGAAAGACTTGCATTTTATTATAGAATTTTCCTATTCCGGACACACTATAGGCTAATACCCATGCCGCCAGCATGACCGGCAAGCCTGTAGCCAGGGCATAGACAACGGGCAGGAAATAGCCCTCACCTTCCATAGCAGCCATAGGAATAAGCATACCAAAATAAAACAGTCCGCTTGTAGGACAAAATGCCATGGCAAATAATATCCCAAGAAGGAGGCTGCCCCATGCTCCTTTCAGCCTTTCAGTCCTTTCCGAGGCACTGAAGCCAAATTTCGGCAAATGAAGTTTGTCGCTAAAAAGCATAAACAAGCCGATTAGAACCAATGCTGGAGCAAGAAGCAGCTCGCCCCACTCGCTAACACCTTTTTGTATAAAAAACATGTCGGCTCCACGCTTAAGCAACACTATAAGTATTGCGCCAAGGACGGAATACGCAATCATACGGCCGGCTGTGTATAACAAACCATTCAAGAATATGCGATTACGGCTGTCAAGATTTTTACTGATAAAACCTATTGCAGTAATATTGGTTGCAAGAGGGCAAGGACTTACAGCTGTAAGCAGCCCAAGCAAAAATGCTGTAACAACAGGTATCTCGCTGCTATCAAGCAAGCTTTGCAAGTATTCCATACGTAAATGCTATTTCAACAACTGATTAATCTTTTTCTTAAGCTCGGTTTTAAATTGTGCCGTATTATTTCTGGCATACTTAAAACCCATACGTGTCAGGTCGTTCCTTTTTTCTTTTCCGTTATTCCATCCGTTTACATATAACGAAGACCAGCTGACACGATATTTATCGGCTATCTTTTCGCCTTGAGGTGTAGAAATATCAACCTCTTTGAAACGCACCTTGCCGCTCTTGACAAACTTGGCAAAATCGTTATACACAACTTCTTTGGTGTATTTTTCAATAGCTCTACATGTCGGACATCGCTGTTTGCCATGAAAATAAATAACCTCAACATACTTGCCGGTTTGTGCAAAAACCCATCCTGTAGACAAGAACATGCACAATAATGAAAGCAACACGAATTTCTTCATAATTTCAATATTCTTATTTTGTCAAAATTGTGCGTATCTCATCTTTAGTTATACGTCCTTTGGCTACAACTTTTCCATCAACAACCAAAGCAGGAAGACTCATGACGTTATATTCCATTATTTTCATCAAATCCTCCTCTTTCACTAAATCAGCTTTTAAGCCTAACTCATTAACAACCTGCTCTACCGCAGAATAAAGTGCTCTACAATTTGCACATCCAGTACCTAAAACTTTAATTTCCATTTTACAATATTTATTAGTTAAACGTTATTCGCAAAACAACGAACATAAGACATAAAAAGAGAAGGTTGTCAGTCGCAACACCCTCCTGCTTTACATATGCATTGCCCAAAGAATTCTGAGAATAAGGCTTTAGCCAAATTCCAATTCTCATTATTAATACAATATTTCACTTTAGGAGCCTCTACCTCACCCTGTATCAGACCGGCATCTTTAAGTTCCTTTAGATGCTGAGAAACAGTAGCCTTTGCAATAGGAAGCTCTTCATTAATGTCACCAAAATAGCAAGTTTTTTGCTTTGCCAAGAAATTCATTATGGCAATACGTGCCGGATGGCCCAATGCTTTTGCAAATCTGGCAAGCCTTTCCTGCTTTATTGTATAATCCCTTTTTTCATCCATATAATCAAATGTTGTTCGCAAATATACGAACATATTTTTAAATCAACAAATATTATTATATTTTTTTGACCAAATGGCTTTAAAAAAAGAATAATGACGGAAAGCAGAACAAAGTCTATATTCCCCGCCATTATTCTTTTCTGGCACATTCAGAATAAACCTAATCTAAATATGCACGAAAGTTTATATTCCTATCTGTTCTTATTTTTAATATACCAAGTATGCGTAAACAGCAGATACATCAGCATGGCCATACACAATATTGTCAATGCCACAATGTACATAGCACTAATGTCATTATAGAAAAAATAATATCCCAAAAATATTCCTAAGGAAATACCAAATTCCCATGACAAGAAAAACGTGCTTTGCGACGTTCCACGCTGACAATGAAGGCTTAATTTCAAAAAGAACAAAAGAAAACGTGCTCCAATTATACCAATTCCACATCCCAACAATGTTGGCGAAATTAAATTAATCGCATTCCTGTCACCCGAAAAATACATCAGGCACGCTGCCATCATCAGCAATATTCCGGTGACAACCTCACTCTTTAATTCTGCATTTACGAACACAAAACGCTGCGACAACATAGCAAGAATAAATCCCGCCATCAGCATGGCGTAAAAAGTGGACGTATGTTCTGCGGATAGAAACAACCCTACGACAACGGCAACCAATGAAAGATTTAGAAACAGCCATTTGCCTTGAGGGAGAAAGAATCTATCTAATGAAACCTTACATATCACATCTTCAGGTGCTCTGAACGGAAACTTCACCGATAATATCAAAAACGTTGACAATAAGCACAATACAGCAGAAATTAAAGTAATAGTGCTAACACTCAACATTGGCGTGAGTAATATCGATATTAATGGTCCGACAGATAATGCCAATCTGGAAAACCAAGCAGAAGAATGATTTGCTTCTGTACGTTGGAAAGACTCGCATGTATCAATTATTAATGTACTGGACAATACCATCTGAGCTAAGCCAAAGGCGGCTCCCTGAATAAACCGAAGTACAGGAATCAGTATGTATCCCTCTATCTGAAATACATGCCCACGCTGTATGTAGTAAAGTGCGCAAAAACATATGACCAATACCCAAATCGATCTGATACATACAAGATTTCTGCGATACTTCTGCACAAGATAGGAACAAAAAAAGCCAAGAGAAAAAACTCCCAGGCCAAATATTCCTAATGATACAGCTACTACACCAGGCGAAAGTCCGGCATCCTTTATCATCCATATTGGCAATAAGGGTATTTGGATATAAACGGCAACTGTCAATAACAAATTGGCTACAGCCATTAGCCAAAAATCCTTATGCCAAAGCTTTACATGTACTGGAGTATTTTGTGTGTACATTAATAAGATTCGTTTTCATTCGGGAAGGAGCAATCTTTCACGTCAGTGATGTATTGTCCTATTGCATCAGTCATGATGCTATTAAGATCTGCATATCTACGTAAGAAACGAGGATTAAATCCTTTTGTTTTACCTAACATGTCATCAACAACAAGAATCTGACCGTCAGTGCCATTTCCTGCACCAATACCAATTGTAGGTATATGAATTTCCTTTGAAACTTCTGTAGCTAAAACAGATGGAACCTTTTCAAGAACCAAGGCAAAACACCCTGCCTCAGAAAGCAACTTGGCATCTGAAAGCAATTTATTAGCCTCTGCATCATCTTTAGCACGTACAGCATAAGTGCCAAACTTGTTGATGCTCTGTGGTGTCAGACCGAGATGGCCCATTACAGGAATTCCGGCATCAAGTATACCTTTTATCGTGTCTATAATTTCAGCACCACCTTCAAGCTTTAAAGCATCGCATCCGCTTTCCTTCATTATGCGGATAGCATTCTTTATGCCTTCCTTGCGGTCAACCTGATAACTGCCGAACGGCATGTCACATACAACTAAAGCACGACTAACTCCGCGTACAACAGATTTTGCATGATAAATCATCTGATCTATTGTTATAGGCAACGTAGTTCCGTTACCAGCCATAACATTTGAAGCTGAGTCACCAATCAATATTCCATCAATACCGGCTCCGTCTACAATGCTTGCTGTCGTATAATCATAAGATGTCAGCATAGATATTTTTTCTCCACGCTGCTTCATCTCAATAAAACGATGGGTTGTTACCTTACGGGTGTCGTTAACCAAATATCCTGTCATATTTATCTTTTATTTGATATGTTTTGAGTATTTACAATTAAACCCCTATCTTAAAATTGGCTGCAAAATTAATGCTTTTAAATTAAGTTACACAATATTTTGCATAAATTTTGATAATTAAGCCCTTTGAAATCAGATATGACATAATCGGAATATGGAGAAATCGACTCTTTTGTATTTGTTGTAGCCAATCCGACAACCATCATTTGTGCGGCCCTTCCCGATTTCAATCCGTTAAAACTATCTTCAAAAACAACACATTCATCATGTGACAGACCAAAGTGTTTTGCACCTTTTAAATAACAATCAGGATCTGGCTTGCTTCTCTCAAAATCCTCAGAAGTAAGTATAATATCAAATAATGATTTAAATTCTGGTCTTGACTCATACACTGAATTCATTTTCATTATATTAGAACTGGTAACTACCGCTGTCTTTATATTATTCTCCTTAAGATCCTTGATAAAATCAATAAATCCGTCTACATACTCGAACTTCATTGTATGCTCAAATTCATCGAGTCGCTTTACTATTTCAGACTGTTCTTTTTCCATTCCTGCAAAATACTTGTCAAATATTTGCACAAGAGTTTGTCCTTTGATGGTATATTCCAATCCAGGTTTATCAGGATGATATAAACGGCACTGACTGCCCCAGAAAACAGTATACTGGTCCTCTGTATTAAAGACAACACCATCTAAATCAAAAAGTGCTGCACGAATCTGTTTACTTGCCATAACTAATATAATTTTACGGCTGCAAAATTAATCAATTTATAAAATAAAACAGAAATTATTTGTGGTTTTCCTTGGTTTGATTTAATTTTGCAATTAAATAGTGATAAAATGAGAAGATTAATAATTTCCTTATGCTTTGTTTTTTCCGTATTATCAATGATTTGTTCATGCGGAGGCACATCTAGTTCCAATAAGAGTGGAACGGACAGCATCATGTTTGACAGTATCAAAATGGATTCTACAGTATTTCTTACAGAAGATACGGCAGGTCCACGATGCCATATCAGTTTATGTCTCACTTATGCAAAAGGGAAAAACGCTGAATATATAAACGATTCTATTATAAGATCTGGAGTATTGTGTCCTGACTACTTTTCTATAACACCACAGAAAATATCTGTACCTGAAGCTGCAGATTCTTTTATGACAAGGTATCTGAATGATTATAAGGTTGATTATGGTAGTTTATATAAAGCAGACAAAACTCATGGCAGTTCATACAATTGTGAATATATTGTCAAAACATATGTCAGCCAAGAAGCTGAAGATTACTATACCTATATAGCAAACATTTATAGTTATGGTGGCGGTGCTCATGGGAGTTCTGTTATAATAACAAAGAACATAGATAAAAAAAGCGGTAAAATTGTTTCATTAAAAGACCTTTTTGTACCTGGTTATGAAATTGAGCTGAATGATTTGATTGTAAAAAATCTATGTAAGACATATAATGTGAAAAATTTGAATGAACTTAACGAAAAAAGCATCTTTATGGGTATAGATGTTTACCCTTCAGATAATTTTATAATTAATGATGATGGAATAACTTTCATTTATTCGCCTGATGAAATTGCATATCATGCAGCAGGAGAAATTAGAGTTGATATTAGTAATTCTGAATTGGAAAATCTTTTTAAGAAGAAATAATGCCTAATGGAGACAATATTAAAATATTTCAGCAAACTTACAGATGCTCAAAAGCAGCAGTTTGAAGCATTGTATGATTTATATCACGACTGGAACAATAAAATAAATGTTATATCAAGAAAAGACATTGATTCTTTATATGAACATCATGTTTTACATTCCTTGGCAATAGCTAATGCGATAAAATTCAGACCTGGAACAAAAGTATTAGATTTTGGTACCGGAGGCGGATTTCCTGGTATTCCTCTTGCAATAATGTTTCCTGAAACTCAATTCAAATTAATAGACGGTACAGGAAAAAAAATATTGGTTGTAAATGAAGTCTCAAAAGCTATCGGGCTGAAGAACTGCGAAGCTGAACAAATAAGAGGTGAAAACGAGCAGGGTAAATATGATTTTGTCGTTAGCAGGGCTGTTATGCAATTGCCTGATTTAATACGCATAATAAAGAAAAATATAAGTAATAATCAGCGTAATTCTATGCCCAATGGCATATTCTGCCTCAAAGGAGGAGACGTCTCTAATGAGATAAGCAAGTTTAAGCATATTGCAGAAGTTACAGATATAAGCAAAATGTTTAATGAAGAATGGTTTAAGAATAAATATCTTATTTACGTTCCACTTTAAGTTATATTAAATGCAATGCTGAACATACAAAGAATCGTATGTAACATGTTTCAAGAAAACTGTTACATTGTAAGCGATGACACCAAAGAATGTGTTATCATTGATTGTGGTGCTTTTTATGAAGAAGAGAAAAAGGAAATTACAAATTATATAAGAGACAACCAACTCATTCCAAAACATCTGCTTTGTACACATGCACATATTGATCATAATTTTGGGAATTATGCTATATATAAAGAATTTGGGCTTAAACCGGAAGTATGCATTAATGATAAAATATTGATGCATAAATTAAAAGAACAAGCCTATACTTTTATCGGATTAACTTACAACGAAGAAATCCCTGAAGTTGAAAAATATTTAAAAGAAGCAGATACAATTTCATTTGGTACACATTGTTTCAGCATACTGCAAACCCCAGGCCATACGCCCGGTTCCGTATTGTTTTATTGTAAAGATGAATCTATAGCATTTTCTGGAGATACCTTATTTAGAATGAGTATAGGCAGGACAGACTTTGAATTTGGTAGTTATAATGAAATAATAAATAGTTTAAAGAAAATTGCCTCGTCTCTCCCTGCAGAAACAATAATACTTCCTGGGCATGGCGACAAGACAACACTCAAAGACGAGATAACATATAACCCATATTTTAAATAAATATTTAAACAACGTAATGACAATTAAACCGGAAAAGATTATATTAGGCATAGACCCCGGAACAAATATAATGGGATATGGGTTGCTCAAAGTTAATGGCAACAAAGCTTCTATGATGGCTATGGGCGTCATAGATATGAGAAAAATTCATGACCCATATCTAAAACTAGGACGCATCTTCGACCGAGTGAGTAGTCTTATAAAAGAATTTTTACCTGACGAAATGGCGATTGAAGCACCTTTTTTCGGTAAAAACATACAATCGATGCTCAAACTTGGCAGAGCACAAGGAGTTGCTATTGCAGCAGCGATACACTACGATATTCCAATACACGAATATGCCCCATTAAAAATTAAAATGGCAATAACAGGACAGGGGCTTGCCTCAAAAGAACAAGTTGCTGGTATGCTCAAACGTTTATTAAATATAAAAGAAGAAAAATTGACCCCATTTATGGATGCAACAGATGCATTGGCTGCTGCATATTGTCATTTCCTGCAGTCTAACGCCCCAACTACAAGCCATACATATAGAAGTTGGAAAGATTTTATAAACAAGAATAAAGAAAAAATACATGCCTAAAAGAAGAGATTTACTTTTCTCATAAGCAAATATAATAAAAGAAATAGTAAACACACGTTTTAATTCAGTAAACCACATTTGTCCTTTTTAGAAAGAAGATTAAACTACTTATCAATGTCGATAAATTAAGATTCTAACAATTCTATAACAATATCAGTGGTAAGCTTTTTCTAATTCGCATCTCAAAATCAATAATCTATTTCAGTCGAAATTTCAACATGCAGATTATCATAGTAGCAATAATACTCATCTCCGGCATCGTATATATTGGTATAAAAATATATCGAACATTTACACACAATAATGGTCCATGTACAGGATGTCCTCTTAGTGATGCATGTTCAAAAGGAAAAAAGAAAGACAATTGTAAATCATCCGAAAAATCAAATAACATAAAATATTAGACTATAATTTTAAGTTTTTAAATTCTAGAAAAACATTATATATAATTTCGATGAGATATGGAATAATTGAAATTATGCAATAAATTATATCCTAACCAAACGACACCGCACACGTTTTATATTATAAAATAGATAGTATCTTAATGATAGCAAAATTGAGACTTGCCACAAATTAAATGACAAGTCTCAATCCTTTATTCATCAATAATATAATTGTCAAATATTATTTTTCAGTATCAGGAGTCTTCGAGGCGACCTTTTTTGTTGATGTTCTCTTTGCTGCTGGTTTTGCAGATTTTGCCTTTTCCATCTTCACCTTTAATTTTTCTTCAGCAGCCTGCATCTTTTCAACTTTGGCTTTTAGGCGTACAATTTCTTTATCCTTCATTTCGATTTCATCACCTTGATTCTTTATGGTTGTAAGTAAAGAATTAAGTTCTTCATTGTCAATCTCCTCTGGATAAAGTGTATTTACACGATTCATGAAATCACCTAATATATTCATGTAATTTGTAAAGGCATCAAAAGGAGAACTGTAGATACCTCTATCTAAACCAACATTTGATGGTTTGGTTGTCATAAATCGGAAATTATTGCTTGCCTGTAAGTAATCCCAATCCTGGTTAATGCGCAGATCATTTGCAATCCTGACACGATCTGCAACACTATATAATTTGTTGAATGCTTCTCTTTGCATCGGATTTCCGAGCCAGCAACTTACGTCACGCTCCTCGTCTACCCAAGATAAAGTGTCGGGAACATCCAAATCGCCAACACTATTCATCTTTAAACAAATTTCTGTCGGTGTAGAGAAATTGATGCCTCTAGCTTTTGCACATGCTGGCAATGCTTTTATAAACTCAAGTATATTTGAAGATAATGGTTGAGCAATTCCTATAGCAGAAAGCTCCATAAAAATATTAATTATTTGTTCATTTTCCGGAAGAGATGCAATTCGGTCCATATAATTGTCAGCAAACAAAGGATACCCATCCCATTCACTGTTATTAAAACGTAAACTTACATCATCACTAAGTTCAATATCTCTTAATAACAGTTTAAGATTTGGAGCCATCGGACAATTATAAACATAATGTGGAGACTTCCATCCCAAAACATGTTTTGCACCTTCAGTAAGCATTCCCTTGAATCCCATCGCTGCCGCTTGTGCACCAATAGAATCTGTATAAATCAGAGAAGAGTTACGCAACACTGTAGGTTTCTTACCAAAATATTCCTGCATTTTTGCAGCTTGTTTCTTAACATCATCTGCAAATGTCTCTTCGTTGACAAGAGAAGACAAACCATGCGAATATGGTTCTGCGAGAAATTCTACACACCCAGTGTCATTTAATTCTTGCAATTTGGTTATTACCTGAGGAGCATGCATCTCCAACTGCTCTAAACCTACGCCAGAAATAGAAAATGCAAGTTTAAAATATTTTCCATTATCACGAATCATTTCTTGAAATGCATTTAATGCAGGCATATATGAGCGCTCCGCGATATCACTTATACTACGCTCATTTTCAAAATCATCATAATAATAATGGTCAGTTCCTATATCAAAGAAACGATAACGTTTTAAATGAATAATTTGATGTATTTCAAAATATAGGCATATTGTTTTCATAGCAAAAGTCTTTTTTATTTGTATTTGTCTTAAATATTATTTGTTGTATATGATTATCTGTACCCTAAAGTACGTTCATAAAGTTCACGTATCCATAAACCAACTTTCTCCCACGTAATTTCGTCAACTTCACGCTTACCCTCACTTTGCAGATATTTAAACAGGCTTTCATTGTGGCAGATTGAATAAATTGAATCTGCAAGTGCATGGATATCCCAATAATCAACTTTAATACAATTGGTCAGTATTTCAGCACATCCACTTTGCTTTGATATAATAGTTGGAGTACCGCATTGCATAGCCTCCAGCGGAGATATTCCAAACGGTTCACTAACAGACGGCATTACATATACATCAGAATCTTTAAGGCATTCATAAACTTGCTTGCCACGCATAAAACCGGGAAAATGGAAACGGTCAGCAATACCACGTTCAGCTGCAAGATATATCATTGCATCCAACATGTCACCACTTCCAGCCATGCAAAAACGCACATTTCTTGTACGATGTAATACCATATTTGCAGCTTCAACAAAATACTCAGGTCCTTTTTGCATTGTTATTCGTCCCAAGAAAGTAACAACTTTTTCCTTATTCGTATGATCTGGACGCGGGATATCTTGTAATTCCTGACGCAATGGATATACAGCATTATGTACAGTAAAGCATTTACGTGGGTCTTGATGATACTGATTAATCACAGTTTGACGTGTGAGTTCACTAACACACATTATACAATCAGCATTATCCATACCATCTTTCTCTATAGAATAAACAGTAGGATTCACCTTGCCACGGCTACGGTCAAAATCCGTTGCATGAACATGTATACACAAAGGCTTTCCACTAATCTTTTTTGCATGTATTCCAGCCGGATATGTAAGCCAATCATGTGCATGTATAATATCAAACTCCTGTTGACGTGCAACGACGCCAGCAACAATTGAATAATTGTTTATTTCACTATGAAGATTGTCTTGATATTTACCGGAAAATTCAATACAACCAAGGTCATTTACCAACATGTAATTGAAATCAGCATATATGTGATCTCGCATTTTGTAGTACAAATCCGGATCCATTATATTACCGACACGTTCTTTCACATAATCATAATTTACATCACGATAAACTACAGGAACGGCATTCATTGCAATAACATTCAAGAAACTGCGATCTTCATCACCCCATGGTTTAGGAAGACAAAATGTTATTTCAACGTCTCCCTGATCAGCCAAACCTTTAGTTATACCATAACTTGCAGTTCCAAGACCTCCCAAAATATGAGGAGGATATTCCCAACCAAACATTAAAACTTTCATTATAGTCCCTCCTCGATTATTTTACATATGAATATTTTTCCAAAAGATTTAAAGTACGAAGAATTTCAGCGACATTCATAGCATAAGATATCGCTCCTCTAGCCTTGAATGGCGGATTACCATCGAATAGTTCCGGAATAGTTCCTAGACAATTAATAATCATCTCATCCTCGTATCCAACCATCTGCCTTTCAATAAAACTTAATCTTGTACGTTTATATAGCTTTAGACAAGCCTCCATATAGAATCCGCCAAGCCAAGGCCATGCTGTACCCTGATAATAAGAGTAATCACGATTTGCTCCTGAACATACAGGACTATAACCTCCGCTCTTAGGTGAAAGCGAACGTAATCCTTTAGGAGTTAACAATTCACGTGTACAAATATCCAAAACACTTTTTTTCTGTTCTGGTGATAAAGGAGAATAATCAAAAGCGACCGGGAATATCATGTTCGGGCGCACACTCCAATCCATCATATTGCCATCCACATAATCAAACAGATATCCATAATCATTCAAGAATGTCCTTACGAATGATTGTTTACATGATTCTGCCAAGTCTTCCCATTGGTTAGCTTTTGTCTCATTGTTATTCTGCTTTGCTAATTTAGCTCCAAACTTAAGTGCATTAAACCATAGAGCATTAAATTCCACTATATAACCAGATCTTGGTACAACCGGCTTACCATTAACAATAGAATTCATCCATGTTATCGGCTTATCATGGCCATTTGCATAAAGAAGACCATTAGTGTCGAGACGCAAATTTGGATGTTTGCCGTCTATGATATAACATATAATATCACTTATCAACTTACCATACATGCTTATGCATTTTTCGTCACCGGCAGACTTTGCATATTGCTGTATAGCCCAAATTGCCCATAACAAAACATCCGGCTGATCTATCTCAGTAATTTTAACTGTAAGTGGCTTGTTTTGCATAAACTCTCTCAACCCCTTCTCTGCCGTTTTCATAACAAGTTCAAAATAATCTTGCTCGTCTATTGAAAGGGTTAGTCCAGGAAGAGATATAAATGTATCACGAGCTCGGCATTTAAACCACGGATATCCAGCAAGAAGATACCTCTCTGTCTTATTGGCACTATTATGAAACTGATGGGCCGCATTCACTAAACAATGGAAAAAATTGTCACGCGGAGAACGGTCATCTACTTCTTTGTCAAAAAGGTGCTTCATTGTACTTGTTTTAATTTCTGAAGTTGAAGCTGCAAATACAATACTTTCACCTTTTTTTATGTTCATCTCAAAATACCCGGGGACATATAGGTCTTCAACATAAGAATAGCCGCGTTCTTGCTCTTTTGGATATTCGATACCACGATACCAATCAGGGACAAAGACAAATTCATTTGCCTTGCTAAACTGCATATATAGATCAGGATAACCTGCATACATACAAGTTTTAATACCATTGTCAACCATCTGAAAGTCACGGCTGGCTGTATTGTTCTCATGCGTGCATTGGTTAACACTTCTAAATGCCATGAAAGGCTTGAATCTTAAGGTTGTTTCACTATGTGCATCCAACAATGTATAACGTATCAATATACGATGCTCATAATGCTGAAAAACAACTTCTTTTTTCAAGAGAACTCCTCCAACACGATAAATTGTTGTAGGCACTTTTTCACAATAAAATTCACGAATGTATTTATGCCCTTTTGGACTAAAGTTATTACCTTGATACTTATGCAGTCCTAAATTGAACTCAGCACCATGCTGAACCACAGTAACGTCTAACGATGAAAGCAAAACATGATTATCATCATCTAGTTCCGGAACAGGAACAACAAGTAAACCATGATACTTACGAGTGTTACAATCCACAATTGTAGAACAAGAATAAGCCCCTGAACGGTTTGTACGCAACAACTCTCTTGAAAGAGATTCTTCAAGATTAGTCATAAGAGCTTTTTCGAATCGAAGATAACTCATAGTTGTATATATATAAGATTTAAAGTTTGCATTTCTTAAATCATTTTGAGACCAATTGATCCTATCATCTCAAAAGACAGTTCAAAAGTACTAAAATTATTTTTAAAACAAGAACAAATTCTATTTTTTTTAATTGAATAAGCCTACTTATAAACAATTTATCATTAAGGATTCTATTTTATAGGCGCATTCTAATAAAATCCATCTGTGATTAACAGATTTCACGTCAACTTTACTTTCAAAATTGAGCAAAGTTTTTAAATATAAAAGTAATTTTATGTACCATTTAAATATATATACTACGGAGATATAAACCGCATATTATATACATAAAACTACACTATTTAAAAAACTTCTTTACAGAAGATTGTCTTCACAAGGGCTGCATTATATATTCGAAAATATTTTCTTACAAATATTTTCAAAACTTATTAAATTAGCAGACCTCAAGAGCTTATAATACCACAAATATTTAAAATATCTTTTATTTCTACCCATTTTAGATAGAAATAAAAGACATTTAACCTAATACTATATTAGAACGTACTCGGCTTAATGTTTCGGGAGTCATCTGCAAATAGCTTGCAATATAAACCAATGGGGCACGAAGTGTTACTTGCGTAGCCAGTTTACACATTTTGCGATATCTGTCTTGCGCAGTTTCAAACCTAAGTAAATCTGCATGTATCTGTGAGAGGATTAATGACTCCTCCAATATTTTCCTGTACAATATTTGTATATTCACATTATGCAGAGCAACTTCCTCCAAACGCGCTTTTGGTAAAGCATATATCAATACAGGCTCCAAAGCCTCCACTTGCAGACTCGTAGGTTCTTCTTTAAAAAGGCTTTCTATACACATAACGATATTGCCCTCAACTGCCATATGCTCTGTAACTTCTTTACCTTTTTTAAAATAGAATTGCCTGACAAGCCCCTTCTCTATATAGTAAATGTGCTTACATATCTCGCCCTCACTTAGAATCATCTGCCCCTTTGCAAATTTCATCGGCACAAGGATATTCTCTAATATGTCTAGCTCATCATGAGTCATCGTACTATATTTACGCGCAAGCTCACGTGCAATGTCCCGTGTTGTTTTCAATACTTCCTTCATTGTGTCCTCCTTCTTCTTGATTAAGATTAATCCAATTTCAATACTGCAAGAAAAGCCTTCTGGGGTACTTCGACATTACCGATTTGCTTCATTCTCTTCTTTCCTTTCTTCTGCTTTTCAAGAAGTTTACGCTTACGGCTGACATCTCCTCCATAACACTTTGCTGTTACGTCTTTTCTGACACATTTAATTGTTTCTCTTGCTATTATTTTTGCTCCGATAGCAGCCTGAATTGCAATATCAAATTGCTGACGCGGAATCAGCTCCTTCAACTTTTCACACATACGTCGCCCAAAGGTTGCAGCATTATCCTGATGAGTTAAAGTAGACAAGGCGTCTACAGGCTCACCATTCAACAATATGTCAAGTTTGGCAAGTTTTGAAGGACGGAAGCAGTCAACATGATAATCAAAAGACGCATAACCCTTTGATACACTTTTTAATTTATCATAAAAGTCTATGACGATTTCGCCCAAAGGAATCATAAAATGAAGTTCAACTCTATTGCCACTAACATATTCTTGATTTATGAGCTCACCTCGCTTGTCAAGACACAATTTCATTATCGGGCCAATGAAATTAGAACTTGTTATTATTGAGGCTCTGATATATGGTTCCTCTATATGGTCTATCAATGTGCTGTCAGGCAGTCCTGACGGATTATGTACTTCTTTAACATTGCCGTGCTTATCATAAACCATATATGAAACGTTCGGCACTGTTGTTATCACGTCCATATCAAACTCACGGTCAAGACGCTCCTGAACTATCTCCATATGAAGAAGTCCCAAGAAACCGCATCTGAAGCCGAAGCCTAACGCTACAGACGATTCCGGTGAGAAAGTCAAAGACGCATCATTAAGCTGCAACTTCTCTAATGATGCTCTCAAATTTTCATAATCCGACGGGTCTATAGGATAAACGCCAGCAAACACCATTGGTTTCACTTCCTGGAATCCAGAGATAGCTTTCTCACATGGACGTGCCACATGCGTAATAGTATCACCGACCTTAACCTCCTTACTGTCTTTTATACCGCTGATAATGTATCCGACATCTCCAGTTGACAGCCTTTGTCGCGGAATCATATCCATTTTTAATACGCCAACTTCGTCAGCAGTATACTCCATTCCGGTATTGTAAAACTTAACTTTATCACCTTTTGCTATACTGCCATTTTCAATCTTGAAATAAGCAATAATTCCCCTGAAAGAATTGAATACAGAATCAAAAATAAGAGCCTGTAGAGGGGCATCAGGATTACCTGACGGATGAGGAATACGTTCTACAACTGCATTAAGAATTTCCGGAATACCTTCACCGGTTTTTCCTGACGCACGAATTATTTCCGTTCTGTCACAACCCAACAAGTCTACAATTTCATCTTCAACTTCGTCGGGCATAGCAGAAGGCATATCTATTTTGTTTATAACAGGAATAATTTCCAAATCATGCTCTAACGCCATGTAAAGGTTACTAATAGTTTGAGCCTGAACACCCTGAGTTGCATCAACAACCAGCAAGGCTCCTTCACATGCTGCTATACTACGTGAAACTTCATAAGAGAAATCGACATGCCCCGGAGTGTCAATAAGATTAAGTATGTATTTTTCTCCGTTCAGCTCATACTCCATTTGTATTGCATGGCTTTTGATTGTTATTCCACGTTCACGCTCCAGATCCATATCATCAAGCATCTGACCTTCTGTTATCTGAATGGTTTTTGTATACTCAAGAAGTCGGTCAGCTATAGTTGATTTTCCGTGGTCAATATGTGCGATTATACAGAAGTTTCTTATTTCGTTCATCAGTAATTTATTTTTGGAACGCAAATATACAAAAAAATGCATTTCGTTCCTAATAAATTAGCCGTTTTTATGAATAAAATAAAAAAAACAATATACATTGGTTCTTATCAAAAGATATTAATTACTTTTGCAAACAAAATAAAGAGGATTTATGAAAAAGTATTTGTTAATTCCATTTGTTGCCGTATTTCTGGCTTCATGCCATGAAAGCCTCGAGGAAAGGGCCGAACGTGAAGCCAAAGAGTTTACAAAAAAGAATTGTCCCATGAAAGTATCTGAATATGTCACAAACGATAGTATGACATACGAAAAAGACTCCCGCACGATACACTATTATTACTCAATAAAGGGCAAGGCTGATACAAGTGCATTAGACAAGAAGCAGGCGAAAGCAGAGCTGATAAAGGGAATAAAAGATGCAACAGGAATACGCAACTATAAAGAAAACGGTTTCAACTTTGCATACACTTACTATTCAACGAAGAACAAAGGCCAAATACTATTGGATGTAAAAATCACTCCAAAAGAATACAATACCAAATAGAATCAAACCTGATATATAATTTTGCCGTTAACCCAAGTTCTAAGTACATTTGGATTAACGGCAAAAAATTTGACTATTTTTTTACTTATAAAGTTCATCAATAGCCCTACAAAGCTGATCAGGACAACTTGTCGCCTTATAACCACAACGTATACCGTCTAACCGGGCTTTAACATCGTTGACATTCATCCCTCTTACCAAGGAACATATTCCCTGTAAGTTTCCGTTGCAGCCGCCTTCAAAGCTAACGTCTACTATGCAGTCATTATCATCAACCTTTAGATTAATCATCTGGCTGCAAGTGCCTGAAGTCTTATAAGATATACTTTTCATTATTACAAAAAGTCAAGGAATGATTATTCCGGTTTCATGTTTGTATAAACGTTCTGAACATCGTCATCATCCTCAAGCAGCTCAACCATCTTATCGATAGTTTCACGCTCTTCCGGTGTAACGTCTTTCAGGTCGTTAGGTATGCGTGTAAACTCAGCACCGGTAACCTCAAAGCCATTCTCTTCAAGGTGTTTCTGAATTTCACCGAAACATTTCGGATCGCCATAGATGGTTATTTCACCAGATTCCTCATCTGTGTCGTATTCGTCATCAACACCATAATCGATAAGATCAAGTATCAGCTCATCCATTTCAACACCATCCTTTTTCTTGAATGTGAACACACATTTATGATCAAAAAGGAAAGACAGACTTCCCATTGTGCCGAGGTTGCCGCTGAATTTATTAAATATAGCTCTTACGTTTCCTACCGTACGTGTTGTGTTGTCAGTGGCAGCATCAACGAATATGGCTATTCCGTGAGGACCATATCCCTCATATGTAACCTCCTTATAATCACTCTGATCCTTACCCATAGCGTTTTTGATTGCACGCTTAACATTCTCAAGCGGCATATTCTCACGCTTAGCGTTAAGAATGATAGAACGAAGATGAGGATTGTTGTCCGGATCCGGTCCACCTGCTTTCACAGCTATAGCTATCTGCTTACCAATTTTTGTAAATGTTCTGGCCATGTGGCCCCATCTCTTTAATTTCGTAGCTTTACGATACTCAAACGCTCTTCCCATTATATCTATATTTTAATATTCAACAAAAGTTTTATCTAAGTTCGGCTTTAAGCTCTTTCTTCAAGTTAGCTATAATCTTTGTCATTATAGCATCTATCTGCTTGTCGTTCAATGTCTTGCTTTCATCTTGCAGGATAAAGTTGACGGCATAGCTCTTTTTGCCTTCCGGAAGATTCTTACCTTCATAAACATCGAAAAGGTCAACTTCCTTAAGGAATTTCTTTTCAGACTGATATGCAATACGTTCAATTGCTTCAAACTTTACATCCTTATCGAGCAACAAAGCCAGGTCACGGCTCACAGCAGGATATTTGCTTATCTCGCGGAAGCTTATTGTCGATTTTCTTACAGCCTTTGTAACAGCAGTCCAATTGATATCTGCATAATAAACCTCGTTCTCTATGCCCATAGCCTTTTGCAGCTTCTTGCATATAATGCCTAACTCTGCCAGAAGTTTGCCTCCACGATTCATGACAGAAAGTCCCTTATGGTAAATATTATTAGAACTCTCCTTGAAAACAACGCTTCCCAATGGCAAACCAATACGGCGGAATATATTCAACACATGAGCTTTAAGTTCAAAGAACGAAGAATCTTCATCTGCATGAATCCAGCTTCCTGACACTCGCTTACCTGTTATCCATAGTCCAAGATGTGTTTCTTCCTTATAAGCCTGCATTGGATTGTCATTGTTCTTCTTTTCGGGAGAATAATGATAAACATTGCCGAACTCGAAGAATTTAAGATCAGGATTCTTTCTGTTTGCATTGTATGCTATGCTCTCCAAACCGCCGAAAAGCAATGTACCTCTTAAAACATTCAGGTCAGAACTCAGCGGATTCATAATCTTAACAAGATTTTCCTGACTATAACAATTAAGGTCTGTATAATATGCAGCCTTTGTCAGAGAATTGTTAAGAATCTCGTTAAAGCCATCACCTACGAGCTGTTCGCCTATAAGGTTTTCAAGCTTATGCTTGTTGTCTTCATCGCCCTTAATAACCAATGAGCTTTTAAGCTGTGTAGAGATTTCCACATTATTATAACCATATATTCGGAGAATGTCCTCTACAACGTCACATGGACGCTGAACATCAACACGATATGGCGGCACGCACAGTTCAAGACCTTCAGAAGTTTCGCTTTCTATCCTCATTTCAAGGCTTGTAACAATGCTTTTAACCGTTTCTGCAGGTATTTCCTTTCCTACAAGGCTATTGACATAGTCATATTTCAATGACACCTTGAAGTCCAGTATTGGCTCCGGATAAACGTCCTTTATCTCCATTGAAACCTTACCACCGGCAAGTTCCTTACACATTATGGCGGCCTGTTTCAAAGCATAAATTACTCCATTGGGATCAATACCACGTTCAAATCTGAACGACGCATCGGTGCTAAGTCCATGACGGCGCGCGCTCTTTCTAATCCATGTCGGATGGAAATATGCACTTTCAAGAACTACATTTGTAGTTGAATCATATGTACCACTACCCTTTCCACCAAACACACCGGCTATACACATGGCATCTTCCTCGTTGCATATCGCGAGGTCATGATTGCTCAGTTTGTGCTCCTCGCCGTCCAGCGTAACAAATGGCGTGCCTTCCGGCATTGTCTTAACGACAATATGATGTCCTTTAACCATATCCGCATCAAAGCAGTGCAGCGGCTGTCCATAGGCCATCATGATGTAGTTTGTAATATCAACTATATTATTTATCGGTCTCAGACCAATTGTGCGTAATTTATTCTGAAGCCACTCAGGACTTTCCTTTACGTCACATCCTGTAATACTTACACATGCATAACGCTTGCAGGCCTCGTTGTTTTCAATGGTTACTTCTACAGGCAAATCTTCATTGTCAACACTGAATGCTTCACAATCAGGACGATGAAGTGATGTTTTGTATCCATTTTGCACGAGCCAAGCGTACAAATCACGCGCTACGCCCCAGTGAGAAAGGGCATCTGCCCTGTTGGCTGTTATATCTACTTCTATCAGCCAGTCGCTTTCCAGATTATAATATTCTGCAGCAGGCATACCGACCTTGGTATCTTCAGGCAAAACTATTATGCCGTTATGATCTGTGCCAACGCCTATCTCGTCTTCAGCACAAATCATTCCAAAGCTTTCTACTCCGCGTAATTTTGATTTTTTAATGACAAATTCCTTGTCACCATCATACAACACGCATCCTAAGTCTGCAACAATAACTTTCTGACCGGCAGCAACATTTGGTGCGCCACAAACAATTTGCGACGGAGTCTCACGACCCAAGTCAACAGTCGTAACATGCAGATGATCAGAATTTGGATGCATTTCACATGTAAGCACCTTGCCTACATACAGGCCTTTCAGGCCTCCTTTGATGCTTTGAACCTCCTCAAGAGCATCAACTTCAAGACCTTCTGACGTAAGTGCGTCACACACTTCTTGTGGAGTCAGGTCGAAATCGACATACTCTTTGAGCCACTTATAAGATATATTCATTGAAATTAGTTTTATACTTTCCTTTAATCGGACGCAAAAGTACTAATTTTAAATCATTTATACAAACGTTTCAAATAAAAACTGACTTATGTATTACCTGATATTCCATGCAAATAAAAACATAACAATAGACCGGCAAACATTCCATATGCCAAGTAAACGTATATTAACCTAATGTCAGTTAAATTATCTCATTTGTGTTAAATTCAAGCCTTATATTTCATATATATTTCCAATATTGGCTATAGTTTTCTGCGAAACAGACGCAAAAACAGCACCGATATAACAACCTGAATATCAAGCACTTAAAATACCGCTTAGAGAATACATAAAAAACGCACCTATAATATACCGCCTTTTACCGGCTAATTAAGCATGTTTCATAACACAAATCAATGTGTTTTGACTTATAAAACAATATGTTTTTGTGTAGAAATAATCATAAATCAATGATAACATCCCTACTAAAAACAGAAAAACCGAACAGAAACTGTCCTATCGGCATTACTTATAGAACAAAAGCAAAGCTAGAGTACACGCGACAAAAGTGTTAACGCAAATCCGCCGAAAGTTAATTTTTGCATACAGCAATGTTAACCAGCCTTAAACCCGCTAAAAACGACATTGTTTGATTAAGACACAAAATGCAAATTATATAACACTACCATTTGCCTAAATACAGATTATTATATACAATAAAAATACTTATTAAGCAATCTGTAATGTTGCAAATTTGCAAATTAAACATTAATTTTGCAATTATGAATACTAGTTTTGACAGCAGCAATAGTCCCTTAGTAAGTTTTATTATTACATGCAGAAACCTGCCTGTAAAACAGGTAACTGAATGCCTAGACAGCATCACAGGCCTATCGCTTAGAACACAAGAGAAAGAAATAATCGTTATCGACGACGGTTCTGATGTTTCGATAATTGACTGTTTAGAAAAATATCGCGATGAAATAATATATGTCAGACAGAAAAAGAACGGCGTCAGTTCAGCAAGAAACCTTGGCTTAAGAATGGCCTCTGGTAACTTTATACAATTTATAAATGGTGAAGACAAACTAATCCCTGATGCATACGAACATTGTTTGGATATAGTCAGATATAACGTACCCGATATTGTACTGTTCAACTCCTCCGGTAAAAAGAAGGAAACGTCATCTTTTTACATACCGGAGCCTATGGATGGTGCCCACTATATGCGTCATAACAATCTTCATGCCACAGCATGGGGTTATATATTTAACCGAAAAATATTGTTGGACTTACGTTTCAACCCAAGCTTATTGAATACGGATGAAGAATTCACCCCACAACTTTTTCTACGTGCTGAAAAAGTTTACAGCACAGACATTGTCGCCTATTCATACAAGAAACGACCATCTGATTCGATAAAGGATAAAGATCCCCGACTTATACTAAAACGCCTGAATGACATAGAACACATTATATTTCATTTGAAAGAACTATCTGAACAATTGCCAATCGCAGACAGCCAGGCATTACAAAGACGTGTTTCACAACTTACGATTGATTACATCTTCAGCATTATAAGGCTTACACGTTCTTCTAAACAGCTTAGCTCACGCTTGAAACGCCTTGAAGATTGCGGTCTGTTCCCATTGCCGGATAAAAAATATAGTCGCAGTTACACTATATTAAGAAAACTGACAAAGAACAGAATGCTGCGGAAATGCTTGTCTTTGGTTCTAAAATAAAGATTGGTCTCCATATATTTTTAATCATAAGAACCCATTAAACGGAAGCCTGTAACCAATTGTAAAATATATAGAATAGTTCTTTTCAAACAAAAGACATTCAATAACAGAACGTAATTAAGCCGAAAAAGAATATTAAAATATTTCTCTTTCGGCTTAATTGTTAAGATACTAAGGCACAAACGTTGCCAAGTTATCCAAAATTATCATACATTATCGACTCTGGTTCAACTCCTAGACTGTCGAGCATCTTTACTACTGCATTACTCATTGGACCAGGACCACACATATAATATTCAATATCCTCAGGAGAGTCGACAAACTTAAGATAAGTATCATACATTACCTGATGTACAAATCCTGGCGTATATTTTACGCCGGCCTTATCTGCCTCAGGATCCGGTCTATCCAATGCCAAATGGAAATGGAAATTATCAAACTCCTTCTCCAATTCCAAGAAATCATTAAGATAGAACACTTCTGCAAGCGACCTTGCTCCGTAAAAATAATGAAGTTCACGATCTCTAACATTCAACGTTTTCGTCATATGCATTATCTGTGAACGCAAAGGAGCCATACCAGCTCCACCGCCAACCCAAATCATTTCTTTCTTGCTGGTGAAAATAGGATGGAAATCTCCATAAGGTCCGCTCATTATTACCTTATCACCAGGTTTACGGCTAAAAATATAAGATGACGCTATTCCTGTAGGAACATCCTGAAAGCCGACCTGAGGCCTTGGTTTGAAAGGAGGCGTGGCAATACGGACTGTAAGCATGATTCTGTCGCCTTCTGCAGGATAGTTTGCCATTGAATATGCCCTAATTGTTGGTTCAGGATTATTTGCCTTTAGCGAGAATATATTAAACTTCTCCCACATAGGAAGAAATTTTTCCCCTATGCTGTCTTTGTCAATATCCTTGTCATAATCAATACAATCATATGCAGGTATTTTAATTTGAGCATATGATCCTGGAACGAAGTCCATATGCTCGCCTTCAGGAAGGGCAACAATAAATTCTTTAATAAAAGAACTTACGTTTTTGTTGCTGATTACAGTACATTCCCACTCCTTTACGCCCAAAACACTTTCTGGAACTCTAATCTTTAAATTACCCTTCACCTTGCATTGACATCCAAGTCGCCAATGATCTTTTATTTGCTTACGTGTAAAGTGTGGTTTTTCTGAATCAAGAATTTCCCCACCTCCTTCAAGCACCTGAAGCCTGCATTGTCCGCAGCTTGACTTTCCACCACAGGCAGACGGAAGGTATATACCATTTTCTGTCAGTGTAGACATCAGCGACGCTCCTTGAGGCACTGATATAGTTGTCTTGTCATTTATATTGATACTGACATTGCCACTTGGCGACAAATAGCGCTTTGCAATCAGCAAAATAGTAACGAGCAAAAGAATTATTATAAGAAATACTGCTATACTCGTAAAAATAAACTGTACCATATTAAATTTATATTTTAAATCCAGAAAAACACATCATTGCCATCGCCATGAGACCTACCGTTATAAATGTAATGCCTAGCCCTTGCAAGGGACGTGGCACATCACAATATTGCATTTTTTCTCTTATAGCTCCCATAGAAACAATTGCTAAGGTCCAGCCAATTCCGCTACCTGCCGCATATACCACAGCATCTACAACAGAACCGATATACTGAGAATTAGACGGATCGAGATTTATTCGCTGCTGCATAAATAAGGACGCTCCCATAATAGCACAGTTAACAGCTATCAAAGGTAAAAATATTCCTAAAGAAGAATATAAAGATGGTGAGAATCTTTCTACAACCATCTCCACAAGTTGCGTTATTCCGGCTATAACGGCAATAAATAGAATAAAGCTCAAATATGACAAATCAACGCCTTCCGCAAGACAGTCTGGTCCTAATACATAGACCTGCAACAAATAGTCAACAGGTACAGTGATAATAAGAACAAAAGTAACTGCCACACCAAGCCCTAATGAGGTCTTAACATTTTTTGAAACAGCTAGAAACGAACACATTCCAAGAAAGAATGCGAAAATCATATTGTCAACAAATATTGACCTGAAAAATAAACTTATAATGTGATCCATAACAAATATCTTATTCAAAACATTTAATCTTTTTCGGAAAAGAATGCCCTATGTATCCAAATAACACACCCCAGAAGTATCAATGCCATAGCCGGCATTGTCATCATACCGTTATTAATATAACCGGCATCATAGAAACTGTCAGGAATAATTTGTATTCCCAGCAAAGAACCTCTACCAAGAAATTCTCTCACAGCACCGACTATTACCAATATCATCGCATATCCAAGACCGTTTGACAAACCGTCTATAAAGCTTGGAATGGGTTTATTTATCATAGCAAAAGCTTCCAGACGTCCCATTAATATACAGTTTGTAATAATAAGACCGACATATACAGACAACTGCACACTTACGTCATATGCCACAGCCTTTAGAATCTGACTTACTATAGTTACTAATGCCGCAACAACTACAAGCTGGACTATAATTCTGATTCGGTTGGGTATGGTATGTCTTATAAGAGATATTATTACATTTGAGAAAGCCGTAATGATTGTTACAGCAAGCCCCATAACTATCGCAGGTTTCAATTGAGAAGTAACAGCCAAGGCAGAACAAATACCAAGGACCTGAACAAGTATAGGATTATCTACACTCAACGGCGTGGTGAAAATCTTTTTATTTTCTTTTGAAATTAACTTTCCCATAACACATTATTTTTTATTTGTCATTAAGAAAACTCATATATTTGCCTAAACAATCCTTTAGCATTAAGTCAACACCATTAGATGTCAATGTCGCTCCAGTTATGCCATCACATTGCGTGTGTTTGTCTTTAACGTCATTCTTTTTTACCACAGAAAGAGCTATACCGGAAACACCATCTTTTGTAAGTTTTTTACCGATAAACTGTTTTTGCCATTCTATATTATCTTTAATTTCTGCACCCAAGCCTGCCGTTTCACTTTCATGTGTGAAATATGCTCCGAAAACGGTGTTCTTGTCATAATCAATTGCTATATATCCGCTTATCGGTCCCCAAAGGCCCATTCCATATACGGGTATAACATATTTTGTTTCATTATTAATCTTGCAGACATACAAAGCAAGACGTCCAGCTTTGAAGTCTGCACTATTTAATTTAAATCCGGCCTGCTCTCCTCCTTTTGTTCCTTTTGTCAAAATCTGATTATCGGAGTTTATAACATCATCACTTTCTACAATACTTTTGTATTGTTCAGCTACCTCATTATCACTAAGCCCACGAATATTAAGTGCTGCCAATATCTGCTTTTTCTTATCTAATGCGACGTTTACGTCTTGTGCAGGCTTCAGATAACTTGAAATAAATGCAAGCAAAAAAGCAACAACAACAACAATTATCGCAGAATAAACGATGGTATAAATATTTGAATTAGTATTCAATATCTTTTTATCTTTTGCCATAATGCTATTAATTTAGATTTTTTGTGAAGTACGCTTAGCTCTCTTTGAAATATTGTGCTGAACGACACAATGATCAATAAGAGGCGCAAACATATTCATTAATAATATTGAGAGCATCATTCCCTCCGGATATCCAGGATTCATAATCCTTATCGCTATTGCAACAACACCAATAAGAAATCCATAGATATATTTTCCTGTTTCAGTCCTTGCAGATGTAACAGGGTCAGTAGCCATAAACACAGCACCAAAGCAGAAGCCTCCAAGGAACAAATGTTCATACCATGTAATAGATGTCATACCTAATTCTTTAAAGACAAAGGCCATAAATGCCCCGCCAAAGAAGACGCTAAACATTGTCTTACAACTTGCGATGCCCGTAAACAATAGTATTAATGCTCCTATGCCTATAGCAATTACGCTTGTTTCACCAATAGAACCAGGAATTAAACCGACAATAAGCTCACGAAGGTCATATCCAATACTCAGATTCTGTGCTGTCAGAGCCAAAGGTGTTGCTTGCGTAAATGTATCAGGCAAGACATTACCCAAACCAAATATTGTGTCATTTGCTACCCACACGCTATCACCACTCATTTCTGTTGGATAAGAGAAAAATAAAAATGCACGTGCTCCCAACGCCACATTAAAGATATTCATACCTGTACCGCCAAAAATCTCCTTCACAAAGATTACAGAAAACGCTACAGCTATAGCCAATATCCACAGCGGGCAATTAATTGGTATAATTAAAGGTATTAATATTCCACTAACAAGATAACCTTCTTGAATTTCTTCCCCTTTCATCTGAGCCCAAATAAACTCGATGCCCAAGCCAACAATATAACTAACAAGAATTTTAGGCAAAACGGCGAGAAATCCATATATGAAGAAATCAAAAAAAGTTGCATCAGCTAACCGGCCAGCAGCCAAATAATTCTGATAACCGACATTATACATACCAAATAATAAAGCGGGCAGCAATGCTATCACGACAATGCTCATAATACGCTTTGAATCAATAGCGTCATGTATATTTGTCCCCGTCTTTGATGTGGAATTTGGAACATATAAAAATGTTTCTATACCTTCAAAAACACTATGAAAACAATGGAGCTTTCCATCATCCTCAAATAAAGGCTTTATTTTATCTAAATAATTTCTCAACATATTAAGTAATATTTAAGCATTCTCTTTACGCAACATATCCAACCCTCTTCTCACTATATCTTGAAGTTCCAGTTTTGAAGAATCAACAAATTCAGGCAAAGCAAAATCTTCAGGAGAGACTTCGTATATACCCAATGCCTCCATTTTGTCAATATCTCCAACAATTATTGCTTTTATAAGATATTCACCTAAAATATCCATGGGCAATACGCTGTCATACTCTCCACTCATTATCATATTTCTTCTGCCACCTTTTACTCTCGCATCTAATGCATATTCTTTATTTTTCGTCAACCAGCTAAAATAGCTTCTATTAACAGAATAGTCCTTGAAACGCGGCATAATCCATCCAAACAGTTCATTTGTATCATCACCTTCAGGAATCACAGTCAGTTCTGAAGCATGAGCATCTACAAAATCATTTAAAGAACACTTACGTCCTGTAAGTACATTTCCATTAATGATTCTGACATTTCTTTCGTGTGAAATTTTATCTTTCAATAAAGTTTCTATCTTCTGCCCTACCAAGACATCAGCATAACAAGGCTCATGCACTTCACTTCCAACAATAGCTATTGTGTGATGTAAGTCCACTTTACCTTTATTAAATAATCTTCCAATATAAATGACAGTAGTAGGATCTACGGTCCAAACAACATCTCCCTTATTCACAGGATTAATATGATTTATCTGAACGCCTACATTACCTGCCGGGCACGGACCATCAAATATGTTTACCTCAACATCCTTCACACGGCGCAAACTTTCAGAACACTGATTACGTCCAATGCCCAAATATGTCTTCGATATCCTTGATAAAGCAGTCAAACCCGTTTGAAAATCTATTTCATTACCTGTCAGTTCATACTCAAAATCACAAGCAAGGGGTTTATCGCGTAATGCGCTAATAAATATTCCTTTTGGCAAAACATCTGGATTTGTAGATATCGCATAAGGTAATTGATTTATATAACCGAAAAGCCCAGCACGCAGCAATGAGTCGATTATTTCTTTCGAAGAGACATCATTAACATTTCTTACTCCAAAATCAACGTATTCCTGATTTTCGTCCAAACTAATAACAACCTGTAAAACCTTTCTTCTTTCACCTCGTACAATTGAAGAAACATTTCCACTGACAGGAGAAGAAAAACCCACTGATGGGAATTGCTTATTGACAAATAAGATTTCACCTGCTTTTACATGTTCACCTTCTTTCACAACAACTTTAGGCTGTATTCCGGGAAAAGAATCCGGGCAAAGCGCAACTTCTTTGCCAATATTGATTTTCATTTTTACTTTCTCGGCCTTGCCTTTAAGGTGAATGTCTAATCCTTTACGTAATTTAATAACTTTTGTCATAGTGTCAGTTAAAAGAACTGGATATTTTAATTTATTATGGCGCAAATCTACATAAAATCAACGTAAAAAACGAACAAAATTTAAGAAAAGTGTATTATTTACATGCGCAATAACTAATCTAAATAAATCAAAAATTAAAGTTTGTGCTATCCAAACAAATTAATCATACTCATAATACATCCAATGTAAATGTTGTTTACACCATTTTCCATATTTTATTCGTTTATTACAATGAATTCATGTATTTTTGTAGGAAATTTCGAAATGGCTATACCACTTTTGCCTTTAAACATTCATTAAATCATAACGAATATTGAAAACATTAAAGCATATTGTTAATGGGATATTATGGACTGCAATAATTGGATATTGGTCTATAATCATATTTATTCATATACCGTTTATACAAAATTGGTTCGGTACACGCATAAGTAATGCCCTATCAACAAAACTCAACACACATGTAAGCATTGGAAATGTTGACTTAGGTTTTCTAAATAGAATAATTATCGATGACGTTGAAATATATGATCAGACATCAAAAAAAATGATTTCTGCATCACGCCTTGCAGCAAAAATAGACTATTATCAACTAATTAAAAACGGATGTATATACATATCTTCTGCACAGATATTTGGATTTGACGGGAACTTTTACAAAAAGACTAACACTTCAAAACCAAATTACCAATTCGTATTAGACTCACTTTCATCTAAAGATAAAAATAAAAAATCAAATTTAAAGCTAAGTATTAATTCATTAATAATCCGACATGGCGCCATTCGTTATGATATCTATGACGCACCTTATACATCATCACATTTCAATCTCAAACACATCAAATTAAATGACATCAGCGCTCATATTATTATTCCATATTACACACAGGACAGCACCTACATTTCTGTAAAAAAATTATCCTTTAAAGAGTCTTCAGGCTTAGACTTGAGAAGGTTATCGTTTGATTTCTCTTTCAATAAGAAGTGCGCTAAGCTTCATAATTTCAACTTATCTTTACCAAACTCCAAAATTGAATCTGAATCACTATCTTTAGTTTACAAAACAATTAACGGCAAAATCGACAATAAGACCATCGCTTATTCAGGAGCCATAAATATCAATAGAATTAATTTTTCTGACCTAAAATGCCTTCTGCCTAGAATTAAACATAACATCACACCCTTATCATTAAAAGCCACATTTACAGGAACTTACAATACTATTAACATAGAAAGCTTTAATCTGCATTCTATAGATAAAGGATTAGTCTTTATTGGTAATGTCAAGCTAAAAAAAGATAAAAACGGTTTCATTTGGAATGCTAATATCAGAAAGATAGAAAGTTCTGCTGAATGGATTGCACATACTATCAAAGAAATAAATCCAAGTATAAAAATACCTGATTTTATAAATAGTATAGGTAAAATCTACTATACCGGCAACACTAATGGACATGATAAATATATATCGATTAATGGTAATTTAAAAACTGACATAGGAAATATTTTAGTCAAATTAAGCAAAAATGTTAACGACATTTATGCCAATATTGATACAGATAATATTAATTTGGGCAAATTATTTCCCAATAAGCATCTTGGGCAAATCTCATCAAAAATAACACTTAAATGCAATAACATATCAAAAACGAATAATAACATATATATTGATGGCATTTTTCCAAGATTTGAATATAATAATTACCAATACAAGAATATACTTGTAAAAGGATTATATGACAAAAACATATTTGATGGCCTTTTCAAACTGGATGACCCCAATGGACAAATAAACATTGAGGGCAGACTATCAACAGATATATCAAAAGTAACATCCATAATTGCATCTGTCAGAAATTTGAATTTGTCAAAACTTAATATTACAAATAAATGGAAAGATACAAAATTCAATTTTGATATAAACTCAAACATAACTTATAATCATCAAAATATAAATCCGTTTAATGGTAATTTAGCCATAAAAGATTTCACAATGGTTTCCCCATCGGATTTATATACAATCAAAACAATAAGCTTAAATGCTTGTCAAGATTCAATGTCACTGCAAAGCGATTTTGGAAATATTTCTATAAATGGCCAATATAATATTAGCACATTAGCTAAAAGTATAAACAATTTGCTCCATGAAAAATTACCGACAATGTTTACGGAGCAGCCTAATGTCTGCAATAAATTCCAAATTAAAGCAAATATATCTAATTCTGAATGGGTTAATAGATTTTTCAACGTTCCTGTAGAGTTAAAAGCGCCGATGAACTTAACCGCTACAATCAATGACGAAAAGAAGACATTTTCAATGTATTGTAAGACGGATAAAATTATATACAAAAATAATCCTTATGAAAATATCTTCATTAATGCCCATACCCCTAACGATACATTATTATTAGAAGGTAAAATTGATAAAATCATGAACAATGGTCAAAAGTTGTCTCTTGATTTAAATTTAAGTACCATTAACGACAAATTATTAACAGAGATTAAATGGAACAACAATCAAAGTAAGCCTTTTTTAGGATCTCTAAATGCAGAAACGAGATTTATTAAGAATGATACAGGTAAACCAGACATCAGCGTTGACATCAAGCCTTCAGATATACTTATCAATGATACCACATGGCATGTACAACCTGCAAGCATAAAATACAATAATGGCAATTTAATGATAGATCATTTTTCTATTGAGCATAATAAACAGCATATCAAAATATATGGTATGGCAACAAAGGATTTGTCAGATTCAATCGTTGTCGACATGCAAGATGTTGATGTCAATTATGTATTGAATTTGGTAAATTTTCATTCTGTCGACTTTAAAGGCTATTCAACAGGCAAAGCTTTTATCAAATCTGTTTTTTACGATCCTGAGTTATATGCAAATCTAAATATCAGTCAATTCAAATTTCAAGATGGCCGTATGGGAGATTTAGCTGCCCACGTATCATGGAATAAATCAGAAAAACAAATTGATATCAACGCTATAGCTAAAGATAAAGAAAATGTAGAAACCAGAATTGAAGGTTATGTTTCTCCTGACAGGAATTATATTGATTTAAACATTGGTGCAAGGAATACAAACATTGAATTTCTTGAAGGCTTTTGTGGATCATTTATGAATAATATTATAGCTAATGCAAACGGAAACGTTAGACTACACGGTCCATTAAACAACATTAATCTAACAGGAAATCTCGTAACAAATGGCAGCATAAGAATAATCCCCTTAAATACAACTTATACGTTAATAAACGACACGATACGATTCCGTCCAGACAATATTATCTTTGCTGCAGACACAATAAGAGACAGAAATGGAAATATTGGTATCGTCAGCGGGGCACTCCACCATAAACATTTAACAAACCTAACATACGATTTAAACATAAGGACTCACAACCTGCTGTGTTATGACACACAAAGTTATTCTAATAATACATTTTACGGTACTGCATACGGCACCGGACTATGTACGATAAAAGGAGGTAACGGAAGAATAGACATAGATATAAATATTACTCCGGAAAAAGGCTCCTTTATAGAATATAATGCCGCAAGTCCTGAAACAATATCAGACCAGCAATTTATTACATGGCATGACAAAACGGCAATCAGCCAAACAGTTAGTAAAGACTCTATAGCCAAAGAGTCTGTCAAGGAAGCAGCAGAGATTGACAAACCTTCTGATTTATATATTAACTTCCTCGTTAATATGAATCCAGATGCGACATTACGCGTATTAATGGACCAGTCAAACTATGACTATATTGCTTTAAACGGAACTGGCAGCATTCGTGCCACATACTTTAACAAAGGCTCATTTAACATGTTTGGTACATACCAAATTGAAAATGGTATATATAAACTTACGATACAAAATATAATTAAGAAAATCTTCCAATTCCAGAATGGTGGCACCATTGTATTCGGAGGCGACCCTTACAATGCATCACTTGACCTTAAGGCCTTATACACCGTAAATAGTGTGCCTCTTTCTGACTTGCAAATCGGCAATAGCTTCTCGAGCAACAACATCAGGGTAGATTGTATCATGAATATTAGCGGTACGCCACAAACACCTCACATCGACTTTGACCTTGACCTGCCAACCGTAAGCAATGAGGCAGAACAGATGGTTCGCACTGTAATTAACAGTGAAGAAGAAATGAATCAGCAAGTTGTATATTTGTTAAGCATTGGACGATTTTATATGCAAGACAACAACAATTCATCAAACCAAGAAAATCAACAGAACCAAACAAGCCTTGCAATGCAGAGTTTGCTGAGCGGAACAATAAGCCAGCAAATAAACTCTCTTCTAGGAAATCTGGTTAAAAACAACAATTGGACATTTGGAGCCAACATTAGCACCGGTGATGAAGGCTTCAACAATGCAGAATATGAAGGCTTATTATCCGGAAGACTATTAAACAACCGTCTGATAATTAACGGACAGTTTGGATATCGCGATAACGCAAATGCTACGACATCGTTTATCGGTGACTTCGATGTGAATTATTTGCTACTTCCAAATGGAAATATATCGCTCAAAGTCTACAATCAAACAAATGATCGATATTTTACTAAATCATCATTAAATACTCAGGGAATTGGACTAATCATGAAGAAAGACTTCAACTCACTAATGGAATTATTTGGATTTAAAAGAAAAAACAAAAAAAGTATTTTACAAGACAAATAATTATCCATTAAATGGAATCGGACATAAAGCAATTCCCCCTATTATGTATTTTAAATAAACAGCCCATCTCTTTCCTATATTGAGACGGGCTGTTTATTTATCTAAAACAATTACAATTCTACTGGAACATATTCTAAATTGAAGACATCTGCAACGGCCTTATTAGTTACCTTACCTTCAACAATATTCAATCCCTTGCATAAAGCAGCATCATCCTTGCATGCTTTCTTCCACCCTTTATCAGCTAAAGCCAAGGCATACTTCAGTGTTGCATTAGTCAAGGCATATGTTGATGTGTTTGGCACCGCTCCGGGGATATTAGCTACAGCATAATGTACAATTCCATCAACGACATACACAGGATCGCTATGCGTTGTTGGATGTGATGTTTCAAAACATCCTCCCTGATCAATAGCGACGTCAACCAAAACAGTTCCAGGCTCCATTATCTTTAACATGTCTTTTGTAATCAAATGAGGGGCTTTATCACCGGGAATAAGCACAGCACCAATAACGATGTCAGCATCCTTAATCTCATTAACGACATTATGATGCGAAGAATATATAGCATTAACATTTGCAGGCATCGTAATTGACAATTCTCGCAGTAAGCTTAAAGAAATGTCTGTTATAACCACATCTGCACCCATTCCTGCAGCAACACGTGCTGCAGCCTGACCAACAATTCCACCACCAAGGACTACTACTTTAGCCGGACGCACACCAGGCACTCCGCAAATGAGTTTACCCTTACCGCCTTTGGTCTTCTGTAGATAATATGCGCCGTTAATTGTCGCCATTCGACCGGCAACTTCACTCATTGGTGTCAACAACGGAAGTGAATTATCATCTAATTGTACGGTCTCGTATGCAAGGCATACGCTTTCACTTTCAATCATTGCCTCTGTTAATTTCTTATCACATGCAAAATGGAAATAAGTGAAAACCAGTTGCCCTTTTCGTATAAGTTTATATTCCGATTCTATTGGCTCTTTAACTTTAACTATCATATCAGCAGTCTGATAAACATCTTCAATAGTCGGCAATATGGTTGCTCCTACATTTTCATACATTTCGTCTGAAAATCCACTATTTACACCCGCAGTATGTTGAACATATACAGAATGGCCATGTTTTACTAACTCTGATACACCAGCCGGAGTCATACCGACCCTACTCTCGTTGTTCTTAATTTCTTTTGGAATTCCGACTTTCATAATAAATAGGTTTTAAAGTTAAAAAATTAATTCAATGGCAAATATAAGAAAAAGAATGATATACACTTAGAAAAAACAAAATATTTATACATGATTTTTACATAAAATAAATTATAATTTCTTTTATTTTAATTTGCAAAATAAAATTACATTACATTTTTGCAACTTTATTTAAGCGTAGAAAGAACACTTTAATGTTATTATTTATTATTTTTTAACCACAGAACGGTACAACGTATTGATATTTTTTGTAATTTTGCAGCGTTTTCAGAAACAATCAAGCTATTGGCTTGAAAATCAGATACTTACAAAATATAAGGCAAATAGATGAGACAATTAAAGATTCAGAAAAGTATTACCAACCGTTCAAGTGAAGCCTTGGATAAATATCTTGTAGAAATAGGTAGAGCTCCTTTAATTTCAATTGACGAGGAAATAGAGTTAGCTCAGAAAATAAAAAAAGGCGGACCTGAAGGCGAACGGGCAAAAAACAAACTTGTAACAGCAAACCTGAGATTCGTTGTATCTGTGGCTAAACAGTATCAACATCAGGGACTCACATTAACCGACCTTATAGATGAAGGTAATATTGGTCTGATTAAAGCAGCTCAAAAGTTTGACGAGACTCGCGGATTTAAATTTATCTCTTATGCAGTATGGTGGATTCGTCAAAGCATTTTGCAGGCTATTGCTGAACAAAGCCGTATTGTCCGCCTGCCATTAAATCAAGTTGGCTCTCTAAATAAGATCAATCATGAAATAAACAAGTTCGAACAGGAAAACCAGCGTCATCCATCTGTTTCAGAACTATCAGAAGTAACAAAACTTGATGAAGACAAAATTGGCCAATCTTTAGCAGCTGACGGTCATCATGTTAGTATTGATGCTCCATTTCAGGATGGTGAAGACAACTGCATGCTTGACGTAATGCCTAGCGGAGATGACAGCCGAACAGACAGACACGTTGATCATGAATCAATGGCACTAGAGCTTAATACAGTATTAAGCAAAGTTCTGAAAGAGCGTGAAATAACCATCATACGCGAATGCTTTGGTATCGGATGCCATGAGAAAGGTCTTGAAGAAATCGGTGACCAATTAGGTTTAACACGAGAGCGCGTACGTCAGATTAGAGAAAAAAGTATCGCGAAATTGCGTGAAAGTGGAAATGCAAAAATATTAATAAAATATTTAGGATAAGCATATTTTACACACTAATAATATTTTAATGCCAAAATAGGAGATTAATATATTTACTCACTATTTTGGCATTATTATTTACAACTACCCACCCTATCATTTTTACATAACTATAGTCAAAACAAAAGTCAATGGTTTCCATTATAAAACTCAGTGTATTTCAAGATAAAACTCACTGAATTCTGCCCCATAAACCTATGGTTTTTAATCTAAGTCACAATATAGTCAAATGTCAGCACTTTAGACGAGTAAATTACAGTACGACATCATGCCGGAATAAGAAAATTAATAACTTCTTGTTCAACAGTAATTTTATATGACCCGACCGGTGTTTTCATTAACCGACCGTCAATACTCACCATTGCCTTAACCGCTTCATTAACGATAATTTCTCTAGTTCTATAAGGATGTACGCTATGATGATTGAGAAATTTACCTGTAAATAACAAATAAAATCCTTCAAAAAGCTGTGTCATCTCCGGATGGTAAACAACAGAAACATCAAGGAGACCATTATATGGAACAGCATTGGGAGTTTGACCATAACCAGACGCATTCCCAATACACACTGTCATAATTTTCCTTTTAATAATATCCGAATTAATTTTTAACGACATTTTATAATCCAAACGTTGAAAAATCATCAAAATTAATGAAAACAGAAAAGACAGTGTTCTGGAGCCAAAAAGTCTGTGTGTGCGCTGCCTCAAGTTCATTATTGCCGAAATGAGTCCAATATTAACGCAATTCAAGAAGTATCTATGACAAATATCTCCTTCTGAGTTTGTATAATGAATACAGCCCAAATCAATTTTCCTAACCCGACGCTGTTTTATCCATCCGATTATCTGATTAACGTCGTTTTCTTTCAATTGCCAGTAATGAGCAAAATCATTCATCAGTCCATTAGGTATCAAACCCAAACATATCTTTTCACGTATAGAAGAATCTACAGACATAAGACAATTTACTGCGTCATTTAACGCAGAATCACCGCCAACAATTACAATGGTTTTATATCCATTGTTTATAAACATATTAATAAGTCTTGTAACACTGCTTTGATCCTCACTTTGGACAAAATCAAACTTTATATCATTATCCTTCAAGCAGTTCTCAATTTTTGCCCATCTCTTTTTAGATGCCGTTATACCATGTTTCGGACAATATAATATTCCCCAACGATTATCTTCACCTGACATATTATAATCTTATTTTATAGTAAATAATTAGACTATTAATTATAAATAGCTTTTTACATATTTAATTTTTTGTTCCATCGGAAGTGAAAAATCGATCCAATGTATTTTAAATCCTCTTCTTTCCATGCCTCTGAACCATGTCATTTGACGCTTTGCAAACTGATGTATCGCAATCTCCAATGAACGGAACATATCATCATAAGTTATTTCATTTATCAAATATTTGGTGACATATTTGTACTCAAGTCCATAATAAATCAAGTCTTCAGGCAAAATACCTCTGTCGAGCAACATCTTAACCTCATCTACCATGCCATTATTAAGGCGCTGCAATAGCCGCTCTGTTATTCGCTTGCGCCGTAAATCTCTATCTATTTCAATTCCAAAAATCAACGAGTCAATTGGAGGAATATTACGTTCTTCAAGATTGTGGCAATTTTTATAATATGTTTCAATTTCAATTGCCCGTATCGCCCGCTTCTTATTATCAATATCGGTAGAATTATGCATATTAGACTTATTGTCTCTTTTTAGCTGTATAAGTAATTTTGTCAACTCATCCAAATCCTTCTTCTCTAATTCCAAACGGAGTTCCTTATTCTCCGGCACAGGCAACAACTTATATCCATTCAACACAGCCTCAATATACAATCCTGTTCCACCACATAATATCGGTGTGACTCCTCGCCCTATAATATCATTGTATGCATTATAGAAATCCTTCTGATATTCAAATAAATTATATTTTGTACCAGGTTCAGCAATATCAATTAAATGATACTTTATAAGCCTATCACCAATTTTATAATCGTCAAGATCCTTACCCGTACCTATATCCATATTACGGTAAACTTGTCTACTGTCTGCACTAATTATTTCAGCATTAATTTCTGCAGCTAAAGCAGCCGCAAACGATGTCTTTCCTGATGCAGTCGGACCTAAAATGGTTATCATATTTTTATGCAATATAAAGTTTAATGATACTGTAGTCTGTACAAAATTAATAAAAAAAAACCATCCGACAATGTCGAATGGTTTTTTTTATCAAATTATAATCAAGTATCAATTATCCGTTGTGCTTCTTCATAATCTTGATGAGATCTACAACCTTGTGTGAGTAACCGATCTCATTATCATACCAAGAAACAACTTTTACAAATTTATCTGTAAGATAAACACCTGCATCAGCATCGAAGATTGATGTCAAAGGACAACCCAGGAAGTCAGAAGAAACAACCTTATCTTCTGTATATCCTAAGATACCTTTCAGTTCACCTTCAGAAGCCTCTTTCATTGCTTTGCAGATATCCTCTTTTGTTGCTGAGTTCTTCAGATTAACAGTCAAGTCAACAACTGAGACATCCAAAGTAGGAACACGCATAGAGATACCAGTAAGTTTTCCGTTAAGCTCAGGGATAACCTTACCTACAGCCTTAGCAGCACCTGTAGAAGAAGGTATGATGTTTCCTGCAGCAGCACGGCCACCACGCCAATCCTTCAAAGAAGGACCGTCAACTGTACGCTGTGTAGCTGTTGTAGAGTGAACAGTTGTCATAAGACCGTTCTCAATACCGAACTTGTCATTCAGTACCTTTGCTATAGGAGCGAGACAGTTTGTTGTACAAGATGCATTTGAAACAATCTGCTGGCCAGCATATTTATCTGTATTAACACCACAAACGAACATATCAGCCTGACGTCCGTCCTCACCCTTCTTTGAAGGAGCAGAAAGAACAACATATTTAGCACCAGCCTGAAGGTGTTTCTCTGCACGGTCCATTGTCAGATAGAAACCTGTTGACTCAACAACATATTCTGCACCGATTTCATCCCACTTAAGATCAGCAGCGTCTTTTTCAGCTGTAACACGGATGTGGTTTCCGTTTACTATCAATTCATTTTTTGCAGTGTCAACTTCAATTGTACCGTCAAACTGGCCGTGCATTGTATCATACTTCAGCATATATGCCATGTAATCAACAGGCAGAAGGTCATTGATACCTACTACAACTACATCGTTCTTGTTTGCCTCTTCAAGAGTTGAACGGAATACGAAACGACCAATACGGCCAAATCCGTTAATACCAATTTTAATCATCTTTTTTTATTTTAAAGGGTTAAAATAATTTCCTTAAATAATTATACCTAATGTTTGTTAAAACGCGCTGTCTAATCAACGTTAATTACTCCCAAGTGTCCGCACTAAATACGGCCTTTCTTTTTTCGCCCGCAAAGTTACATTATTTTTTTATAATAAAGTTATTTCATATTATTAAATTATATAAAATATTGGGTACGATTGGCCGAAAGTACAAAATCGACTAATTATTAGTGTCATTTTGACATGTCGAGTTTCTAAATTAAGGCTACTGTCAGACCAGCCATCACAATACTAACCATCGACATCAGCTTAATTAATATATTTAAAGAGGGACCTGAAGTATCCTTAAAAGGATCACCAACCGTATCACCTACAACTGCCGCCTTATGACAAGAAGAACCTTTACCGCCAAAGTTACCTTCTTCAATCATTTTCTTAGCATTATCCCATGCCCCTCCAGCATTTGACATAAAAATAGCAAGAGTAAATCCAGTGGACATTCCACCTATTAAAAGTCCCAGAACGCCGGAAACACCTAGAACTATACCTACTAACACAGGAATAGCTATAGCCAATAAAGAAGGCAATATCATTTCACGCAAAGCTGACTTTGTAGAAATTTGTATGCATCGGCCATAATCCGGAGTTGCTATACCTTCCAAGATACCCTTTATCTCTCTGAATTGTCTTCTAACCTCTTCTACCATTGAACCTGCTGCACGTCCAACAGCTCCCATCGTGATACCACTGAATATAAATGCAGACATAGCACCAATAAAGATTCCTATTAAAACCTTTGGGTTCATGAGGTTAACCTGGAAGAAACTTATCATATCTAACAGCTGAGCATTTTTAGGTTCAAAAACATTTCCTAAATTATCAATAAAGACAACACCTTCGTTAGCCGCTCTTACCATATTTATTTTTATTTCCTCAATATATGATGCCAATAAAGCGAGAGCTGTCAATGCCGCACTTCCTATAGCAAATCCCTTTCCTGTTGCGGCTGTAGTATTTCCTAAAGCATCAAGTGAATCGGTCCTTTTTCTTACATCTTCTCCCAATCCACACATCTCGGCATTACCACCTGCATTATCTGCTATAGGGCCATAAGCATCCGTCGCTAATGTTATACCTAAAGTTGAAAGCATGCCGACAGCAGCAACACCTATACCATATAGTCCTTTAGAAATACTTTCTGAATTCATAGACATGTCAAAGCCGTTCGCACACAAATAACTTAACATTACAGCAACAGAAATTGTAATTACAGGAATCATGGTAGAAATCATTCCTGTGCTTATACCTTTAATAATTACTGTTGCTGATCCCGTTTCGGAAGACTTAGCCACATCCTTTGTCGGACCATAACTTTGACTTGTATAGAACTCGGTTGCTGCTCCTATTATAACACCTGCGAGAAGTCCACTAATTACAGAAAACGAAAGTCCGATCCAATTTTCAACTTTTAACAAATACAAGATTAAAAATGATGCTACTGCAATAAGAACTGCCGAAATGTTTGTACCTAAATTTAACGAATGCAGCAAATCCTTCATTGTAGCATTGTCCTTTGTCTTAACCGCAAAAATGCCGATTAAAGATAAAAATATTCCAACACCCGCTATTAGCATTGGAGCTATAACTGCTTTAAGCTGCATTTCATAATGAACCCCAAAAGCCATGGCACCCAATGCAGCAGCACTTAAGATACTGCCACAATAACTCTCATATAGATCAGCACCCATTCCTGCAACGTCACCGACATTATCGCCGACATTATCTGCAATGGTTGCCGGATTTCTCGGATCATCCTCCGGTATGTTTTCTTCAACTTTACCGACAAGGTCTGCACCAACATCTGCAGCTTTAGTATAAATACCTCCACCAACACGGGCAAACAAGGCTTGAGTAGACGCACCCATACCAAATGTAAGCATTGTTGTCGTAATTGTAACAAGAGCATTGGCTTCACCATCATAAAATGCATTTAATATGACAAACCACAATGCTATATCCATAAGGCCTAAACCAACAACGACCAAACCCATCACAGCTCCACTCCGAAATGCAATTTTTAATCCTTTATTAAGGCTATGCCTAGCTGCATTTGCAGTACGTGCCGATGCATATGTAGCTGTCTTCATGCCAAAGAAGCCACATAATCCAGAAAACAAACCGCCTGTAATAAATGCAAACGGTACCCATGGATTTTGCACGTGTAGTACATAAGACATAAATGCAAATATCAGGCTGATAACAACAAATATAATTATTACAACTTTATACTGCTGTCTTAAATATGCCATTGCACCAGTTCTTACATACCCTGCAACTTCTCTCATTCTTTCTGTGCCCTCATCTTCTCTCATCATTGACTTATAAAAATAAAAAGCCATTATTAACGCACAAACAGATGCGAAAGGCACAATCCAAAATACTGACGGTATATTCATGGTATTACATTTTTTAAAATCTGAATGATAACTGTGTATCAATCATACTATAATTATGTTTTTCTAAAGAACGGTCATTAACCAATATGTATTCTGCTGAAATCTTCAAATTCTTTACGAATTCATAATCTGCACCAATTTCATAATATGTCTTGCTATTATTCCATTCTGCACTTGGCCGATACATATCATAACGAGCTTTTACATGAAACTTATTTTTTATTATTGGCGCTATAGCTAATGCATAAAATCCATCAGCCTTATTACCTTTTTCATAATCTACTTCAGTTTCACTTAAATTTGTTTTATCATTATAAACAGTTTTAAAGCCATATCCTGTAGAGTGTATGTATTCAGAACGGAAAGTCCAGTCATTTGTAACATACTCACCACTAATGGCATAGCGACGTTTAGATAAACTTTTTATTCCATTATTGTCTTTACGTGCATATGAACCAGTCCACCCGAATGCCCCCAAACGCATACCAGATATTGGCATAACCCACAATCCCCCAATAATATCCTTCTGGTTATCTACATCCTTCGTATTTATACCCTGGCCATTAAACACACCTATCTGATAATGTAACAGTACCCTCCCTTCTTTTATTTTTAGTAAATCACCTTGTAATTGTATTCCAATATCACGACCATTCGATGAATGTTCACCTGTTCTATCATTAAATCCCGAAAGATTAGTCACATTTTGGGCATAGCTCATAAATCCCTGGTCAATGGGATTCACAGGATTCTCAAAAGTAAACGGACGTTTAAATTGTCCTACTTTTATCTTGATAAAATCATATTTCTGCCATTCAATAAAGACATCAACGATTCGCGGACTTTCACCAAGAGTTGTTGTATTTCCATTAACTTGTCCCTGGAGTTTATATGCAAAGTCATTTAATATACGTCCGTCCAAAGACAATCTAACCATTCGTAAACTAAAAGTATTGCTTTCTGAATTATATTTACCAGAATATTGATATTGCCCAATTGCATAACCGCTTAACTTAGGCATACTAAACACTTCTTTCTTTTGCGCACACACATTGCAAATAATCGCACAAAATACAAAAAATGATATTATTCTTTTCAATTTTCTATAAATTTAAACCTGTAAAAGCTAATAATTCACACACAACATATAAAATAAAGGTGTAACCTTATCATCAAAATTTAATTTATGCGTCTGTTTAATAACACGACGTTTTCAACATGAGGCGTATGCGGGAACATATCTACAGGCTGTACAGCAACGACCTCATACAAATTATCCAAAAGAGATAAATCACGTGCCTGTGTTGCAGGGTTACAACTTACATACACTATTCTCTTTGGAGCTGTTTTAATTATAGTTTGAACCACATCAGGATGCATACCGGCTCTAGGCGGATCTGTAATTATTATATCAGGAGTACCATTTTCAGATATAAACGATTCCGTTAATATATCTTTCATATCACCTGCAAAGAATAAGGTATTAGATATATTATTTATTTCAGAATTAATTTTAGCATCCTCAATAGCCTCCGGGACATATTCAATACCTATAACACGTTTAGCATATCTAGAAACGAAATTAGCAATCGTTCCAGTTCCTGTATATAAGTCATAAACAAGTTCGTTACCTGTAAGATTTGCAAAATCACGTACTACAGAATAAAGATGATAGGCCTGCTTCGTGTTTGTCTGATAAAAACTTTTAGCTCCAACTTTAAATGTCAAGCCGTCCATAGTTTCATATATATAATCATTACCTTTAAACACTTCAATATTTAAATCATTAAAGGTATCGTTACCTTTTTGATTATTAACATATAGTAACGACGTTATCTCAGGGAAACCGTCTGCAATATGCTGAAGTAAGTTTTTGGCAATAACCTCATCTTCATCCTTTTCATAATGAAATTGTATTAAAACCATCCACTCACCTGTATCAGAGTTTCTGACCATAATATCACGCAACAACCCGCATTGTCTCCTGATATCATAGAATACGATATCATGTTCATAGGCATAGTCTCTGATTGCATTTCTGATTTTATTTTGCAGATCATCCATTAGCCAACATTTTTCTATCGGCAAAATTTTATCAAACGCACCTGTTATATGGAATCCAACAGCATTCATCTGTGTAAAATCCGAACCTGAAGCTATTTCTTCTTGAGTTAGCCATCGTCTATTCGAACAGCCGAATTCCAATTTATTACGATAGCCTTGGGTTTTAACAGAGCCTAATATCTGATTGAATTCTGGTAGATTAACTTTACCAATACGAGTCAACTGATCATAGACCTGCTTTTGTTTCATTCTAAGCTGCTCATCATATGGTATATTCTGCCATTTACATCCTCCACAAATTCCAAAATGTTGACAGAATGGCTTAACCCTCCTTTCGCTATATTTTATAAATCTTATTATCTCTGCTTCACAATAGCTGTGTTTCTTTCTCCGCACCTGCAAATCAACAACGTCACCAGGAACAGCAAATGGGACAAACACGACAAGTTCATTTACTCTTGCCAAAGCTTTCCCCTCTGCTGCATAATCAGTTATTGTTATATTTTCTAAAACCGGTAGTGATTTTTTCTTTCTGCTCATTTTAATATTAATTAATGTAATGCAACACCTCACATACATATTAATAAAGCGGCCCGAACCAGCCCATATTTATACGCATGCATATAATTATTATGCAAAGTTAACTGATATTTTTAAAATACAACAACGTATAATCTAAAAATTAAGAAAATAACAATTTACCTTTTAATAAAGAAGTCAATAAGACATACACAAATGTGTGTATGATTAAAACTTTACATGAATAGCACTAAATGTCATAACAATTTAGGCGAGTACAATCCTGCTAAGCGCCATCATCAGAACACTACTAATTATAACAAATATAATCAAAATACACCCGAACGGAATATATCCTAACGCCCAAAATACTTTATGTCAGAATAAAAAAGCAAATACCCTTAAATGATAATCTGAAATCATCTAAAGATATTTGCCTTTATACTAAAAATAGCTAAACTTGCTTATCTATAAATTATCCGCAATAGAAAGAAGACTCAACCAACTTCTGCATCAGTTTGCTATCCTTTTCTGCTGACTCACGCAAGTTAGAATCATCCTGTTTATTTAAAGCTCTAATGATACCATCTATCATTCTTGCAGAGAAGACACCTTTGTCCTCATATAATCCACGCTGCTTCTCAAGCCATTTTGCAGAAGCCACACATGAATCAGGCAGCTGCTCAAATTTTGACAGACCTTTTTTAGCTTCATCAATTCCGACATACTTATCTGTAGCAATCTGTAAGGCCTCTTCTTTTTCCATCTCCAAGCCATATCTACATGCTACGCACAAACCTGCCATAAGCTGATATATATCTGCAGAAGCGTCAGGTGAGCGCATCTCAACAGTCTGTTTGAGAGTTGTATCATTATTAGCTTCAGCTTCAAGAGTGTTAACCTGAACAGACATGTCACGGCCAGAAGTCCATCCTAGGGGAACGCGCACAAGTACAGATCTGTTGCAATCACCCCAACAAACATTTGTAGGCGCTTCCTGATGAGGAACCAATCTGAAGTATGACACAGATGTCTTATTGCCAAATGCAGTAATAGATGGAGCCAAAATCATCATACCGGCAATAGCTCTTCTAGCCTCTTCTGAAAGCTTGTGGTCTTTAATCATGCAATTCTTTCCGTCTTTCATCATACGCATATGTATGTGTAAACCTGAGCCGGCCTTTCCTACAGTTATTTTAGGAGCGAAAGTAACATCAAGCCCATTCATTTGTGCAAGATTTCTGATTACCCATTTTGCCAACACCAACTGATCAGCTGCTGTTTCTACAGGGTTGGGCAAGAACTCTATTTCATTCTGCTCATAAACTTTTCCATCCTGAGTAAAGTTTCCAACCTCAGAATGTCCATACTTGATTTGTCCGCCAGTCTGAGCAATGTATGCCATACACTGCTTACGGAACTCATTAAACTTTGCAAAAGGACCTGATTCGTGATATCCTCTCTGATCTACAGCAGGGAACATTCCATTATCATCAGCTATAACATAATATTCCAATTCGCCCATCGCCTCAAAAGTCATGCCTGTAGACTCTTCAAACGCTGCTGCTGCTCTATGCAATGTACGTTCAGGAGAACATTCAAATGGTTCGCCATTCTTGTCAAAGAATGAGCATAACATGCACAAAGTAGGAATCTCTGAGAACGGGCTTACAAATGCAGTGCGGAAACGTGGTATTACATACAAATCACTACTTTCTGCCTCTATAAATGAGGGGAACAAGCTAGAACCGTCAACTCGCTCGCCGTCTGTTAATATAGTTTCAAGATAAGCATAATCATTAATCATAAAGTTTAGAGTTTTTATGCGTCCGTCTTCAGCCGGATACATAAAATCTATCATACGTATACCCTTTTCACGTATAAATGCAATTATGTCTGCTTTAGTAAAGCATTTTGAAGGTTTACGCAGGAACTCAACTAGTGGGTTCGCATTCATTTCAATTGTCTTATCCATACAATAAAGTGTTTAATATAAGTAATTTAGATTTAAAATATAATCACATTAAATTTATAAAGGGCATTACACCTATTTTGTTTCCGCTATCCTTATATAATAAGGTATATTCAGAATTACAATTATAAAGTGCAGGATTGAGCGGAAGCCCCATACAACAGGGCGTACCCATATCATCTCCATACCCATTTACATTCTTTTACAAAGGTAGAAATTTTAATTAGTAAAACAAATTTTCCAATTCTATTTTAGCATACATTCAAATATAATCACATTGCTAAGGCATAATTGACATTTATCAACCGGTCGCCTAAGTTTCACATTGAAACATTTATTTGCGTCATGCTTACTTTTTGGATTTACGAACAGCTAAAAAAAACAGTAACAGACCTTAATATAACAAATTACATCCACAAAACGCACAGAAAATCATCCTCAATAACACACTGGAAATCAACACATTACAAAAAGCACAAGAATCAAACAGTACAAATCCATATTAAACACATTGCCAAACATATGCTTTTACATATAAATTTATATTGATTTAGAGTCCGAAACCCAATGAATTACATGTTAAAAAGCGATTAATTATCAAACACAAGCCACAAGTTTCGCACAAAAACGTTCATAAACCGCCAACGTAACCATGACATTAAGTAAAGCAAAGTCTATTTCATTCCATTACTCTTACACACAGTCACTAACACATTGGATCACTTTTCTGTAAAAACATTACAAATTGTCAATTAGTCATATAACACACGCAAATTACATTATTTAACATTTAGATAATTAAACTTGTAAAATGGCCTGTTTACAAAAAAAACGAGTATGCAAACAATAATTTCCAAATGACATAATAAACGCATATCTACAAAACAAATTATATTGATTGTACCTAAAAACAGAGAAAAAAATTTGTTAGTTAATAAAATTTAAGTATATTTGCACATAACAAAAATCTTGGATAAAAAATATACATGAAAACCATAAATTAATATGACAGAAAAAAGAGTTTACACCTTCGGTAACGGAAAAGCTGAAGGAAAAGCAGATATGCGTAATCTGCTAGGCGGAAAAGGTGCCAACTTGGCCGAAATGAACCTTATCGGAGTACCAGTTCCTCCTGGTTTCACTATTACAACAGATGTTTGTAACGAATATTTTGAAAAAGGCAAAGAAAGTGTAGTTGCACTTTTAAGCGACGACGTAAAAGCATCTGTACATCATATAGAAACTTTGATGAACAGCAAATTTGGCGACGTAGAGAATCCTCTGCTCGTCAGCGTACGTTCCGGAGCACGTGCTTCAATGCCTGGTATGATGGATACAATCTTGAACCTCGGTCTAAACGACAAGGTTGTTGAAGGTTTGGCAAAGAAAACCGGAAATGAACGATTCGCATACGACAGTTACAGACGTTTTGTACAAATGTACGGTGATGTGGTTTTAGGAATGAAACCAGTAAACAAAGAAGACATCGATCCGTTTGAAGCTATAATTCAGAAGGTAAAAGCTGTACGAAATATAACTCTTGACAATGAAATGACTGTTGACGAACTCAAGCAACTTGTCAAATTATTCAAAGAGGCTATAAAGAAACAAACAGGCAAGGAATTCCCTGACGACCCAATGGAACAGCTTTGGGGAGCTATATGTGCCGTATTCGACAGCTGGATGAATGAACGTGCCATCCTTTATCGTAAGATGGAAGGAATACCTGCTGAATGGGGTACTGCTGTAACTGTTATGGCCATGGTATTCGGAAACATGGGACAGACATCAGCAACAGGTGTATGCTTTAGCCGTGACGCAGCCACCGGAGAAAACTGTTTCAATGGTGAATACCTTGTTAATGCACAGGGTGAAGACGTTGTTGCCGGAATACGCACACCTCAACAGATAACAAAGGCACGCTCTATTGAATGGGCTAAGCAGCAAGGCATTTCTGAAGAGGAGCGAATATCTAAATACCCGTCAATGGAAGAAGCTATGCCTGAAATATATGCACAGCTCAATGCACTTCAGGAAAAGCTTGAACACCACTATCATGACATGCAGGATATGGAGTTTACCGTTCAAGAAGGAAAGCTTTGGTTCCTGCAGACACGTAACGGAAAACGTACAGGTACAGCAATGGTTAAAATTGCGATGGACCTGCTGCGTGAAGGAGAAATAGATGAAAAGACTGCCTTAAAACGTTGCGAGCCTAATAAGCTTGATGAGCTACTCCACCCTATTTTTGACAAGAACGCATTAAAGACCGCAAAGGTACTCACAAGAGGTCTTCCTGCTTCACCTGGTGCAGCTTGCGGACAAATTGTTTTCTTTGCCGACGATGCGGCAAAATGGCATGATGACGGCAAACGCGTAATAATGGTCCGTATAGAAACTAGTCCTGAAGATTTGGCCGGTATGGCAGCAGCAGAAGGTATTGTAACAGCAAGAGGCGGCATGACTTCTCACGCTGCAGTTGTTGCAAGAGGCATGGGTAAATGCTGTGTGTCTGGTGCTGGAGCTTTGAATATTGACTATAAAGCACGTACTGTTGAAATAGACGGCGTAATGCTTAAAGAAGGCGATTATCTCTCTATAAACGGATCTACAGGTGAAATCTATCTTGGTGAGGTAAAAACCAAGCCGGCAGAGGTTACAGGTGATTTTGCTTCACTTATGGATTTGTGCAACAAATACACAAAACTCGTTGTACGAACAAATGCTGACACTCCGCACGATGCAGCTGTAGCCCGTAATTTTGGTGCAGTCGGAATCGGACTCTGCCGCACAGAACACATGTTCTTCGAAAATGAGAAGATAAAGGCAATGCGCGAAATGATTCTGTCGGATACAGTTGAAGGTCGCGAAAAAGCACTTGCAAAACTTTTACCATATCAGAAACAAGATTTCTATGGTATATTGAAAGCAATGGACGGATATCCTGTCAACATCCGCTTACTTGATCCTCCTTTGCACGAGTTCGTTCCCCACGATCTTGAAGGTCAGCAAATCATGGCCAAAGAAATGGGAATAACCGTTCAGGAGATTCAGCAGAGAGTAAACTGCCTAAGTGAGCACAATCCTATGCTTGGTCACCGCGGATGCCGCCTTGGCAACACATATCCCGAGATTACGGCAATGCAGACAAGAGCCATATTGGGTGCTGCAGTTCAGTTAAAGAAAGAAGGATTTGATCCTAAACCAGAAATCATGGTGCCTCTCATCGGTATCGTCAATGAGTTTGATATGCAGGAGAAGGTCATTCGTGAAACGGCAAAAGAGATTTTCGAAGAGGAAGGTATAGAAATAGCATTCCGTGTTGGAACTATGATTGAGATACCGCGAGCAGCTTTAACAGCTGATCACATTGCTGCGAAAGCAGAATACTTTAGCTTTGGAACTAACGACTTGACACAGATGACATTTGGATACAGCCGCGACGATATCGCCAGCTTCCTGCCTGTATATCTTGACAAGAAGATACTTAACGTTGACCCATTCCAGGTTCTCGACCAGAATGGTGTTGGACAGCTTGTTAAGATGGCAGTAGAAAAAGGCCGCGCAACTCGTCCTGAACTTGTATGTGGAATTTGTGGAGAACATGGAGGTGAACCTTCATCAGTTAAGTTCTGCCATAAAGTTGGCCTAAATTACGTCAGCTGCTCTCCATTCCGCGTGCCGATCGCACGTCTTGCGGCGGCGCAGGCTGCTGTTGAGGATACGCTCTAAGATTAGAAGCCCTCAGGCTAAATATTTCTAAATCATAATATCAGGCTGTAATTCACTGCATTAGCGGTAGATTACAGCCTGAGTTGCGTTTAGGCGGTTCGTTCACTTGACCGCAATAAATGAGCCAAATGAGCGTATTTGCTTACTCCCTGCTTACACCAAAAGACCCTGTTGCTTACACCTGCTTACACCACGATTCAACAACCTAAAAGTATTGATTATGACGACATTAAAAACAATGGTCAGAAAACCTAGAACAGATGGGCTTTACTCCGTATATATACGGGTGGTTCACAATCGTAAACCGGGTTACATCAAAACGGATAAAATCATTGATGCGGAGCATATTGCAAGTAATGGCGAATTGACTGACCCTGTGGTCAACGAATATTGCGCCATGCTCATCCGGCAATACACAGACCGATTGAACCGAACGGATGTTACTTTATGGGATGTCAAGGAAGTAATCGAATATCTGATGAAAGCAGACGAAGAGGTTTGTTTCAGTGAATATGCCCAGACATACATTAGTAAGATAGAACGGGAAGGACGTTTGCGGACTGCGAAGAACTATAAACTTGCAGTAGCGCATCTTGAACGTTATTTTGGCTCCAATAAGATTATGTTCAGTCAACTGACATCAACCGTATTGAAGAAATGGATTGAAAGCCTGTCTCAAACGAACAGAGCAAAGGAAATGTACCCTACATGTGTCCGACAAGTCTTCAAACAAGCTATCACTGAACTTAATGATGAAGAGAAAAACATAATACGTATAAAGTTCAACCCTTGGCTAAAAATAAAGATTCCTAAATCAGACGGCACAGTACAAAGGGCTATCAGCGCAGAAGCCTGCCGCGAGTTCTTCAATCGTCCACTTCCGAAAACAAAGATGCTTTCTTCCCTTCCGGAGCTTGGCCGGGATGTGGCACTTCTGTCTCTGTGTATCGGCGGCATCAACACCGTTGACCTTTACGAACTCAAAAAGAAGGACTATAACAATGGCATTATCGGTTATAAAAGGGCAAAGACGCGACACAGCCGTAAGGACGAGGCTTATATGGAAATGCGTATCGAACCATTTATCCAGTCCACTTTCGAGAAATACTTATCCGGCGAGGACGATGAATACCTGTTCGTATTCCACAGCCGTTACAGCAATTCCGACAGCTTCAACGCCAACGTGAATATCGGCATACGCAAGATATGCGCCGACATGGGCATGAAAAAGGAAGATTACTATTGCTATTACACGTTCAGGCATACGTGGGCGACCATCGCCCAGAACGACTGTGACGCCAACCTTTATGAAGTGGCGTTCGGCATGAACCACAGCCACGGCCTGAATGTTACCCGTGGCTATGTCAAGATAGACTTCACCCCGGCATGGAAATTGAACGCCAAGGTAATTGACTTCATCTTTTTCAGTGACGAGAAGAGCAAGCAAGGCAAGGCGCGTGACATAGAAGCCCCGGCAGACAAGCTGTTCCGCATATCCAAGAAGATGATGATTCGCGGACGGGCCTATTTCAAGGGAAAAGTGGTATCCGAATTTACAGACATCGGTTTCAGCAATGTTGACCAGGTGATTGCCAAGCTGACAAAAGAACTTCCGAGTGACATACCGACTGGATGCACCGTTCAGTTCCGTATCACCAACTGCGATACCCAAAAGGAGGTTGTCTATGAGAGAAGCAAAGGAAAAGGATTTTAGCCCATTTGTCAGTAAGGCCAAACACCTGACATGAGGGAAAAGTACCTTTCCACCTGAATACAGCACGAAGCCGTACCTGCCCGTCCGAGACAGGTGCGGCTTTGCTGTTTTCTCCCTCATCCTTAATCCGGCGGACGGTTGGCGAAGCACCGCCCCAAAAAGATGCCGACCAACAGTAACAGCCCCTTCCATAAAAAGACGCATACCTTCTTCACCAGCCATCCGGTAAAACGCAGCATGTTCCTTGCCAGCCATAACACCAACCGCAGCAGCAGTGAAAGCACGATGATGACCGGCACCAGGTATATTATCAGTAACAGTTCAAACATATACTCAAATTTAAGTGAAACCATAAGCCAAACGAGGCTATTTTCCACTATAAATATACTAAAAATCAGCGAGATTTGAAAGTGTTTCAGTAACTATTTTCCAACAAAACCACTGATTGTCAGACGATTTCCATTGTGCTTCCATATCAAGATACTATCATACCCACAGTTTGTGATATATGAGTGGCGAGTGCTTATATTCCCAAAATCCGAGGTTGTCAGGTGCATATAAACCGTGTTTTTCTGGCCTGATGAATGGCGGAGAACAAATGTCAAGGTTATCTTTTCCCCTGTCAGCCATTACACTATTGCATCGTACTGGAACACCAAACTCATTACCAGTCTGAGAAACGGATGCCCGTGTTCCCTTTTTCCCTTTTGTTGATGGAAGAATGGATAATGTTCCCGATAGTCCGTAGATGAAATGCTCAACGGCATCCTGCACCTGAAACCAAGGTCAGCCCTATTTCGCACCTTGGATTACAAGATAGCTGAATGACCCGGTACACACAGACCAAAACAAATCCCTCTGCCATACCCGATAACCGGATGTTCTCGATACCCCAGTCAAAATGATATGTTCCTTGAAGAATAGTGTTGTGCATTTTGCACGGACGCCCCTTCCCTCGGTAATTTTGGCGCAAAAAAGAATCAGGGATGACATTGCCCTGCGTTGCAAGATTTTCCAAGCAAGTTGTACTTTTGTGGCCACAAAACTCCGTTTGTTCCCCCAAAAGTGACTTGCCGGATGCCCTGCATCGGAGCGGCACCGCCGCTGTTTCGCCCTGCGAAATAATGTAAGACAATCCCTGTTACAAAGCACCGAAGTATGAAGGAACAAAGGAACAAGTACATCAAGGTAAGGATGACCCCGGAAGAAGTCCGGGCGTTCAAGGAGAAATCGGCTGAATACAAGACCGTAAGCCATTACGTGCGCAAGGCACTCGAAGAGTATTCAAACGTAAGCGTCAGGCGGCAGCTTGAACTCATGCAGGAACTCGGTTCGTTTTACCGCAGATACCAAAGCGAACTGTCCCATATCGGTGGAAACCTCAACCAGGCGGTAAAGCGTGCCAACGAGCTGACGGTTGCCGGGTTGCTGCCGCCAAGCTATATCCAAGAAGTCCTGTTTCCGGTCATCTGGGACACACAGAACATAGTCAACGGGATAAAGAGGCAGCTTGACACCCTCACACAGAGAATAGGCAGACCTTAGGACAACATATACATTAACCCAGATAACTCCACCCCAAGATGATAGCGACCATATTACCCGGAAGCGCGGACTTTCATGCCGTGGGTTACAACGAGCACAAGGTGTCGAAAGGGCTTGCCCGGCTCATCGAGATGCGGAACTTCGGGACGGTCGGCCTGGCAGACAGACCCACTACAGAAGAACTTACCGGCTATCTTAAAAAATACAGTTCCACCAATAACCGCATCCGAAAACCCCAATTCCATGTGGCCGTCAGCTGCAAAGGCCGTGAGATGACGGAATCCGAGCTGCTGGACTTCGCACACCGCTACCTCAAGGAAATGGGATATGACGAACCCGGACAGCCGTGGCTCATCTACGCCCACCATGACACCGGCAACACCCACCTGCACATCATCACCTCGCGCGTCGCACCCGACGGCAGGAAGATTGCCCACAGCCACGAGCGCAGGCGTTCTCAGGAAGTCATAGACCGTATTCTTGGAAACGACAGAAAAAAGAAGACGGAAGATGACATTGATGTCGCCAGCCAATACACCTTTTCTTCTTTTGCCCAGTTTAAGGCAATCATGGTTTCTATGGGATATGAGGTATATCAGAAAGAAGGGATAGTATTCATCAAGCATGGCGGCAAGGTGCAGCGGCAAATTCCGCTGGCCGAAGTCGAGCGGCTTTTCAAAAGCGGCTACAGGGAACGCGCCCGTTGCCGCCAGCTGCGGAGCATCTTCAAAAAATACCGGGACGTGAGCGGCAGCAAAGAAGAGTTGCAGAAAGAGCTGAAAGAAAAGTTCGGCATCAGTCTCGTTTTCTTCGGCAGGAAAGACGTTCCCTACGGCTACATGATTGTCGACCACGCCCACCGCACCGTCATCAACGGGGCGAGGGTGCTGGCCACGGAAGAACTGCTGGACTTCGCCACCCCGGAGCAACGCTTCGCACGCATAGAGGACTACATAGACCGGCTGCTTACCCTCAATCCGAAAATCACACAAGGCGAGATTTTCCAGAAGCTGAGAAAACAGCGTGCCTATATCAAGAAAGGTGTCATCCACTTCGACGGGCAGACACGCCCGTTAAAGCCGTTCATGGCGGAAGCCATCGACCGGAACAACTGCATCCGTATCATTGAGATGTTCCACCCGGTTACCGAAGCCGAGCGCGACCTGCTCTGCAAAATCTTCAAGGTGAGCCGCCCCGACCTGGTGGAATTGTCAGGCGGCAGGCCGCAATCCCACACGGATGCCGTCAGCCGCCTGCATGAAATCTTCAATGATGTGAACGTCTTTTCCGTGCGGAACGCCCTTCATGAGGAAGGCTTCATCATCCGGAAGGAAGCGGGCGCGGCATACGCCGTCAACTTCGACAGGCACATCGTGATAGACCTTGCGGCGGAAGGGCTTGACACGGAACGGTTGAAGCCCCGGCCACGAAAACAGCAGCCCCGGCAGATACATTCCACTGGAAACGGAGGAAAGAAGATGCACCTACATGGACTGAAGGATTCCGGTGCCGGAAGCCATGCCGAAAAGCGTGAGTGGGAAGTCGGAAGCAAGGGCGGCTACGACGACATTGACGACGGGCGCAACCTCAAACGGTAGCCCAGGAGGGGAAAACGGAGACTCCCTTTTGTCACATTTTTAGCCGCATAGGCCATTCTTTTGCTTGTTATGTTACCCTAAACACTTCGGTCAGACAGACCGGAAACACAAAAGTGTTGTGCATTTCGTCACCGTCCTTTCCGGTGCATACTTTTGCACCGAACCAAACGACCGTGGACAAAATGATACAGACACCCGTCATCGTGACATTCGCCAACCAGAAAGGGGGAGTCGGCAAGACGACCCTCTGCGTCACCTTCGCCAACTACCTTGTGACGAAAGGCGTGCGTGCCGTGGTCATCGACTGCGATTTCCAGCATTCCATCCTGAAGTGCCGCAAGGCCGACATCAAGAAATACGGCGAGGAAGCCGTACCTTACGACGTGCTGGCCTACGAGGCCAACGACAAGCAGGCCATGACCGCGCTCATGGAGAAGCTGCACAACGACCCCAGCATAGACGTGGTACTCATGGACTCGCCCGGCAGCCTGAAGGCGGAGGGGCTGATACCCATGTTCGTCAACTCGGACATCATCGTCGTGCCGTTCCATTACGACCTGGTGACCGTCCCCTCCACCGCGAGCTTCCTCCTGTTCATCGACCGCCTGCGCAAGGCCGTGGGCGGACGGATGAAAGCCCGGCTCTTCATCGTCCCCAACCTCCATGACGGACGGGTGGGCAAACGCTCCGAGCTGGAACTGTGGGAGAACACGGGGAAGACCTTCGCCAACTACGGGCTGGTGACGGACAAGATTCCCAAGCGGGCCGACATGGAACGCTTCAGTACGGTGGCGGAACTGGACATGCAAGCCGCAATCGTAAGCCCGGTGTTCGACAGGATATACGCCGGAATCTTCGGCGACGACAGCCCCAAAGACATAAACCATCAATGACTATAGCGTAATGAACAAGGAATTACAAATAGACGACCTCACCAGAGGCATCAATGACGACGAATCTGCATTCAAGGGAGAAGGACAAGCGGAGCAAGGCACCGCACATCCCGGCGACAAGTGCTGGCAGGACTTCATGGCCTACCTTGAAGCGCCGACGGACGGGAACGGCAAGGCAGACCGTCTGGTATGCAAACTCGACCGCGACCTGGCCAACTCGCTTGACGACTGCGACATCCGTGGCCGCTGCCGTTCCGACCTCGTGAACGCCATCGTCCGCTCGTTCTTCGAGAACCACCTTTTCCGGCTGGCGCAATACCGCTGCGAGAAGAAATCATTGTTCAACAACTATAACCCCGAATCCCATGCGTAGAATCAACTGGACAGAAGCCATGCTCTCCCGGCTTGCCGAGCTTTACCCCGTGGAGACCACTGCACATACTGCTTATATGCTCCAGATAGGCGTGACGGCCGTGAAGGAGAAAGCTCGCGAACTCGGACTGGAGAAGCTGGTCAAGAGCCGGTGGCTGGAACGTGCCAGACACATCAGCCGCCACTTCGACAACCGCTCCTACGCCGAGATGGCCTGCGACCTGGGCATCAGCCGCACCACAGTCAGCCGCATGGCACGCAAGCTGGAGCTGAGCCGGAGCAAGGAAATGGGTTACGCGATGTCGTCCCGTGTTCGCCGCGAGATGGTCCGCCGCGAACGGCGCAGGGCAATCTTCGGGCTTGACCCCCTCACACGCCTCAAAGTCATCTCACACCGCGCCAAGGTCAGGATACGCTCCCGGCTGAAAGCCAAGGGCTACATTACCGGCGTACACCGGAACATACTGTACTTCACCGAAGCCACATGCCGGAAAGCCCGGCTGGAAGCCAAAGCCGCCAGGCTCGGACTGGCCTTCCAGCCTTTTCCCGGAGACAACACACCATTATCCAATGCCATATAGCCATGCAGTACGGACAAATCGTTTTTATCCTTTTCGTGGCAATGGCCTGCTATTACGTTTTCCTCATCTTCACGGACATAAGGACAGCGCAGGCGGCTCAGAACGCGGAAAAGGAGAACCATACGGAAGAAGAGATAGACATATCGGACGAGGCAAAGAGCTTCCGCCCGACCAGAGTCAGCAGGGACGAGGAGAAGAAAGAGGATGCGGCAGGTGGAAAGCAGGAAGAAACACCGGCAGGCGCAACCTCCAACTTCCGCCGCCCTGGCTACCGTGAGGCCATCATGACCGACGGCATCCTTGTGGACGACCTCATCCATGAAATCGACAGGCTGGCGGAAACCGGCACCGGCGACCTCGGCCTTGTCATATACACCTGCGAGAACGCAAGGTGAAAACACGTTCCTTTAGCGATGAAACAACCTTTTAATGATTAAAGAAATGCAGACACTAAAAAGAAAATGCCTACGCGCATTCGTCCGTTTCAAACAGTCAGCGTTCGCCCGGAAGGGCACGCTCGCCCTTGTAGCACTCACCCTCGCCGCCGGCAATGCAATGGCCGGAAGCAAGGGGGCGGCAGGCTTCACCAAGGCCACGCAGGAAGTAAGTTCCTACCAGACTCCCGTCTCCAACCTCATGAAGGCCATCGCCGCCGTCATCGTTCTTGTGGGCGCGTTCAATGTCTATTTCAAGATGCAGAACGGCGACCAGGACGTGAAGAAGACCATCATGCTGACCATCGGCGGTTGTATCGCGTTCATTGCACTGTCAGAGGCCTTGCCACTCTTCTTCACGTAAATCATGGAAGAGAATAAGAGTAATCAAGATGGTTTTCCCGTGTTCAAGGGACTCCAGAAGCCGTTGGAGTTCATGGGCATCCGCGGCCGCTTCCTCACACTGGCGGCGGTGGCCATAGGCGTGTCCTTCGTGGGATTCATCGTCTTCTCCATCGCCCTTGGGAAACTTGCCGGGTTCATCGCCATGCTGGTGATGGCCGCCGCAGGGCTGGCCACCATCTTCGTCAAGCAGCGCGGCGGACTGCACAGCAAGAAACGGGCGAAGGGCATCTACGTCTATAAGAACATCCGAAAAACGAATTGAAAAACCAACAAACAGAAAGCAACCAATGGCACAGAACAGGAAACGGGCATTCGAGGGGCTTTACTCCCAGCTGGAAGAAACGGACGGCCATGCCGTCCTCTTTTCCGCCAGGGGCGAGCCTTCGGTCATATTCGAGATGGCCAATCCCGTGCAGCAGCTATGCACGGACTCGGAGCAGTACCTGCGCTTCCAGGACGTACTCTCCAACCTCGTGCAGACGCTCGGCGAAGGCTACGCCCTGCAGAAACAGGACATCTTCTGCAGGCAGGCCTACCACCACGACGTGCCGGAGGATGCGGAGTTCCTGACGCGGAGCTACTTCCGCTACTTCGAGGGAAGGGAGTTCACCGAGATACGCACCTATCTTATTATCACGCAGGAGGCGCAGCGCGGCCAGTTCGTGCAGTACGACCCGAAGAAGTGGGCGGAGTTCCATTCCAAGGTGGCCAAGGCGGAGGACATCCTGAATGAAAGGCACATCCGCCACAGGCGGCTGACAAAGGAAGAGGTGGACGAATACTGCCACCGCTTCATGGCCTTCCGCTTCCGCCACGGCCCGTTCTCCATGACCAACTTCAAGGCTTCGGACGAGTACCTGAAGGTGGGCGGCCGCGTGGTGCGCTCCTATCCGCTGGTGGACATCGACGAGATAAACCTGCCCTCACGCATCAGGCCCTACACGCAGGCCAACGTAAACGGCTACGGCATCGCCACCGACCTTTTCTCGTTCCTGACAAGCGTTCCACATGCGGACTGCGTGGTGTACAACCAGGTGGTGCAGATACCAGGCCAACGCAAGCTTCTCCGCAAATTGCAGGCCAAGGCCAAGCGTCACGGCTCCATGCCCGACCCGAGCAACCGGATAGCCAAGGCCGACATCGAGGAGGTCTTGGAAAAGCTTGCCGTGGACAGTTCGCTGCTGGTCTACGCCAACTTCAACATCCTGGTGAGCTGCCCGGCGGACAAGGTAACGCCCGTCACTTCCTACCTGGAGACCAAGCTGTACGGGTGCGGCATCATGCCCTCGCGCACGGCCTACAACCAGCTGGAGCTGTTCACCGACAGCTTCCCCGGCAACGCCTACGCTTTCAATCCCGACTACGACCTGTTCCTCACCCTGTCGGACGCCGCCCTGTGCTTCTTCTTCAAGGAGCACCTGAAGGAATCGGAGGACACGCCCCTGACCACATATTACACCGACCGGCAGGGACTACCCGTCTGCATCGACATCACCGGCAAGGAGGGCAAGGTGAAGATGACCGACAACGCCAATTTCTTCTGCATCGGGCCTTCGGGAAGCGGCAAGTCGTTTCATATGAACTCAGTCGTCCGCCAGTTGTTGGAACAGCAGACGGATGTGGTCATGGTGGACACGGGCGACTCCTACGAGGGCATCTGTGGCTACTACGACGGCACGTACATCTCCTATTCCAAGGAGAAGCCCATCTCCATGAATCCCTTCAAGGTCACGGAGGAGGAATACAGGCTGAACTTCGGCGAGAAGAAGAACTTCCTCAAATCGCTGGTGTTCCTCATTTTCAAGGGCAACGCTTTTCCCAGCAAAATTGAGGACATGATAGTCAACCAGACCATCGTGGAGTATTACGACGCCTATTTCCACCCATTCGAGAAATTCACGGAGAAGCAGCGTGCGGAGTTGCGGCAGAAGCTCCTTGTAGACTCCAAGATGGATGACGACTACGAGAAGTACAACCACGAGATGGAAGACATCGACCGCCTGATAAACGCCAATGACCAGCCGGAAGTGCCGGAACGCCACGCACTGCTACTCCCCTCGGAAGTCAGGCGCATGAAGCTCGTCCGCCAGTGCCGTTCGCTCATGGCCCTCATACGCGACAAGGCTGCCTCGGAATCAGAAAGGGAACACGCCGCACATATCGTGGAGAAATACCGCAAGGAGCTGTACGAGAACACCATGCTCGTCAAGATTGACAGGCAGATAGACCGCATGGAGGAGCAGAAGCGCAGGCTGAAAGTCAGGGAACTCTCCTTCAACTCCTACTACGAGTTCGCCGTGGAGCGCATCCCGCAAATCACTTCCCTGGAGAAAATAACATTCGACATACACAACTTCGCCGCCATCCTCAAGCAGTTCTACCGGGGCGGCGAGCTGGAGACGACGCTGAACGCCGACCTGGATGTTGACCTCTTCAACGAGCGTTTCATCGTATTTGAAATCGACAAGATAAAAGATGACCCTGTGCTTTTCCCCATCGTGGTGCTCATCATCATGGACGTGTTCCTCCAGAAGATGCGCATCAAGAAGGGGCGCAAGGCCCTGATAATCGAAGAGGCGTGGAAGGCCATCGCCTCGCCCACGATGGCGGAGTACATCAAGTACCTGTACAAGACCGTCCGCAAGTTCCACGGCATCGCCGGGGTGGTCACGCAGGAGCTGAACGACGTGATAGACTCGCCCATCGTGAAGGAGGCCATCATTAATAATTCCGATGTGAAGATACTGCTTGACCAGTCCAAGTTCAAGGACAGGTACGAACAGATAGCCGCCATACTGGGGCTGACCCCCGTTCAGCGTCAGCAGATATTCACCATCAACGCGCTTGACAACCACGAGGGGCGCAGCTACTTCAAGGAGGTGTGGATATGCCGGGGACAGCATTCCGACGTCTACGGCGTGGAGGAAGCCCCCGAATGTTACTGGGCCTACACCACCGAGCGGACGGAAAAAGAGGCGTTGAAAACATACCTGCGGCACTACGGCACGGTGCAGGAGGCCATCACGCGCATCGAGGCCGACCGTAAAAAAGCGGGCAGCCCCAAGTACCTGGAGTTCGCCAGACAAGTCAACCAACATCAAAAAGTAATGTCATTATGGGAAAGCTGAAAAACATATTGTTAGGAACATTCCTGTTTGCCGCGTCCGCCCCCACGTTTGCCGGATGGCGCATCGTCATAGACCGTAACTGCATCGCAACGGTGGGCGCCAACCTGGCCTCGCAGAAGCTCATCGAGGGGCAGCACAACCAACGGCTGGACTCCATCGCCTCCAAGAAGCAGAAGGTGGAACTCTACACCGTGAGCATGGCCACCATCAAGGAGCTGTACAAGCTCTCGATGGAAAACATCTCCGGTTTCGGTACGGAGAGTCTTTACTACAAGGAAATCGGAAGTTGCGCCTTCGATATCCTCAAAGACGTGCCGGAACTTATTGAAACGGTGGGCAGGGCGAAGTTTACGAACAAGCTGCTTTGCCTCAATGAACTCGGCAACCTCGTAGCCGAGACCCAACAACTGGTGGGCGACTTCGTGAACATCGTGAACAACGCCAGGGTGCAGAACCCGCTCAAAGGGGAAGCCACGGCGGAGAGGAAAAGCGACGGGTACAACCTGCTCGACCGCTACGAGCGGCTGACCCTGGCCAATCGCATATATACTGACCTTACGAAGATACGCTACAAGGTGGAGGGAATGATGCTCATGGCACAGTATGCCACAGCGGACGACCTCTTCTTTGCCATCGACCCGGAGGGCTGGGCAAACGTGGTGACCATGAAGAACCGTGTCGGTAGCCTTGTCCAGTCATGGAACGGGCTTGTAGCTTCCAATTACTGAACCAGACAACAAGAGCCATGGACTATAATATAATAAAAGGTATAGGAAATTACAGGGCGTTTTTTGTTGCCGCCTTTATGGCAATCGCCGTCCTGTCGCTTCCCGTCAGGGTATCGGCCGGAGTCATCCCCAAAGACCTCCCGACCATCGAGGCCCTGATTGCCTTGCACAAGGCCGTCAAGAAGGACGAGGACAAGGCCATGCAGCGTGTGGCCGCCAGCTTCGGCGAGCAGTCGCTCCTCACCAAGGGGGCCGGCAAGTTCAACGACGTGCGCACCACCCTGAACACCAAGCTGGACAATGCCCATTCCTACTTAGTGCTGGCAGGCGCCATCTCTTCCACGGCCAACGCGCTGTACCGGTTGGTGAAGGAATACAAGGACTTCACCTCCAACACGTTCGGCCATGTCAGCAAGAAACCCTTCGTGGCGTGGTACTATGCCGACGCCAACCTGGCCATATCGAGGGAAGTGAAGCACTGCTACAAGCTTTATGCGTCGGTGGCCGCTTCCGGCATCAACCTGATGAAGGCTTCCATGGACGAGAAGCTGAACCTGGTGATGACGCTGAAAACCACCATCGACAGGGCGAGGTACATCATCGACAACGCGAACCTGTACTGCTACCTCATTACCGACTGCGGATGGAAGCCGGATTACATCTGGGAGATACTGAACTCCGAGGTCAAGGACGAGATAGCGAAAACGATAATAGACAAATGGAACAAAGGATATGAAAGTTAAAGAGGCCATATTATTGCTGTGTGTAGTCTTCGCCCCGGTTGTGGCGGAAGCACAAGTGCCCGTCCGTGACAACGAGAAGAAGAAACAGTGGCAGTCCATGGAGAACGGGCCGTGGGACTTCGCGCCCGACTGGTACTACTACTTCCTGCACAAAGGTTACTCCGGCGCGGAGATGTACTGGAAATGGGCGGGCTTCAAGTCCGGCTTCCGTGTCCGCTTCAAGGAGTCCAAATCGAACATCAAACGCATCATGCCCACACGGGTCATATCCGAGGAGACCCAGCGGCAGAAGCTGGAGAAGGTGGAGGAAGAACGCAAATATGTGGAAGAGCTGTACAAGGAGGAGCTTGTCCGGGAGGCCGACCGCGCCGTTGACCTGGTCTATCCGGCCTACAAGGACGAGTTCAACCGGATGCAGGACTGCATCACCGACGGCCTGCTCTATTGCATGACGAAAAGCGGCGGAAAGTTGAAGCCGCAGGTGGACGAACTGGGCAGGCAGAATGAAATCCTTTGCGCAGGTATTGCCTATATCCGCAAGACGGGCGTGGGCTACGGACTGGAGAACGCCAAGCGGCAGCAAGCCTACGAAGAAGCCAAAGGAAAGATGGAGGCACTCGTGAAACAGACCGCCAACCTCTGCGCCGTGGCCGCCACACATTATTAGAATTAAAATGTATTACATGAAGATAAGAATACGATTATGCAACTGTCTGCTGTTTTATTGACCATAGGCCTTCCGGCCATCGACGAGAGCCTGGACAAGCTCCTTGTCGCCATGGAGACGTTCCCCAACGTGGCCGTGCTGGGCGACGCGGTGGGACTGGCCCGTATCATCGGGCTGCTGCTCGCCCTCTGCGTGGGTTCCTACGAGTGCTGGATGATGATGCTCGGACGGCGCGGCATGGACGTAATGAAGCTCCTCCGCATCGTCGGCATCTCCATCTGCATCTCTTCCTCCTCGTGGATATGTGACGCCCTGCAGGTGCCCGGCAAGGGACTTGAAAGCGCGAGCAAGGCGATGGCGCAGGCCAAGAACAAGGAGGTGGCCGCCTTCGAGCTGAAGGTGGCTCAAAAACAAAGCGAGTACCTTGACCGGCTGCGCACCGTACAGGATTCCATCGCAACCGCGCAGCAGGTGGCCGCCATCGGACAGGACGCCGCATGGTGGGACAAACTCATCTACAACGTGGAGAACCTTGGCAACACCATCAACAACTACGCCCAACGGGCGGTGGTGGCCACGGAGACCAAGGTCAGCGAATGGATAAACGATGTCATCCGCTTCGTGGGAGAGCTGATTTTTCAGATGTCCTACTACGGCATCCTCGTGGCTCAGCGCATCTTCATGGCCATCATGATGATATTCTGCCCCATCATGTTCGCCCTTTCCCTCGCCCAGCCGTGGAACTCGGCGTGGAGCCAATGGATGTCCAAGTTCCTTTCCCTCTCGCTGTGGGGCTTCGTGACCTACATGTGCCTCTACTACGTTGACTTCATCCTGCTTTACAACCTCCAGCAAGACCTCGTGGCCTACGACCACCTGCTGCACGGTTCGGTCAACTCATGGTCGCAGATCGGCGCATTGGGGCTGCAGGGCATCGGCTCCAACTGCATGTACGCCATGGGGATGCTGGTCGGCGCGTACATCATACGTTTCGTTCCGGAAGTGGCCTCGTGGCTCATCCCCGGCGGCGTAAGTTCGGGCGCGGCCACGGCGGCAGGCTCCACGGCTACGGGCATCGCTTCCATGGCTGGAGGCGCGGCCGGTTCGGTGGCCGGTGGAGCGGTTTCCATGGTCAAGCCCAAATCTGGAAGATAAAATCATAAAAATAAAGAAATATGCTCATAGAATCACTGGCACAGAAAACAAGGCTCGCCATGGTGACGGTGCTGGCCACCATAGGCGGATGCGCCGTCATCTGCGGCTTCACCGTATGGTGCTGCATCTCCCTCGTAAACAAGGAAAGGGAGCAGATATACATATTGGACGGCGACATCCCGTTCCTCGCCGAGCGCGCGCAGCTGGAGGCCAATTTCACGATGGAGGCCCAGGCGCACATCCAGCTCTTCCATCAGTATTTCTTCAACCTGCCGCCCGACAACGACTACATCAAGTGGACACTCGGCAAGGCCATGTACATGGCGGACGGCACGGCGTTGAAACAGAAGCAGGCGATGGACGAGAACGGCTTTTACTCCGACATCATCTCCTCGTCGGCGGTCTGCACCGTCATGTGCGACTCCATCGACTTCGACGAACAGGAACGGAAGTTCACCTACTACGGTACGCAGCTCATCAAGCGGCGCACCCGTGACCTGAAGCGTTCTTTGGTCACGACCGGATATGTCGAGTCCGTGCCGAGGACGCGGAACAATCCCCACGGATTGCTGATTACCAACTGGAGGACGCTCGAAAACAAGGATTTGGACTACTAAATGCAATTTGGATATGAGAATCAGAAAGAAACTTCGGGAAAGCAGGCTAAGGACGCACTTGCAAATCCGCGCATGGCTGCAACCCAAACTGGGAAAGGCCGGGGAAAGACTCCGGTTGGCCGGTCGCATCCGTCTGGCGAACATTTGGGCACGGAAGCATCCGAAAAGGACTTTTGCCTGTGTTACGGGAACATTGTCGCTCTTACTGGTATGCTCCCTTGTCATGAACAATAGCAAGCCGGACGGGACGGACAACGCACACGGCATCGGCGTCATTGCCAATATGGAACCCTTGTTCCAAGGCTTCCGCACCATACAGTCGAACAAAGGCCTGCACCGTGCCACCATGCTGGAGCTGGCGGACAGCGGACGGGCCATCCGACGGGAACTTGACTCCCTGATAGCCATGCCGAAGAAGTCGCACGGTGACTCCCTGCGGATTGTCAGGCAGTACAGGCGGCTGGAGAACATTGTAAAATTCATCAATAACAACGGAGAACATGATTAAAGTCAATTTCAAACAACCCAAGTACATCTTCCCGGCGGTCATCTTCATACCGCTGTGCGCCCTGGTGTATTTCGTGATGCAGACTTTTGGGGGCGGCGGAGAGCCGGAACAGGCCGTGGCCACCGACCGCATCAACACGGAACTGCCCGAAGCACACGCCGAGGAAGCCGGGGACAAGATGTACGAGATGTCGCGCCGCTTCGGCGACGAGGACGCCTTTACCGCCGTGGGAGGCATTGGCGAGGAAAAGGAGGAGAAAGAGGAGCTGGGACACGGCTACAGCGAGGAGGAACTGGACGAGCTGGACGCAGCGGAAGCGGAGCGAATCCGGCAGCAGCAGGAAATGGAGGAACTGGAGCGCTCGTTGGCGGAGTCCAGGCGGCACATCAATTCATACGCCTATGACAACAATACACCTTCGGACCGTCCGTCTGATGGAAGCAGTGGCATGGGCTACACTTCGCAGGACGACTTCGCCCGTGACCTGGAGGAAATCCAGCGCCGCAGCTACGAGAGGCAGAAGGCCATCGGGCGCGGCCTTGGGTTCGGCGACCCGGAAGCGGAAGAGGCGGCCAAAAGGCAGCGTGCAGACTCATTGGCGAAAGTCCGCAAGGAAGAGGCGGAACGAAACCGGCCGAACCTTGTCATCAAGTCTGCCGACACCAATGCGGACAAGTTCCATACGGTGGCCGCTCCCGACGGTGCGGCGGAAGCCAGGCTGATACGCGCCATGATAGACCAGACCACCAAGGCCAAGGAAGGCACGCGCCTGCGCTTCAAGCTGCTTGACGATGTGACGGTGAGCGGCACAAAGTTGAGGAAAGGCACTTACCTCTACGGCACGGTGACGGGATTCTCCAGCCAGCGCGTGAAGGCTACCATCACCAGCATCCTTGCCGGGGACAAGTTCATCAAGGTCAAGCTGTCCGTATTCGACAACGACGGCATGGAGGGCTTCTACGTGCCCGAATCCTCGTTCCGCGATTTCGTGAAGGACGCTAGCTCCAACGTGGTGCAGCAGGACATCAACATCGAGTCCGACGGCGGCTACGGTTCCGGCATATCCGGCGAGGCCGTTGCCTTGCAGGCCCTGCAGAACATGTACAACTCCGCCACTTCCGCCCTGTCTTCCAACATCCGGAAGAACAAGGCGAGAATCAAGTACAACACCATCGTCTATCTCATCAACTCGGACGATGCAAGGTGAATGTCTGAAACAATATCAATGTAAATTCTATAAACAATATCCCAATGAAAGCAAGGCTTATCTTACTGACTTTGCTCTGTGCCGTGGGCATGGCCGCCTACGCCAACGAGAAAATCTATGTCAACCGGGATGTGACCACGCACATCGTCATGCCCGAACCCATCAAACTGGTGGACATCTCTACCCCGAAGATTGCCGGGAATCAGTGTACGGACAACATCGTCCGCATCAAGCCGTACCATGATGAGGGTGATTCCATACAGTCCGGCGGCTACACGGAGAACGAGCTGCTGGGCACCATCACGCTCATCGGGGAAAGGCACATCGCGCAATATGACGTCCTTTATACCGAAGAGCCGGGACAGGCGGCCGCCATCTTCGAGGTGCCGTACACCCACACGCAGTCCTACATCAACCCCGAAGTCACCATGCCCATGTCCGAAATGGCACGCTATGCGTGGGCGGTGTACGGCAGCAGGCGCAAGTACAACCAGATCGTGACGAGGGCGCACGGGATGAAGGCCACGGTCAACAACATCTACGCCGTCGGGGATTACTTCTTCATCGACTTTTCGCTGCGCAACAAAACGAAAATTCCCTACGACATCGAGGAAATCCGCGTGAAGCTCACGGACAAGAAGGAAACCAAGGCGACCAACTCGCAGACTATCGAGCTGTCGCCCGTGTTCACGCTCAACTCCACGAGGAAGTTCAGGAAAGACTACCGCAACGTGATGGTGCTGCCCAAGCTGACCTTCCCCGACGAGAAGGTGCTGCGCATTGAAATATCCGAGAACCAGATCAGCGGACGGGTCATCGTGCTGACCCTCGAATACGAGGACATCCTCCATGCGGACGGCTTCGATACCGACATCCTGAAGGATGCAGCCTACTATCCTTATTACCACATCTCTTATTCCGACAAATGATGAAGAAGTTTTTAATCACCTTATTCTGTGCGGTCGTTGCCATTGGCGCATCCGCACAGGAGGGCAAGCTGGCGGTAAACGCCGGCTTCCTGTTCCCGTCCACCCTGAACGCAACAATCGGCTACGAGCGTCCGTTGTCATACGGAAATGCCGTGGAACTGTACGGCGAGGCCGGCACTCATTGGCAGGAAAAGGATTTCTGGAAAAGCTACTATTGGGACGGCGGCATCGTCTACAAGCACCGGCTGGTGCGCTATAAGAACGGTATGCTGCGTTTCCGCTTCGGCCCACAGTTCGGCGCGGTGCAGAAACGGTTCTTCATCGGATTGGAGGGAGGGTTTGAATACAGCTATGTGTTCCGTAACGGCTGGGAGTTCGCCCTGATACAGAAGAACAACGTGAACTTCCTGCACGGCGACACGTTCCGCAACGGGTTGTTGCTTGGAGTGAAGATACCTTTTTAACCACTTGTAAACAAAACAGAAGGCATGGCATTTGAAGAGACAAGGGAACAGCAGCAGATGTACAACTACTTCCGCAGCTGCATATACATCTTCCTAATCATAGAGATTGTGATGAACCTGCCCGTCACAGCGGACAACCGTGTCACGCAGTTCATTCTCGACCTGTTGGGGCGTTTCAAGGTGTTCAACACCGTGTCGGGCTGCAAGCTGGCGGAGCTGGTGTGCATCTGCATCGTCTGCATCGGCACCAAGGCGAAGAAGGCGTTGAAGTTCAATGTACGCACGATGGTGGTCTATCCCGTACTTGCCGGGTTGACCCTTGTCGGGCTGTGCTTCGTGTTCCACGGGCTGTATTTCGGTGTCAGCTGGTTCGGCTTCCCGGCCAACCGCATCCTGTACGCGCTCTGTTCGGTGGCGGGCACCATGCTGGTGCATCAGGGGCTGGACGGCATCGCCAAGTATTACAACAACAAGGTGGGCGAAGACCGCTTCAACTTCGAGAACGAGTCGTTCCAGCAGTCGGAGGCGTTGGTCGCCAACGACTACTCGGTGAACATCCCCATGATATACTACTGGAAGCGGAGGATGCACCGGGGATGGATAAACATCATCAACCCGTTCCGGGGGACGATCGTGCTGGGTACGCCCGGTTCGGGAAAGTCGTTCGGCGTCATCGACCCGTTCATCCGGCAGCACGCCGCCAAGGGGTTCGCCATGATGGTCTATGACTTCAAGTACCCCACGCTGGCCAGGACGCTCTTCTACCAGTTCTGCAAGAACCGGAAGGCAGGGAGGCTGCCCGCGAACTGCGGCTTCCGCACCATCAACTTTACCGATGTGGAGTATTCCGACCGCATCAACCCCATCCAGCGGAAGTACATCCCCGACCTTGCGGCGGCCTCGGAGACGGCGGCCACCCTGCTGGCCTCGCTCAACAAGGGAGGCGGCGAGAAAAAGGGCGGCTCGGAGGCGTTTTTCACCAACTCGGCGGAGAACTTCCTCGCGGCCATCATCTACTTCTTCGTGAACTTCCATCCCGTGGGCTTCAAGGACGGCAGGAAGCTCAGGCGCTTCATCCTACACGAGGGAAAGAAGCTGGAAATCGTCATCAGGAACTGGGATGACTACAACGCCATCGACAAGGACGGGAACGTGGTGCTGGACTTCGTGGACGAGAAGGGAAACGATGTCTCCACGGACGAGGACAGGATGTTCGTGGACTTGAACGGTTACAGGTATAAAGACCGCACGGGGAAGCTGATACGCATCGACCGCTGCTGGTATGAGGACAGGGACGGCAACGAGGTGGAGCCGGACACCATCACGGGGGAATACTCGGACATGCCGCACGTGCTGTCTTTCCTCGGCAGGCCATACGACCAGGTGTTCAATATCCTGATGCAGGACGACAAGATAGCCTCGCTGATGGCGCCGTTCAAGAGTGCCTACGAGAACAAGGCCAACGACCAGCTGGAAGGCATGGTGGGAACGTTGCGTGTCAATGCGGCAAGGCTCGTGTCGCCGGAAGCCTATTGGGTATTCACCGGGGACGACTTCGACCTGAAGATTTCCGACAGGGAACATCCGAGCTACCTCGTGATAGCCAACGACCCGGAGAAGGAGCAGGTCATCGGCTCGCTCAACGCCCTTGTGCTGAACCGTCTGATAACCCGTGTGAACTCCAAGGGGAACATCCCGGTGAGCATCATCGTGGACGAGCTGCCCACGCTGTACTTCCACAAGATAGACCGCCTTATCGGCACGGCGCGGAGCAACAAGGTGGCCGTGACATTGGGCTTCCAGGAGCTGCCGCAGCTGGAGGCCGACTACGGAAAGGTCGGGATGCAGAAGATTATCACCACGTGCGGCAACATCTTCATGGGGGCTGCCCGTAACAAGGAGACGCTGGAATGGGCGCAGAACGACGTGTTCGGCAAGGCCAAGCAGACCTCGCGCTCCATCTCCATCAACGACCAGAAGGTGTCCACCACCATTTCGGAGAAGATGGACTACCTCGTGCCTGCCGCCAAGATAGCGGACATGGCCACGGGATGGCTGGCCGGACAGGCGGCGCGTGACTTCACCGCCACGGACGAGAGGATGCTGGACAGGTTCGACATCGAGCAGTCGGAGGAGTTCAAGACCACCAAGTATTTCTGCAAGACGCACTTCGACATGAAGAAGATTAAGGACGAGGAGGAACACTATGTGCCGCTGCCCAAAATCTATGAGTTCAAGAATGACCGGGAGAAGGAAATCCTGCTCAACCGAAACTTCAAACGGGTCAATCAGGAGGTGGAGAACATGGTCAAGGAACTGCTGGGAATGAGTTAAGGATTTGTCTAACTGTCCTTGATAATAAATTGAATGATAATAATATATGGATATTAGTTCAACTTCATATCCGTTAAAGTCGCTTCCTTTATTTAGCGGCAGCGCATTGAAAATCATCGCCGTGCTTTCAATGATGACAGACCACTGCGCATACTATCTCATGGACGGCAATACCTGGGCTTATGAGGTAATGCGGTGCTTCGGGCGTGTCGCCTTTCCCGTGTTCGCTTTCCTGGTTGCGGAAGGATTTGCCCATACCCGCAACCGGATGCGCTACTTCCTTTCCCTCCTGTTGTTCGCTGCCATCAGCGAAGTGCCGTGGTATCTCTTGAACGGAGCGGACGGCACGCACAACGTGATGTTCACGCTGGCCTTGGGAGTGTTGGCGTTGGCCGCTTTCGAGAGGCTTCGGGAGCATCGCGTCTTATGCTGTTGTTCCATTCTGCTGACGGCATGGCTGGCTGCATGGTTGGGAACGGACTATGAATGGCGGGGTGTCCTGATGATTGTGGTATTCTACCTGTTGGGTATGGTCAAGAATACGCCGGTCACTTTGCGCAGGATGTTGCAGCTGCTCTTTGCCTTTCCACTGATGATGCACTACGGCATAATCGGTGCGTTGTTTGCTTGTGTAGTCATCTTCCTGTATGACGGCACAAGAGGTTTCATCCACGGAAACGTGGCCAAGTATGGCTTCTATGCCTTTTATCCGGCGCATTTACTGTCCTTTCTTATTATCTGTCAATCATTATTTTAAGGCTATTGCAAAATGATTCTAAAAATTGGCTAACTTTGCAATAATCTTTGCTAAGTCTGTATAGCGAAGGTATTTAATGCTAACAACCAATTTATTGAATATGAAAACATCATTGGTATTGAATAAAAATCAGATTATCACAAATATCAAAACCATTGAAAAGTATTTGATGGGTGATTCAGATAATGATTTTGATATAATGGCCAAATATATAAGCCATGGACGGGTATTCATCGCCTATAAAATAGATGGTGATTTTCATTTTGCGCCGAGTAGATTCATTGGCTATGCCAACAACACACTAGAACAACACAGACAAAATCCGGATAAACACGGAACTATAACGACACAGCATATTACCCGTATTCTTGGCCATTCCAATATATATTCACAAGAACTGGAAGATGCCTATAAAACTTATTGTGCTTGGTTAGGCAAACAACCATCTAAAAATAACAGAAGTTATTGGTGCTTAGAGGAAGAAATTCCATGGGAATCTGGCAATAATCACTTCTTTGAGGGAGGTAGAAAATTAGTGACCCATATGAAAATAGAACGTAACAGAAAAGTTGTTGCTGAAGCTAAATCTATCTTCAAAAGGAAGCATAATAACGAGTTGTATTGTGAAATCTGCGGATTCAATTTTAAATCCGTTTACGGTGAAATTGGTGAAGATTTCATAGAAGCTCATCATAAAATTGGATTAGCAACGACAGATGGTGAACACAAAATAGAGCCTTCTGATTTTTTAATGGTCTGTTCTAATTGTCATTCTATGCTGCACAGGGCGAATGTATCAACCAATGAATTAAAATCAATTATAAAGGGATGTTCACACAAAAAGTAATAGACGAATTGCAGTCTTATGTATATGCACTGGTTGACCCAAGAAATGACTGTATCTTTTACATTGGAAAGGGCAAGGGGAACAGGGTATTCCAACATACAGAAGACGCCCTTCAAGAGAATACTGACAGTCATAATCTTAAACTTGAAACTATTCGTTCCATCCATAAGGACGGCTTAAAAGTTAAGCATTATATTATCAGGCATAAGCTGTCAGACGAAACCGCTTTTTTGGTGGAATCTGTACTTATTGATATGTTGTCATACACTAAATTCAATAAGGACAATCTTTTCACTAACATTACAAGTGGTCACCATCAATGGGATGAGGGCATAAAAACCACAGAAGAATTGTGTTTATTATATGATTGCCCAAAGATATCCCCCCAAGAAGGCGAATTGCTGCTTCTTGTAAGTCTTAATAGAAGTTATAACCAAGTTAAATCAACTGGCATTTATAGGCGAGCAAACGATTATGAATCAACCCGTAAATATTGGCCGGTAAGTAAATCTATGATTACAAAAATCACTTATGTCCTAGGTGTGTATAAGGGTATTGTAAGAACCGTATATAAGCCAACAAAATGGCAGACTTACAAATGTGCGGATGATGGAATGCAATTTAAGAAAACACGTTATGGATTTGAAGGGATTCCTGTTCCTGACTCACCCTACTTAAATACTGATGTATCAGAATATCCATTTGGTAGCGGAAGTTCAATAAGATACATAAAAAGATGATAATAAGATTTTGTATCTTAAATCATTCTTAGAACCCCGATTACTTCCCGAATGTAATTGGGGTTCTCCGCGTAACCTATATCCCTGAGCCATAACAAGTAGTTTCCTCCCTTATACTTGTACTGTACCTTGGTGTAATAGGCCCGGACACTCTCCGTCCAATGGCCGAACACGAAGTATTTTCCCGTCCGTGGGTCGGTCAGGCCGAACAGGTTGTGCCTGTTCCTGCATACCGGGGAGGTGAACCACCCGGTTTCAAGGATGGCCTGTGCCAATACGATTTTCGGATGACGTATTCCGTTCCGTATGATTTCCTTAAAGAGGTTGGGAATGGTCAGTTCGGGAAGCATGGATTTTGGGGATGTCTTTTTGTCACTTTTTTGGCCTTTCCGCTTCTCCTTTTTCTCTATCGGTGCTTTGATGTGCAATGTGTCGTTTCTGACACTTTGTACATTGTTACTGATTGTATCATTCTCTTTTTCAGTATTTTTCATCGCTTTGCTTCCAGAACCGGGTATTAACTCCGACTCCTTGGTAATGGTATAGAACTGTGCGGAAGCCGTAAGTGGCAGGAGCGACAGCATCAGATACAGCAGAATAGTGTTGTGCATTTCTTTTTCTTGTTTGGGTGAAAATACTTTTGCAGGGTGTTCAAGCGGTTTCGTCCGCAAAATTAACCCGTAAAAACAAGTATAACGAAATGGACAACAGAAATTTATCCGAAACGCTGCCCTACGGGAAGCTGGCGATGCTGGGCATCGACAAGGAGAAGGCAGACCTTCTTCCGCAGGAGGTGAAGGAAAAGCTGCTCTCCGGCGAGGTCACACCCCTCATGCAGGTTTCCATCCGTGCGCAGAACGGCAACGACGTCACGCTGCCGCTCAAACTCCAGCTGGTGTCAGACCGGCTGGGCAACCCGGCCCTGATGGCCTATCCCGTCAGGGCAATTCTTGAAACGAAACGCAACAAGGCTCTTGGCCTGACTGAACAGGAAGCGGAACGCCTCAAAAAAGGCGAAGTCATACAGAAGGCCGTGGATGTGGACGGCGAAAAGACCCGGCAGTACCTCCAGCTTGACCCTGAGACTAAATCTGTCCTCCACCGCCGTGTGACCGAAATTCGGCTGGAACAGAAGCTGAAGGACATGGAGAAGGTGAACGACATCGAGCTGGGCACGCAGCAGAAGCAGCAGGTGCGCGACGGCAAGCCCGTGGAACTCAATGTCGGCGGCGAGAAGGTGTCGGTCGGCGTTGACCTGAGGGAGCCGCAGGGCTTCAGGGTCATCAAGGGCGACCTGAAGGAATGGGAACGCCAGCAGAAGCTGCGCTACGACGAGCTGCACCCTGAATACCTCGGACTGGTGCAGACCGACAGCAACCGTTGGGAATACCGGAAGGTCGTGGACAGGCAGTCGCAGGAACGTGCCATGAAGCTGCACTCTCCCAAAGAGAATGTCAGCCAAAGTCTCAAACGCTAAATCCGTCCGCTTATGGCAAAGAAGCAAGAACAGGAAAACGCCGCAGACATGTTGCGGCAGTTCGACACGCTGAAACAGAAGCATCCCGACGCGATGCTCCTCTTCCGGAAGGGGGATTTCTACGAGATGTACAGGGAGGATGCGGTCAAGGCCGCCGCCGTACTGGCCATCACGCTGACCAGCAGGGTCTTTCCCGGTGAGAAAGACCCCGTCAAATACACCTTGTTTCCCTATCACGCCTTGGATGTATATCTTCCTAAACTGATACGCTCCGGGCAGAGGGTGGCCATCTGTGACCAACTCGAAACTCCCAAGCTGAAAAAGGATGAGCGGCCCATACAAGGAGTCGGAGAAAAGTTAAAGATAAAAGAAGAAATCATACCCAACAATACTGATATGGCAAAGAAAAAGAAAGACCAGGCCGTGCAGGACAAGCCTGTCCAAACTGACTCCAATGAAGTGAAGGAGAAACCTGCCCGTCAGAAAAATACGGAACAAAAGACCGGTACGAAACCGAAAGCTGAAGCGAAGGCGGACGCCAATGTGGAACAGCAGGCCGAGGCGAAGAAGGAACGCAAGCCGCGCGAGCCGCAGATGGTGACGGCCGACGGCGGCAAGGTGACCCACGGCCATGCCTACCAGGGCAAGGACAACCCGGAGGACTGGTATTTCACCGCAAAAATTGACGGGCAGCAGCTCAAGCCGCAGAAGATGGATGCCGCCGACCTCGCCGCCTACCAGAAGAAGGAGCTGACCGTGCCGCAACTGATGGAACGCTACTACCCGACGAAGCTGATGCCGAAAGTGCCGGAGGACACCTACAGGTTCCCCCGGCAGATGGAGGGCGCGGAAGGTGCGGTCGCCATCGAGAAGTTCAATGTCTACAAGGAGAAGGACGAGCAGCGTCCCGACTTCGGACGGTACAAGTTCTATGCCCAGGTGGACGGCGCAAGGATGTCCGCCGTGGCCTCGCGCCAGGACCTGAACGCCTACTTCGACCGGGTGATGACCCCGAACCAGCTCATCGAGAAGAACTTCGGCGAGCGGCTGCACCTGAAGTCCGCCTACGAGAAGTACCGGCTTCCCGAAGGCGTTGACCCCAAGGGCGTCCGTGTGGCGAAAGACCACACCGACAACAAGTGGAAGGTGTATGTGGACATGGGCGACAAGGGCAAGACCGCCCGGCATGAAATCTCCTTTGACGACGGCTATTCGCTTTTCAAGACCCGTACCGCCACACGCGAGCAGATTGCGGCCAAGTACCTCACCCCGGAAATCAACGGGCTGCTCTCGGCCCAGACCAACAGGCTGGAGAAATCAAACTCAATGAAAATGTAAATCACTCACTCATAATAAAATAACATAATTATGTCAGAAGCAATAAAACACGAGGAGCTGGTTGAACTCCTCCAGGAAGGCAAGATAGGCTATCTCCGCTTCGTGCTGGAGGGCGAGAACGGACAGGACTATCTGGAGTGGTGCCGTGCGCACAGCACAGACCCTTCGGACGAGTCCGCCGAGTTTTATGTGGAACAGACGGACATCATGCAGATGGAATGCCAGCTAATCGACGACGAGGACTATGGCATCTGGAACTAATCCGTCATCCGCCAGTTCCGGACAGGCGGCCATAGACCGCTTCGCCGAAATGATGATTAGGCGCATGGAGCAGATGAAGGCGTCCGACTGGAAAAAAGGCTGGATTGGCGGTGCGTCGGGGTACACCGGACTGCCACAGAACGTGGGAGGACGCAACTATTCCGGCTCCAACTCCTTCTTCCTGCAGCTCCACACGGCGGCCAACGGCTACGACCTGCCCGTGTTCCTCACCTTCAAGCAGGCACACAACCTGAAAGCCCACGTGCTCAAAGGCGAGAAGGCCTTCCCCGTCATCTATTGGGACATGCTCGTGAAAGACAAGGACGGCAGGAAGGTCAGTTCGGAGGAATACCGGGCCATGAGCAAAGAGGAGAAGGAAGGCATGGAGGTCATCCCGTTCGTCAAGGCGTTTCCCGTGTACAACGTGGCGCAGACCAACCTGGCCGAAGTGCAGCCCGAACGGATGCAGAAGCTCATGGACAGGTTCAGGCTGCCCGAACTCCGCGACACGGAAGGCATGTACGCCCACGCCGCGCTTGACAGGATGGTCGAAACGCAGGGCTGGGTCTGCCCGATACAGGCGGACAAGCGTGTGGACGGGGCGTATTACTCGCCGGGACAGGACATCGTGGTGCTGCCCATGAAGGCGCAGTTCAACATTGGGAGTACGCCCGATGAAATCTACCGTGGCGGCATGGAGTTCTATTCCACCATGCTACATGAGATGGCCCACTCCACCATGACACCGCAGCGGCTCAACCGCGACGGCATGGGCAGGTTCGGAGACCCCAAGTATGCCAAGGAGGAGCTTGTCGCCGAACTGACGGCGGCGATGATAAGCCATTCGATGGGCTTTGACTCGAAGGTCACGGACAACTCGGCCGCCTACCTGGATTCGTGGATCGGCGTGTTGAAACAGGAGCCGAAATTCATCGTCTCGGTCATGGCGGACGTGAACAGGGCTTCGGACATGATACTCGACCATGTGGACAGGCAGCGGCTGGCCTTGAACGAACAGCCCTATTTGGCCAAGAACGACCCGCTCGCCCCGCTTGCCCCCGGCGAGGAAGTGCCCTTCAGGAACGCGGCCATCGTCAAGACACGCGGCGGCGACTACGCCATCCGTGCCTCGTATGACGGCGTGGAGCTGGGCCTGAAGAAGGTGTCGAAAGGCACGGCCCGGACTTACTTCCAGCTTACGGACTACAAGGACAAGGCGGCCTTCCTGAACATGACAGCACGCAAGACCTTCGGACCGGAGATTGCCATGATGGGCAGGACGCAGGCCGTAAGCGCCAAGATGGGTATCTAATCCAAACAAAGTAATACCGTATGCCGGACTACAAGGTAAACTTCAAGGAACTCAAGTCACGTGTCGGCGTGACCGATGTGGCCTACGCCCTCGGCTACCGCCTTGACCGCAAGGCCGGCGTGGGACGTTACATCGAGCTGGTATTGGGTGACGGACGGGAGAAGCGTGACACCATCATTGTCAGCCATCCCAACGACAGGGGCACCCAGACGTTCTTCCGCCGGGACGGCTCCAAAGGGGATGTCCTGACACTTATCCGTGAGAATCTGGGTGCCTTTTTCGTCACCGGTAAGGACGATTGGCAGAAGACTGCCAAGGTCATGGCACGCTTCGCCAATATGCCCGAACCGGAATACCATGAAGATTGGGAATACCTGAAATCAGCCAAGGCTGCATCAGCTTTTGATATTTCACGATATGAAGTGAAGCAAATAGACATGGAGCGCATTCCTCAGATCTTCCACCAACGCGGACTATCCGATGAAACGGTCAGACAATTTGCCCCATTCGTTTTTCTCATACGGGACAGACGGAACGGGAATTTTGACGGCTACAACATCGGCTTTCCCTATACCGACACGGATAATCAGGTGAAAGGATATGAAGTACGCGGTTACGGCGGCTACAAGTCAAAGGCTGCAGGCACGGATTCCTCTTCGGCGGCATGGGTGGCCGACTTTTCCGGCGGTAATCCGGAAGCGGTCAGGTGCGTATTCTTTTGTGAGTCCGCCTTCGATGCGATGGCTTTCCACCAGATGAACAGAAACCAGTTGCACCCGGATGTGGCATTGGTCTCCCTCGGAGGGACATTCTCCGACAACCAGATAACCGGTGTGATGAATCGTTTTCCTAACGCCAAGGCTTTCGATTGTTTTGACAACGACATCGCCGGACGCATCTACGGGCTTCGCATGGTTGGTCTGATAGAGGGCGTCCCGATGAAAATCAGTAAGGCGGAGGACGGTCTGCAAGTGGAAGCCGAGGGCAAGACCTTCACCGTCAATCCGGCAAAGCCGTTGGCCTCACAGCTTGCCGCGCACCTTCCCGTCCGATACCTTACGGGGCAATGGCTGCCGCCCAAGGCGTTCAAAGACTGGAACGACTGCCTCCTGAACAAACCGGTGGCTCCGGTTCTCGCCCCATGCAAGGAGGAACGCGACCGGAACCTGGCGGAGCGGAGAAAGGGAAGCCTTAAAATGTAATGTAACATGGAACGTATATGAAAGCAATCAGACTGAAAATAGCTACTGGAGCATTTGCCCTGTGGCTGGCCGGAGGCAATGCCGTCCCGGCGTTCTCCCAACAGATAGACCCGGCACTGACCGGAGCGGTGACGGCGCAGACGCTGGAACTGAAGAGCCTGCACAACAAGCGCAGGAAGACACAGGAAAAGATTATCGCCGCCGAAGCCGCCGTGACGGTCGCCCTCGACCGGGTACACAGCGTGGAGGACAAGATGCTGGAATACCTCTCCAACGCGCAGGGTGCGGTGCAGAACCTCTACCAAATCAAACGTGCAGGGGAACTGGTGACGACCGAGATACCGCAGAACTGCAGCCTGCTGCTCAAATCGGTGGGGAGCAACCTCAAGGGCACGGCGATAGCTGCCATCGTGTCGGACGAGCTGACGGACGCGGCCACGCAGATGGCGGCGCTCTATCCGTTCATGAAACAGCTCGTGACTTCGGGCAGCTACAATGTGACAGGGGCAGACGGGAAGAACGAGAAGCACAAGGTCAACCTGCTGGACTCTTCGGAACGCTACTATATCGCCAACGAGGTGGTGACAAGGCTCGAAACCATCAACACCGACCTGTTCATCCTGGCATGGCAGGTGCGCACGCTCTCCTGGAACGACCTCTGGTTCTCGCTCGACCCGGAAGGATGGGCCAATGTGATGTCCGGCAAGAACATTATCGGAGGCATCGTGGCCGACTGGAAGCGTGGATTCAATTAGGATTTTATCATCAAAATAGTGTACCATAATCATACAGCAATGGAAACAGAAAAGAAAATCATCGGCCGCTGCCCCTTGTGCGGCGGCAACGTGGTCAAGACCTGCAAAGGGTACCGCTGTGAGCACAACATTGGCGACAGCCCCTCTTGCGTACTGAACATCAACGCCATCATCGGCAACCGCAAGATGGCGGACGCGGAGGTGGCGGTACTGTTGGAGAAACGCCGCATCCTGCTGGACGGCTTCGCCAGCAAGGAGGGCAAGACATTCCCGACCGTGCTGGAACTGACCGACGACGGCAACATCCTGATGCAGCCGGTCATCGGCAGGTGTCCGCACTGCGGAGGGGAAATCCGTGTGGGAAGCCGGGCATTCAACTGCTCCAACTATGCCAACCAAAACGCTCCCTGCTCCTTCGCCATCTGGCGCAACATCGGCGGACACCAGCTCACTCTGGAGGAAGCCGGGGAAATCTGCGAGAAGGGCATCACTTCTTCGGATCTGGAGATGTACCGTGAGGACGGCAGCATCTACCGCAAGCGGCTCGGCGTGTCGCCGGACAAACTTCAAATCGTGAAGATATGAGACCGGGGATGAAGATTGGGATAATACTCGCCTCCATCGTGCTGTTCTGGAGCGGCGTGTTTTGTCTTGTCTGCTGTTCGGACAATCTGAATGACCGTGCGGCGGACATGGCCGAAAAGGCATTGAGGGCATCGGTGGACAATCCCGAATCCATACGGATATTGGCTGTCAGCAAGCCGGATTCCGTGTTCGGGCATACCTACATCACGCAGGAGGAGAAGATGGCCCTTTCCATGGCCATGGTGGAAATCAACAGGAAGGTGATGGAAGCGACGGACGGGCTTGAGGACTTCGACCCGGACGACAAGGAGACGGCCGCCCTGATGGAGCGGCAGATGTCGGCCATGTCGAGCCTGAGGCGGCTGATGGACTTCGGCGGCCCGCTTGACGGGAGTCCGCAACCGTTCAGCGGCTGGAAGATCAAGGTTGACTTCGAGGGCGTGGACACGGACGGCCGAAGTTATCATTCCGAATACTGGTTCATCCTGGACAAGGAGGCGCAATGCGTGGTGAAGTCGTTTGAGATACCCTTGCCGTAGAAGGCTAAGAATTTTATTCCTGGATATATTGAAATCTCGGTGTCATCGGTTATGGCATCGGGATTTCCTGTTCTTGCACCTATGGGCGTTCCGCTCCGGCAGATTTTCCGCTACAAAGCAACGGAAGGCCGTGGCGGCGGCGAACGACGCTCCTCTTGCCTGCGTGGAAAGCGTCCGGCAGCCTTCCGCGATTTGTGCCAAATCGGGTATTCCGGCCTCTTTCCACTGGTCACGTCCGCCTTTTGCCCCTTGCGCCTTCCGTCATGCCGTACCGTAAAATCCCGGAGCGGAAGCCGCAAGGCTTCAAACAAAAGGGAAAAAGATTAGAACTTCAAAATTCAGACGTTATGGCAATAAAACTCATTGACAGAGAGGAAAGTGTCAGCTACAAGGGCTGTATTTATGAGCTTACCTTGTTGTGGGACAGGGAAAGCGTCCGCAAGTGCTTCTGCGGTATGCCGCCGTTTTTCGCCCACATCCGCAAGGACGGAGCAAACTTCGCTATAATAGATTGTTATTCAAACGACAATGAGCGGTTTGTCGTAAAGAAGTTCATGCCGTCCTTACTGGCAAGGCCGGACTTGCAGGTGCGCTTCGACAGGGACATCAACACCATACCATTTTTGGAACTGCTGGCAGGACTGCCGATTTAACCGTATGGATTTTATCAACGTAAAAACAAGGACATATGAAAGGAACAGAACATTTCAAGGAGATTATCAAGAGTTATCTTGACCAGAGGGCAAAGGAAGATGAGCTTTTCCGTGCCAAGTATGAAACCACGGCACGCACCATTGACGATGTGGTGACTTTTATCCTACACGAAGTGAAAAACTCCGGCTGTTGTGGTTTCTCGGACAGCGAGATATATTCTATGGCGGTACACGCCATAGACGAGCCTGACCTTGAAATAGGCAAGCCGTTGCAGTGCAGTGTGGTGGTTAACCATCATATTGAACTGACGGAGGAGGAAAAGTCGGAACAGAGGGCACTCGCGCTCAAACGCTATCAGGACGAGGAGCTGCGCAAGATACAGGCACGCAATGCGAGGCCGAAAGCCCACAAGCCGCAACCGGAGAGCCAACCGACATTATCACTCTTTGACAACTTTTGAGCATGAAACCGAGGAACAGATTTGAAAAGGCGGTGGCGGCTTCCAATGGGAAGCTGACCGCCCTCAGCCCCAAAGCTGTTGAATGGGCTGTAAGTAATGTTATTGTACATATCGCATTCCGCACGTCCGGCCATAACTGCACGTGCGGTGACTGCGGAGCGAAGTTTGACCATAAAGGGAAAGGCAAGACGGTATGTTGCCCTCATTGCGGACACCGCTTGCAGGTAAGGGACACGTTGAAGCGCAAGGAAGTGCAGTCCGCCTATTTCTCTTCCCTTGAAGTGGTGGACGGCTTGCAAGTTCAGCGTGTGTTCCTGCTGAGAGCCGTATGCCGGAAAGGAATGATGTTGAAAACGTCCTGCATGGAGGTGTGCCGCCTGTGGCTCAATGCCGAGGGCAGAATTGCGGTGACATCAAGGGCGAGGACTTTGGGCTGGTATGTGGACAGCTTTAATTGGTGTACAGATATTGACTTGAAACTTTTGTCCGAGGTGCATTGGGTGATTTCCGACACATACGTTTACCCCCGTTACAAGGTGCTTCCCGAACTGAGGCGCAACGGCATGAGAGGCAGGCTTCCCGATGATTGCCATCCGGCAAGGCTGATGAAGGCGTTGCTGACGGACAGCCGGATAGAGACGATGATGAAGTCCAAGGACTTGCAGGCCGTGGCTTACTTTGTGAGCCGTCCGCTGGATTTGGACACGTGCTGGCAGTCGTACAAGGTGGCCGCACGACATCATTACCGCCCGTCCGACTACGGCCTGTGGTGCGATACCGTCCGCTTGTTGGAGCAATGCGAAAAGGACATCCATAATGCTAAGTATGTCTGCCCTATAGACCTCAAAGCCGCCCATGACCATTGGTTGGACAAAAGGAACAAGGCGGCGGAGAAGCGCAGGAGTCAGGAGCAGATGTTGAGAGCCAAGGCGAAAGAGACGGACTTCTATAGGGAAAAGTCCCGCTACTTCGGGATTGTCATCAGCGACGACGACATTGAAATATCTGTGCTTGATTCCATAGAGGCTTTCCAAGCAGAGGGAAGCAGCCTTCACCATTGCGTGTTCCAATGCGAGTATTACGCCAAGGTGGACAGCGTTATCCTGTCGGCACACGACCGCCAGGGCAACCGCATCGAGACCGTGGAATTCTCGTTGAGCCAGGGCAAGGTCATACAGAGCCGGGGGCTGTGCAACTCCAACACGGAATACCACGACCGAATTGTAGGACTTGTAAACGCCAACGCCTACCGCTTCCTGGAGGCGAGGACACCGGCATAATTCCTTGAAATGTTCAGACCCCGACCTGCGCCGTGAGGTGTGGGTCGGGGTAATGTATTCCTTTGAGGTAAGAATTGTGCCGTTCTACTCCTTACTATTGTTTTCCTCCTCTATCAGGGCATTGCGATGATAACCGTGCCGCACAAAAGAGTCCACAAAAATCAATTCCTTGTACCATTCCCCTTTTTCATCCTTTTTATTTTGGAAACGGAAAAATCCTCTGACGAATATTTCATTGTCATTCACAATCTTGCGGAACCACCTCGAATCCATTACAATTACTTCCTGACCGCTCTCATTCCTGACCTTTTCTTTGCTTTTGTACCCCAAAATCTTATCATCCAATTTAGCGGTTGTTCCAACGGGTACGATGATTGTTTCTACCTTTACATATTTTTTAACGGCAAGATATACCATCAATTTGTTAGCCAACCTCTCATAAATTTGTTCCCGTTCCTCCTTATTCCCGGCAAAAAGCTGGTCATCTGCCGTCAATGTCGGCCACGTGTATATATGCCGTACATTGTCCTTGGTTGATTCTATGTAAAAATACATATACAGGTTGCTAATGCCGCCATCCTCCCTGAACAGCCACACATGCAATGTGTCTTCTCCAAATCCATAAACAATCGTCCCGCAGTCTCTGGAAAGGAGTATGCCACAGACATTATCCTTGTAGAACTCTTGGAAAAGCTGATGGTCAATGCCGTAAAATGATTTTGCGCTTTTCTTCATGACTACCTCAAAAGAGGGCATGAGAAGTTCGGGTAAGCCCCAATCCGGTTGTGTCTGGCGGACATCAGACAGGAATTTCAGGCCATTGGCCAAATATCCAAAATGTTGCTTGTTGCTCAGCATGGGCACGCCGAATTTTCCTTCATCTTCCACGTTGTCAATATTGAGCAGCCAAGATATGATAGGTCGTTTGCGGATTATCATAAGCTATTTATATTATAGGTTCAACTTGCAATGGCAGGAATAGGTTTAATCTTTCCTGTAAGAGTTCGCCACGGTTTCTTTTAATTCTTCGTCAGGAACTTCCTTGCAAAAAATGTAATATACTGTTGTGCTGGTTGAGCTTGCTCCTCCATATGCGCCTACAAATCCGCCCCCAGTGGTAACAGATTTCGTATCGACTAATTCCCATCCTTGAAGAGACATATAATTCAATGCCCCTATCAGGGAGTTGAATTTCAAATCTTTGCCATCAGTTCCCTTGACAGTTTGCGGCTTTCTGTCTGTGCCATCATCAAGTTTTATGGAATTTTTCTTGTATTCCATCTCTACATACAGTTTTTTAGCACATGCAAGCTGTGCTGTCAAAAGTAACACTGCCAATAACACGAAAACCTTTCTCATAATGAATTTAATTTAATGGTACATTTATAATTGAATGTTGTTTTACTCATATATCTTTGATTTTCAATGGTAAGTATAATTTGTAGAGAACACGTTATTCTTGTTGTAGCTTTTCTATCATCCCTCCTGAGATTGATAAGATATTGTCAATCAATAGGATTTCATTTGTCTCTAAAATGACAGTTCTTTCCAACTCATCGTACCTCCGTATTACTCCGGTAATTGTGATATTTCTGCCGCCGTCTTTTAACGTGTCAGGAATAAAATAGATGAATGTAAGATTGGAACGCTCACCGATATGGCCAATGGCATAGGTCAGACGCCTGGACAGTATCTCCTGTTCGTCCGATGACAGTATCTGCCTCGGTGTGGTCTGCCGTGCGGTCTCAGCTATCGCCTCGTCATGGCCGGTCAGAGCGGCGAAGGGCGCAAACTGGGCGGCACGGTTTATCATCGGCATCGGCTTCCGGGTCTTGGAGACATGGTGCGGCAGGTGGATGATGTCGTCATATCTACTCATGGTGTCCTCCTATCTGCTGGTTGCGTTCCCGCTGGGTGGCTCCGTCCGCATAGTTCAACCCTTTGAGGATGGCGTTCTTGCCGAACTTCTTCTTTATCTGCAGCACGGCTTCCTGGCGGCGGCGTTCCCTAGCCAGCATCTCTTCTTCAGCTTTCTGTTCCTTTTCCTGCTTTTCGTAGTCGGTGAAAAGGTCGAGCTGCACCGCTTTATTGTCTGGCTGTATATCCGCCTCGTGCATAAGATGATTTGCCGACAGGGTGATGCGGCGTACCAGCAGGTCGGGGTTTACGATGCGGTCGAACAGTCCGCCGGACTTCTCCATGAGGATTGTTTCGGAAGAGGTCGGACGCTCCATGTTTACTGTTCCGTGTGCATGAACCGGGACTTGTCTGCCATAGCGGTCGGTCGCCACTTTGCCCTGATACTTTTCCCTGATATTCCTGTCCGTCAGCGATTCAGTGTTGTAACCGATAGTCAGCACAAGCTGGTCGGTCACCAGTCTCTTGTCAACCAGGTCCAGAGAGAGACTGTCCGCCATTTCCAGTACCACATTCCGTGCCTTGACTGCCGTATAGGGCGACTGGAGCACCTGTCCGCTGCTGACTGAGTTTGTTTCCGGACGGTATGCCTTTATCAAGTCCATAGTCACAGGTTCCCATCCCCAGGCATGGTCTATCAGCAGTTCCGCATTAACCCCGAACAGCTTATACAGCAAGTCCTCACGCTCAATGGAACAGCGGGCGATGTCGCCCATTGTCAGGATGCCGTAGGCCGCCAGCCGTGCGGCAATTCCACGGCCCACGCGCCAGAAGTCCGTAAGCGGTGTATGTTCCCACAACAGACGGCGGTAAGTCATCTCGTCCAGTTCCGCGATGCGCACGCCGTCCTTATCGGCAGGCATTTTCTTGGCCACAATGTCCATCGCTACCTTGCAGAGATAAAGGTTCGTGCCAATGCCAGCGGTGGCGGTGATGCCTGTCTCGGCCAGCACCTCCCGGATGATTTTCATGGCCAGCTCGTGAGCCGTCATCCGGTAATTCTTCAGGTAGGATGTCACGTCCATAAAAACCTCGTCGATGGAATAGACATGGATGTCCTCCGGGGCGATGTGGCGGAGATATATTTCATAAATGCGTGTGCTGTATTGGATGTAATGCGCCATGCGTGGCTGTGCCACCAGATAGTCCACGGCCAGCTCCCTGTGTGCGTCCAGTTCCTTTTTCGAGTGCGATTTCCCGGAGCGTCCCCGCTGCCGGTTCACCTCACGCACCCTCTGCACCACCTCGAACAGCCGTGGCCTGCCGCCGATTCCATAGCTTTTCAGCGCAGGCGATACGGCCAGACAGATGGCCTTTTCCGTCCGCGACGGGTCGGCCACGACCAGGCACGTGTTGAGCGGGTCAAGTCCCCGTTCCACACATTCTACCGAGGCGTAGAATGACTTCAGGTCAATGGCTATGTATTGGCGTTCGGTATTCATGTTTATTTGTCTCCTTTGTCATAACCTACCGTAGGTTCGGCGGCAATGGTTGTTTCATCCTCCGGATTTCCCAAGATGTAGGGGCGTATCTGTTTGGGTGATACGGATTGCCCCAATGCCGGGTTCAACCGTTCTTTCAGCCTCGTGTTGCGTTTCAGCACCGTCATGTTGCGGATGGCAAATGCGAGTGCTTTCTTCGTGCCGATGAGCACGCATATCTTCTTGGCACGGGTGATGCCCGTGTAAATCAGGTTGCGTTGCAGCATCACATAGTGGGTCATCAGGACGGGCATCACCACGATGGGATATTCCGAACCTTGCGACTTGTGGATGGTGGTGGCATAGGCCAGTGTCAGCTCGTCCAGTTCGGAAACATCGTATTCCACGATGCGCCCTTCAAAGTTGATGTATAAGGTGCGCTCTTCTAGATCGACTGATTCTACGAAGCCCAAGTCCCCGTTGAAGACGTCCTTGTCATAATTGTTCCGCAGCTGCATCACCCTGTCGCCCTGACGGAACGAATAGCCGCTGCGGTTTAGCGACACGCCCGAAGGGTTCAACGCCTGCTGCAAGGCCATGTTCAGATTGGCCGCGCCTACTATTCCCCGTTGCATGGGTGTCAGCACCTGGATGTCGGCTGTTTTCCGATGATAGGCTTTGGGCAGGCGGTTCTTCACGAGGTTCACGATTTCCTCGGCTACCTTCTCCGGGGCTTCCTGTTGCATGAAGAAGAAGTCGGTGTCCTTGCCGTTGCTGGTATCGGGGAAACGGCCCTGGTTGATGGCGTGGGCACTCATCACAATGCGGCTGGACTGTGCCTGCCGGAAGATGCGCGTCAGGCGGATGACGGGTATCTTTTTACTGTCGATAATATCGCGGAGTACGTTGCCGGCTCCTACGCTGGGTAATTGGTCGATGTCGCCCACCATGACGAGGCGCATGGAAGTGGAGACCGCCTTCATCAGATTGTTCATCAGAATGATTTCTATCATGGAACATTCGTCCACGATGAGCGCGTCGCTTTCCAGCGGATTCTCTTCGTTGCGTTTGTAGCCGTCCTTCGGATTGTACTCCAGCAGGCGGTGGATGGTTTTGGCCTCCATGCCCGTAGCCTCGCTCATCCGCTTGGCAGCCCGTCCGGTGGGAGCGGCCAGCAGGATGCGTAGCCCCAGATGTTTCAGTGCGGCGATGATACCTTGGGTCGTAGTGGTCTTGCCTGTGCCGGGCCCGCCAGTCAGCACCATAACCTTGGAGCGAAGGGCTTCCCCGATGGCCTGCAACTGCACCTCGTCATACGTGATGCCAGTTTCCTTGGACAGTTCCGCTGCATTGAACCGGGTCGCAAAGAGATTGCTTTCCGATTCACGGAGCAGGGCAAGCAGACGGTTGGCCGTGCCCACCTCGGCAAAGTAGAACGGAGGCAGGTAGATGGCTTCATCCTCTGTCTTCAGGTCTTCCGTCCGTGCCATGTCGGTCAGGGTTTTGCGGATGGAGTCCTCATCCGCTTCCAGCAGACAGATGGCGGCTTTCACCAGCTGCTCCTCCTCGGCATATACGTGTCCTTCATTGGCCAGTTGGTTCAAGGTATAGATGATGCCGCTCTTGCAGCGACGCAGGTCGTTCTTCTCATATCCCATCTTCCCTGCGATTCCGTCAGCTGTCTTGAAGCCGATGCCCCAGATGTCATCCGCCAGGCGGTAAGGGTTCTCTTTCACTTTGTCGATGCTCTCCTTGCCGTATTGGCGGTATATCTTGGCTGCATAGGCCGTGCTTACCCCATAGCCTTGCAGGAAAAGCATCACGTTCTTGATGTCCTTCTGCTTCTCCCAGCTCTCGCGGATTTTCTCCACACGCTTCCTGCCGATGCCCGGCACTTCATACAGCCGTTCGATGTCGGTCTCTATCACCTCGATGGTATCCAGCCCGAACTGCTTCACAATGAGTTGGGCGAACTTCGGCCCGATTCCTTTCACCAGACCGCTTCCCAGATATTTCTCAATGCCATAGACAGTGGCAGGCATCACTTCCTCCCAAGTCAGACAGACGAACTGGCTGCCATAACGCTTGTCCACCTTCCAGGCACCTTCGCACAGCAGCACGCTTCCGGCAGGCACCTCCAACAGGTTGCCCACCAAGGTCACAAGGTCGTCATAACCTCTCACCTTGACTTTCATGACAGAATATCCGTTCTCCGGATTCTGATAGGTGATGCGTTCCACTACACAGCGAAGTTTGGGCATAGGCGTTATTTTTTGAAGAATAAATCTTTTAATTTGGCAATACAATCTTCAGACAGTTTTTCTTCCGGTTGGCAAGAACCGATTTTACAGTTGCTCAAGAAGTTTAGTTCCTGCAAGTCAACTATAATCGGCCCTTTGACCAACGTCAGTACATACGGGGCGCAATCATCAACCATGTTCAGTTCCTCCTCCGGATTCTCCAAGAAAAGCATGGCATCCTCGCCTATGGCAATTGTGTGCATCAGGTAGAGTTCAGCATCCGCTTCACATTGGTGAATGAATACCACCTTGTCACCTTTTCGGGGTAAATCTCTTTCCCAAGGAGGGAAACCACCCCAACGGAAATGTGTGATACCATCTTGATAAAGAAATTCCAAAAGGTTTTGGCAGGAACTGTTATCCATCTTTTGTACATACCAACTTTCCGTACTCTCTATCTTGCTTTTAATATAGATGGTCATACGTAAGCGTTCATCGTAAGTTCCATTATCCTTGACAGTGGTAAGTTCCGCAGTAAAGGCGTCACCCCATCCCATATCCATCATTTTCGCCACCATTTCGTTTTCCTTTCGTGGTACATAGCCGATGATGCAATCAAAGTCAAAATTTTCCGTATCACCTTCCATATCATCGGCTAATGCCACGGCCACCGCATTGCGGTCATGCTTATTGGCGCGCTCGCGAATCAAGACTAGCTCCGCACCTTCATACAGCTCATCCCAAAAGTCTTCCGGATGATGGAAGTTCCAGCCGGCAACAGCACATTCCTTAAAAAACGCCCTTTTCTTTTTGGGTTCGGGAAAATTGGACATTCCTTCAGGAAGCGGTACAGGCATACCTTCTGTAATTTCTATTTTGTCATTGTATTCGGGTGGGGCAACATCACCTTGTAGGGCAATGAGGTCATTGTCCGTATCACCGCCCGGATTGAAGGTGTCAACCATCTCCTTCATCTGTCGGTCAAGTTCAATATTTTCAATACCTTTCTCCTTTAATTGCCTTTGCAGGTCTTGCAGTTCAGTGTCACATTTGGGGCATGTGCCAGCGCAATCCCCTTCGTGGCGGCATTCTGCTGGCTGATAGGTCAATCCATACTGCGTGGCTATCCGCTTTCGGATTTCTCTGAGCAAATTGCATTTATCCTTTCCGTTCATGTTGCAGTCCTTTTGTTTGAGGGTGATATTTTAATTCTCTTTGAAGGTAGCGTACACATTCAAAATTCGTAAACCCCATTCTTTCCAGTTCATCAAGGCTGTAGTCCACATCCTTATCCGTATTATAACCAGGAATAAGGGGGACTTTCACGGTGATATCCTTCACCCGGCAGGTCTGGAGCAGTACACTCAGTGAGTGGTCACGGATACGGCTCGGATGCCCGGTATATCGTTCATAGATGACATGGTTGATGTCCTTTATATCCACTATCCAATGGTCTACTATCGGTGCGAGTTGTCGGATGGTGTCTTCAGGACAGTAAAGTGAGGTTTCCAATGTGATTTTCCAGACATTACCGCATACCCGGCGAAATTCCTCTATGAAACTGGCGTATCGGGTCGGCTCGCCACCTCCAAAACAGATACCGCCTCCCGTTGCTTGAAAATAAAGGTCATCTATCTTCACATGGTCATAAAGTTCATTGGCATCCAGTTGTATGATTCCTTTATTTAAGTAAAGTCCACGGCTACCTTTGGAATAGATTTCCTCATGACAACGGTCGTTCAAGCAGTAAGCACACCGAAGCGGACAACCCATGAAACAAACCAACGTAGTGATTCCATGGCCGTCCGTTCCCATCCGTAGACGGTCTATGGCAAAGATGTGAGCCAGACGAAACGCTTGATGCTTGTCCGATGATTTCATAGTGAATGCTACTTATTTTATCTTATTGAGTTTTTCTCTCACATCCATCAATGCGAACCCAAGCAGGTTTTCTCCTTTCCATAAACGGGGGTTCCTGCAGTCTGGGTCATCTTCTTTCATGCCAATCCCCCAAACTGTATCGTAGGGGCTGGCTTCCACCAATATCTTATCTCTTGTGCCAAGCAGAAAGACTTTCAGCTCTTCATTATCCATGAATTTGTGCAGATTGCCGGTAATGACAATTTCCATACGATGCTTTTGCCATTTGTATTCGTCAAAATTCCGCACTTCTCTACCTAATGCCTTAATCTCTTTCGGATCTGTAGATGCCAAGATTCTTTTTCTTGTATCTTCATCGCCCATGATTCGTGCCTTTTCTGCCATCATGAACTGTTCAGCACAGTTGTAATGGATACCATTTACGGTAAACCTGCAAGGGAACCATTGGCTGAGACAGGCTTTGGTCGTTTCACCCGGCTTGCCGTGATGTCCCCAAAAGAACAAGAAATCCGGATTGGAAATATCATAGAGGTCTTCTTTCCTTAATCCTCCATTCACATTCGTATAGTCTAAAGTGCGGTACCATTCCCTGAAACTATCCAAATTCGCGAAATCACCTCCCCAATGAAGCCTGCGGTTAAGCAACAGGGCTTTCATCGACATGGGCACACCGTCATCCGGGCATAAGTCGGCAAGTCCGCAATGTTTGTAATAATCCAAATCCTCTTCTATGTGAGGATGGTCTTGTGGAAATAGATTGAACTTCACCCAGCATCTTTCATAATTAAACAACATGCCCTTCATCTGTGAACGAAAAGGACATAATCGCTCTCCTTTATAATAATGGCACTGTTCCAGCAGCATCAGCTTCTGTGGTGGAAACTCGGCCGACATATACATTCCGAACACCCATTCTTTATTGACCGGTTGGTGCATGAGGTCATCAGTAAGTACCACTCCTCTTTCAAAGTCTTCGCACAGACCATACTTTTCAAAGTGTTCGTGCCAATCATAATGGTCATAACTGCCCCACAACAGTTCAAAATAGTGCTGATGTTCCCAGATACCGTGAGAAAGCGTACCTACGGAATAGGGGTTCTTTGCTTGCATCCGCTTTGCCAACACGTCAATAGCGGCCTTGCTTAACGGACGGCTTTGCATGATTACCTCCTCAAACGATTCCGGCAACACAATGTTTTCTTCCACTATCGCTTCTTTGAACAAGGGAGCGATGTCCTCCGCCTTGAATCCGGCTATTCCGCAACCAATGGGAGTCACCAGAAAAGTCAGTTCCTTGTGTTCCTTGGCAAAAGCAATGAACTCATCCACATAGGGGCGAATGGTTTCCACGCCACCTTGCATGGTCGGTATGGCATAGCATTGACCTTGCAACCCTACACCATTGCCCCAGATGGCACCGAACTTTTCGTATGCCATACGTGCCGCTCCTCCACCGTGCATTCCTTGCAGATTACTTCCGAATACAAAAATCTCATTCGCCCTTAGGTTCGTGATTCTTTCTGGTGTATATGTGGGTCTGAAGTATTCCATATTTGTTCAATTATTGGTTTCGTTTTGGGTATGGTTGATGGACACATTGAATGCCTTGCAACGGCGGTTCTGCTGGTTGGCCCGACTTAGGGAGAAACGGCCGAACTTTTCATAGATGTCCAGTCCGCGCCCCAAAGTGATGGTCCATCCCGTGTCGGTCTGTATCATGCGGTCGTGGTCGGCCTTGAAGTCGTAGGTGAACTCAATGCCCAGGGGCAGCAGTTCATCGGCCAGGTCGTTGAAGCTGTCTATTACTTCCGCCACCTTCTCATCGTCCTCGTTCTGTGTACTTAGGTGAATCTTGATGGTGTCCTGCACGGATGTCACGTCGCGTACCATCTGGATAAAGTCCACCAAGTTGTCTATCTGGTAGGGTTGTCGGATAAACGGGTCGGTCAGCCAGATTTCCTTGGCCGTGCGCAGATAGTCGCCAAACAGCCCTTTATAGGTAATGCCTCCCTGGTTCTCGCGGACGGAGATTACCTTGGAAGCCAAAGCGGGGATGCGAGGACGTTTTCCCTTGACGGCAGCGGATGAGGTTTCGGATGCAGCTTCCTCCGTGCTTTCCTCTTGCTCCGAAGACGGATGAGTGTCGTCTTGATTTTGGTCCGGGGTATTTTGAGGACCAAACTCCAGACCCTCCAGCGTTTCCACTTTCACGGTTTCTCCCGTAGGCAGCCAGGTGTAGACAAACTTGGCCGGCTCGGCATTGAACGTCTCGTCAATGGCATACAGCTGGTCCTTCACACGCTTGCGTCCCTCGGTGGCAAAGTCGATGATTTCCCGTGCCTCCTCATCGGTCATCCGTCCGTCGGGATAGAGCAACTTGCTGAATCCGGAAAAGGTCTTGCGGATGGCCAGATGGTCGCGTTCGGACAGCGAGCCGTCAAATCGGGCGTACTCCTTCAGTGCCGATGTGCGGTCGTCATTCCGCAACTCGTGCAGCACGGCGGCTATGTAGTCCGTTATCAGCCCGTATCCGGTTGAAAAGCTGTTCTTCTTCAGAATCCTGATTTCCCATCCGGGATTATACAGGTGGATGCGGTCGAGGAAGGCTCCTTTGATGAAAGACGTGGGAATGGACTCAAACAGGTGTGAGTTTTTCAGCATATACGGCACGGTGTGCTTGGTGTTTCCCACGAACACCATCGATGCGCTGGCTTCATGCGTTCCCTTGCCCCGATTGAACGACTTGTTGGCCAGGTAGTTCTGCATGGTGTCTATCAGCACGGCATCCACGTTGCGGCCTTTCTGCTGCTCAAATTCGTCCCATGCTACCACGTCCCAGTAGCCCACCAGTCCCAATATCTCCTTGTTGCCCTGCATCTTGACAAACAGCCGGGCAGAGGTTACATCACCTCCGCTGACCAGCACACCGTAGGGCGACAGTTCCTGGAACACGTGGCTCTTGCCCGTGCCTTTGGGTCCCAGCTCCACGAAGTTGTAATTGTTCTCCACATGAGGCAGCAGCCGTGCCAGCGTGATGAATTTCTCGCGGCGGTTCATCACCTCCGGGTTCAGGCCGACCGTGTGCATCAGGAAGTCCAGCCATTCCTCTGTGGTGAAGTTCCGGCGTTGCTCGATGTATTCTTCCAGGTCGATGTGGGAAATCTGTATGGGTTTCAGGTTCTGTATCTCCCAACGTACCTTGACCTCTTCGCCTGACACATAACCGATGGTGACAATGCACCACACGCCGTTGCCCGACAGCAGCTTGGGGTTTTGGCGGACATATTCCGTCCCGATGGGCACTCCCGACAGACCTAGATTGGCGAAGGTGGCGTTGTACTCATCACTCCGCTCGTTGAGGGTGACGGTCACCTTGTCTATCACCCTGTGCTTGCCATGTTCGCGGATGACGCCTTTGATGCTTTCCGCCTCCGCACGATGCACATAGTTGTTCCGGATCACCTGCTTGACTTTCTCCAGTCCGTCGTTGATGATTTCCTCGTCATCGCTGGCGCAATACTGTCCCAGCAGATACTCCAACACGTAGGTAGGCACCGGCAGTCCGCCTTTCACAAGGAAAGCCAGGTCCTTCCGCACCACCTTGCCGATGAAGGCATCCAATATCTTTTGCTGCAGTTCCATCATTCAAAGTCAAAATCGTTTTCAATTAAGGTATTGTTCGTCACATTCTCTTTGATGAGCGGATTCAGGTCATCCGCCGCGTCAAACACTTTCAGCTGGAGCACCTTGGCATCCACGTTCCGGTTCAAGGTCAGGTCCACCTGAATCTTCCGGTTGTCCAGTGACGGGTCGGTCTTGTCCAGCAGGATATCCTTGACAGGTGTGACCGGCTCGTCGTTGTGATACAAGGCCACGCGGATGTATCTTTCCTTCATGTCCATGGAAACAGCCTCCGTCTGCAACAGTTTGAAGCGCAGCCGGGATGCCTGGATGGACAGTTTGCGGTCGAGCACCATCACCCCCACAGGCTGTTTGTTGTCATCGCGCTCCTGATGACATATTATAATAGGTATGATTAGTTCCTGCATGGAAGCTCCGCCATGCGTGAACATATATCCCCCGGAAGGTGCCGCCAAGCGATTCGTTCCCTGCGGCACGGCCACATACACATCGCTTCCGTTCAAGATACCCGACACTTCACTGAGCGGAAACGTCACCATCCCCGTGGCTTCGGCATCCGAGCGGGTCAGATAGTAACGGGTGCTGCGCTCAATGGTTTCCTCTTCTATCTTGTGCTTGTCTTTTTCCGCAAAGTCGATGTCATTGAACAGGAAACCGTGGTCGCTGGTGACATACACTTCCGTGACGTTGTAGCTTGCGAGGATTTTGGGAATCATCGTGGCCAGTTCGTTGATGGCTTCCCGGCATGCCTGCGTCACTTGCTTGGCCGTACCGTCGTGTCCGGCCTTGTCTATCGTGTCGTGGAAGATATACACCAACGGATGTTTGAATATCTCGCGGTTCTTCTGTTGGTTGTATTCCGCTACGGTTTCAAACGGAACACAGATGGCTCCGTCCTTGTATCTTTGCAAGTGTTCCGAGCGTTTTTCGGTGGTGCTCAGTATATGGTCGTCTACTGACATATTCTGACTGTCCTCTTGTCCATAGAGTTTCAGCTCCCGGTGGGGTAAAAGCGCCGGTTTGCCGTATTTGGTCTCCGTGGGCAGCATGGCCAGCATGGCTTTCAGCGTGGCGACATGCTTGGACCGGGCCAGTTCGCCTATCAGTTCTTGCGCCACCTCGTAGCGCAGGGCGTCGCTCACGATGACGCCCACTTTCTTCTGCATGGGCCGGATGCGCTTCTCATAGAAATCTTGCTGACGGGACAGGTGTACTCCGCCCATGCCTCCGGTTTCCTGAATGCAGCGAGTCCATTCCTGATTCATGCGGTTGTTGAGCTTGCTGTAATGCAGGTCAAGACTGTGCTTGGCCTGCTGGATGTCGGGGAACAATCCGCACGAAGGGTCCACCTTGAAATACTGTTCGGTGGCCTGCCGGTAAAGCTGGTCCAACACGTAATAATCCTCCTGATAGCGCATCACGTATTCGTTGGGCGTGTTGAGCGTGAGCGAGCCGAGTGCCAATGCTTTCTGGTAGTATTGCGCCACGGTCAGGCAATAGTCCATGGCCGCTGCCGTCATGCCGCGTCCGTTCAGCATCAGGTCTTCTATCCGTCTGATGACCGCCTCCGGCTCGGTTTCCATCTTATCCTTGAGCAGTCCGGCCACGATGGGCTGGCAGAGGCGTGGCGGCACGAAATAGTAGTTGGCGTCCGTTCCGTACCAGCGTATCAGTTCATCATCGCGGACGGCATCGCCCAGTTCGTCCATCACCTCCAACAGCGCGTCCGCCGTCTTTTCCTGACTGAGTGCCAGTTCCAAGAGGCGGTTCATCTGTTGCAGGGCAAGGGTGTTGTCTATGCGCCATTGCTTATAGTTATCCGCTGCCACGGGGGCAAGATTCTGCACGATAGCGTTGTATTTCAACACCTTCACCACATCAGCCACTTTTTCTTCCGTATTGTCATCGATGGTTGTGCCGAAAATGTCTGTCAGCTTCCGTCCTAAGGCTTCGACTGCATCCTTGCATTTGCGCAGCTTCACGAAGAAGTCCGTCCGCTTCTGTTGCTCCGCGTCCCGTCCCAACAAGATGACGCGCAAAAGGATAGCATCCCATTCCAGGATGCGCTGCACGCCCATGTAGCTGCTGATGAATCCTCGGACCAGCTTGTCGGTCGTGATGCTCCGGTCCTGGTAATAGGGGGCGAACAGGCGCAGCATCCTTTCCGACTGCAACGCCATGATGTTCCTTTCCACAAAGCGCATCATCGGCTTGTCCGTGTCGGGTAATCCGTACTGTTGCATAAAGGCGGTATAATCTTGGCTTTTGTATTCCATATTGGCCGTCAGCACGTCGAGCAGCGGAAAATTCTCCCTCAACGATTTCTTTTGCAAAGGGGACTCCTGATGGAAGTATAACACCACCCGGTCATCGGCCCAGGCGTTGTCCAGATTGTACTTCACAGTGAACCAATCCCCCTGGAAGTCCACAAAGCGGTAGCCTTCCTTCCACTGCACCTCGCGAAGCTCGTCGGCCAGGAACTCGTCATTAAAGATAAAGAGGACTTTCAAGTCAGGCTCTCTATCAAAGTAATTGTATATTTTGTCTATCGCGCTCATTTCTTCCGGTATTTTTGGTTCATGTCGGAAGGTCTTTCTGGTATTGTTCTTTCCAAATACCCTGCTTCAACCAAGTCCGTAATATAAGTTTGGATATTCTTGCTATGATAACTTACCCCTGCTCTTTCAAGTATTTCACGACTACTACGAGGTACGTTGCAATAATTGACCACATCCTTTTGCTTGGGAGTGAGTTTCATCCGGCGAGTGTCAGGGGTCACACCAAAAGTGTCAGGGGTAGCCTCATTTTTGCCAGGGCGAGTGTCAGGGGTTACATCAAAAGTGTCAGGGGTAGTCTCGTTTTTGCCGGGAATAGTGTCAGGGGTAGCCTCGTTTCTGCTAAGGATAGTGTCAGAGTCCGCCTCTAAATTAGGATTCCTTTTTATCGTAATCAAAAACTCATGTGTCCTTTCGTCATTCTTGAACTCTACTTGCAGTCCATCTTCCAAGGCACGCTGGATACCCGTACCAGCTCCCGTATAAGGCAGGAGATAGATGGCATTGTTGAAAAGGAAATTGTTACGGGGCATGGAGGTGCCGTTGGTTATGTCTTCCACTTGCAAGCCGTTGGGCAGGATGCCGGGACTGTGTATCTCCACCCGGTTGTCAAAAATGAATATACGGATAGATGCATTCCAGTTCAGAGAGCGGTGAACAAGGGCATTGACCACAAACTCAACCAGGCTGCTATAAGGAATTTCGAGCCTGCCCAACGAATTAAATTCTTTCTCCACCTGTACGTTTTTAAGATTCCGGGTAAAGAAAGCCATGATGGTTTCAAACTGATGCAGCAGGTTTCCCTCCATATCCGCATCGTTCACTTTGTCACGGAATTGCTTGCCGCCTATATGGTTCCCGACAAAACTGATGCACTTAGCCGTCATGACCGGCAGCCAACGCTGGGTGTATTTACCGAACAGCAGCATGGCGGCTACGGTCAGACTTCCGTCCGGACGAATAAATCGCAAATTACGCATCAGTTTGTTCAGGTCATGTCCCTTGGCAATGGCATTGGCTATGTCGTCAAGAGAAGCCTCATGGAAAGCGTCGCCGACCAGACCTTTCTTTTCCAATACAATGGAAAAGCGGTTTTGCAGGAATACTTTGAGAGTGTCTTCATCCAAGTCGTCCAGCGTAGCATCTTTCACCACCGCTTCGTCCGGAGCGAAACTGCCACATTCGGACATCATCTCCGCCAGTTCAGCATTATCAAACACCTTGCGCTTGTCTGCACCGTTCTTTATCCAGACTATGCCTTTATTGTCGTGGTAAGGCTTGTTGTTTCCCTCTTTGATGGTAGCCACCACCACGCTGCCGCCTTCCACTTGAGCCGTGTCAATATCGAGCAAGATGCTTGGAACGACATTTTCCGAAGCGATATTGCCGAGCATGTTGGTCGTTTCTTGCACCTCAGCATACGACAAGGGGTTAAATTCCCCTGTCTTGTCATTGATGCCAATTACAAGCTGACCTCCGCGATAATTACTCATAGCAACTAGTTCGCAACCTATGTCATATTTGTCCAAGATGCGTTCCTTGAACTGCACCTTGCTTATTTCACCGAGGTCTCTGAGCCGTAGTATATCTTCTGTTGTCATAATCAATTCATTTTAATTATTGCATCCAATGGTTTCATGTCTGGGAACTCTTCAGACATAGATTTTCCTGAAAGTAGTAACAAAAATGTTGGTCTATCGTAGTGAAACTCTATAAAAATTAGACCATTCTCTTCTTTTTGAATATTTGTAATTTGGCAAGAATTAAGTATTCTATATCCAAATGGAATATTAAAGGTTCGATTATTCAATTCATACTTAAATACCCTTTCGTCTGTTGTTACAATAGAAATATGGTCATTTACTTTGAATGATTCAATAAGTTCTCCTCCTTTTTCTGTTTTCGTAGAAAAATTGAGTCCATCTTTATCATCACAACGGACATTTATGGGTTCTCGGTACAGATATGAACATATGTATGCTGCAATCCGCCAACTTTGTTCGGTACATTCATTATAGACTTTGAATTTTTTTCCGATAGCCAGTTCTATTCGTTTTATATCTTTGTAATACCGTTTAAAACATTCATAATTATTATCCTCAAGACTTTGTAGTGGACTTGTTAAATTTAATGGAAATTTTGAAAGCTCTTGAATAATAAAAGTTTCATTTGCAAATAAAGCACATGGCACCTCTATCCACTTTATAGCATTATCGTTATTCTTATATTGTTTCTTGAAGTCAAAATTAAATGTAACTGTTGCAGGAGAACCTTCTTGAAAAACATGAAGTTCTATTCTCATAAAATAAACGTCGCAATCAACATAGAATCTTATCGCTTTATCGTTCAAAAGATAAACCTTTGCCGTAACTGTTTCAAGAAAGTCTCTCGATGGAATTTGGAAAGTTAAATCAAATTTTTTTTCAACAGGAGAAACAAGAATTTCTTTAATATCACTTGTGAGGACTACGCCATTAACAAGGTGTTGACATTTCAGTAGATTTTCTCCCGCAATTCTAAAACAAGGTCTTTGTGGGAAGAATTGATTCGATACAAGCTCTCCATCCTTTTCAAAATCGAGATTTTTCAGTTTTTCACCAATTTCAGCCTTAACAGACATCTGTATTTGATGTAGCAACGGCTTTTCGGTTGTCGATTCTACATTTTTTATAGCATTATTTCCTTGAACAGGAGTTTGAACTGTGGGAAGAATCTGATAGGATTTTAAGAATCGTGTGCAAGTTTCTCCGGAAATATATTTATTTTTGAAGTCCTCAGTAATATGCTCTTTCAACTCCTCTATAAGTTGCGTCAAAAAAACATTGGCTACGGCATCAAAATAATGCACCTTCAATTCTTTCAGCTTTTCCTGCTTTTCTGGTGAAATGCCTGGAGCAATTAAAAACATTTCATTTTGATTGTTTCCTTGTGCATCTGAAACCTTTTGGATTATGTCAAGTATGTTATTGTCTTCAAGGCTATATCCAATAAATAGAATATTCTTTGTTGCAAACTCAGTCTTTACCAAATCCCACATTATCGGATTTTTACTGGCAGTAAAAAACTGTTTATAGTCATCGGAAGTAATAACTACCGAATCAGGATCTGTAAAATCTCCATGGACTTTTACAACGGTAAAAGGCTTATTCATATAAGCACAATCAGCATCATTTCTGACCACGCAAACATCATTCTTTGCATAAGAATCTTCTAGTAGGGTGTCATAATTTGTAGTAAAGATTCTTCTAAAGTGTGGAATCTTTGCTAACAAATTATGGTCATCCATACATGTAGGCTCAAAATCAAAAGCCTTTCTCAATATCCTCATCAGCGGATTCCTACTGCCTAAATGGATTTCATTAACAAAAAAGTTTGATAAATCAGCAAGACTATCATTTTCATGGGATTTTCTTTTTTCTGTATCGTAAATTCTTTCTAAAATAGACTTTTGGAGATCCCAAACAGATGGGGCACCGGCTTCCTTAGAGAAACCAGCGCCTATAAATAGCGATACTTGTTCGCGTCTAACTAATGAGATAAGCTCTTCAAACATACTTTTTCCTATTTATTTCAATTTCGCCAACACATCTCCGAACTTGGCATAGTTCACCACCACACCATCGTCCAAGTCGAAAGCTATCTGCTCATCGGCCACGGTGTGCAGGCGGTCGTGATACTCGCGGCACTCTGCAATCTGCCGTGTGATGCTGTCCAACTGCTTGCGCTCACGGGCATTGAGGTTGGCGGCATTAGCCTCCATCTCGGTTTGCCGCTGCACCAGCCACTCGATGTGGGGCAGGAGGTATTTCGTGCGGATGCGCTCTGCCGTGTAGGCGTTCATGCGGTGCATGTAGGCAAGGCATTGGAAAGCACCTTTCTTTGAGGAGAACAGCCAGTAGATGGGGCGGTTTTGGTACATCTTTTTGTGGTCTTTCCAGAAGTCTTTCACGAAATAGTCGTCAAGGCTCTTGCCTAAGGCGGCTTCTACACAGTTGAGATTGTCCACCAAGGTATCTTCGCCGAAGGCCACCACGAGCCAACGCTTGAACATCACCGTGGCATTATCTGCAAAGTCTGTATCGCTGGGCATCAACGGCAAAATGCCGTCCTCGTCAATGCTCCATTGCTTCCCGTTGAAGGTATAAGCAGCTATTTCTTCAGCTGTAGGTTCAGGATGGGCTATGTGCAAACCGGGCTTGTCAAGACGATAGCGGCCCAGCATACAGCCTACGGCATAACTTATAAGCTGTTTCGCAATTACATCATCTTGCCAATCAAGGTAATATTTCCCGGAAACAGTTAGACCAGCACCTGTTTCGTCGGTAATAATACTTCCGTCTTCTGTGGTTAAAAGGTATTCATTGGTTACTTTAACTTCACCTTGCTGTAGGATAGTCACCTCGCTTAAAGGCACGTCGGGCGTCAGTTCGTCCTCCAGGCCGTATATCCCGATAAACTGGCGGTTCAGTTCCTCTTCGTTGGCATGAAGCTGGAGGAATTGCTCCGTCCAATGCTCCCGGTAGGCATCCATCAGGTCGGACAGGCGGTGCGGCCCCTCGCCCTGCTCTTTGCTGAGGCGGACGAGTTCGTTCTCTTGGAAGTCCCAAGAGGTTTCGTGGGCGTCCCAGTCGGATTTGCTGATGGAGATGTTTTCATTTACTATTTCCTTATTTGTAGAATTACTCAAATCAGGTAATGTTTTAACAACGCCGCATTTGAAATTTATTGTCGGCATTGTCACTTTTGCGATTAGATCAAATAGGTTAGAATTAAGATATCCAATAAGTTTTTTTATACCTTGCCCAACAGCAACTTGTCCGCCAGCATCAAATAAAAACCCTATTGGATAATATCGAATACTAAACTTGCCAGAGCTTATCGCACTCCATGTTCCTCCTTCTTTGAAATATAAATCTTGACTTGGTCTAACATGAAATGGTAATGTAGCCATTTCTTCCCTATGCTTCTTATCAAAAGCTACAACACATTCATTTAATCCGAACCAGCGTCTAAAGCCTCCACCTTTATTATATGGAACCCATATGCCATTTTCATCAACCTCGTCATAATTGTGACAGTTGCAGGCGATTTTAGAAAATGCTACTTCATGCCAAAGTCTAACATATTTTTTATTGTCGGTAGTATGAAGTCCCTCACGACATTTGAAGTTATTATCAATTGGAGAAGCTTCATTAATTACTTCAATCATCTTCTCACTCACCCAATACCCAATCGGGCATCACGGAATCTTCTCGAAGTTCTGTTGGGAGACGTGGGGATAGCCATTCTCTCCGGCAAGAAACATCCGTTCCTTATCTCCACAACTCTTGCCATCCACCAATCGGAAGTACGTGCCTGTGGTGTATGGCGTATGACGGGTTACAACAAAAGCCGTGTTTTGCACCACCTCGCCCGACAGTTCATCGAACGTGCGAGGCCCCAAGTGCAGCATACTGTCTATCTGCAAGGTCTCAAGCAAATGGGTACGCAACTTCTCGAACGAAGAAAGGAACATCCAGCTTTGCATATTTATCATGCCATACTTCCCGTTCTCTGCCAACCGTTCCTCTGCTACCTGCATAAAGACAGAGAACAAGTCCGCTTTCCCCGCCTCATAATTCTTCCCTAATTTGCGCACACGTTCCGCCGTGTCTGTCTTAGAATACAGGTACTCCTTGACACGGTTGAGCTTGTCTATCTTGGCCAGCCACACATAGTTGCCCACGGAGCCGACCTTCTGTTGGAAGCTGTTCAACGAACACAATTCGGACTCCCTCAGCTCAATGACACGGCATATATTATAGGTGTTGCGCATACGGAAGATGCGTGTGCCGTTGTTCTCGTCCTCGATGTGGAACAGCGGTTCCATGATGAAGTTGGAAATCCTTGACGGCTCCTCGTCGTCATCCCCGGTGGCGTAATAACAGTTCTCCCGAATGAACAGCCCGTGTTGGCGCAATAATTCCACTTCACGCTGCCTCTCATCCATCGGTGTGAGTTTGTCCTGCCTTTTCCGCGCCTCTCCACGGGCTTGCGTTACGGCATCACGCCACAATTTGGCTTTTCCGTAGATTTTGGCCAGTTCGTCAATACACTGGTTAAACACCAGCTGGTCTTTCACATAGCGCATCAGGTCGGCAATCTCTGACACACATTTCCGTTCTTCCACCAAAGAATCCGCTACAAGAAAGCGTTTCTGTGCCAGCCAGACAATAAACAGCCTTTCTTTCAATGAGATGTAATCCTCCCGGCAATGAATGAAGCTGTCGGCGTCGTTCTTTCCGGGTTTCACTTCCCAGCCTTTTTTACCGTCGGGGATTTCGGCAAACGGCAGTTCCCTGACGGTTACATGGAAGCCTTTCCTGACTGCGGCTGTCCCGTTTGCCATGACCGCCTCAAACCCAGGACCGAAGGGTTTGCCGTCACTGACATCGGAATCGGGGATAAAGCATAATGAAGAGGTGTATTTTTTCAATAGCTCAAACTGGCTGTCCGTCCATGCCGTTCCCAATGCGGCCACGGTATTGTCGTAGCCGACGGACTGCATACGCAGCACGTCGGGCGCACCCTCCACGATGATGAAGTACTCCGCATTGCGTTCACGGCTCGCCCTGTCTATGCCGAACAGACATTCACCCTTAGCATATACCGCACTGTTTGGCGAATTGATGTATTTCGGTGCATTCGGGCTGTTCCCGATGTAACGGGCGGTATAAGCGATGATGCGCCCCCATCTGTTGCGTATGGGAATCATTATCCTGTGTCTGAACATGGTATACACACGACCGTCATCTCCGCGCCGGAGCAACCCCAGCTCGAAAAGTACATCCTCGTCCAGTCCTTTTGTCCGGCAGAACTCCATGAACGCACCTCCGTCACGTGGCGCGTACCCGATGCCTGCGACCGAACAGAACTCTTCCGGCCATCTTCCGTAAGCATATTCACGGGCAAGGCGGCTTTCATCACTGTCCGGCACCAGCAGGCTGCCTACAAAGAAGTCCTGTACATGGCCGAGTGTGGCAAGAAGCGTTTCCTTGTGCCGAATTTTTGCAGTCTGCTCCTTGTCCTGTCCTTCCACATACTCAATGGAAATATTGTGCCGTTTGGCCAAGAACTCGATGGCTTCCATGAAGGAAAGATTCTCTTTCTCCATGATGAATGTGATGGCATCGCCGCCACGGTTGCAGCTGAAACAGTGGAACAGGTTCTTTCCCGGACTGACAGAAAAGGAGCCGGTCCGCTCCTCATGGAACGGACAAACGCCCATCAGGGTCGAGCCTTTCCTTGACAGTCTGACATACGGCTCCAATACATCCTCGATGGAAAGCTCCCTGACCTTGTTGATTGTTGACTCGCTTATCATAACGTGGTCAGGAGTTTCCAACAGTCAATTATGGACTGGCCGGAGTATTTTGGCCGGCTGGCATTATCGGGATTAAGCGGCTTGATATAGCCGCTGGCCTTATATTTTCTAAGCGTCTTGTAACTGACACCCAGTTCTGCGCAAGTACGTTTGACCGAATAAACCCCTTCCGGGTCACATGTTGGCACTAATTCTCTCATCCGCTTAATGTTTTATCGTATGCCTGTTCCGTAGGTCTCATAAGTTACAGCACTGGCATATCCTGATATTGTTTTCTTATCTCTTTGTGTCTAAACTATTTTCGTTTATATCGGAAGAAGTGTTGTCGAAATAGTCCTGAACCGTGCGTTGCAGGAGGCGTAGGTCTGCCGTCCTGTATTCCACTTTGCCGGGTCTCTTGTAACACACCACTTTCCCTTGCCGTCTCCATCTTTCGACATTCCGGCGGCCGAACATTTCATAAGCCTTTCTCTGACTGACAAATTCCGGATCGGCATTGTCGGATTTCAAGTACTTGACAATCCTTGCCGCAAGGTCATTCAGAAATGTGTCATAAGGGATTAGGCGGTCTAAAAACTGGAGGAACTGCATAAATCCAGGATTTACAAGGTACGCATTACGGTTATGGTCTGCTTCTCCCTGTCCGTCCGTGTCTTGAACTGACGGTTATAAATGGCACCAAGTTCTGAGGCTTGGGTTCGGACGCTTTTCAACCTGGAGATGTGGAAGGTGATTTCATCGCCAACTTCGAGTGCGATAAGCGCAGGACGGATTTTTTCCATGTTTTCTGCCATAATATTTGTTTGTTTAATGATTAATGTTTAACTTTGTAGTCGATAATTCAATTTATATCATCGGCAAAATAACATAAAAAGGTTTATATAGCCAAATATTTGTTTGATAATTGTTGATTTAATATTGCAATTTAAGGTTTGACCCATGAATATAGATATAAAAGACGTACATGTGGGACAGGCTATTGACCAACGCCGCAACGAACTCGGCCTTTCTAAGTCCGAACTTGGACGCAGGCTTGGCATCCCCCAACAGCATATCAACCGCCTTCTGGAAAGGGAGACGATGGAGACCAAGCGGCTTGTCAAGGCTTGCAAGGCGTTGGACTTTAATTTTTTCGCCTTGTTCTGCCCGGTCAACCCCCAGATATCCGCATACCTCGCGGCAGTAGCATTGGACGGGGGAGATGCCAATAACAACATTGGCGATAGCGGACTTGCAGCCCAGCTTACCGCCGAACAGACCAAGGTGGAAAACTTGAACGGCACTATCAAGCTACTGAAGGAGCAGATAGATAGCCTGAATGCACAAATTATCCGTCTGGACTCCAATCTGAAGGACAAAGACGCAATTATAGAATTACTAAAAGAAAGGAGGCAAAATATGTAACATTGAATACTGTGGTCAATATGATGATTGGCACATAGTAGCGCAGAATGTTTACACCAATATCGGTAGTTATCTGGTTTTCAAATATATATTGCTATCATTTCGACAGCTATTGAGTTTGGATATTCGATGGGAACTCGATAAGAGAAATCAAATTCACGAGACTGTTTGCTATTTGTTTTCTACATAGTACATAACTCATTGAATATGAATATCTAATTAGAGTCGCGCAAGCTGCTGTTGAGGAATAAAGACTAAAAACAGTTAACAATAAAGATAGGCGGCAAGTATATTACTTGCCGCCTATCTTTATATTACATTCGTATTCAAAATAATATGAGCATGGGCATTATTCACATGAATAAAGGAACTTATCATGTCATTCTGCTCTTCATTACCACAATTTCACCCACATAAGGATAAATACGTATATCATTAAAAATATAAATCACATAAATATCCCCAAGTAGCCTTCTGTCTATTATTGCAAAATATGGTTATCAATAAAACTTTGGAACTGATTTTTATAACTTTCTGAAACAGGAATAATCGTACTGCCAATAATGATGCGCCCACGATCAATCATCTCCACTTTTGTCATATTGACAATAAAAGACCGATGAACTCTCATAAAAGGCGGATGCGGAAGAAAATCCTCCAACTTCTTCATGTTCATAAGAGACAATACTGGTTTCTTGTTATCAACAAGATACACTTTAATATAGTCTTTTAGGCCTTCGATATAAAGGATATCATCAAATCTAACCTTTACTAGTTTATACTCACTTTTAATATACAAAAACTTGTCTTGCGACATTGTCTCCTGACGATTCATTGTCTTAAACCATTCAACAGCCTTATTGACAGCCATAACAAACTGCTCATAACTTATCGGTTTTAAAAGATAGTCTATAGCATTAACCTTGTAGCCATCAATAGCATAACGGTCAAAAGCCGTTGTAAAAATAATACGAGTTTCCTTCGGTATAATATTAGCAAACTCAAGCCCACTAAGTTCAGGCATCTGAATGTCTAGAAACAACAAATCAACAGGATTATTTCTTAACACTTTCATTGCAGAAACAGCACTATCATAAGTTCCTGTAAGTTTTAATTCAGGAGTCTTCTCTGCATAACTGGCAAGCAATCTCGCTGCTAATGGTTCATCATCTATTATCGCACAACTTAGTATCATAAATAATAATTTTAGAGTAATATATTTTATTTAAATCATCTACACCTTTTATCCATTCATATTTATCTTTATATGCAAGGTCCAAACGCTTCGCAACTTGCTTAAGACCAATGCCATGACCACTTTTATCTGAATTATTTTTAGGGAAATTGCTGTTTTTTATTTCAAACTCAATTTTTTCACCATCAGAAAACAGATTGATTGAAATAAAGCTAGCCATAGTAGGACTAATACCATGTTTAAAAGCATTCTCAACTAATGAGATTAATATTACCGGCGCAATGAATATATCATTAGAAGGCGGTATGGATATATTTAATTTTATATTAACGTTTTCACCTGTTCTAATACGCATTAAATCAACATAATGTGTAATAAAATCAGCCTCTTCTTTCAAGGTTATAGCATTTTTCTGTGTACCATAAAGCATCTGACGCAATAAAGCGCTCAAAGAAAGAACGGCCTTCTGTGCCTTTGTCTGATCAAAAGAGATAAGTGCATATATATTATTTAATGTATTAAGCAGAAAATGTGGATTAATTTGGTTACGCAAATTTTTTAATTCGGCCTCTGTTTTTTGTATTTCCATTTCGCGTCTTGCGGCTTCGGCCTTTTGCCATTTCATCGCAAGGCACAATAAGGTTCCCACTGCTGCAGAAAAAGCAAATGAACAACCATTGCGAATGGTCAATGATAAGAATACAGACATTTTTGTAAAGCGTTCATGTTGTGGTGGCGTCCAACCAGCCTCCATCTCACGTATATGTATATAATCCATCATAAATTGCATACATATCGCCAATATTGTAATAACAAAAGCGTTAATTACAATATAAACATTTTTTCGACGACTTGAAATTATGCAACGTGGAGCAAGCCAAAAATAATTAAGATAAAATATGACGCACATAAACGCAGGGAAACACAAGCGGATAAGATACATCACGGCATCATACTGTATGCGCTGTGGAACAAAGATAACCGAAGGCAAGGCAACGATAATCCAACAAAACAGATGAAAAATAATTAAGAATGCGTTCTTTTTGCTCATAGTTTCCAATCAATTCTAATTTCTTAATCAATTCATATTAGCCTACTCATACCTAATAGCTTCTATCGGATCAAGTTGAGCAGCCTTCTTGGCCGGATACCATCCAAAGAAAACTCCAGTTGCCGTACAGACAAAAAAGCTAAGGAATACACTCCAAGGCTGTATAAGCACTGGCCATTTGGCAAATATATTTACTCCAAAAGTAGCACCGATACCAATGAGTACCCCAATTAATCCACCAGTAACACTTAAAAGAATTGACTCTATGAGGAACTGGCTCAGGATGTCTACCCCTCTTGCTCCGACACTCATACGCAAACCGATTTCACGAGTACGTTCAGTAACACTGACATACATGATGTTCATTATTCCAATACCTCCTACGACAAGAGATATGCCTGCAATACATGCCAACAAGATTGTCATTAGGTCTGTCGTTGAGTTCATCATGGTAGCCAACTCTTCTTGAGAACGTATATTAAAATCATCCTCATCGCCTTCAAAATCATCTGTGGCATCCTTTAGTTTATGCTGAGAACGTAAAATCGATGTAATTTCTTCTGTAGCTTTATCTGTCAAGTCCTCAGTAAGAGCAGAACATGAAATACTCTGTACGTAGGTTATAGCAAGTATACGTTTCATAACAGCCGAATAAGGCGCAAGCACCAAATCGTCCTGATCCATACCCATAGAATTGTATCCTTTACTTTTCAGGACACCTACAATACGAAAAGGAATCGTGTTAAAACGTATAACCTTCCCTACGGGATCAGATCCATCAGGAAAAAGATTATCAACAACAGTTCTTCCAACAACACAAACTTTTGCACTAGACTTTATATCTTCATCTGAAAACATCTCTCCGTCTTCAACGTCCAATTTTCGTATTGTCAAATAATCCTGGTTCACTCCATATATCGTTGATGGTGTATTGTTATTACCATTGATAAACTGGCCAGAACTATTTACCACAGGACTTATTGCACTAATATATTTGCATTGATCTTTTAGTGCTTCATAATCTGTCAATTTAAGCGTTTCCATTGAAGAAGCTTCTTGTCGCACACCTCCACGCATATCCTGCCCAGGCATAATCATTATCATATTTGACCCCATTTCGGATATTTGTTTTTGTATACTTTGCTTGCTGCCCTGTCCTATTGCCAACATGGTAATAACCGATGCCACACCAATTATTATACCAAGCATCGTAAGAAAAGAGCGCAGCTTGTTTGCTGCTATCGCACGTAATGCTATCTTAAATAAATTGGTTATACTCATTTGTTCTTTAATCTCTTTTTAAACCTCAGCTTTTAAATTTCCCAAAGGTACGATAAATCTACATTATATGAAAGTCCGAGCCCATATAAATACGAATTAATCTCCCCATATAAATAAATCAATCATCTCGAGAAGGCGGCAGCTCTGCAAGAGCCTTAGCAGCAGAAAGAATATTATTATTAACGTCATCACTTCTTACAATACCATCACGAAGGACTATATTCCGACTCGAATAATTCGCAATATCAGGATTATGCGTTACAAAAATAATAGTTCTTCCTGCTGCATGCAATTTCTGGAATAGGACCAATATCTCGAAAGACGTGCGCGTGTCAAGATTTCCTGTAGCCTCATCTGCAAGTAAAACAGCAGGATTATTGACCAATGCACGCGCAATGGCGACACGTTGCATCTGACCTCCAGACATCTGATTTGACTTATGATAAAGACGATTGCCCAATCCTACAGCCTTCAGAGCTTCTATTGAACGCTCACGACGTTCTTTTGCACTAATACCAGGATTGTACATTAAAGGAAGCTCAACATTCTCTATACTGGTTGTCTTTGGCAAAAGATTATAATTTTGAAATACAAAGCCTATCTTGCGATTCCTCAATACAGCCCTTTCCGGCTTTTTCATTTTACGTACAGATATGCCGTCAAGATAATACTCACCACGACTAGGAGTATCGAGACATCCTAATTGATTAAGAAGAGTTGATTTACCAGAACCAGACTTACCCATTATGGTAACGAATTCTCCTTCATATATTTTAAAAGATACACCTCGCAGGGCATGTACAGTCTCATCACCAACATAAAAATCACGAAACACATTCTGAAGTTCAATGACTACCTTACGATTATCTGAATTAATATCTGACATTTCCTTATTAATTATTTTTTCTTGTTTTGACCAGGCCCTTTTGGAGCAAACGGACTAGACTCCTGCATTGAAGCCTCAGATGGCGGAACAGCATTGCCCCCATTGCCCATACCGACTTTTATCTCTGTTATTATTTTTGCACCTTTTTTGATACCACCAAGCAACTCTGTATTAATTCCATCACTGATTCCAACAGTTACAGGATGAGCCTCAAAAACATTATTACTAAATGTCCAAACTTTTTTACTGCCTTTACAATCTTTTATTACAGCATCTCCTATCAGTTCCTTTGTAGGAGTAAACCTTAATGCCTTATTCGGGACACTCAACACATTAGATTTCTCAAGTGTATAAATTGTAACATTGGCAGTAAGACCTGGTTTTAACTTTAAATCCTTATTAGGAGCACTAATTACCACCTCATAAGTAACAACATTATTAGTTGTCGTGGCCTCCTGCCTAACCTGAGTAACGGTACCAGAAAAAGTGTCATCCGGATAAGCATCAACTGTAAAAGAAACGCGTTCTCCTTCTTTAACATCACCAATATCAGCTTCATCAACATCTGCAATCACTCTCATGTCCGTAAGATCTCTTGCAATAGTGAACAATGTAGGAGTTTCAAAGCTAGCTGCAACAGTCTGCCCTTCTTCAACCTCTTTTGACAGTACAACTCCATCTATTGGTGATGTGATAGTAGCATATCCAAGATTAGTCTGAGCTTTCTGAACACTCTCTTTTTGCTGTCTTACTGCATCTTGTGCCTGACGGTATGACAATAATGCATTCTCATAATCATCAGCGCTAATTAGACCTTTTTTATATAGCGCATTATAGCGTTTATAATTAGCCTGCTGGTAACGCAAGTTACTAGTTGCATCGCTCAAATTAGCCTTTGCAATATTTAACTCGCTGATAAGATTTGTCTTATCCAGTTCAGCTATAACCTGTCCTTTTTTTACAACAGTATTATAATCGACATAGATTTTATCAACTATACCAGAGACCTGTGTACCAACGTCAACAGAGGTCACAGGCTCTATCGTACCTGTCGCTGTAACACTATTAGAAATATTGCTCACACCAACTACAGCAGTGTCATATGAAATCTCATGCTTTCCTTTGCCGCAGAGAAACAAGCTGCAACAAACAACGATAATGACAACGACTGCCAAACTAATGATAATCTTTTTCTTCATTTTACCGGGTTATATTAAATTCATTTCTTCACCTTTATAGAAATTAAGTAGTTGCAAATAAAGAATAGTCATATATTTGCTCTCTAAACGACTCTGCTGAGCATTAAGTAATACTGTTTTTGCATTAGTAAGCTCAACAATATTTTTAAGACCTAAACGAAATTGTTCACTTAAAAGCCCATAACTTTCTTCTGCACTACTAACACTAACTTGTGCCGACCTAAAACGCTGTTGATTTGTCATCGCATTTATCCAAAATCCTTGAATTGTTAAAGCAAGATTACTTTGAGCATCTGCAACTTCAAGTTCTGATTGCTGAAGCCCCATCTTTGCCTTATTAATTGCTGTTTTAGTTGAACGATTGTCAAATATTGGTATACTTAAGGTGACGCCTAGCGAACCATTAAAATTGCTTTTCATTTGATTTGTCCAATTTTGCCCGATACCTGTTAGCGTGTTTGTCCCCACTCCTCCAGAAAGACTTATTGTGGGACTATAACCAGCTTTAGCAATCTCAATATCCAAATTACTGGCCTCAACACCTAATTTTGCATTTTGCATTTCCGGGCGAAGCGAAAGAGCATTATCTAAGACTTCTTTTGCAGAAGGTATAACTCCAAGAGCCTGTTCATCTGTTGAACTAGGCAAAGCTATGTCAAAAACATAATCATAGTTTAACCTAAGAAGGTTTTTCATCTGAAGCTTATAATCTTCTAATTCACCTTTAATATTTACAAGATTATACTCATCTGTAGCGACCTGCGCATCAAGTTGAGCCAAATCAGCTTTTGACAACGAGCCGACATCGTACATTTCCTTTCCCCTTGCCGCATTCTGTTTACTTATCTCAAGTATTTGAGCGTTTACATCAACAGCTTCGCTGACATATAAAATCTGAACATAAAGCTGGACGATCTGCTCCTGAATACTATTAACATTTTCTTCTAAGCTTAAATTGGCCTGCTGGCTTGTTATCTTCTGCAATTTTATATTGTTATGATTTTTATTTCCATTCCATACAGTCCAAGTTGCATTTAATCCATAATCGCCAGCATAGCTACCTTTATCCGTTTGAGATTTATCACCACTTAAAAAAGGTTGATAACCGGCCTGATGAGTAGTTGAAAACGACAATGACGGAAAAAGACTTGCGCTTGCCTCTTTAACATCTTCTTTTGTAGATGCAACAGAAAGGATACCGGTTTGTATCTTTATGTTGTTCTTAATCGCATAATCAATGCATTCCTTTAAAGTCCACTGTTTTACCTCGCCAGCGAACGCTATCGCAGGTGTCAAAAACAATGCACCGATCATAAAAAATTTTGTTATCTTCATATCCTTGCATTAAATAATCTGTATGCAAAAATAAGAAGAAAAAAAATACATAAAAAACAAAATGGATATATGTAACTACTTAGTAGAGACAATTATCCATTTTGTCGATTTTCGCCAAAAGTCTTAACAAAAGTTATTTAATTATGATAAAGAACTTAACCTGGCTATATACTTCCCAAGAATATCAAACTCGATATTGACCTTACTTCCTAATTTAATATCACAAAAATTTGTATGTTCAAATGTATAAGGAATTATCGCGACCTGAAATGTGTCCGCGGTCGGGTTACATACAGTAAGAGAAACACCATTTACCGTTACACTACCTTTATCTACTGTAAAATATCCACGACGAGCCATCTCTTTGTCAAACGGATATTTAAACGTAAAATAAGTACTGCCGTTGGCGTCTTCAATATTAATACATTCAGCCGTCATATCAACATGGCCTTGCACAATATGCCCGTCAAGACGTCCATTCATTATCATTGAACGTTCAACATTAACTTTATCACCAACAGATAACAAGCCAAGATTTGAACGCTCCAATGTCTCCTTCATGGCTGTAACAGTATACTCATCATTATCAAGGTTCACAACAGTAAGACACACACCATTATGTGAAACACTTTGGTCTATTTTCAATTCATTTGCAAAAGAACATCTGAATGTATAATTTACATTATCTTTATCTTTTTCAATTGCAGACACTATAGCCATATCTTCTATAATTCCAGAAAACATAATAATGATAACTTTTAAATTAAACAATATGGGCAGGATACAATCCTGCCCTTTATACTGAAAAAGACCGTACCAGTGATGTGATGAAACTCCGAGCAATATAAGGATTTGAGAGCTCTCCGCCTTTGTAATCCACCGGCTTTACAGCTATATCATAAGATATTGTGGCCCGCCATTAGCAAAAGAAGTCTTCTCGGTTTTCAGTTTTAATTTGATGAGTATCCCGATCGAACTAATACGGTCTGTATTTACATCTTTTGATGATGCAAAATTACATATTTATTCTCAATGCTGCAAATATTTCAATACGATTTTTATGAATTAGCATATAATACTTTTTCATTAGCAAAAAACTTTTAGTATTCCACAATACATAGCATTAACATTTATTTTAGACTGAATAGAATACGTCCTTAGTCACAAGCATTTCATTATAAATCATTTATCTTGCTTGAACTACTCCATTACACGCATTAATCACTCACCTTATGTACAGCCAAATAAAATGACATGACAAAATAAAATTCAATATCACGAAACATTAAAAAATAAAATATAATTATATTCTATTCTAATTCAAAAATAAAATGTAATTTTGCGCCCGAATAAAAAACCACAGAAATGAAAAAGGCAACATCAAAAAAAATTCTAATTGTAACAGCTATTTGCGCTGTAATAGCATGTCTTCTTTGCTATTATTATTTATTTTCTTCAATGTCTACAAAAGAAAACAACACATATGTATATATAGATGATGACGATAATATTGACTCTGTATATGCAAAACTTGAGCCTATAGCAACAAGCAACTCTATGTCAGGCTTCAAAATATTGGTAAAATACAGTTCATATACAGAAAATATCAGAACCGGACGATATGAGATTGAAAAAGGGAATGGCGCATTTACAGTGTTCAGAAAACTAAAAAATGGCCTTCAATCATCAGTAAACCTTACAATACCAAGTGTAAGAACTGTTGATAAGCTTGCTGAAATCATCTCAAAGAAAATGATGATGGATAGTTTGTCAATACATAAAGCACTGACAGATTCTGCAACATGTGCAAAATACGGATATACAACACAAACAATATTGTGCATGTTTATCCCAAATACATATGAATTATATTGGAACATTTCCGTAGACAAATTTCTAGAAAAAATGAATAAAGAAAACAAAAAGTTCTGGAATTTTGAGCGGACTCAAAAGGCTAAAGCCATGAACCTGACAAAAGAAGAGGTAATAACAATGGCAAGTATTGTTGACGAAGAAACTGCAAACGACCAAGAAAAGCCTATGATTGCAGGAATGTATTACAATAGATTAAAAGCCGGAATGCCATTACAAGCAGACCCGACTATAAAATTTGCATTGCAGGACTTCAACATAAGGCGCATTTACAATAACATGTTGACCGTTAAAAGCCCATATAACACATATAAAAATATAGGTCTGCCTCCCGGCCCAATAAGGATTCCAACTGTTGCGGGCATCGATGCAGTGTTAAATCACGTTCATCACAATTATTTATATATGTGTGCAAAAGAAGATTTTAGCGGTACACATAACTTTGCTGAAACATATGACGAACATTTAAAGAATGCAGCAAAATACTCTGAAGCATTAAATAAAAGAGGAATTCAATAATCACAATATATGTCAAGTGCAGGACTATGATTTTAGAGGATCTAATAATAATAAGATCACTAAATCATAGTCCTGCATTGTTTAATGCATATAAATTAAGACAAAGATTAAATTAAACGGTAAACCTAGTAAATATTAGTTGCAATTTCTTAGTTTGTCTTTGATTACTAATAACATAAGCCACACAAAACGATAAAAACGACTACAATTTGTTTTGTTTTGTCTTAGGTTTACATTATCTTTGCACAATAATTCAGATTATTATGGTAATGAACGAAGAGATTAAGAATGAAGAGAAGAAAAGTCTTAGCTTTGTTGAACAACTAGTAGAAAGCGACTTGGCAGAAGGTAAAAACGGAGGAAGAATACAAACACGTTTTCCGCCTGAGCCAAACGGATACTTACACATAGGACACGCTAAGGCTATTTGCATGGATTTCGGTGTCGCTGAGAAATACAACGGCATCTGCAATCTACGCTTCGATGACACAAACCCAAGCAAAGAAGATACCGAGTATGTTGATTCTATTCTTAATGATATAAAGTGGCTGGGATTTCATTGGGAAAACGTTTATTATGCTTCTGACTACTTCCAACAGCTTTGGGATTTTGCCGTATGGATGATCAAAGAAGGAAAAGCATATATAGACGAACAGTCAAGTGAAATGATTGCCGAGCAGAAAGGGACACCAACACAGCCCGGCACGCCATCGCCCTATAGAGACAGACCTATTGAAGAAAACCTTGAGCTCTTCAATAAGATGAACACCCCTGACGTGGAAGAAGGCTCTATGGTTCTACGAGCTAAACTTGATATGGCAAATCCGAATATGCATTTCCGTGACCCTATTATGTATCGTATAATACATACACCACATCATCGTACAGGGACAAAATGGCATGCATACCCGATGTATGACTTTGCACACGGCCAAAGTGATTTCTTCGAAGGAGTAACTCATTCAATATGCACACTCGAATTTGTCCCCCACCGTCCACTCTATGATAAGTTCATTGATGAACTGAAAGCATATAAAGGTGAAACAGAAAACATCAATGACAATCGTCCCAGACAGATTGAATTCAATCGTCTAAATCTTACATATACTGTAATGAGCAAACGTAAATTACATGCGCTTGTTGATGAGCATAAAGTAAACGGATGGGACGATCCTCGTATGCCGACTATTTGCGGTATGCGCAGAAGAGGGTATTCACCAGAAAGCATTAGAAACTTCATAAAGAGTATCGGATATACAAAGTTTGATGCTCTTAATGATATGGCACTTCTCGAAGCTGCTGTCCGTGACGACCTTAACAAAAGAGCTATAAGGGTTTCGGCAGTTGTCAATCCCGTGAAACTTGTTATCACAAACTATCCGGAGGGTCAAACCGAAGAAATGGAGGCAATCAACAATCCTGAAAACGAAGCTGATGGAAGCCATATGATTACTTTCAGCAGGAATCTATGGATTGAACGTGAAGACTTTATGGAAGATGCTCCTAAAAAGTTCTTCAGAATGACTCCAGGAAAAGAGGTACGCCTTAAAAATGCATATATAGTTAAATGTACAGGATGCACAAAAGACGAAAACGGTAACATTACAGAAATACAAGCCGAATATGACCCTATCAGCAAAAGCGGCATGGAAGGAGCAAACCGCAAAGTAAAAGGAACTCTACATTGGGTAAGTGCAGACTATTGCCAAAAAGCAGAAGTAAGAATATACGACCGTCTGTTTAACGTGGAGAATCCTTCTGCTGACGAAAGGGATTTCAGAGAGCTTCTTAATCCAGACTCGCTCACAATTATCCCTGAGTGTTATGTTGAAAAATTCGCAGCAGAAAAGAAGCCGGGAGAATATCTGCAGTTCCAACGCATTGGATACTTCATGGCCGATTTAAGTTCTACCCCCGACCATCTTGTTTTCAACAAAACAGTCGGTCTAAAGGACACATGGTCTAAAATTAATAAAAATTGAATAGATGTCATATAATAACTCTGAAGATTATTTTGAATCAAACGAATTCAAAGCCACTCTGAAAAAATTTGAAGAAGCTGAAAGGAGTGGACAGGAAATAATATTAGATTCCGAAGAATTTGTTGATATTGCTGAATATTACTATAATCATGGCAAAGTTAATGCTGCAATAGAGATAATCAACAGAGCTATAGACCTATATCCAGGAGCTGCCGCTCCGCTTTTATTTAAAGCGAGAATGGCACTTCTGGATTACAATGACATTAATAAAGCCAATTTATACGCAGACTTAATTAACGACAAGAATGATTTAGAATATTTCTACCTCAAGGCAGAAATAATGATTAATGAGGGTAAAATAGAAGAAGCCGACAACTACCTTGAAAATAAATACGAAGAAATTGATGATGACGAAAAAGACTATTTTGCCATTGACACAACAGCTTTATACATAGACTATAACATTATAGGAAAAGCAAATAAGTGGATAAAGAAATCAGAAGCAGTTGATACAGTCGAATATAAAGAGCAATATGCAAGAATTATGATGGAAAATGGCGATTATAAGAAAAGCCAAGAGCTATTTAATGAATTAATAGACAATAATCCCTACTCCACTCAATATTGGAACTCGCTTGCATCTTCACAATTTTTATGCAATAATATTGAGGAAGCCATACAAAGTTGTGAATTTGCCCTTGCAATTAACCCTGAAAATGCAACGGCGCTCCTAAACAAAGCAAACGGTCTGTATAATCTCGGGAATTATAAAGAAGCCTTGAAATATTATACAAGATATTGCGAACAATGCCCTAATGACGAAAATGGCGAGACTCTGATAGGATTCTGCAATATGTTGCTTGAGGATTATCTTAATGCCATTAAACATTTTCAAATTGCAGAAAGATTATCTGCACAGAATTCTCCGATGCTAACAGACATTTATAAAGACTGGGCATTTGCATTATGCCGTCTTGGAAGAATTGACGAGAGTATGACAGTCCTTGACAAAGCACAAAATATAGGATGCGACCAAAATGAATTGTTGGTTTACAGAGGCAGCCTGCTTATCGGGAGCGGACGTTTTTATGAGTCTAAAAAATATTTTCTTAAAGCAATCAAAGACTCTGACTACTCTCCAAATATTGTAATGAAGACCGCAATCGTTATTTACGAAAGCGGAAATATTAACGTAGCATACAAGATGTTTCAAATGCTATACAAGAAATATCCTAATTGGACTAAGGGATACGCATATTATGCAGCCATTTGTTACTCTCTAAATAAAGAAGACGAATTTCTGAAAAATCTTAAAAAGGCAGTAATATTTTCACCTGAAGAAAGTAAAATTGTATTAGGAAAATTATTTCCAGAAGATATGGAAACAAATTATTATTACCAATATATGCTCAACAAACTTGGTAAATCATGATAATGCTGCATCAACTAAAGATTTATTAAATACTAATTATCTGAAGACTAGGGAGAAAAGTATCCTGCTAAAATTTCTATATTTAATCAATCAAATTTCATCTTTATATTTTCATATTGATTAAACAAAGAAGGATAACAACCTCATTTATCATGAAGCAGACAGAGGCGTTTTCCTTGACTTGACATCAAAGCATAAACATATAAATTGCGAAACATAAAAGACGAATTAATTTCCCTTATAAAAATCGAAACATTTAGCATTATTCTCATTATACTTTAGTACGAATTCGCCACAAAGAACGAATCATCAATAGAAGAAAGCACAAAATAGTTTCAAATTGAAAACCTATTATTTACGTATAAGAACTCAGTAACTTTTGAACAAAAAGTGGCTGAGTTTTCATGCATAAACCATAGGATTATCTCATTGAAACAAATGCATACATAAAATTTAAGTTGAATAATTTAATCTGCGACAATGAAAAATGCTCTTAAAGAAGAAAGATATTATTTTTCTATAAAAAATTTCATTATATTTGTTTTTAACATATAAATAATGTATTTTTACGTCACAATATGAATATAATGTATTATGTGGAAATATTACGCATTATTGTCCGCTCTATTTGCCTCATTAACAGCTATATTTGCCAAAATAGGCATTAAAGATGTAAATTCAGACTTAGCTACAGCCATAAGAACATCAATAATAGTATTATTGACATGGGGCATTGTTCTATTTTGTGGAGTTGAAGATAAGATTAAGGATATAAGTTTACACTCATGGCTATTTCTTATTCTATCAGGTATAGCCACAGGATGTTCTTGGTTGTTTTATTTTAAAGCTTTACAAAATGGTGATGTTTCACGCGTTGCCCCAATAGACAAACTTAGTGTTCCACTAACTATATTTATGTCATTTATAATATTAAAAGAACCTATCAGCTTTAGAACCATTGCGGGCGGAATATTAATCACAGGCGGAAGCATACTCTTATTGTTAAAATGAAGATACTTATAATTGAAGACGAAAGAGAACTTTCAGACAACATTGTAACATTCTTAAGTTCTGAAAATTATTTGTGTGAACAGGCATTCACCTTTGCAGATGCAAAAATGAAAGTGCATTTATATGAATATGAATGCATTGTTCTTGACATAATGCTACCAGATGGGAACGGCCTTGAACTATTAAAAGAAATCAGAGATAGACATAGCCAAGTAGGAGTAATCATTGTGTCAGCAAAAGACTCTATTAATGATAAAATCCTTAATTCCGCAACACATATTGTTAGAAATAAATTTAAA
>UMFU01001577.1_pt1 | contig 124400 bp, 81 predicted proteins | sample 1965091 | NCBI WGS metagenome assembly UMFU01 (sample SAMEA4836054, study PRJEB28245) | human gut metagenome | biome: gut microbiome; material: fecal sample | place: Denmark | collected 2008
TGGCCGTAAGCCTGACATTCGTCATCATCATCGGACTGTACACGTGGCAGGAGACAAGCATCGACCGCCAGCACAGCAAGGCAGACAGAATATATAACATAGGACTTGAGTTTATGGATGACAGCAGCCGGGTGATGGGCTGCCACCACGCGTCGCTGCGGAACCTGCGCATGCACTATCCGGAGATTGAAAACACATGCGGCATGGTGACAGGAAGCATAAAGGTCAGAGACCGCGACGATGTTCTGAACGTGAACACTATCAACACCGACTCGACGTTCTTCTCTATGTTCGACTTCAAGCTGCTGCGCGGCGACCGCGCCACCTGTCTTAGCAATAAGGGCAACATTGTGGTTACAGAACAGTTTGCGCACCGGTATTTCGGCACAGACGACGTACTGGGACGCACCATAATGACCACCGACTCGCTGCACTTCAGGGTTACGGGAGTGGTGCAAAACTTCGACAATACGATAATATCAAAGAACACAGATGCGCTTGTTGACTTTGCTTATGCCGAACGTGAAGGTGAAGGAAACATGGACAAATACTTTCCGGGACAGATAAACGTAACCAGCTGTGCCTGCTTCGTGCTGGTGCGCGAAGGCTGCGACCTGATGCAGAAAGAAGCCGACATACAAAAGTTCTGGCCTACATTCTGGCCCTATGAGCCGGCTATGCCCCTACGGCCGTTCCTGACACCGCTCAACAAGCTCTACTTCAACGACACGCCGGAAGTAAACGTCATGCAGTTTGGCAATATTAACATGGTAAGAATCCTGCTTGCCGTTGGACTGGTGATTCTGCTGTTCTCAATCATGAACTACATCAACCTGACCGTGGCGCAGTGCGGCTACCGCGCAAGAGAGATGGCCACGCGCCGCCTCTTCGGATGCAGCAGGGCCGGCATCAGCACCAACATGTTCAGCGAGTCGCTCACCATGTGTGCCTTTTCATGCATTATAGCCGCTGCAATGACCACCGCCACAGCCGGATTCGCAGGCCGCATAATCGGCAAGGACATAGACACAGGAATACTGGCCACACCATGGGCCATAGCCGCAATAGTGCTGTTTGTCGTTGCTGTAAGCCTGCTGGCAGGCATCATTCCGGCCACTGTGCTGTCAAGGGTAAAACCGATTGAGGTGGTGAGAGGTACGCTGACAAAGCACACAAAGATGATTTTCTCGCGCATCTTCATAACAACCGAAAACCTGATTACGATAGTGCTGCTGTCGTGTGCGCTTATAATGTCGATACAGATGCGGCATCTGCTGAATGCTCCGGTAGGATACAACAGGGAAAACATAATAAGCCTATTTGATCCGTGGAAGTTCAACGGCAACGACCTCACCGTATTTCTAGACAAAGTGCGCGAGCTGCCGTGTACAGAAAAAGCCACAGCCACCTGTGGATGTGCCGTATATGGAGGAAACAATACCGGAATAACTTTTGAAGGAGACAAGGCGCAGACAACCGTACACATATTCAACGTAACGCCGGAATTTATGGAGATATACGGCATAACGCCTAAAAACGGCGAAAAGATTCAGTCAGGCAACACGCTGTATCTTAACGACCAAGCCCAGGAACTGCTGCACATGAAACCTACGGACACACACCTCAGCCGCAGATACAAAAGTACAAACTCCAACATGCTGCCTGTCGACGTAAGATACGGAGGAGTAATAAACAATTTTCATACGACAAATATTCTGCAGCCGATAAGTCCGTATTTCATCTTCGTAAACGACAAGATTGAATATCCCTGGTATGTAACGATAAAGGTGAAAGGCGACATCGTTGACGCACTAAACGAAGTGAAGAAGGTTTATAAAGAAGTGTTTAAGGAAGAAATAAACGACAGCAGGCCTATGACTGTAACCGGCCAGATAGCAGAAATATTTGAAAAAGACATCCGCACGTCTAAAATCGTGTCGCTCTTCGCCTTCATAGCCATCATAATCTCGCTGCTCGGACTTGTAGCAATGTCGACATACTTCATACAGCAGCGCGCAAGGGAGATTGCCATACGCAAGGTGTTCGGCTCTACGGGCAACCAGATACGCCTGCGACTGATACGCACGTTTATGCTATACGTTGGCATCGCATTTGTCATAGCCGTGCCGATAGTGGTTCATTTCATGTCGAAATGGATCGAGCAATACAGCTACCGCATCGTATGGTGGCCGTGGATTGTGGCGGCAGGCGTAATCGTCATGCTTATCAGCTTGGCCGCCGTAGCCGTGCAGAGCTGGATGGCGAGCAACGAAAACCCAGTGAAGAACATCAGGCAGGAGTAAATCTCTGCAACTGAAGACGATGCCTCTGGCAAATGTCCACATGGGCAAGACAGCCGCATAAGGCATAAGAAAAAACAATATTTGTAATGTATATACGAAAACAGCAATGAGCAACTTCAACCTTAGAAGCTATTTCACGTTTCTCTCAAGGAACAAAATATACACGGCAGTGAATGTGTTCGGACTGGCCGTAAGCCTGACATTTGTCATCATCATCGGACTGTACACATGGCAGGAGACAAGCATCAACCGGCAGCACAGCAAGGCAAAGCGAATATACAACATAGGACTGATGTCCGACGACAGCATCGGTACGGCCAACTGTCACCATATAGTCCAAAGATACTTGCGTGACAGATATCCTGAAATAGAAAAGACATGCGGCTTCACAACCGAAAACATGAAGCTGAAAGACAGGGACAACTTTGTCAACGTAAATGTAATGGAGACCGACTCGACATTCTTCGACATGTTCGACTTCCCACTGCTCTATGGCAACCGCGCCACTTGTCTCATGCAGAAAGGCAACATTGTGCTGACGGAGAGCTTGGCGCTCCGCATGTTCGGAACGGCAAATGCCGTTGGCCGTGACATAACAACCGCCGACAACACCCACTTTCGCGTTTCCGGAGTGGTGGCAGACTTTGACAACACCATCATAGATAAAGACATTGATGCAATAGTCGACTTCTCTTTCTGCAAGAACCTTGCAAACAAGGATGAGTATTTCTATCAGTTTGCAAACTACCTTATGTGCTCGGTTTTCATACAGGTACACGAAAACTGCGACTTCATGGCTAAACGGAATGAAGTGAAAAAATATCTGCATGAGACCGTCAAAGACTGGCAGCCCACGATAACGCGCCTTGACAAACTGTATTTCTCCGGACTCAACGCCTATTCAGGACTACATCTCGGCAACCTTATGCTGGTAAAAATTCTGTTCGCCGTGGGACTCGTTACGCTGCTTTTCTCCATCATCAACTACATAAACCTGACCGTTGCACAAAGCGGTTACCGCGCAAGAGAGATGGCTACACGCAGGCTCTTCGGGTGCAGCAAGAGCAGAGTGGCAGTCAACTTGTTCATAGAATCGCTCGTGATGTGTGCCATTTCGCTGCTTATCGCCGTTATGCTGGTACATATAGCCGCCCCTTATGCTGGCCGGTTGCTCGACACAAAGCTCAACCTGTCTTTGCTCATACACCCATATTGCATTGGTCTGACGGCTGTTGTCGTCATTGCGGTGAGCATCATTGCCGGCATACTTCCTGCCACAATACTGTCACGGGTGAAGCCTATCGAGGTTGTGCGCGGAACATTCCGCACGCAGACAAAGATGATTTTCTCGCGCATCTTCATAACCGTACAGAACATCATAACCATAACCATGCTGGCATGCGCCTTTATTATGGTCAGCCAGATGCTTCATCTGACGAAAGCTCCGCTTGGCTTCAACACGAAGAACATAATAGCCTTAAAGCTTAACTACACAACGGACAACGACCTTACCAACGAGTTTATCAACCGTCTGCGCACTCTTCCATCAGTAAAAGCTGTGGCCCCGTCTAACGGAACACCGGCTGACGGAGGCAACGACCCGTCTGTGCAATTTGAAGGGGACAAGGACATAAGCCGCTTCAACTTCATAACAGGCACGCCTGAAATAATGAAGATATACGGCATAAAGATGAAAAACGACTTCAACCTGAAAGGTGACAGCATAATTTACATGAACGACCAAGCTCTGCAATATCTGCATATGAAACCAAACTCAACGCATATGAGCGAAAGGTTTGACAGTTTCGTGCTGACATACTTTGCAAAAAGCGCAAGATACGGGGGCGTAATCAACGACTTCCACGTGCGCGACATATGCAACAACACGAAAGGCATAATATTGCTGACGTGCAGGAACATTAAGCAACCCCTCAACATATCAATACTCGTAGAGGGCGACCCAATGGAGGCATACGCCCGGATAAAGGAGATATATAAAGAGGTGTTTCATGAGGAAGTGGACGAAAGCACACCGCCGTTTGTAGACAAACAGATAGAGAAACGCTTCGAGCAGGAAATACGCACGTCTAAAATCGTGTCGCTCTTCGCCTTCATAGCCATCATAATCTCGCTGCTCGGACTTGTGGCTATGTCGACATACTTCATACAACAGCGCGCAAGAGAGATTGCCGTGCGCAAGGTGTTCGGCTCTACCAGCAACCAAATACGCATAAGACTGATACGCACGTTCATGCTATACGTGGGCATCGCATTTGTCATAGCCGTGCCGATAATAGTTCATTTCATGTCGAAATGGATCGAACAATACAGCTACCGCATCGTATGGTGGCCGTGGATTGTTGCGGCAGGAGTAATCGTCATGCTTATCAGCTTGGCCGCCGTAGCAGTGCAGAGCTGGATGGCGAGCAACGAAAACCCCGTGAAGAACATCAGGCAGGAATAGGCCGGGCACCGTAAGACAAGGCTGCGGCAAGCAGACAACAAGAAAAATCATTAAACAACATATCAGAAGATGAACAACATAACGCAAGCATTAAAGAACCTGACACGCCGTGGACAGCACAACATAATAAAGATATTGTGCCTCGGCATTGGCTTTGCACTGGCGTCGGTGCTGATAGCGAAACTATGGTATGAGCACGAATACGACACGTGCTACCCTGACCATGACCGCATCTACCGCATAAGCGAAAAGATAAGCCGGGGCTCTGATCCGGAAGCTACATACGGCAACACGCCCGGAGGTATAGCCACGACGCTGAAAAAATATATTCCCGAGATAGAAACGGCAACAAGAATAAACCCTGCATGCACTGATGAGGAAATGAAGATAAACGGAGAACGACGCGTCAAAGGTAACATATACGTTGTTGACTCGTGTTTCTTCAAAATGTTCCCGACCAGGATATTGGAGGGCAACGCCGACGAGGTGCTGGCAAAGCCGTATTACTGTCTTGTGTCACGGACTATGGCTGAGCGCATGGGCGGCAACGTGATAGGACGCAAACTGGAGCTTACTTCTATTCCGGGAATGACGATGACCATAGGCGCAGTATACGAGGACTATCCATGGAACTCTTCTTTTCACGACTATGACGTGATGCTCTCAATGACAACACAGCGCAGCTTCAGCTACGACGGACAGGACAACCTGGCGGGCAACGACCGCTACTACTCGTTTATAAAGGTGAGCAAGGGATGCCATCCTGAGCAGGGCGACTTTGACAATAAGGTGAACGAAATAGTAAGCAAATTTCTTGCCCTACTTGAAAAGGAAGAGATAAAATTCTCGCTGAAGTTCACTCCCATATCAAAATATCACCAAGAGGACAGCTACTTCAGGCAGACATTCCTCATGATGATGATATTAGCGGCGGTGATTCTCGCGGCAAGCGTGCTCAACTATCTGCTGATTGTGATTGGCAACACGGTTACGAGAGGACGCGAAATGGCCGTAAGAAAATGCTACGGAGCCATGCCGCGTAACATATTAGGCATAACCATGGCCGAAACCCTGCTGCATATCGTGCTGGCAATGATGCTGGCCACAGCACTGATATACGCCTGCAAAGGCTCGATAGAGACGCTGCTGTCGGCCCCGGTCAGCTCACTTTTCACCGGCAAGGGCACACTGTTCCTCACAGCATTGCTGATAGTGGTGTTCATCGTAAGCGCCCTGCTGCCGGGCAGGATATACAATGCCGTGCCCGTAACGACAGCGTTCCGCAACTTCACCGAGAGCCGCAGGCGCTGGAAGATGGCACTGCTGGCGGTGCAGTTTTTATTCGTCAGTTTTCTGGTATGCCTGCTGCTGATAGTCAACAGCCAATATTCCAAGCTCACAGACTTCGACCTCGGCTACTCTTATGACCGCCTCGCGATAGTCAACGTAAACCAAATAAAAGGCGAAAAGCGCAGCGCCATGGTTACAGAACTAAGCAAAATGCCGGAGATTGAGGCATGGACGGCAGTAACTTCTCCCTTGTTTTCAAACGGCGGCGGCAACAACATAGTTGACCCGGAAACTGGTGAGGAGATGTTTAACGCCACCGACCTGTATATGGCAGGCGACAACTATCTCGACATGTTGGACATAAAGCTCAGACAGGGACGCGGATTCAACGCCAACAGCGACAGTCTGAAGGAGATGATGGTAAGCCCTGACTTCGCCCAGAAGCTGAAGAACGAGAAGAAATGGAAAGACGTGATCGGGCGTAAGATTCTGATAACGGAACACAGCCAGACGGGCAAAGACCTGTTCACCATAGTAGGAATATATGATAATTTTCACGCCAATACGGCGCTCGACGATGACGACCGCCCCACGATGATGTTCCACTCAGACCCTTACGGCAGCTACATCAGTTATTTTCTGCTGAAGTTTCACGACCTTACGGCAGACAATATGCAGGCGGTGCAACAGCGGCTGCAGAGGCTTTATCCTGACGAAACAATCATCGTGGACAGCTATGCACGGCAGCTGGACACATGGTATGACAGCGTAAAGCATTTCCGCTCGGCTGTCATGACGGCAGGAATATGCGCGTTGCTTATAGCTCTGATGGGACTCATAGGCTACGTGAACGACGAAATGCAGAGGCGAAGCAAGGAAATAGCCATACGCAAGGTGAACGGTGCAACCGCCATAAGCGTGCTGCGCATGGTGCTGGGCAACGTGCTGCTGACGGCCGTTCCGTCTGCAATAGCAGGGGCTATTCTTGCCGGGATTGTGGCAGGTAAATGGCTTGAGGACTTCAGCGTGAGGACAAACATGAGCCCGTGGCTCTTTGTGGCAGGCATATTGGCAGTGGTGGCGGTTATAGCCGCGACCGTGGCCGCCAATGCTTACCGCACGGCAAACAGCAATCCTGTAAAATACCTAAAGAACGAATAAGCACTTAACGCCTGAAAAGCAGGCTTTGAAGAAAATATAGAAACAATAAAACTAACCGAGCTCACGAATACGGCGAAAGCCGTGAGGGGGCATAAAATAGAACAGAATATGATAAAGGTAGAAAATCTTAGCAAGTCGTTCCGCACGGAAGAAGTGGAGACTATAGCGCTTGACAACGTAACGTTCAACGTGGAAGACGGTGAGTTTGTGGCAATAATGGGTCCTTCGGGATGCGGCAAGTCTACGCTGCTGAACATTCTCGGACTGCTGGACAACCCTACTTCGGGCCAATACTGGCTCGACGGCCAGGAGGTGTCGCTACTGAAGGAAAAAGACCGCACGGGCATACGCAAAGGACAGATAGGCTTTGTGTTCCAGAGCTTCAACCTCATTGACGAACTTAACGTGGAGGAGAACATCGAGCTGCCCCTGACATATCTGAAAGTAGGTAAGGCTGAAAGAAAACAGAAGGTGCAGGAGGTGATGAAGCGCATGGGCATAACTCACCGTGCAAAGCACTTTCCGCATCAGCTCTCGGGCGGTCAGCAGCAGAGAGTGGCAATAGCCCGCGCCGTGGTGTTCGGCCCCAAACTGATTCTGGCGGATGAGCCTACGGGTAATCTAGACTCTAAGAACGGCGCCGAGGTGATGCGCCTGCTGACAGAACTGAATCAGGACGGCACGGCAATAGTGATGGTTACGCACAACGAGCACGACGCTCAGATAGCCCACAGAACGATACACCTGTTTGACGGAAAAATCGTTGGATAGTGTGCCTGATGGTATTATCATGGCCATGACGCCACAAAGGCTCAGGCAACAGCATCAGACCAGCAACACAAAAGACGTCCTTTTGCAGTGCAAAAGGTATGCTTTCACGCTGTAAAACGTGCCCTTTTGCAACATGAAAGGACGTCTTTTGCATAAGCAGAAAACACGGAACGCCATAGGGAAAGGACTCTTTAAAGGCAACCAAATTTAGGGAAGTACACTGTAAACAATTTAGGTTTATTTTTTTGCGAAGAAACTCGTCACTCGTCACATTGCGACATAACGTCCTGAATGTCAAATCGTTGCGGTGTGACGAGTTGCCGTTGCAACTCATCACACAGAGTCAACCAAAAGCAGGAAAATACATAAAATTGCTACGAGGTGATGAGTTGGAAATTCAACTCATCACACATTAACAGTCTAACTGTCAGCAACTTACGCACTGATGTGACGAGTGATGAGTTTTTTCAAAAAACTTTTTACGGCTTATTTACGGCAGACAGCTTGTCGGCAAACGGCCGAATACAATAATCGCCCACTACAGACAGGTCATTATAAGAACCAATAAAACCATGCTTTTAACCAAGCAACACGCTGGCGTATAAAAGAGAAACACAAGCAAAGCATGCATAACAGACATCAGAATTTTGCGTTCAATGCTCACGATTGATCATCGTGCGCAAAATCGTCAACGCGTGATTAATCTTAATCATACATGTTCTGAATCTTCTATAAAAAAACAAGCTGCCTCATAAAATAAATGAGACAGCCTGCGAAATTGTCAGTTATATATAAAATTGCAGTAATTATTTTACAACAACCTTCTTGCCGTTCATGATATAAACGCCCTTCTTAACACCTGTAAGAACAGTTGCAGCAGGAGCCTCCTTAACGAGGATACCGTCGATTGTGTAAAGCTTAACAACGGCATTGGCATCGTCACCAAGAACAGAATCTATACCTGTAGGATCAGTGTTGAATTTACCTGTGATCTCAACGCTGTCGCCATTGCTGAGCATTCCACCTTCTACAGTCAATGTAACCTCACGGTCCTTGCTTACGCCGGCAAGTGGAATATGGCTTACATAACCCGCATAAGATTTATCATAAGCAAACGGAACATCCTCTGCCTTGAATTCCTTTGTCTGGAGTGTACCGCGGTTGTTGAGCCACTGCAACAGAACCTTGTCGAAAGTAAGAACACCAACTTCCTCCGGCAACCAGATTATGATCTCGCTGCAATCAGCCAGAGAGCTGCCTTCAGTAGGCAAGAAGTCATAATAAAAAGATATTTCCTGCTTCTTAGTAACAACGATGCCACTTGTTCCGGCAGAAGCGTTGTTTGTGATAATGGGACGTCCATCTGCAGTTGTAAGTCCCTTGATGTTCATTGTTATCACAGTCTGCACTTCACCGTCTCTTGAAGTCTCTACTGTCTCAGGAAAACGGTAACCGCGGATGTCAACAACGACGGTCTTGCCTTCGATAGTAAAATCAGGATTAAATGAGCCCATAGAACCAGCCTCTGAATCGCCATAAGACAGGTCTATAGTTACCTTGCTCTTATCAGTATTAAGTTCGTCTGTGAAAGTAAATGTCAGCAAGCCTTCATCTCCTGTTTCAGGATAATATGTGTAAAGAGTTGTACCCTGTGCCGGATCTATAGAAACCAGCTCACCGGGCATTTCGCCCATAATCAGTGTAACAGAATAGTTTCCGTCCTCACCATAGATTACGCTCTCATCGTTAGCATCGCAAATACCTTCAAGAGTGATTTTAAACTTATCACCAACATCAAGTTTACCGTCTTCCGCCATCTCACGGATAAACTTGCTCAACTCGATGCTATAGAAATACTGAGTAGTATAGGTACCATTGATATATGCTGCGGGAATCTCTTCCTTTGTTTTAAATACGCCGTCAGCCTCCTCACCATACTCAATCCAGTTGTGGGCTATGTTAACCGTACGGTCAAAAGCCAATTCAAGGTTTGAGCCAGAAACTGTATAGGTATCACCATCCGAAAAGTTAGATGTCAATGTGATAGGCATGCCTTCTCCGTTACCATAATAAATTGTAACATCTATTGAAGGCTCAGTAATCATACTGGTTGAGAAATAATAAGTTTTTCCTTCCTCAACCTCACTACTGAAGATTTTGTGACCTTCAGCGTCATAGCTTATAGAAAGGTTGTTGCCCTCTTCACCCATGGCATTACATTCAAACATCATAATGCCAAAATATCCGACATTAAAGTGGATGGTGTTGCTCTCAATAGCCTTCAGCTGTAAATAGTTTGCACCTGGCTGCAATTTAATAGTTACAGACTCAGACGGGTCATTAATCTCAATCGGAGTAAAAGTAACAGCCTTTAAACCTGTCAACCCCAATACAATACCGATTAAAGTAAAAATAAGTCGTTTCATGTCTAAATATTCTTGTCTGTTTTATTTTGAGGAAAAAGCTAAAGGCTGGTCGTTGCGCTATTGCCATAAGGCTAAAGCGACAGGCTGCAGCCTTTAGCTTTTTTATTTAAGATCTACGGCAGATTAGCGGATAACCACTTTCTGGCCGTTGATGATATAGATACCCTTAACGAGTTTCTTCATTACGTCAGCTTTCTTACCCTTGCTTACGAGGCAGCCGTCTACGCTGTAAACCTCAACAACAGCATTAGCGTCTTCAACTTCTACACCACCGATGTTTGTAGAATTGTCAACGATGAATGTATATGTCAGCTCAGGATTGAAGAGATTGCCGTCAAGATCATAGAATGTTTCTTCAGGAATAACAACAGTGTAAGTACCATCTTCTGTTATTTCCGGAGTAAACGTAATCATCATCTTATTCATGTCATCACCTGTAGCATAATCGATCGCTGCAGAGATATTGCTTGCCTCAGCACCGTCTTTCTTAACTGTGATAACATTGTTTGTGTTCAGTTCACCAACACCATACTTAGAATCTACAGTGAGTTCAACAGTAGCAATTGACTTAACTGTGCTTCCGTCAGCAGGTGTAACCTCTGTAGGAACGAGGATATTCTTAGGCATCTGATATGCGAGCAGGATAACACCGTCTGTGCCATAGCTGATAGGTGTGCCATTTTCATTAACAGCAGCAACAGATACGCCTATGTTGTTCTCAGCGAGAGCAGCCTCAGGAACAGTAACAGTTATAACCTTGCCTTCAACCTTTGCTTCAGCAGGAACACGAGTGTTCATACCATAAGTTACAAGAGCAGAGTTTACTTTAGCGCCCTCACCGCTCAATGTAATATTAATTTCAGCAGGAATCTCCTTGCTGTACTCGCCACCTTCTACATAAGGAGCCGGGTCAACAGACTCAACTGCAAGAATAGCCGGGTCAATGTTGAATGCTACAGTGAAGTCAGGGTTACATATACCATGACCCTGCATACCATCTGTCCAAGGAGTTTCTTCGTTGAAGAACTCGTTAGCAATAGACTGTGAATCTACCTTAAGAACATAAGCACCAAACTCATTGATTTCTTTCGGAGTCTGTGTGCCAATTTCAACAAACTGAGCTGTTACAACAAGGCCAAGACCTGTTTCATCCTCATTTGTAGTCAAAATTGCATCAGCAACTTTCTCTTCACCTTTGTAAACGGCAGCTGTAGCTGTAGATGTTGTATACACTTTCTCACCATATGTAAATTCAATCTTATCCAGGCTTGTGCTGTAAGAATTCTCTGCAGGAGTTACAGACTTGTATTTCAAAGAAGCGTCTGCAAAACGACCATCGTTCACACCAAATGCAAAGTTGTAACCGCTTCCGAATACAACACTTTCAGGGAAACCTTCTGCCTTAGGCTCAATTTCATTGCCCTCTTCATCAGTCAGATCAAGCTGAAGGATAACGTCTGTTACAATAGTTCCCATAAAATTATAGAACGCTTCAGACATAGTACACTTGATAATAGAGTGGCCTTCTTCTGTATATGATACTTCTGCCTTTTCCCAGTCTAATGTTCCGTACATATCCATCGGGTAAACACAGTTCTTAACTTTAACTTTCTTGTCAACTTCAACAGTTACAACCTTTCTGTCATCCTTAAAGCTGAGCAGCTGGTCTTCTGTAGGATAAACGACATTTGGTTCTGGTTCAACTTTTACAAGATTTACAACAGTCTTTTCAACTTTTGCTGTACCACCTTCAAATGTCAGAGTTGTTGTCTCAGGAGTTTCAGTACCCTGCTCCATACCTTCCTTAGTCTGATATGACTCAATAATGATCTCGTATGTATTTCCTTCATACATATACCATGCATTATCAAGAACACGGTCGCCTTTTACAATTTTCCCAGGACCAACCATTATAACATCTTCACCTTCTTCAGCCTCAGATGTATAATACTGGTGCATAATGCCTTCATCACCATGGAACTCACAGTGAACATACTTAACCTTCTTGTTCAATGTAACCTTAACCTGATTATCCCAGCTGATTTTCTCAACCTTTGAACCCTGCTCAGGCTCTGAACTTACAACCTGCAAAGAGCTGGCACCTTTTGCTGTAAATGCAACTGTTACATTCAAATCATAGCCAGGATCTGAAGCATTGTAAAAAACATACGTTTTACCTTTCTCTACATTTAATGTTGAAGTATTTCCATCCATACCCCATTCAACTGTCAGCTGCGTACCATCTTCAAGAGTAAATGAAGGATAAACGAAGCCATGAGTAAGAGTCAAGACACCATCTTCAGGAGCTGTAAAACTAGCATACGTTGTAACATTTTTACCTACCACATAAGTGTCCCCATCGGCAATCACATACGGATCTTCTTTAGTACCCGTACCACTTGGGGTTGCATTGACCCCCAAGGCACATAAAAATGCCATCAAACTGATTAGTAAAGATTTCATAATACTTAATTATAAATTAATAATAAGTTAGCATTAAATTATATAGGAAGGGTTGGGGACTAGCCCCATACCCTTTTCTATATCTTAGGTTCTTAAGGTCCATGCCTTGCTGTCTGCTGTATTATGTTTTGTGAAGTGTTTTTCTGATACAAACATACAAGGCCGATCTAAATATTTATTTAACGATTACTTTCTTAACAACGCTTACGCCGTCGCTTGTAGCCTTAACGATAAACAAGCCGTTCTTTCCGCCTGTGCTTACCTTAACAGCACCAGAAGTAGAGTTAGCATTGCTTATTACGCTTCCGCTTACATCATAAACAGTAACGTTGAGATCGCTTCCGCCGTTAACGCTTATTGAACCGTTCTCACCAGAAATTGTGATACCGTTTTCAGATACTGTTGCATCGTTGATTCCAGCTGTTCCGGCTGACATCTTAAGTCTTGCAGCATTCAGAACGCGCTCTGTATTTGCATCGAGCAACATAACAACAACCTTAGTGTTATCCCAGTTCTTAACGTTTTCAGGCAGACTGAATACCTTGTTGAATGCAACAGGCTGACCTGCAGTTACGCTTACAGGGATGAAACCAGATTCACCTGCGAAGTTGTCGTTTGGCACTTTACGTGCAACATCGTTGAATGTTACAACAGCAACGCTTGAACCATACTTGCCGCCCTTACCGAACTCACCGAATATAGGCTGGTCGAGAACGTAGAAACCATTAAGCTGAGGTCCTTCCAAACCATCCTCAAGAACAACAAATGCAAGATTGTGGTTCAGAGAGTTCATGGTTAGAGCATAGTTTACATTACCTGTAATCTGTATGTTCTTGCTTGAAGCATCGTAAATAGCCTTGTCGATGCTGACATCTGCAATTGCATAGTTTTCGAACTCACGCTGAGCTACATCATAGAATGTATTGTTGCCTTCTGGTGAATCGAAGTGATACTGCTCGCTTCCATCAACATACATCGGCGCATAAAGAGTGTCTATACGGTTAACCAGACCCATAGGCTGTGCTGTTATACCGAAATATGTATTATAGTTCTCATAAGCAAACTGGTCTGTTCCGATTATAGAGCTATGAATAGCGATAGGTATAACCTGCTCACCGTAAAGTTTCTCAAGATTTTCCATTGCAAGGATTCCCTGAGGACAGTTCTTACACTGCTGACCAGTGCTTTCTTCTATAACTACATGCTTTGTTGTCTCAAAAGCAAGGTTGCTGATAGTGTTTGTCTGGCTGTAAACAGTACCGCCGAGATCAATGCTTATAGTATACTTATTCTGTGCACCTACAGTCAGAGGCAACTTGTCAGGGAATGTGAAAGAATAATTCTCTGCACTTGTTATAGGCTTGCTAGGTGTATCTGTATAAGTGCTCTTGAATGAGCCGTCTTCAGAAGTAAGTGTTGCATTAATAGTGTTATAAGTCTTATCACTTGTGACCTTAACTATTACACCAACATTTGTAGACTCTTTGTTAACCTGCGTGCTTTCTACATTAGGAACGAAGTTGAAGTCGCCCTTGTAGTAAACCTTCAGATTATCCAAGAAGATCATACTCTGATTTTCGTTCTCATTAACGAAAGCGATATAGATATTCTTACCTGCATATTCTGCGAGAGATTTCTCAACATGTGTCCAGTCACCTGTCAGATTTTCCTCTGACTCACCGGGAGAAAGCTGCTCGTCATAAAGAACCTTACCATTAGCCTTGAACTTCTCATAAAGTTCTGTTGTGAAGTTAGAATAAACAGCATCATCCTCAAGAACGAGAACCTTAAGTCTGTCTGCCTTTGACTTATAGTATGACTGAACGTCAAAGCTGAGATAATAGTCGGCATTTTCTATTGACAGACGAGGTATTGACATCCAGTCGTCTGATTTTCCTGTAGGATTATAGATAGATGTTGAAGCTGCACAGTAGTCAGAGCTGCTTTCTGATTCACGGATTACGAAAAGCCAAGGAGAATTGTCGGCATCAAAGCCTAAATCCTGCATTGCACTTGACGGCTTGTTGTGGTCACCTTCATAAAGGAGGTATTTAACCATAGAGTTGCTAGGATCATTGAAGTCATCAGAGAAGAGGCTTCCGTCAGAACTGATTTCAGGCTCGTATGCACCTGTGTAATTAATTGTAATCTCATTGTTCGGACAGAATCCCATAATATCTGTAACAGAACCAGCCTCTACAACAACCTTATATTTCTCATCTTTTTCAAGATAACGCTTGAGGCTAGGATACAGAAGGATTGTGCTTTCTGCTCCCTGCACAAAGTTAAGTTCACAAACCGGTGATGTCTGACCATCTCTATACAGATAAGCCTTAGCATCTTCAGATATAGCGATAGACAAATCGAAGAGAATCTGTACAGGATGCTCTGAACTTATTTCAGATACATTTGCCTGATCTGCAGGAGAAACCTGCTGTACAGCAGCCGGAGCCTCGGCACGGCCGATATACTTAATTGAGATTTCATCACTCTTGATAGAGTTGTCTGCCATCAAATAGAATGCCCCAGCAGGGATCTTCATTGTATATTCCTCGTCAGCATTGAGAGCCTGAGGTATACCACCAATAGTGAATGTCTTGTTACCAGACTGAGCTGTAATGTTATACTCTCTCAACACCTTACCAGAAGCGTCCATGAACTGAGCCTTAACACCAGATGTTACAGCGGCAGACTTAGAGAAAGCCAACTTCATCTGACTGAATTTAGCAAACTTAGAGCCATAAGCAGGAGAAACGGCATAAGTGCCTAATGGATTAACGCTGCTTGCAGCTTCGCTGATAGTTTCAGGGAGACGAATGATATAACCCTTTGTCTTTGTCTCAGACATACCGATCATGGTCTTTTCATCATCAGAAACTCCTTCAATTATTCCTGTGAAATCATAGCCAGTACGCTCATAGAAGTTCATATCATAACGGCCAGAAAGAATTTCGTCTATTCCGTACCAAAGACTACCCACACGTACGTAAGCAGAACGGACAGGGTATACGGCAGGACTGCTAGCAAATACAACGCCTGTATTTGAAACAGCACTTCCGGCACGGTCTTGCTCTTCGCTTTCTGTATTATATAATATACAAGAGTTGTCGCTTGTATTGTAAAGATAGCTTGAAATGTATGAACCACCAGCCACCTGTACGATACCGGTAAGATATTTACCATTGTTACTCATTGTTGACTCGTCAACAAATGTTTCGTCAGGCACTTCTCCGAGAGCATTGTCTACATATTTGCACTCCTGAGTTGTCTTGTTGTAAACATAACAGCAAACAGTTGCAGGAGTTACAAAGTTAATAATACCAGAAAGGATGTTACCATCAGGACTAACATTGTCTATACGTACCTGCTGAGTGTTTGTTCCAAGCTTTGTTTTCTTTGGGAAGTTAGGAAGTTCAGCATACACATCAATTGCACGATATGTACCATCAGACTGCTTCTCCCACAAAAGCGGTGTTTCAACATAAGCATCACCTGAGAAGCTATCAGAATTGCTCCATCCGCTGATGTATTTACCATCAGGTGTTACAGATGTAGCTTTTCCAGGATTCTCAGACTGAAGAGTGATCCACTTACCCTGATTCATGTCATAATAAGCAGGCTTGCTGTCATAGGTACCAACAATGATTTTTCCATCATTAGTAACGTCTGTAGCTTCGAGTGACTTTATCAAGTCTGCTTCAACCCAGAGTTCAGTAAGAGCACCTGTCTCTACATTAATAAGATAAGGATAGGCATACTTACTTTGATCATCATCATTCACACCAGCAGCAGTAGCCCACAAGCCATTGTCTGACAAAGATGTGAAAGCTGCAGCCTTGAGGAAACTCACAGTGGTAAGCTGTGCTTCCTGTGCTGAAGACGGAATTGCCCACAGCAGGCCCAAAGCCAACAGGATACATAAATATAAACTTTTCTTTACCATACAATAAAAATTAAAAAATAGGATTTATTTTACTTTACAATCACTTTCTCTATACGTCCGTCAGCATACTTCAGGATGTTTATGCCTTTCTGAGGAGCATCAAGAAGCTGACCATTGATTGAATAGCGTGCTACGACCTTATTATCTGCATTATTCTGAATACCGTCTATACTTGCAGTACCATCATAAATGAAATTAATAGTAATTTCAGAATCAGGCAGCATAGATTTAGATCCCTGAGCTGATATTTTCACTGTAGTTGTACCTGCAGCAACAGGAACCCACTCTGTATCAGTTGAGATATCAATAGTTTTGCCAGCATCTGCATTGGCATTCTTCTCTATTGTACCTTCACTATCCAAATTTGAACAGTTTCCTGCACAGCAAGCAGCAAATGAGCCATTAGGCAAAGCTGTAACATTATAAGTAACTTTACAACTCTGAGATTCAGCAGAGTTATTCTTAATATAAACTCCACTTAAAGAAATCATTGGCACCTGTATTATTTCATAAGAGCCATCAGGATTAAATACGAAATTCTCTTTATAGGATACCTGATCCATTGTAAGAGTTGCACCATTTTCAATGGTATTGCCGTCACCATCAACGAATATAAAAATCTGTGCATTCATTGCTACACAGCTAAATAACAAAGCGATACAAAGAGTAAATAACTTTTTCATCTTGTTCTTTTTATTAAAATGTTAAAATTGTTTTTTATAGTAGGATTGAAAGAGGGTATCAATGAGAGTGCATCAAAATGGAATACACTCTCATCGACATTATTTATCATTCATTCGGCTGTGCGTCGTCTTCAGTACTGATAACGGGTACTTTAACTACCTGCTGAACACCACTATTGTTATATACGAATGCTACAACCGACATATTTTCAGCCTTCCAGTCTTCATCCAAGACGTAAGTGCTTGTTACAGTCTTTTCTTCATCCCAAGCTATGCTGAAATCTTCTCCGTCCTGTCCGTTGACAGCTGTGCGGAATACATGATTATGCACATATTGAGTATTGACAGATCCGTCTGGCATATACTGAATGTTTGTTATATTGTCTTCAGTAAGCCAAAGCTGCAGTTTACCTGTAACATCAAGCACGCCTTTTGCATTAACATTTATGGTTACGGTTCTTGTAGCCTCATCATAAGATGTTGTTGCATCAAGTGTGAGCGGAGCAGAAGCCTGCAATGCGTCACGGACAATTGTTCCCCAAGACTGATATGTGCTTGAAACCGTTTTTCTGTCAATAACGCCGGTAGGCTGTGCATCTATGCCCCATGAATTAAAATAGTAATCACCTGTTTCAGTCCACAATGGGAAAGGCTGATTAGTTACAGTCTTAGAGAACGGACCGCTATGAATACCCACAGCGATAACATTCTCTGCGCCATACTGCTCTTGCAGGCTTTCAATCATTTCTGAAGCATTCGGACAGTTAACGCAACGCTGTCCTGTGAAGTCTTCAATCAATACACGTTTCGCAACTTCTACAGGCTCCACTTCAATAAAGCGGTCGTCCTCATCAATGTTGCTACATGCCATCAGAGAAAGTGCTGCTGCACAGATGGCAAACTTATTATATATGTTATTTTTCAGCTTCATCTCTGTTTAGAAGTTATAGTTGTACGAAAGTGTTACACCTTTGCTTGCCGGAACGTAACGGCATACACCGCCTGAGCAGTTATATCCTGCACGTGTACGGCCATAGCCGAGCTGTATACGGTGTGATCCTTTGTTGAATGTTACGTATCCCTGATAGTAATGAAGGTCTGTCACGCCGCTGTTATACTCATCGGCAATTGTGAACATCCAGTTGGGAAGCACTGACAGCTCCAACAGAGCATACCACCAGTCGCCGAGGTCGTCGTCTGTAGACAAATACTGAAGTTCGCCGCGCAGAGTGAATTTATTGTTGAACTGATATTTTGCATCGGCGATGAAGATGTCAGAATGGATCATACCACCCTCACCCTCTACTATTGTCTTATTGTAGAACTGGTTCATGTACATGAGGTTGAGTTTGAACTGACGTGTCAGTTTCTTCTCAATCTGTACGTTCAAGTCCTGATAGAAAGTCTCGTCGCCCATCTTCCAGAAAGCAGAGCCATATCCGTCTGTGCCAGCTCCATCCACTACGTTAGTATCAATACCACGAATGTGAGAGAAGTTCACCTTTACGTTTGTGCCATACTTACCGCCAAGGAGTGTATGACCAGAGCCATATCCGTCTGTGCCAGCTCCATCCACTACGTTAGTATCAATACCACGAATGTGAGAGAAGTTCACCTTTACGTTTGTGCCATACTTACCGCCAAGGAGTGTATGACGCTTGAACTTATAGCCGAACTCACCCTGGAAGGCCCATTCGCCGTCAGGATTGGTTGCATAAGGATACATGGCAGCCAACGCATAAGTCTGGTCCATCGTAAATGCCGGCAGATGGTTTATGAACGATGATGTACCGTTAATTGTTCTTTTACTGCGGAACGACATATTGTCGCTGCGCTTTGCCTGCAGCAATACGCTCAAGCCTCTCTTTGAATAAGAAGCTGACAACATTGCCACGTTTCCTTTACGATATATATATCCGTTGTCGAACGTCGGGTCTTGTGTCTTCCACGCATATTCTGCGAGAAGGCTGAAGTTTCCTTTCTGTAAATTTGCACGCACGTCAAAAGCGTTTACCGTTGTAGGCAGGTTAAGCTTGTGCGTAGCATCAACCATGACGTCTTCTTCTTTCTCGTACTTGTTTACCCATGAAGCACCGAGTGTAAGATATGTTCCGCTGTTGCTCAGGCCCTTGAACCACTGGTCGAGACCGAGTTCAACGTCTGCACCAGACACCCATGAGTCGTTGTGTGACCAATATCTGCGCTGCTTACCGCTAAGAGCCTTTATCGAAACTCCGGGCAGCGGCTTGATTGTCAGGCGTCCTCCAAGCAGAGAGTTGTCGATACCCAGTGTGCGCTCCTCGTATGTACGGAGGATAAAGCCTGAACCGAACTGCTCGTAGAAGTTACCTAACGTAAGGTCCCAATTTTTAAAGTGTGTTTTCAGATAGAAATAAGGAACTCCCCATCCCTTGTAGTCTTTTTCGAATCCGGGTAGAGGATGTTTCAGAAATTCGAAACGTGCTCCGGCATCGATATGCTCGCTCATTACATTCACATCAGCGAATGTGTTGGTCAAAGCCCATTCATTAACTTTTTCGGTGCCAATTGCTTCATCGTCTTGCGGAATAAGGATGTCGCTCTGGATACTTCCGCTGACGGTTATCTTTTTTTCTTCTGTCTCTTGTGCCATTGCTGTCAAAGACAAAGCAGGCATAAGCAAGAGACAGAAAATTTTATTATACTTGTGCATAAGTGTCAATTATTCTATAGTCAGCACTATGTGACATTATTTGTTTACGAGCTCTCTCACTTTCTCAATGAGTTCCTGTTCAGCTCCTTCTGTGTATCCGTTGTGTTTATAAACAATATTACCCTTTCCGTCAACGATCAGTGTGTAAGGAATCATCTGAATTCCAAGTGCACGCTTGAAATCGCTGTTCGGGTCAAGCAGTACTTCATACGGCCACTCATGACTGTCAACAAGAGGTTTTACCTTGTTGATGTTCTGTGCCTGGTCAATAGAAACGGCTATCACCTTTACGCCGGTCTCTTCCTGCCACTCTTCATAAACTTCGCTGATGGCAGTCAGCTCACGGTTGCAAGGCTTGCACCATGTGGCAAAGAAATCAATGATGAAAGGTTTGCCATTGTTTGACAACGTGTCTGTTCTCACTGTCTTACCATTAATGTCTTTAAGTGTTACAGACGGTAACTGCGCATTTGCAGAACACAATATTCCTAGTGCAAAAACAATTGATAATAAAAATTTTTTCATTATTAATGCAATTTTACTGTTTTAACTTGCACAAAAGTAGTAATAATTTTGAAACACACCAACTTTTTTATTAGAAAAAATGCATAAAATTATTTGTTTATGATAAATATTCTGACTAAACGCCCTATTTAACAAACACTAACTATAAAGATGCAATTTTTATGCATAAATTGTTCTTTTATAGAAATGACTTAGCCGTTTTTTCTTTATTTTTTCCTTTTTTAGGCTATTGCATACCTTCGTGATAACTAAAAAGATTATATAATAACATTATGCAAAGTAAAACTATCCGGCATTTTTCGATGTGAAAACTTTGCGCCTTATACGCCCCGTTATATCATGGCAATAATTATTGCTGCTCATATTTCTGCAAATTTAAGTGTAAAACGGACATTATTCTTTTATTTTCAAACACATGACAGGTCAATAAAAAACAAAAGTCAATATTGTCATTTTAACAACAAAAAGCACCAGGCAGAAAAGCAGTAAAATGATACGGAAAAATTATCAAAACACTAAAAAAATTAACGCCCTATATATATAAATAGGTGTAAAGCCTTGATTAATATCAAGAGCTGCTGAATGGGCCTGACAATAGAGATGCTTAATAAGGGAACAAAAACACATCATGCAGCGGCATAAATATAAAGTATATCTATGTAAAAAAATCAGAAGCAAAGACACCTGATAATGCGGCGAGAAAGAAGGCTGGCATAAGTCCGAAAAATATTTACATTTAAAGCTGAACGTAACATCTTTTGGGCACTGAAAATCACGTAACAATAATAAACATGTTAAAAGTTATCGGGCATCCATTTGTAACTTTGCAGGCAGAAAAGCGCACATTATGTCATTTAAGTTTTGTCATGATTTTCAGGCAAAATAGAAAACAAAATTAACGGAACAGGCTTTAAAAATAAAAAATTATTTACGATGCCCATCAAAAGAGCACGTTTTACATGCCGAGACAATGCCTTTTACGACTTAAAACACGGCTTTTGAAGGCTTAAAATAATACATATTTTGGTGAAAAAACATATGTTTTAAGCCTAAAAAGGACGGGAAAAATTGCACACTTTGACACACATACGATTAAAGGCTCTAACAATCAGGAAGTTATACTTGCACGCGTTTTCAGGCAATATTTACAGACAAAAGATTTTATTTTTGAAATAACGCAGTTTAGAAGCGTCATTAAAATCCAATATGTAAGCAAAACGCACATAACGGCAGCAATCTGACTCTGATTCGAACGCAAGCTATACCACAGCAGCAATGCCGTATCCGGGCTTGCGAAATAACAACATTTCATCTGCATTTATTTTGCTTTTCGAGCAGTTTGCACTATCTTTGCATTAAGTGGAAAATGGCTTTGCCTATATTGAAGGCAAAAGATTAAGCTGTTTGAAATGAAAGACTGCAATAAATACATAATATTCTACCAGGCAATGAAAAGGCTGTTCAGAAACAAGACGGACGTCGGAGTTTCTGAATGGCAGCTGAAGACATTGGCCGGTGGAAGGAAAAAGAACATTGAGAACGCTGCAAGGACGAAAGTCTTTGTTCTGGCGGCATACACGGCCGGAGAAGCTGCCGGACTGTCGGCTCACGGAATCAAGAACCTATAGAATGGAAACATTAAAAGAGAAAACAGCCAAAGGGCTGATATGGGGGCTGATGAACAATGGCTCCACGCAGATTTTAAACCTGATATTCGGCATATTCCTTGGCCGGCTGCTTACGCCGTCTGATTACGGAATGGTAGGCGTGCTGACCATATTCACCGCAATAGCCGGCAACCTGCAGAGCAGCGGATTCACTCAGGCACTGACAAACATGAAGCATCCTGAAAGCCGCGACTATAATGCGGTGTTCTGGTTCAACGTTATCGTAAGCATCAGCATCTACACCATTCTGTTCTTCTGCGCCCCGCTCATATCGCTGTTTTTCCATCAGCCAGCACTGACCGAGCTGTCGCGCTTCGTCTTTCTGAGTTTTGTTATATCGTCGTTCGGCATTGCCCACGGAGCATACATGTTCAAGAACCTCATGGTAAAGGAGAACACCGTGACAGGATTTGCGGCACTGGTGACATCAGGCATAGTGGGAGTGGTGCTTGCAATAAACGGACAGTCTTACTGGAGCCTGGCATGGCAACAGATTATATATATCACCATAATCAACATAGGGCGCTATTTCTACACGCCTTGGCATCCTACGCTCCACATAGACCTGCGGCCAATAAAGAAGATGCTTAACTTCAGCATGAAGATTTTGCTGACGTCAATTATCAACACGCTCAACAGCAACATACTTGTGTTCATCTTCGGACGCCTCTACCCCATAAAGGCTGTTGGAAGCTTTACGCAGGCCAACAAATGGAACACCATGGCCTATTCGTTTCTCAGCGGAACGATGGCGCAGGTGGCACAGCCGGTAATGGCACAGGTTACGGGCGACAACGAGCGTGAGCGCCGCGTGTTCCGCAAGATGATGCGCCTCACGGCCATGCTTTCCTTTCCTGCCATGTTCGGTCTTGCCATGGTGGCCGAAGAGTTTATCCTGCTGACCATCCACGAGCAGTGGCTAAGCAGCGTGCCGCTGCTCCGCATTCTATGCATCGGCGGAGCATTCATGCCGCTTTACACTCTGTATCAGAACCTTATGATAAGCCGCGGGCGCAGCGACATATACCTGTGGTGCACCGTTGTGCAGATTGTCATACAGATAGCCATCGTCGTGGCATTCGCCAAGTTCGACATGCAGGCAATGGTATGGGCATATACAGCCGGAAACATTGTGTTTATCGGCATATGGCAGTATTTCTTAAACAAGCTTACAGGCATACGGACTATAGAGATAATGCGCGATATATGCCCGTTCATGATTTCAGCGGCTGCGGTCATGGCTGCGGTATGGCCGCTTACAGCTCCAATATCCAACCTATGGCTGCTGCTTATCTGCCGCTTTATCCTTGCCGCCGTTCTTTATCTTGCGATAATGCGACTGGCGCATGCCGAGATTCTGAATGAAGCTATCGAGTTTGTCAAGAACAGGAAAAAGCGATAAAGACGACAAACCCAAATCGGCCATTAGGACTCGGTCGGGATTTTTGCTTTATATTGAGCGGATTTTCGTTTGATTGCGGCTATATCAAGAAAAGCGGACTAAAATACGGATGAAAGCATGAATGCACAAAATATATAAAATAATGTGCTGTTTAATGACCGGTTGGTGTCTAAGACTAAAAGAAACGGCTGCATATCTTTCGCGCCGTGAGATATGCGAAATTGGCTATACTGAAAGGGCAACGCCCACGGAACATTGCGGCAAGCATCTTGAACAGCGGTCCTGACGGACGATAAGGCAGAAGGCCGTAAGCCTCGTCAAAGCTATATCCGTCAGTGCGCACACAGCGCAAGGCATTGATCATGCCCAGCTGCAAAGGCACGGCATACACACGGCGCGAGTCGTTCTCAGTGAAGAAGTCAAGCACTATGCGGTTTGCCCTCAGATATGAGCGAAGATGTCGTTCCGAACGTGTATGTGTATAAGAAGCCGTGTTTTCGTCGCTGTAATAATAAACAACATCGTTGATAAACGAGCGCTTGGCGTAGAACATCAGCCTCGTCATTATAGAATAATCCTCGCTATAGTCCACTCCCGGCACAAGGGTTATGCCGTGGTCGGCATACAGACTGCGGCGGAAGAGCCGTCCCCACATGCGGTTTGACACTATGTTCTGGCACAGCATAAGCGAGAGATAGCGCCTGGTGTCGCGGCTCTGGCATGGAAGCACCGGCTCAGACAGTCCTGCCGACGTGAAGCGCTGCCACGCCCCGTCTACCACATCGGCACCGCTGCGCTCCATCTCGGCGCACAACAGCTCTACAGCCCGCGGCGGCATATAGTCGTCGCTGTCGGCATGCATGATACATTCGCCTGTTGCGGCAGCAATGGCCACGGCACGCGTAGCCCCCACTCCGCGGTTCACCTCATTGTCTATTATGCGCACCTGCCGCGCACGGTCAGGATAACGCTCTATGACTGAGCGCAAGATGCTTATGCTGCTGTCTGGAGTACAGTCGTTTACAAACACATACTCCATGTCGCGATGTGTCTGCTCGAACAGCGAAACAGCACAACGCTCAATATACTTTTCCACCCCGTAGACGGGCACAAGCACTGATACCTTCATAAAATCTCTTGCGTTAAGCGTTAAACCAACCTTACAGTCAGACCGTTATCCTCACAGGCTGCTGCCGTTTATCCCAGCAGATAGCCTGCAAGCAGAGTGCCGTTATATGCCCAAAGCCACAGCGTAAGCACAACGAGCAGCACGCGCAGCCATGTTCTGAATCTTCCGTTCTCGGCCTGTTTCACCACAAATGCCATTGCAATAGGCATTACAAACAGCCAGTGGGCACCCATTATATACACTTCGTTGATGCCGAAGCCAAGTCCCATGTGCAGGAACATGTCGAAAGCAAAACCGCCCAAAGCCATCCAAAGGAAGCGCGAACGGCGTCCGCACCATATTCCGCCGATAAACAGCAGAACAATGACAGCCTCAACCACGTAGTTGATAATCCAGCTGTAAGGCACTATCACCGGCCTGCTGCGCAGCGTATCCTGCAGCAGATGCTGGTCGTGCAGCTGTATAGACTCGCCAAAAAGGTTCTCAACAGCCGTTTCAGAGCGCGAAGTAGAAATGTCTGTCCACTTGATAAATTCGCCCTTGCCCATCGGCTTGCCGGTATGCTTGTTCCATGCCTTCTGGTGGTCTTTCACATATTTTGCCTTCACACGCTTGTTCATCTCTTTTGCAAAGGCTTTTTTTATCTCGGCACTGTCCTTCAGCGACGTTGTGTCGGCAAATGCATTGAACAGTTTCTGACGTGTCTCGGCACTCTTTTTCAGCCGTGCTTCGTGGCGTGCCTTTTCTTTAGGCAATACGAAAGTGCGGTATTCCCATCGTGCAAAAACCCATATAAGGGCTGTAGGCAGCAGCACTGCAAGCAGCAGATACTTGATGCGGAAGAACTTCTTTCCGTTGGTAAAGAGCGCATATATGAATATCTTCACGCCGTTGCTAAGCGTCACGCCGGCCGTAACAAAGAACAGCAGCACCGTCTGCCAGATGCTTAACCTTGTGCCGTTCTGCATTTTCAGGCCTGATATATACAACGCGAACACAAGCAGAAACATCGACACGCAGAAATGATCGGGCACTACGGCTGAAATCATGACATACGCAAACGAGAACAGCATGGCCGAAAGCACCGTGGCCTCAAAACGCCGTATCTTTATTATGTCGCGGAAGATGCGGAAGATGAATATAAACGAATAGAATGCAAAGAACAGGAGCGGAACAGCCACTATAAACTGCACAAGGTTTAGTCCCGTCATATCCATCAGCCAACCGTCGAGCAAGGACAGCGGCCATACCATGAACGAAAGGAACGGATGGCGGTAAACATTATAGTTGGCTTCCCAATACGTAACCATAGAATAGGTTATCGGGTCGAAGCCTGACACTACAAAGTTCTTTATAAATATATTCCAGTGCGCCCCGCCTGTATGCAGAAACGTATTGAAGGTCTTGCTTATCATCATTGCGTGCAGAGCAATCAGCACACAGAGAGCGCAGACCGACGCGGCCATTTCCTCGCGCCTTATTTTAAACATTCTGAAAAATTTCTTCATATCGTTTGTTTATATTTTCTAAAATCCAAAATCCCTTACAGCCCAATGTCCCTCATTGCGTCAGCCAAGCATCAAGCCAATCTGTCAGGCATGCCGGTCTATTCGCGGCAGTCTCACCGCCACGAAAGCGTCAAAGGCTATTTTCTGAAAGGCTTATAGTGGCTTTCGTTGGCAAAGTCAAGCAGTTCGAAGTCGCCCCTGCTGTCGCCATAAGCCGCAAGCCAATAGCTATTACGACCGGGATAAAGCTGTATCAGGCGTCTCACTTTCTCTTCGCCATAGCAGTTCTTTGAGATAAAACGCCCCGTAACAACCCCGTCGCGTTCCTCTATCATGGTGCCGATGACCGTCACGCCGTCAAGTCCGGCAAAGAACGGTTCCACCCAGTTGTTTATACTCGCGCTTACAATAACCACCTTGCAGCCTTCCTCAAGCACCTCGTTAATCTTCTGTATGCCCTTTGGCCGCAATAAAGAAATGTTCTCACTCGCAAAGCGCACGCACCATTTGTTGAACTCGTCGAGCTTCATCCCTCCGAAGCAATGGGCAAAGACTTTCTGCTTTACCTTCCAGTTGGGATAAAGGCCAAGCTTCATCAGCAACAGCAACGGCAGATAGCGCAGCATGCAAAGAAAGAAAGCCTTGTCGCCACGGACGAACCTTATAAACTCCAGAAGGGTGTCGCGGTTGGTCAGTGTGCCGTCGAAATCAAAGGCGTGTATCTTTAAAGTACTGTCCATAATCTAAATCACAAGAAATGCTTTATACGCTTAAATCAGCTATTTCATTACTTTATTACATATATCAGCACAAGGAACGTAAGCGCCCATAGCAGCACCACGCACTGCGTGAACCTGTCGCGGAGCATCATCTTTGTAGGGTCGCCGCTCCTCTTGTCAACAACGGTTATCTGTATGTAGCGCAACAGTCCGAGCAGCACGAAAACCGAAGTGAGATAAAGCAGGTCTGAATGGAAACGGTTAACCACCTCGGGCGACACGGTGTACATGATATAGCACACAAGCGTCACCGACGCCGTGATGGTTATTGCCTGATTTATGAAGGTAAGGTTATACCTTATAGTATTCTTTCTCGGCGGCTCTCCCGTCTCGTTCATGCGCAGCACATCATCGCGCCGCTTGGCAAACGAGAGAAAAAGAGTGAGCAGGAAGGTCATCAGCACGAGCCACTTGCTCAGGGCTATGTCTGTGGCAAAACCTCCGGCAAGCACGCGCAGCACAAATCCGAAAGCTATGATGCAGACATCTACAATGGCATACTGCTTCAGCTTAGAACAATAAAGAATGTTCAGAATATAATAAATAAGGATTACCAGTCCCACATTTATAACATGGCTGTATGTATCGAGCAGACACACTGTTCCAACCGACAGCAGAAACATTAGAGCCATAAGGGCCCAGGCACTCCTGACGCTTATGGCGCCCGATGCTATTGGACGCTTGCACTTAACGGGATGGCGGCGGTCGGCCTCAACGTCGATAATGTCGTTGAAGCAATAGACCGACGACGCAATGAAACTGAATGCAAAGAACGTTACGACCGATGCTCTTATGTCAGACGGGTCGAGCAGACTGCCGCCGAAGAACATGGGTATCATCACGAACACATTCTTTAGCCACTGGTGCGGACGTATCAGTTTTAACAGATTACTTTTCATTACTTCTCGTTTTTAATTTCATTTTGCCGACCAGGCCGAAGACTTGCTCTCCCAGCAGGGCCATATGCCTCAGGCCGCCCGGTCAGTGCCATGCATTATCAATATCCGTCACATGCCGTTGCCCGCTATATGTTCTTCGGCAAGAATCCTATCACGAACGACACAAGTCGGTGCAACAGCCACGCAAGTACAAGAGAAACGGCTATCATGATAAGAGCCGTAAGACAGTAACCCAACTTGTAGGGGGTTATGTATTTCATGACAAACTGTATGTGGATGAGATAAAGCTCAAGGCTTACCGTGCCCACAAAGGCAAATGCCCGGCAGATAATAGCGGGCGTATGGCACAGCAGTTTCACAAGCAGCAATATCATCGACACGGTGAGCGGAATGTAGACCATGCGCTCAAGGAACAGCGGAAAACGGCCGCGCCACGACTCCTCAAACTCCACGCACATAGCCAGACTCATGACAAAAATCAGCAGCACGAGCCACAGCGACGAGCCGTCGAGGCTGCGTCCGCCCTTTACGAGCGCACCGCAGTTGATGCCGATAAGAAATATAGGTATGCGGCTGAAGAATATCTCCACATGTCCTACAGCCTTATGCACAGGCGGATAATACTGCACCATGACGGCAAGCACCATAGCGGCCACCGCAAGCCAACGGTATTCGGGATGCTTCTCTATGAGTTTCATGTACGCCGGGGCAAAGGTGTACATCATCATTATGGCAGGGATAAACCAGAACGTCAGGTCGTCAATGCGCCAGAAGCTCCAGTTTATCAGGATGTTTGCAACAAGGTCGGGCACGTTGCGGCTGTAGCCTCCGCCGGGAGTGTTGATAAACGCCGGAATGTAATACAGGCAGGCCATAAGTATCCATGCCGGATAGATGCGTATGTAGCGGCGCCAGAAAAAGTTTTTCAGCGTTGGCTTCTTGCTCCATGCATACCACAGGCCTATGCCGCTGAGGAAGAGGAACATGTCAACGCCCACGTTTCCGCATCTCACAAAGCCGTACATCGGATTGCTCTTGGGCATCCACACATGGAACAGCATGACAAATATCATGGCCAGTCCCATCAGTTCGCTGCGATAGCGGCTTATGTCCGAAAGGTTTATGGCTTTTATCATATCTTCAGCTTTGGTTTTGGAATATAGCGGAACATCAGCTTAAACAGCCATGCCAGAAGTATCGACGCAACGATATACGTGATCAGTCCGGTGTAGATGTATCCGCGGTAAGACATCTTTATAATTATCTCGCGCGTGATGGGGTGCATCACGAACAGCGCCGACGAGATGGCACCGAACCATACGCACGGGGCAAGCGCCTTGTCGGGTATCAGTTTCATGGTGGCAACGGCTCCGGTTACGATGAACAGCGGCACAAACAGCCACGACCAGAAATAGAAGCTGCCAATGAAAACGATGAATGCCGACACCACCACTATGGTGAGATTTATCGGCAAGGGCAGGTTGCGGCCGTGGCGGGCATAGAGTATGCCGGCACCAAAGGGCAGCATGCCGCCTATAAAGTTGTAACGTATACGGTTTAGAATCTCGCCTCCCTCATCGACCGACGGCGGAAAACATGCTTGAACAGCCGTGCACAGCACTATCAGAGCCAGCGTAACAGCCGAACTGCGGCGATAGAGCACAAGGCGGTAGACGATGTAGAGCTGAAGCATGAGTCCGAAATACCAGTAAGGCCCGGGCTTTATGATGTGGTCTGGGTCGGGCATCAGGTTGATATACATCAGCAGCTGGGCTATGACGCGGCCCACGGTATAGCCGTGATAGCCGTGCGGATGGAGATAGCTCACCACGGCGAAGCCTATATAGCCAAGGAACATAAGGCGCAGCAGCTTGGCATAATGGAAGCCGATGAAGGGCAGCGCCCTTACTCTCGTCGGCGTGCTGCGCTCATACTTGTAGACGAGGCCGAAGCCGCTGATAAACAGGAACACGGGCACTCCGTAGTGTCCGAAGAACGACATAACGTGTATAAACAGGTTGTCGTCGAGCGTCAGCATGCGCTCAAGCAGCTGTCTCGGCTTAGATGCCGTGAAGGTGTATTCGTTCTCCTTTACGGCAAAGCCCAGAAAGTGGCAGTAGTTGTGAAGAATTATTCCCAGTATGGCTATGCCCCTGAGGGCCTTCGACTCAGCCATGCTCAGCAGTTCTTTTTTCATTGTCTTAAGTTATTTTTGTCACGGCGCCATTGCCGCGCTGCCCGCACCTCACCGGTTGCGGCGGCCTGCGCGTCAGTCTTCAACGCCGAGTTTGTCATAGTCGGTAGTGTTCTTTAACATTCTTGGTCTCTTTTCGTTATACCCGTCGCTCAGCACGTTCAGGTCGTCGCGATAGTGGGGCGAACTTATGCCGCCCAGATACAGCAGCAGATGCGGCAGCGCGTCGGTCATGTAGCGACGGTCTTTGGCCTTCACTATGTCGTTGAACAGCGCCGGATGACCAACCATAAAGCTGTGTGAGCACCATATCCAGAACGGAATGTCGAACTCCTCGCGTGCCAGGCGCGCCGTTATCTCGGTAGAGTGCATGCGGCCGTAGAAGTGGACGTCGCCCTCATAGCACTCCTCGCCATGGTCGGGCACATACACCACGATGGCGTCTTCGTCCTCGAAGCGCTTAATTATCTGGTCGACAATCGAGTCGTTATACAATATTGCGTTGTCGTAGTCGGCAAGCACGCGCAGCTCTTTCTGCTTGAGCTCGGGCCTGTCGTAGTCTTCCGGATTAAAGTGTCTGCGGTCTCTCGGGAAGCGCGTGCGATAGTCAACGTGCTGCCCCTTCAGATGGAATATTATCAGATTGTTCTCTCCGTTGTTGCGCTGCAGCCTGTCATAGTCGCCCAGCAGTCCGTCGTCGTACCGGTAAAGCCGCGTGTTGCGCGTGTCGAACATGGCGTGGCTCAACTGCGGATTGTTCAGGAAGAAGCCGCCGCTGAAGTCGTAGACAGCCTCCTTTGCCTGAGGCAGAAACTGGTTGGTAAGGAACGTTACATGATATCCTGCCTTGCGGAACAGCTCGGGGAACAGCGGATAGTCGCACCATTCGCCTTTGTCGCCCACTGTATAGAGCGAGAAGAGAGCCTTGAACACAAAGCTCGTAAGATTCCACGGCGCCACAACATCGCTGAACGGTATCAGCTCACCCTTCTGAGCGCGTGCCTCCTGTCTTGGCGTGGTGTCTTTATGGTATCCGTACAGTCCGGCATGATGGCGGTTGTAGCTCTCGCCTATTATCAGCACGATATTCTTGCTGCGGAACGAGCAGCTGTCCACCTTTGCCTTGTCGATATTTTCCACCAGGGTCTTCACCTGCTTGGCCGTAAGTTCGTTGGCATATATGCTGAACACAAGACGGTAGCCGGGCAGATACAGCTGGGATTTCTCCTTCTTGGTCAGTTCATGCTCCACCTGCCCTATGTTGTCGTAGGACATCAGGCGCACAAAGGCCGTCTTGTCGGCAAAACACTTGACCGTGCTGACCACAAACATCACAAGGAACAGCAGTCCGAGCCACGGCTCAGCCATGCGCCACCATCCGGGCACGCCTAAAGCCATGCCGGTCTTGGCCTCCAGCCAGGCCTTGCACTTGGGGCGGTTGTGCCATATAAGCACCCATGCCACATGGGCAAGCAGCACTAGCAGCACCCAGCCCAGACGGCTGAACACCACGGAGCCCGTGAGATACGACTCGAGAAACTCTGCCGCCTCGCGGCTGTCGGTCTCGCCCACAAGCAGCAGCATCGTGGGGGTTATCGTCGTGTCGAACTTCACGAAGCAATAGACGTCGACAAGCACTATCATGTAAAAGAATACGTAGATAAAACGCTTCAGCCACTTGGCCACGCTGCGCGGCAGAAGCCACAACACAACGCAGATTATGCTGACATCGAAAAACAGCTCGTAGGGCGCAAGCGGCCATGCGTGATATCCGCGCTTATCGGGCACTACGGCATAGGTGCACACGATGCCGAGCACATACATAAATACGAAGAAAGCGGCATTGCCTTTTATCGGCTTGAAGATATTGGTGAACACACGTCCTGCCAGATTCAGTATTTTCATCAAATTCTAATATTTTTGGCAAAATTACATCTTTTTATTGTATTTACAACCGCCAACAGAAAGAAAAATACAGCCAGTGCTTTTATCTTTGCAAAACTCCAGCTGTATTTATAATAATGATTTTATCTTACATACAAAAACTTACTAGTCAAGAAAATATCTCATCTTGCGAACTTAAACTTATGCCTACATCCTTTAATATCATTAACCGTCAAAACATAATACCCCTTTTCCAAAGAAGTGATATCTATATAATTGCCATTAATTGAAAATTGCCCAACATAAGTATCTGCACCAATACCAGCCGAATTTAAAGGACGTATGTCATAAGATGATATCAACTTCTGACCAGAGTGTCCCCTTGACGATGTTTCAACACGGATAGTGTTTCCTTCTTTTTTGAAATCCAAACACACCTTCTCTGATGAAGACAGTGGTGTCAGCACATAAGGATAGCTTACGGTAGTCCCATTCTTATTGTATGCTGTTATTGTGAACGTTGATGTAAAATCCTTGTCAACTGTCGCAATGAAATATCCCTTTTTGAAATCCTGAACTTCGTACTGATAAGGCAGTTCATTACCCTCATCAAGCTGTGACACTACTATTTTAGTAACTCCCTCCAAATCTTTAAGACCAATTTTGACATCCCTATAATAGCTTTCCTCATCGTCACACGGCATGACGCTCGATTTCTCCATTTTCACACGTTGCGGCAGATAATCCAGTAACATGTAATAACTTTTTCGTATTTTTCTTGCAAAAACATCACTAATAAAATAACATGTCACCCGACACCGCAAATACCCATCACAGGAACGTGCGTAATTGTCTATATCATCATGTAGAACAAAGTCTGACGTGCTAACATTCAATGGAGTATGAGGGTCTGTATTCTGGATATAAACAGCATCCCATGTCCCATCTTTTTTCAGCAGGGATATAATCCAGCCATTATTGTCAATCCCTTTCCCCTCCAAATAATTAGGATGAAATTTACTCAATTCAGCCTTAACATTGTCTGGAAGCATTGCCATCGGACTCACCAAAGCTTTATGACTTACTTCTTCAAGGTTATAAGAAACGGCTGATGGTTGAGCCAAAGATATGTTCCCTTTATAAGAAATGGCATTCTCCGTTTCAGTGCTGATTTCAATATGTCCATTACTGCTAGTGCCTACAGTAAAATCAGTTTTCCAGTTGAGAATACCGCGGAAAAAATCATACGTGTCCACACCCGATATATCCCTTACAACCGTTCCTCTGCCAAAATCATACGACAGGAGTTGTGAAATTTTTTTATCATTGGGTATAAAGCTGCTTAAAGACCTGTTTGAATCCCATTCTACAGGTGCATATACGACATAGTCTTCTTTTATATTCAAAGATCCTTTTGTTGCATTCTGAAACGCCTTATGACTGTCATCGTGGTTTCCGACGGCTTCCATCACATGAAACTCAAACGGTATACTTCTGTCAAAATTAAATTCCAGAATACCGGCATTGGGATTTACCCTCTGCGCCCAATAAACCCCGAATCCTTTCGCCAAATCCCGCATCACCAATGTCACAAAATCATACAAATTGTCATCAGAAGTCTCAGTCAAAGCAAAAGAACAATTAGAAGAGATTTTATCCCCATAGTTAAAAAACTTAATTATGATGTCAATATCTTTAAGCATGCCCTCATCCATAATATCGGCATACATGTTATACGAAAGCCCGTCTGCAAATTCCTCAAACGTAGTTCCCTTTATCTGCAACACTGTCGACGTACCTGTAATAGGAACTGGTTGTGGCAAGTCATATTGAGAATGGTTAAGTATTGCTGTCGAAACTGTGGACAACACTGGCTTGTCTTTGTAAATAGTTGTGGTATTATCCATTACGGCCTTTACTCTTATCGGAAATGTCGTGGGCATTACCTCCTCCCAAAGTTTACAGGCGTATTCAAACGCCCCTTTCATCTCGTTAGTCCAATCACCTTCAAACTCAGGAATTATCTTTGTTCCTCCATATACAGTCCGCACCACAGGCAGACGTAACTCTTTCCTCACCGTCCCATCAGACACATACGCCTCACTTTCCAGATATTCTTGTCCTGGAACAGAAACAGAAAACATATACGACAGTAATATTGCCGCACAAAGCCTTAAATAACTCATAATATTATTTTTTTTATTATTTTTTTATTCTTTGAAAACACCACAGATACTATATAAATACCCTTGGGCAAGAAATACAAAGGCATTTTGCTACAATTTTCTTCCCTGAAAATCTCAGTTCCCATGGTATTATATATATATATGGTATCAACCTCCTTGCTGAAGTACAGCACTCCTTCTTTTATTAAAATACTAGGAGACGCATATACGGCATTCTGCCCTGACGTCCCGTTTATAGCATCAATAACAGACTTGTCTTTTATAAGGTCAGTGGTGAAAAGCGTGTCACTTGGCTGTGACTTACCATATTTGTTTTCCGCAAAGAAATAAATGTATTCTCCCCATTCGCAGTTTGTGGAAAGAAAGTAGTCATCATCTTCCATGTTCTTTACCATAGCGTTCTCGTTATTTTCATCAAACCTGAAAGTATAGAGAAAAAGCAGGTTGTCGCTATTCGTGCCATTGAGCCAAAAATCCGTATAACTACCACAAAAGCTCTCGCTTCGCGAGCAATTAACTAACACATTTAACTTCGCATTTTCAAATATGAGATATTCATAATCAAACAGGTCATAAATAAATTCACGTTCTAAAATTTCAGGTTTTGATGGTAAAAGATTGAAAAAAACTTCCTGTTCATAGGAGGAAGTTTCCGTCTTACATGAAACAATCCCCCTATAATATGTCGAACTGTCACCATCCTGCACATATCTCTTAGCACTCTTCCAATCTATCGCGTACATATCCGCGTTTATCATAAAAAAGTGTGAATTTTTGACCTTAACACAATCATCACGCCCTGTCTCCGTATTCAAAGAAAAACTCCAGTCGGCAGAAACTCCGTTACTCAAAGAAAACAGACATGTGTCTTCCCTCAGCACAGCGACAGAAGAACTAAACGGCTTGCCGTTTTTATAGAAAGCCTTTATATCCTGACAAAAAGCCCTCACATCTAGAAACAAAAGAAACAAAAGAAAAACTCTAATTTTCATGGCATTTGTATTTCATTGTTTTTATAAGAGCACCATCGCGGAAGAACCTTAATATCAGAAGATCTTTATTATATTTCTTCAATCCGCTAAAATCTTTCACCGTGCCAAGATGAACGCCATCAATACCAAACACATCAACATGCGAAAATCCATCAGTTACAACCAATGCCGTCTCCGCAGTCTCAAGATTTCTTAAAACGCCTCCAGCCGGAATCTCCAATACAACATTATCATTTCCATAAGTATTTCGCGCGGCTATATCAACAAGCGCATACCCCCATGAGTCAACTGCTGGAATCCTGATTCTCGTATAATAAGGAGTATGAGAATAATGCACCCTGAAATTAGGATTAAACTCTTCTGTTAAAGTCGCATAAATTTCATGACTTCCCACATATTTCACCCCGACCTCTACATCATAATAAGTATTGTCGTTTACATTTGGAGTGACACTCACTATTTCCGCAGACAATATGCAAGGTTTTAATTCCAATGTAAGATTATAAGAGGCACTTACTTTAGAGTTTCCGGATATGCCATAAAACGTTATCAACCCACGTATGTCACCTTCTATCGTATGGTCATATTTGCTCTCATCAGATATTTCAGGTATGATAAAATCCTCAGAATTTGATGTAGCTACAGTCTCGTATCCACCTTCTTTTAAAGGTAGCTGATATTTCCAAGTATAATCCGTTACTGTCAGTCCTTCTGACTTGATATAAAACCGATGGCTTTGGTATGCAGAAGCGATGCCTGTGTCGTCAATACCTTCACCAACAATCTCCACCTCTGACACTTTGCTAAAGTCCCAGCCTATGTCATTTAAGATTTTTATTGTCACATCATCTATCACAAGGTCTTTTACACCTTCATCCTTATAATACATGAGACTGCTTTGGTCGGTCATATATTTCAAAGATCTGTTCTCGTCAAACTGCATTGGTGCATACAAAATACAGGATTGTGTTTTATCTGAAATATACAGATTGCCGTTACCATGCTGTACAAAGTTTCTAAATTCGTCCCGTTTATTATTATTCAAATCCTCCATACGTGTTCCGTCTTCGGCAAATACCAGCTTGTCAAAGACAGACATACCATTGGAAAATGCAAAAACCACATTCTCCTTACGTCTGTCAAGCTTGACACTTGACCCAAAGCCCAAAGCTGCCGCAAAAGCCCTCAACAATCCCGAAGACAAACTTTTAGAATTACTTGAAACGCCATCTCCCACTCCGACACACCAATTCACGCCACTGTTTATGTGTATGACAGCATCAGAAGTATCGCCCGTCACCCCTGTAATCTTTCTATAAAGGCACATAGGATAATAAAGCGATTGCACGGCGTAATAATAAACAGATGTCCGTATATCTACATCATCCATCTCTTCATACATTATCTTAACATTCAAAATGTCATTATCATACAAATATCCGCTCCAAACATCAGCAGCTATATCCAAAGCAACTTTCAGAGAATCCGGCATACCCAGGCAACCCGTATCATCTATATTCACACTTCCTGAACGTTTGCTGGAAACACGTTTGACCTTAGCATCGGAAGCAGGTGTTATTCTCGTGCCTCCATAACTACATATCTCATCAAATACCACTGTAACACGTTCTTGTGAAAAGGAATAAGAGAAATACAGAAAGAAAAAAGCTGAAAAAAGAATCCTTGAATACAACATAACATCTTCATTTTCAATTACATTACAAAGATAAATTACTTTGATAAAAAATGCAAATTTTTAACAATATATAACACTAGATGCACAAAAGTAACTATTCAGCCAATAAATTAGACCTTATGAAATAGCTCAATAGAGGACGGTAATTTACTCAAAAAATAGTTCAATTTGCAGAAAAACAGGTGAATAAATTGCGGTTTTATCTGTGCATCTCAAGAAATATTCGTACCTTTATATCTGTAAAACAGCAGGTTATAGACATAAACGGGGCGTTGCGCAGACCGGGCGACAAGATAGAATCGATGCAAAAGTTCATCGATTCTCAACACACGGAGATATGTGCATTGAATCGTACTGTAGAACGGTTGCTGTCGTTGTTCAGCACGATGTTCAATGTATCGATAAGCCAAGGCACATTGGCGAACATAGTTGTCGACATGATGAAAGAATCGGAGCCTGCCATCGAGTTGATTGAGCATCTTTTAAAAGAATACCAGGTGGTCGGTTTCGACGAATCGGGGTGTTACACCAACGGCAAGCTTAATTGGTCGTGGATAGCGCGAACGAGCTATCTTACGCTGGTCTTCCGAGGCACGAAACGCGAATCCAAAGTACTTGAAGACCGCTTCGGAGAGTCGCTGAAAAACATGGTGGCGGTAACAAACCGCCCCAGCACATGTTTCGCCATAGATTTTCTTGACAATCAAGTCTGTCTTGCCCACTTGCTATGTAACCTTGAATATCAGAACGACATTGACAAGAGCCAAACATGGACAAAAGAGGCGCAGGACCTGCTGGGGGAAGCGATTCACGAAAGGTATCAACGACCTGCGGAAGTCATACCGACTAAGAGTTGGCTCAGCCCTTTGGACGAGTTGCTGAAACAAAATCTCGACCACCTTAGGAAAGAGTTCAACGAACTAAAACGAGGACTTATCAAATGTCGGGACTACATCTTCAACTTTCTTGAAAACCCGGCAATCCCACCCGACAACAACGCCTCTGAACGGAGGATTAGAAAACTGAAAGTAAAAAATATCCGGGTGCTTTCGTTCGGAAGCCGGGGCCGAAACCTTTCACGCACTACATTCCATCACTGACACCGCTTGTAAAAACGGGCAATCACCTCTCGAAGCTCTGTCAGCACTCCTCTAACCGGAAGTGCAAAACCTACATACCCATACTTTTGGCTGAACAGTTACGCAACGGCGTAAATAACTAAAAAAGCATAAAAAATGTTTTGTAATGTAACGCAAACATTGTACCTTTGCGACTTCTTTAAAACAAATAACATTTCAGAATAACAACAAATCAGAACAAATGGAACCTTTTGCATTCAGGCCGCGCCTGCTGTCAACGCTGAAAAGCTATAACCGCAAGACGCTGATGGCAGACATCATGGCCGGAGTAATAGTAGGCATTGTGGCCCTGCCGCTCGCCATAGCCTTCGGTATAGCGTCGGGCGTAACTCCCGAACAGGGCATAATAACCGCCATCGTGGCCGGACTTATCGTGTCGGTGTTTGGCGGAAGCAAGGTGCAGATAGGCGGACCCACGGGCGCCTTCATCATCATCATCTACGGCATAATACAGCAGTACGGCATGGAGGGCCTTGCCATAGCCACGCTCATGGCCGGCGCGTTCCTCATCCTGTTCGGCCTGCTGCGCCTCGGAGTAATCATCAAGTATATACCCTACCCCATCATAGTGGGCTTCACGAGCGGAATAGCCGTAACCATATTCACCACGCAGATAAAAGACCTGCTGGGCCTTAGCATAACAGATGTGCCTGCCGACTTCATCGAGAAGTGGGGCGCCTACGCCGCCAACATAAGCACCATTGACATGTGGAGCGCCATTATCGGCGTGGCAAGCGTGCTGCTGATAGCCGTAACGCCGCGCTTCAGCAAGAAGATTCCCGGCTCGCTGATAGCCATAATCGTGATGACGGTGGCGGCGCTGCTGCTGAAAAACTTTGCCGGTGTGACGTCGATAGAGACCATAGGCGACAGATTCTCGATTAGCAGCGAACTGCCTGACGCACAGGTGCCGCAGATGACATGGGAGACAATAAAGAGCCTCGTGTCGCCGGCATTCACCATAGCCATACTGGGAGCCATAGAGTCGCTGCTGTCGGCAACCGTTGCCGACGGTGTCACGGGCGACCATCACGACTCTAACACCGAGCTTATAGCCCAGGGCATTGCCAACCTGGCATCGCCGCTGTTCGGCGGAATACCGGCAACGGGAGCCATAGCGCGCACAATGACCAACATCAACAACGGCGGACGCACGCCCGTGGCGGGCATCATACACGCTGCCGTGCTCATGCTGATATTCCTGTTCCTCATGCCGCTGGCGCAGTATATCCCTATGGCCTGCCTGGCAGGAGTGCTGGTGATAGTGTCATACGGCATGTCGGGATGGCGCTCGTTCACAGAGCTTATGAAGAATCCCAAGAGCGATGTGGCAGTGCTGCTGATAACGTTCTTCCTCACCATAATATTCGACCTCACCATAGCCATCGAGGTGGGCCTGCTCATAGCCTGCCTGCTGTTTATGAAGCGCATGGCCGAAACCACTGACGTAAAGGTGATTATGGACGAGATTGACCCCAACGACGAGCTTGACATCGAGCAGGGCAACCTTGAGCACCTCACTATACCCAAAGGCGTAGAGGTGTACGAGATTAACGGTCCTTATTTCTTCGGAGCCGGTAACAAGTTTGAGGAGGTGATGGCCGTGTTCGGCGACCGTCCTGTTGTGAGGGTGATACGCATGAGGAAGGTGCCCTTTGTCGACTCAACGGGAATACACAATCTGAAGAATCTCTGTATAATGAGCCGCAAGGAAGGCATCGAGATAGTGCTGTCGGGCGTAAACAGCAATGTCCGGGCCGTACTAGAAAGGTCTGGCTTCAACGAGCTTATAGGCAAGGAGAACATCTGCGACCACATAAGCACTGCCCTCAAACGTTCAAAAGAGATTATCGGAGAGAACGCGTAAGTGAAAGTGAAAAACGAACAGTGAAAAGTGAAAAATCCAAATGTTTTGTGGCTTCTGATCAACCACTCAGCATTTGGATTTTTCACTTTTATTTTTTAATTTTCATTGCGCTCTACCCTGTTTTTTCTATTAAGTTCCGATAATGCAACCTTAATATCTTCACTTTCGCAACCGGGACATAGGAAGCAAGCGGATTGAAAAATCCTGATACGCCATTCCGGCAGATTGAAAATCAGCCGGCACATTAGCTTTGTTGGTATATGCCGTTTGTTTTTAATCCACAAGACATTTGACTTTAACTTCTTTAACTACTCCAACTCCTTTAACTACTAAAATAAACTTTTAACCTCTCCAGAATTGCCATGTTCATCACGAAAGCGTGGTTTGGTGCGAAAAATTGCACAAAATTGACATTTTTGTAAAGTATTGATATATCGGCTTTTACCAAGATTACGAAGTAAAAAGGCAATAGTTAAAAAACATTACTCGGCCACTTTTCACCCGTAAACGATAGGTTTAGCATCACAAAAGCATACGTTTACGACATTAAAAGCAGGCATTTGTGAACTAAAAAAGGCTGATTTTGATGTTGAAAACAGGCATAAAAACAAACGTATGTTAAAGAAACGTGGTATCAATGCCATCATCTTTAACATACGTTATAAGTTAATTTTCTAGAATGAAAAATATTTTTGTCCTGAGTTTTTACCTATTTCATGCTGTGTTTTAACAATTAGCAATGCAATAAGAACAATATCAGACTTACGGAAAAACAGCTCCGACATGTTATCCACCGACTTAAACTTTAGGAGCATACAGACCGTTGTCGCTGATATAACGGGCCACGCTGTCGGGCACAAGACCGTTTATCGGACGACCGGCGGCAATGAGCTGCCTTACCTGCGTGCTGCTGATGTCTATCAGACGGGTGTCTACGAGACTGACTCCTTCGGGCAGCGACGCTGCGTCTACGGCAGAACCGCCGCGGGGATATATCACTATGCGATAATGGCTGAGGATGTCGCGCCAGGCATACCACTCGCTGAAGCGCTCCCAGTTGTCGGCACCGATGAGCAGGACGAACCGGCGGTCGGGATAGTCGCGGCTCATCGACTGAAGGGTGTGCCACATATACGACGGACGGGGCATGCGAAACTCATAGTCGGAGGCATGCATACGCGGCTCGCCTTCGAGCGCAAGCTCTACCATCTTTAGCCGCTGTTCGTCGTCAAGCAGGTCGGCAGCACGCTTAAACGGGTTCTGCGGCGACACGACAAACCATATTTCATCTAGTCCCGCACTTGCCAACAGCAGGCGCGCCAGCTCTACGTGTCCGTTGTGTATGGGGTTGAAAGAGCCCCCGAAGATGCCTGTGGTGATCATTTTTATTTTTTAGGAGTTAAAGGAGTTAGAGTAGTTAAAGAAGTTAAAGTCAAATGCTTTGTGGCTTATTGTCAAACATCAATCTTTAGGTTTTCAAAACTATGGTATGTAACAGCAAGACTATTGTGCCGGCTAATTTATAATCTGCCGGAATTAAGTATAAGGATTTTCAATCCGATTACTTCCTTTTTTTGATTAATAGATATGAGTATCGGATTAAAAATCCTGATATCCGATGCTGTCGGATTTTTCGCTGCGCTCAACAACACGTGCATATCCGACAGAACATTAGCATTGTTGCTTCTTGTGGCTTATTGTCAAACATCAACCTTTAGATTTTCAAAACTATGGTATGTAACAGCAAGACTAATGTGCCGACTGATTTATAATCTGCCGGAATTAAGTATAAGGATTTTCAATCCGATTACTTCCTATTTTTTGATTAAAAGGTATGAGTATCGGATTAAAAATCCTGATATTCAATGCTGTCGAATTTTTCACTGCGCTCAACAACACGTGCATATCCGACAGAACATTAGCTTTGCTGTTTCGAAACAAAGATAGGAGTTTGTATCACCACAAGGCATTTGGATTTTTCACTTTTAACTTTTAGTTTTTTACTTTCGTAAGACGTTATTCACTTAACCGAGCAGAAAGTCTTTAACTATCTTCAGCGCCTCGGCCTTGGCTTTGTCCAGGTCGTCGTTGATAACCACCTTGTCAAACTTCGGGGCGAAGGTAAGCTCGAACGACGCACGGGCTATGCGGTCTTCTATCACTTCCGGGGCGTCGGTGCCGCGTCCTGTCAGACGGTTGCGCAGCTCCTCTATCGACGGCGGCTGTATGAACACGCTGAGAGCACGGTCGCCATAATAGTTCTTTATGTTGCATCCGCCCTTCACGTCCACGTCAAAGACAACGTTCTCGCCCTTTTCAAGCTGTGCCTCCACCTGCTGCTTCAGCGTGCCGTAGTAGCGGTCTTTATATACTTCCTCATACTCGAGGAACTCGTCGTTGTCTATCCGGCGTCTGAACTCTTCGGGCGTAACGAAGAAATATTCAACGCCGTTGCGCTCTGTGCCTCTAGGGGCGCGGCTTGTGCATGATATACTGAAGGCCATGCGCAGCTCTTCGTGCGACATCAGCCAGTTGATTATTGTGCTCTTTCCGCTTCCGCTAGGAGCAGAGAAGATAATGAGTTTTCCGGGCATGGTTTTAAAAAGTAGTTAAAGGAATTAGAGTAGTTAAAGAAGTTAAAGTCATTTGCGTTTCTCATCGGGAGTTAAAAGAGTCAGAAGTAGTTAAAGGAGTTAGAGCCATATGCTTTTATACTTGCAGGTTAAAGTCATATGTTTTTGACTTTCTCTATATTTTTAAGCATCATACCCAAAAGCTTTCTTTATGAAAAGAACCTGCAAAGGTAATGACTTTAACTACTATAACTACTTCTAACTACTTTAACTCCTAAAATTTAAAGTACATTAAGCACCTGTTCTTTTATCTGTTCCAGTTCGTCCTTCATCTTCACCACGATGTTCTGCATCTCGGCCTGGTTGCTCTTGCTGCCTGTGGTGTTTATTTCGCGTCCCATCTCCTGAGCTATGAAGCCGAGCTTCTTGCCCTGGCCTATGCCGTCGTTCATGGTCTCGCGGAAATATTTAAGATGGTTTGCAAGGCGCTGTTTCTCTTCGTTGATGTCGAGTTTCTCTATGTAATAGATAAGTTCCTGCTCAAGGCGGTTCTTGTCGTATTCTATTTCGGGTATGCTCTTCAGGCCTTCAACGATGCGGCTGCGTATCTTCTCCACACGCGACTTCTCGTATGGCTCAATAGACGCCAGCAGACTGCCGATATTGTCGAGCTTCTCGCTGAACTTGTTATAAAGGGCGGCACCCTCCTGCTTGCGGAACTCCACAAGCGCCTGCAGTGCCTGCTCAACGCCGCCGCGGGCAACGGCCCACTCCTCGTCGGTCAGCACCTCTGCCTCGGTCTTGCTCATAACGTCGGGCATGCGCACAAGTATGCTGAACCAGTCTTGCGGCTCAGGCATGCCGGTCTTGGCGGCAATGTCCTTTATCTGATGATAATAGTTCTCCACCAGCGCGCTGTTGATAGGCGTGGCGTCGAGAGACGCGTCTTTCTCTATCCAGATTGAAAAGTCAACCTTTCCTCTTACGAGCGCCTTCGAAATCATCTGGCGCATCTCCATTTCCTTCTCACGGTATAGCGGCGCAATGCGCGTAGACAGGTCTAAGGCCTTACTGTTTAAAGATTTTATTTCTACATTAATCTTCTTCTCATTGAAGGTTACGACCGACTTGCCATAACCCGTCATAGATTGTATCATAACACTTTTGTAGTTAAATTTATGCAAAAGTACATATTTCTTCGGAAAAAAGCGTATTTTTGCACTTTATTTAAGAAGATATTTTTAATTATGTCGTGTATTTTGAATATTGAGACGAGCACCAACGTGTGTTCGGTAGCAGTAAGCCAGGACGGCGCCTGCATATTCAGCAAAGAAGACCACAGCGGCCCGAACCATGCAGTAAGACTTGGAACATTTATTGACGAAGCCATTTCGTTCGCCGACAGCCACGCCATTCCGCTCGATGCCGTAGCCGTTAGCTGCGGCCCCGGCTCATACACAGGCCTGCGCATAGGCGTTTCGATGGCCAAGGGCATATGCTATGGCCGCGACATCAAGCTGATAGCCGTGCCCACGCTCGAGCTGCTCACAGTGCCCGTACTGCTCACACATGAGCCCGAACCCGGAGCGCTGCTCTGCCCCATGCTCGACGCACGCCGCATGGAGGTCTACTCGGGCATATACGACCGCTCGCTCAAAGAAGTGAGAGGCGTGCAGGCCGACGTGGTGGACGCCGACACGTATAAGGAATTCCTCGACAAAGGCAAGGTGTATTTCTTCGGCAACGGCGCATGCAAGTGCATCGAGGCCATCAACCACCCCAACGCCGTGCTGATAAAAGGCATTGAGCCGCTGGCTAAGAACATGTTCCCGCTGGCAGAGAAGCGCATGGCCGAGGAGAAATTTGAAGACGTGGCCTACTTCGTGCCCTTCTATCTGAAAGACTTCGTGGCAAAGACACCGAAGAAACTGCTGTAAGCCACGGCGCAAAAGCGCACACGGGGCAAGGACAACAGAGACACATATCACACTACATTTAAACGGAATTTAAACAAAGAAGAAATGGAAATCGATGGATTAGACTACAATACACAGCGCAAGAAGCTCACGCTGCCCGAATACGGACGCGAGGTGCAGAAGATGGTAGACTACGCCATGACGCTCAGCGACAGAGAAGAACGTCAGAAATGCGCAGAGACCATAATATGCATCATGGAGCGCATGTTCCCGCAGAACAGAGAGAACATTGACTACAAGCAGAAGCTGTGGGACCATCTGGCCATAATGAGCGACTTCAAGCTCGACATCGACTATCCGGTAGACATCAACGAGGCAAAGAGCATAACCACAAAGCCTCAGCCCATGGAATATCCAAAACAGAAGAACCCCATAAAGCACTACGGCGGAATGGTGTTCGAGCTGTTTGAACAACTGATGAACATGGAGCCCGGACCCGAGCGCGACGAGCTTACGAGGCTGACGGCCAACCAGATGAAACGCAACCTGATACAATGGAGCCACGGCTCGAGCGACGACGAGAAAATAGCCTCTGACCTGGCACGCTTCACCAACGGGAAGATACAACTCGACCTCGACACATTCAAGTTTAATGTGGGAAGTCTGAAGGAACCCGGAGAAAGGAGAAGGAAAAGAAGATAACGCTAACAGCAACGTTAACCAAATCAAGACCCGAACATGGAATCTTTCATCATAGAAGGCGGACATTCGCTCAGCGGAACCATAACACCGCAAGGCGCCAAGAACGAGGCGCTCGAGGTGATATGCGCATCACTGCTTACGCCCGAAGAAGTAAGAATAAAGAACATACCTGACATTCTTGACGTAAAGAATCTCATTCTGCTGCTCACAGACATAGGCGTGGATGTAACCCGCATAAACAGGAACGAATATTCGTTCAAGGCAGAGAACATCAACCTCGATTATCTGGAGAGCGACGAGTTTATACGCAAATGCGCTTCGCTCAGGGGCAGCGTGCTGATGATAGGACCGCTGCTGGCACGCTTCGGCAAGGCCGTAGTTACCAAGCCGGGCGGAGACAAGATAGGACGGCGACGCCTGGACACCCACTTCCTGGGATTCAAATATCTGGGCGCAAAGTTTCTGCACAACGACGAAAGAAACACATTCGAGATAAACGGCAAAGAACTTAAGGGCTGCTACATGCTGCTCGACGAGGCATCTGTAACCGGTACGGCAAACATCATAATGGCAGCCGTGCTGGCAAAAGGAACAACGACCATATACAACGCGGCATGCGAGCCCTACATACAGCAGCTGTGCCACATGCTCAACCAAATGGGCGCACGCATCAGCGGCATTGCATCAAACCTGCTGACGATAGTGGGCGTCGACTCGCTGCACGGAACCGAGCACAAGATACTGCCCGACATGATTGAGGTGGGCTCGTTCATAGGCATGGCAGCCATGGTGGGCGACGGCATACGCATAAAGAACGTGTCGCTGCGCAACCTCGGCATCATACCCGACGCATTCCGCCGTCTCGGCGTAAAAATAGACACCGAGGACGACGACCTCATCATACCGCACATGGACCACTACGAAATCGACTCGTTCATTGACGGCTCGATAATGACTCTGGCCGATGCTCCATGGCCCGGACTCACGCCCGACCTGCTGTCGGTGCTGCTCGTCGTGGCCACTCAGGCAAGAGGCAGCGTGCTGTTCCACCAGAAGATGTTCGAGAGCCGCCTGTTCTTTGTAGACAAACTGATAGACATGGGCGCACAGATAATACTCTGCGACCCGCACAGAGCCGTGGTGGTAGGCCACGACCATAACGTAAGGCTGCGTGCCGGACGCATGACAAGCCCCGACATACGAGCCGGAATAGCGCTGCTCATTGCAGCCATGAGCGCCAACGGCACAAGCCGCATAGACAACATTGCGCAGATTGACCGCGGCTACGAGGACATTGAGGCGCGACTGAACAACCTCGGAGCCAAGATTGAGCGCATAAGCTAAGCATAAAAGCGAAACAACAACAGCGATGATAAGACAAGAGGAAGTTTTCAAAATCGGCAAGATAGGCAAGCCCCACGGTGTGAAGGGCGAGGTGTCGCTAATGTTTGAGGACGACGTGTTTGACAGAGTTGACGCCGACTATCTCGTGCTGCTCATCGACGGCATACTCGTGCCTTTCTTTTTCGAGGAATACAGGTTCAAGAGCGGCGAGACAGCCCTTGTGAAGTTTTGCGACATCGACACCAAGGAGCAGGCGCAGGAACTCACCGGATGCGACGTCTACTTCAGCCGCAAGCTGGCGGAAGAGAGCCAGGACGCCATGTCGCTCAACGAGGCCGAAAACTTCAGCCTGCTCGACGCCAACAACGACAACCGCCTGATAGGCACGGTCAAGTCGGTTGACTATTCAACTGTAAACACTCTCTTTAACGTAGAGACACCTGACGGCAAGGAAATAATGATACCGGCATCGGAAGACTTCATCATTGACGTCGACACCGAGAGGCACATCATTGTGGTAGACCTGCCCGAAGGACTTCTCGACCTTGAATAAGCAGACGCCACGGCCCCACGGCCGCAAAGCGCGCCAAAGACGATACGGAACGACGAAAGACAAGAGAAACAAATTTAGAAGTTGGGAGAATTTAAGATTTTATGAAGAAACAGATAGCCATTCTCGGTTCAACAGGCTCGATAGGCACACAGGCACTGCAGGTGATTGACGAGCATCCTGACCTGTTTGAGGCTTACTGCCTCACGGCCAACAACAGAGTGAAAGAACTGGCCGAACAGGCACGCCGATACAATCCGGCGGCAGTGGTGATTGCCAACGAAGACAAGTATGAAGAACTGAAAAGCCTGCTCGCCGACCTGCCCGACATTAAGGTGTATGCAGGCAAACAGGCCATAGACGAAATAGTGGAGGCCGGCCCGATAGACATGGTGCTCACGGCAATGGTGGGCTTTGCCGGACTTAATCCGACAATTCATGCCATCAAGGCACACAAGAAGATATGCCTTGCCAACAAAGAGACTCTGGTTGTTGCCGGAGAACTGATATGCGAGCTGGCGCAGAAATACCACGCACCGATAATACCCGTTGACAGCGAGCACTCAGCCATATTCCAAAGTCTGGCCGGAGAAGGCGACAACGAGATTGAAAAGATATTGCTGACGGCATCAGGCGGCCCGTTCCGCAACTTCACCAAGGAACAGCTTGCCACCGTAACCAAGGCCGACGCGCTGAAGCATCCCACATGGAGCATGGGCGCAAAGATAACCATAGACAGCGCCACGATGATGAACAAGGGCTTCGAGGTTATCGAGGCTAAATGGCTCTTCGGCGTTCCGGCCGACAAGATTCAGGTGCTTATCCATCCGCAGAGCATCGTGCACAGCGCCGTACAGTTTGCCGACGGAGCCGTGAAGGCACAGCTCGGAGTGCCCGACATGCGCCTGCCCATACAGTATGCGCTGACTTACCCTGACCGTATTCACCTCAACGAAGACCGTCTCGACCTGTTCAAGCAGCCACTGGAGTTCTTCGAGCCCGACTTAGACAAGTTCCGCTGCCTTGCCCTTGCCTTCGAGGCGATAAAGAAAGGCGGCAACATGCCGTGCATTGTCAACGCAGCCAACGAGATTGTCAACCGCGGATTCCTTGAGGACAAGTGCGGATTCACACAGATGAGCGACATCATAGAGAAGACCATGAGCCGCGTAAGCTTCAGCAGCGCACCCGACTATGACACCTACGTAAGCACCGACGCCGAGGCAAGGCGCGTGGCTACCGAACTGCTCGGGGCACACTGATAAAGAAAGAATAAATAAAACAAGTAACATATTTTTATCCATAAGCAAAACAATCCGACGGCGGCGACCGGCCGCAGAAAGAAAAATTAAGAAAACAGAGACATGGAAATATTTTTGATAAGACTGCTCCAGTTTATGCTGGCAATCTCTATTCTCGTGCTGCTGCATGAAGGCGGCCACTTCTTCTTTGCAAAACTTTTCGGCGTAAGGGTTGAAAAGTTTTACTTGTTCTTCGACCCATGGTTCCACCTCTTTGAATTTAAGCCCAAGAAAAGCGACACGACATACGGCGTGGGATGGCTTCCGCTCGGCGGCTACTGCAAGATTTCGGGCATGATAGACGAGTCGTTCGACACCGAACAGATGAAGCAGCCGGCGCAGCCGTGGGAGTTCCGCTCCAAGCCGGCATGGCAGCGACTGCTGATAATGGTGGGCGGAGTGCTCGTAAACTTCCTGCTTGCGCTGTTTATCTATTCGATGGTGCTCTACACATGGGGCGACTCTTACTACCGTCTGGACAAGATGACGATGGGTATGAAGTTTAACGACGCTGCCAAGAAGATAGGCTTCAAGGACGGCGACGTGCTGCTGCGAACCAACGAGAACACGCTGACAAAGTTTGACGTCGACATGTACCGCGACATAGCCAACGCGCAGACCGTGACCGTGATGCGCCAGGGCAAGGAGATACAGCTCACCATGCCCGAAGACATGAGCCTGCTGACCATGCTCAAGGAGCAGCCCGTGTTTGTAAAGCCGTTCATACCGGCCGACATAGACAGCGTGATGCCAAACTCTCCGGCAGCAAAGGCAGGCATGATGAAGGGCGACAAGCTGCTGGCGATAGGCGGCAAGAGCATTGACTCATGGAACGAGTTTGACGACCAGATGGCCGTAATGGGCGACATGCTCAGCGTGGCCAAGACCACAAAAGACAGCATGAAGGTGCGCACAACCACGGTGGTGTTCTGCCATAAGGCCTCGCCCGAGAAGCGCGACACGGTGAAAATGGTGCTCAACCCTGACCTTACGTTAGGCATAGGCCGCACATATCTGGCTACATACTACAAGCCCGAAACCGTAGAATACGGCTTCTTTGAGAGCTTCCCTGCCGGAATAAAATACGGTATCGGCGTGCTCCGCGGATATGTAGACGACATGAAATATGTGTTTACAGCCGACGGCGCCAAGTCGCTGGGCGGCTTCGGATCTATCGGCAGCCTGTTCCCGCCGACATGGGACTGGATGATGTTCTGGCGCATGACTGCATTCCTCAGCATCATCCTTGCGTTTATGAACATCCTGCCTATCCCTGCCCTCGACGGCGGACACGTTCTCTTCCTGCTCTACGAGATGATTACGCGCCGCAAGCCGAGCGAGAACTTCCTTATAAGGGCTGAATATGTAGGCTTCGGCATACTGATTCTGCTGATGGTTGTAGCCAACCTGAACGACATTCTCAGATGGCTGGGATATATGTAGTTTTTTAGGAGTTAAAGGAGTTAGAGTAGTTAAAGGAGTTAAAGCCATATGCCTTGCCGGCAAAGCCACTGACATTTAACCTACTAAAGAAATAATAAGCCGGTCTGACGTTTCAAAGTAATTGCTTTGGTTCTGTCAAATCGGCTTATTTTATTTTGTAAATCGCCAAGGCAGAATATCCTTAACAGGTCTACCTGTCACGGCAACATAGCCTTTTGTCTAAAGCCACTTCAGCAGCAGCGGATCGGTGAAGTCTTTCTCACGACACTTATGATAGAAATAATCTGAAAAGAAAACTGCATTGTCCTGCAACAGACTGCGCCCGTGCTTATACCCATTAAGACTTTTGAGTGCGGCATCCGGCAGCATGCCCTTATCCCAAAGGACACAATACAGGTCATAAGGTATCATGTCTGGATTAACCACAAACATAAAAGCTTTCTCCTTAGCCGCCTTTTTATCATAGAAAGGATTATCAGGCGAACATATACAATTGACGTGCCTCATCTGTATGTGAAGTCCTGTCAGCGGCGAAGCCATCAGCATGGCGCCGTCTTTGCCTACATAAGGCAGTATCATATTAGGATTTGCCTCATACTTCATCTTATTGCATAAGAAATCCTTCATTTCCTCACGACTCTTCACAAATACGAAGAACTTGCCTCCGCTGGCCTTCATAAAATCCTCAAACACAGCTTTCTGGTTGTCGTGCGTCAGCGTATGCTCCAGCTCATTAATGTCAGTGTTCCATTCATCTGTGTCTTTATCGTCTTTGATTTGCATCAATCCGTTCTGCCAATACGCGCCGCCATACTTTACCAGCATGGTTCTGAACATAGTCTCTCCCGACACAAACGCCTTTAGCATCAGCAAGTCGATAGAGTCCTTTTTAATGGCATACTCTTTCTTTTCGCCGCAGAGGCTTTCAGCATAAATGAAATCCTCGTCTTGTCGTACACACTTGTATATATTGTCGCCACATGCTTCAATATTATCCCACGGCCCGTTTTCGTTACCGTTATTTTTCAATATCAGCGCAAGCCATTCGGCCGATGTCAGCGACAGAAGGTTAAGACGAGACTGGAATGAATAGTTCACAACAAGAGAATGTGAAATCATTTTAATCCGCTCCTCATCATCGCCCGACTCACGGCACAGCATATCCATGTCGTCAGACAGCCTGTATGTGTTTATTAAATTAAAATAGCAGTTAAGATGAAACCACATAAGCTTGTTACGATACGCGAAAAAGTCTTCCGGCCCGAAAGTCTGCTTGCCGTAAAACTCCTGCATGCGCTCATTCTGCGGCGCCTCTTCAAACTCGTCGCAAAGCATGTCGAAAATCTGCCTTGCGGCACTTGCCAAAGCAGGGTTCTCTGGATTGATAACTCTTTCGCCTCCGAAATCAGTCTGCATATAATGCCATATCAGGAACATTACGTCCTCACGGTTAATCTCGTCGGGATAATACTCGCCGTCAAGCTTATAGAAAGGCAGACGCGAGCCATAGCGCCGCTCACACTCCCCGGTGAACGTCTCCCAAACATGTGTCTCCGAAATGACATCCTCAAACCATGCCGTCAGCATAAACGCCATATCAACTAAAAAGTCATCGCCTTCGTCGATATATGAATCATGTAATATTTTATATATCTTATTGGCCACTCCTGTGTAATAATGGTCCACTTCGTCAGTCTCTTTATACGGATGCCATTTCATCCATTCCTTAGGATAAAGTTTTTTCATCTGAATTTGTATTTTACGGTTTTGCATTCACACAAATATGCTTAATAATTTTTTTCACAAGCAGAATGTTTCGGCTTACAAATATACTCATAAATAACGGCAGAACAAAACCAAATCCATGTTTTTTATATATTACGCCCATACGGCACGGACACATAAAATGCCGGAAAGGCACAGCCTACAAACGGCATCGGCTTCTGACAGCATGTAAGCTGCCTGCTGCTTTCATGCGGCAATGTGTCATCACAAGAATGTCAGGATTTTCTGCTGAAATAGAAAAAGCAGAAGCGGAAAACAGGCAGCGGCGGTAAAGTATATTTACATTTACATGCAAAAGGTATGCTTTTGAAAAATTAACCGGCAACTTTTTACTCAAAACCGGGCCACTTTTGCACCTCAAACAACCCTGTTTTTTCATTGAAATAATAGCTTTTTTGTCCCAATCAGGACAAAAATCTTTGCACACATCTACGCATAACGATGTAACACGCTGTACATCTGACACTTGCGCTTGCACACGAAAACGGCACGTTTTTACGGCCAAATGATTTTAATTTTCAAATATCTCAGTATGAGAGCGTCAGGCAAAATCAATGTGAAAGCAAAACCACGGAAACTGTTACATATAAAAATGGCCGAGAAAAAAGAATGTACCCGACCGGGATTAACAAAAAAGCCACGATAAACAATCCCGTCAGGCACATTCATATACAAGCATCATAATAACAAAAGTCAAGGCCGCCACGGCATAATGTCTCTGCACGGCGGCTGTCAGGCATGCGTGCTTAGCGCTTTCTGCCGGCCTTCCGGCTGTTCATCTCGCTGAAAGTCTTTTTCTGGCTGTCGTCAAGCAGATTGCTTATCTTCGTGTTAAGCTCCTCCATCTTGCTCCTGCGCTCCTCGCGGCTTATGTCCTGACTGAAGAAGTCGGTGTAGAGCGACTTTATGTTCTGCTTCTGCTCGTCGCTTAGCTTCAGCTTGCTGTCGAGCTGTTCCATGCGTTTCTCCACTCTCTGTTCAGGCGTAAGCTTCTGTCCGCCCCTTTTCTGTGCGTCGGCGCTGATGCCGAACATGGCAGTCAGGGCCATCAGTAATAATAGTTTCTTCATGAGTTCTCGTTTTTTTTAGATGTTTAATTTAATCTCAAACAGCCCTTTGGCCGTAAAAGTTTTGCCATATTGCGTTATAGGTTTTGCTCCTTATGTCTGCATTTCTCTGCCGCCGCATGTCAGTCTGCCCCGCCCTGCCGCATCATGCTACGCCTTAGGAAAGGCAGGCCGACAGCCACCCGGCATTGATTTACAAACAACTAAAACCTAATTTAATGTCTTCTTACTACGGCATACGCTGATGTCATAGCGGCCTCAGACGGCCTATCTTATCGTATAGACAAAGCTCACCATGGCATAGGGCTGCAGCACGTTGGCCGTAAGATAGTCGTAGTAGTTGCTGCCTACCGACTGTCTGAACGACTGGCTCTGTCCCAGTATGTCATACACGTCGAGCCTTATCTCGGCTGCATTGTTCTTCAGGAACTTCTTGCCGAGCGACGCGTTCCACAGGAAGTAGTCTTCCGTGTCGGCGCTCAGGCCGCTGTAGCCCGTATAGGTCAGCGTGCTGCGCAGAGTCAGTCCGGCCCAGAAGGTCCAGCCCACGCGGGCCTGTGCTATGTGCGTAACATAGTTGCTCGTGTTCAAGTCGGCAACAGAACTGAGGGCCTTGTTTATCGAGGCTGAATACGACAGCGTGAAGTCGAGCTTGTCGCTGATGTTGCTGCCTATCACCACCTTTGGCACAAACGTCAGTTCGCGCGTATTGCTCTTCACGCCGTTGAATATCGTCGGCACGCTGGCATAGTTGCCGGCAAGGCTCAGGTTGACGTTGCTGCGTATCAGGTCGAGCGGAAATCCGTATGTCAGCATGGCCTGCAGACTGTAGTATCCGTCGAGGTTCACAGGGCGCGTAAGCTGTGCGCCCTTGTCCATCTCTATTCCGCCGGGCAGCGTGATGTCTTCTGTTGCCACGAAGGTGCTGTCAGCCACATATCCGTTGCGCAGCGTGGCGCCGAGCATGGCTATGAAGGTCTGTCCCGACATTGTTGTGAGCGTATATCTCAGGTTGAGCGTATGGTTAATCTGCTGGTCGAGCAGCGGGTTTCCGGTAGAGAGGAACAGCGGATTGGTGTTGTCGACAACCGACTGCAGCTGCTGCAGCGTGGGCGACGTAGAACTGCTGCGGTAGCGCAGCATGAACGAGTTGTTGCGGTTGAGCGAATAGCGTATCATGGCCGACGGCAGCACAGAGAAATAATTGTGCGATATGTTGTCGGCAACGGGATACGACTGTTCGCCGTCGAGCGAAGCCCACTGGAAGTCGGCACCTAGCGTGAAGCGCCATTTGTCGAGATTCCATCTCAGACCCAGTCCGGCAGCATGCGTAAGATAGTCGGTCTGATACACGCTCGACATCTGGTCAATGAGCTGTTCGCCCAGGTCGGTCATGCCGTCGCTCTCAAACGTCTTCTTGTCGGCGTCGCTGTTGCTGTAAGAGAACTTATAGTTGGCGCTCAGCTGCACGTTGTCCACTATCGGCTCCGTATACATCAGGTTGGTGCGCAGCGATGTCTGCTTCTCGTCGTTGTCCTTGCGCTGCGAATATTCCGTGGCCGTTGTCGTGCCTTCCTCGGTCTTGCTTTCCTTATAGTCGGTGTAGGTGTCGCTGCGCTTGTCGGTTATCTGTCCGTTCACAGAGAGCGACAGCGTGCGTCCCTGCTTGTTGAAGCGGTGACGGTAGGTGGCGTTAAGTCCGGCGCTGTACGATTTCACGTCGCTCTCCGAGCTGCTGCCTATGCTGCTCTGCTGCTCGCCGTACAGGAGGTTTTCGCCCAGATAGCTGCTCAGCGTGTTGCTGCTCTGATAGCTGAACTTAGGGCGCAGCTGCAGGGTGTTGTCGGCATCTATCTTATATTCGAGGTTCATGTTCACGCGGTGGTTCCAGTTGGTCATGTCCGACTCACTGTCCTGCATGTACGACATGCCCGGCAGTGCCGACTCGAAATACTCGCGCTGCAGTTTCTCCTGATAGTTGTTAGACGACTGGTTGAAGAAGTAGCTCGACGTAAGCTTCAGCTTGTCGTTCCATTCATTCACATAGTTCAGGCCTATGCCGTTGGTCTTGGTCACACCGCCGAGCGAGCCCACCATGAAGTTGTCCGTGCTGCCGCGTCGGCCTCCGCCGCGCCTGCCCCCGCGCTTTGAGCTTTGCGCCGACATAACTCCCGACAGGTCTTCCTGCGAGAAGTTCTGCTGGTTGACGTTGTTGCTCATTCCGAGTATAGACAGCCTCTGCGACTCGTCAAATATGTTGATGTTTCCGCCGGCGTTATAGCGGTTGTCTGTGCCGTATCCGCCGTACACCTTGCCGAACACTCCTTCCTTGTAGCCGCTTTTTGTAACGATGTTTATCGTCTTTATCTCCTCTCCGTCGTCAAATCCGGTAAACTCGGCCTGGTCGCTCTTCTTGTCGAACACCTCTATGCTGGCTATTATGTCGGCCGGAAGATTCTTCAGCGCAAGGTTTACGTCGCCGTCGAAAAACTCCTTGCCGTCCACCATCACCTTGCTTACGCTCTCGCCCTGGGCCTGCACCTCGCCGCCTTCTACCACAATGCCGGGCATCTTTGCCAGCAGCTCTTCGGCGGTGCTTCCGTCTAACACTTTAAATGCCGACGCGTTATACGACAGCGTGTCGCCTGCCTGCTGCGCACGTGTTGCCCTTCCCTCTACCGAAAGGTTTTCGAGCATGGTGGCGTCCTCGGTCAGACTTATGTTCATCACCTTGTTGTCACTGCTGCCCAGGCTGACGCTCTTCTCATACGTCTTGTAGCCCATGTAGCTCACCTTTATGCGGTATTGTCCTGCCGCAAGATTGTCTATTCTGTATTTTCCGTCCATGTCCGACACGCCAAGACGGGTCTTGCCGCCGTTGGGCGTTATCGACACCGTTGCTCCAGGCAGCGGGTCGGACGTCGACTTGTCAGTAATCTTTCCGCTGACAACGGTCTGGGCCATTGCACCGGCCGCCGCCGAGCAGCATATCATCAGAAGCATCAGCAGTCTGACTATAAATCCAGGGGTTCTTTTCTCGTTCATTTTCATATCATTTTAGCGGTTTATGTTGCAAAGATATTGTTAAAACGGGGTTTTCTGCAACACAAATTCGCCGTGTAAGGGTAAACGACATATAAGTGAGGGTAAACGGCATGGCTCATTTTTCACGTTACAGAATATTTACACTATCTTTGCAATGGGAAAGATTTAGTAACGCAATAACGATAATTTATGCTAAGAAAGATACCTCTGATAACCGACCTTCTCTTTGCCTGCGTGCTGTTGCCGGCATTGTGCTTCCTGCTTCCCATAGAGCGATGGATCGCCAACAACCTGACGTTTGTCTGCATACTGGCGTGCTGGCTCTATGCCGTTTATTTCTTCAACCGCTATATCACTGTGCCCATGTTCTTCCAGACGCGCCGCAAGGTGATTATAGCTCTTATCCTGATTCTTGCCACAATATTGATTACATGGCTCATATCGCAGTATCAGATGGACTTTCCGCACAGGCCGGTGCGTCCACGCCGCGTAAGGACCGTGGCCAGGGCAAGACTTCATCAGCAGGCAGTGTGGTTCCTGTATGTCGCAACCATCACCTTCAGCACGGCCGTGGGCCTGCTCACCGAACTTATCAGGCAGATTGTGCGCAGCCACGACCTTGAGACTGAGAAGAAGAAAGCGGAACTTGCTCTCTACAAGGCACAGATCAATCCTCACTTTCTTTTCAACACGCTAAACACTCTCTACGGCATGATTGTGATGAAGTCGCAGCAGGTGGAGACAGCCTTCATGCAGTTTATCTGCCTGATGAAATACATGTACACCAACCCTACGAAGGAGGCCATACCCGTTGAAGAGGAGATCGACTACATACGACAGTATATCGAGATACAGAAATACCGCACCGAAAACAAGGACAGCATACAGCTGTCTTACTATAACGACAACAAGCGGCAGGGACTGCAGATTGTGCCCATGCTGCTTATAACCTTCGTAGAGAACGCCATAAAGTATGGTCTGTCGTCTACCGACGACCGCCAGGTGTATATCGTCATAAGGATTGAAGACGGCACGCTGTTCTTCTCTACGCAGAACCAGAAGCCGACTGATAGGCGCGGCCACTCTGCCGGCATAGGCATTAGCAACTGCCGCAAGCGGCTCGAACTGGCCTATCCCAAGCGCCACAAGCTCGAGATAAACGACGCTGACGGACTCTACACCGTGCTGCTGAGCATAACCTTAATAAACTAACCACATACAACAACGACAGGAACAATGAGATGTATTGCCATTGACGACGAGCCGATAGCTCTCAACATAATCAGCGAGTTTGCCCGGAGAATGGGCAACATAAGCGTTGAAACATTCACCAACCCCCTCAAGGCGCTCGAAGAGATAAGGCGCAGCAAGCCCGACATAGTGTTCATTGACATAGAGATGAAGGGCATGAACGGACTCGAACTTGCACGTATCATTTCGTCGGACGTGATGTTCATATTCACCACGGCATACGCCCAGTTTGCCCTCGACGGCTTTGAACTCAACGCTATCGACTTTCTTCACAAGCCGTTCTCGTTCAACAGATTCGAGGTTGCGGTGTCAAAGGCCATAAGGCAAAAGGACCTGCAGGAAAGGGCGCGCCATGCAGAGGAAGACTTCTTCATAGTGAAGTCTGAATATAAGAACATCAAGATAAGCTATGCCGACATCTCGTTCATCGAAGCGCTGAACAACTACATCAAGATTCATCTTAACCACGAGCGCCCCGTAATGACGCAGATGAGCATGAAAAACATTGAGGAGATTCTGCCTGAAAGCACCTTCATAAGAGTTCATAAGTCGTTTATCGTCAACAAGACGGCAATAATAAGCTTCACCAAAAATGACATAACGCTGGCCGGCAACAACACCATTCCTATCGGAAGGGCATACTCTGCCAACTTCGCCTGCTGCATGAACGGCACAGGCAACGCCGATAAGCAACAGCCGAATGAAAACAATTAGGTTCCGACTTGCCAAAAGCCGGAACCCAGACTAAAAACAGATTGATTTTCAGATACATGCGTCTGCGGCTGTAACAGCCGCCTTATATTTCAGTGTCTTTTATATTTAATTCTGCCTAATCGCCGTTTTCATTCTGCAGCACCTATTTCAAGCCTTACCGACTGCGGCTCGCTTTCGGTTACAAAGACTTTCTTAACCGGCGTAACGGCATCATAAGAGCCGACTCCACCCTTCATGCAGCCAATGTAAATCATGTTTGAGTCGTTGAGCGCACACGGCACCCTGAACGTCTGTTCCCTGTCTGACGTCATCGTTACGGGATAGTCCATCAGCACACGGCCGTCGCGATAATAGGAGTTGAAGGGCAGCTCGTCGCCGCCGTAGTTTATCAGATTAGACACGACAAACTTGTCATTGGCGTTTATCTTGCCGTCGCTGACAACGGTTACGTCTATCCAGCGCTTTAGCGGAACGTAAAGGTTATGGCTGTAGAACTTGCCTCTCTCGAAGTGGAGATTGTCATAATAGAAGCGCAACTTCTGATCTTTATTGTCGGCCTTTATGTCTTTCGGCATGATGTATTTTTCTTCTGAGAGCGAAGAAAGGTCGAAAATTAGGTAGAAGTTTCTCGACGCCGACGCATCGTTGCCGTTGTCCTGCAGCTCGTCGTCACGCAACTCGAAATACAGCCGATAGTTGCCGTCCTTGTCGGTAATGCCTTCTGCCTTGTGGCGCGTCGTCTGCTGACCGAGCCACACCGACTCATTATAATCCACACTCACCTTAACTCCGGCAAGCGGCGTCCCGTCGGCAGTGCGTGCCACACCGCTTATCATAGTGCTGCTCGCGGTAGGTCCTGAGATAAAGTCGTTCTCCTCATCGCACGACACGAGGCAAAGCACAAATGCCATCAGCCAAAAGAAATTAATAAAGCTGCAAGTTTTCATATCCGCAACATTTAAGATTTTGTCTACATATTAAACGTTTTTATTTACAAAACCTTGCATCAGCGAATAAAAAAACTTGCAGCTTTAAATATACTTTCACATTATGCCGCACACTGAACGGCGTCGGCGGCACGCAGGCCCACTACTGTCCAGACACACGGGCAAAGGCTTTCAGCATGTCGCAGCGCGTGGTATAACCGTCGACATACTGCGGATGCTGCCTTGCAAAGCTATACAGCGCGCTCATGGCCTTATACTGACTTGAGGCAGGACGCGGGATGTAAACAGGGTTATAGTCGCGGTCGTACTTGACATCAAACCACGGATCCTTGTCGACAAAGGCCAGCGCATAGAGCGCCTTGTAGCGCATGTTGAGGTCGGAAGACACAACACACTTGTTGAGATACTCAACGGTCTTGCGCGCAAAGTCGAATTCGCCGTTGCGGGTGCTGTCGTAAATGCTGTGGCCGTAATGCGTAAGGAACCAGCAGTCGCCGTAGCACGAAGCCTGATAATGCATCACGGCAAGCTCATAGGCACGCATATCCTTCTGCTCTCCCTCGCGTGCAAGGTCGTAATTGGCCTGCAGCTGCAGCATGTCCTTGCAATATTTTAGCTTCATATTCTCTTTAGGCTCACCCTTTCCGGGGCCGTCGGTATCGGGCATGTTAGGCAACTGGCGGTTGAACCAGCGCGGAAGGCTGTATTTTCGGTTGGCCATATACCAGCTGATGTTCTGCTGCGACAGGAAGCCGAGCGACACTTTCTCGAGATAAGGCAGGGCGTCGGCAAAGCGGCCTTCGGCCATATACCTTGTGCCGATGAGGTCGTTGTAATAGTTTTTGTTGGGATATACTTGCGAAACGACATACTGCTCAAACGGGTCTGACTGTTCCATGCTGATATACTTGAAGTAACCGGCCAGGACGTCGGCACTGATTGTGTCCATGACAGCAAAATACTCGTTCCACGGCGAATAGTCAGAGTTCCACGCATAATCGCCCTCAATCACATAATCAGGCTGCGAGTGGCGTCCCTTCGTATAGAAATCCTGCTCATTCTCTTCCATCATTCCGAGCAGAGCCAGAGCCATGTTCACGCGGCCTGCGGCCATACATTTGGGCACAAGTGCATTGTAGACCACGCGCTCCTTTACGTCGGTGTAATGGTTCGGATATATGTCCGACGTGCCGCGCTCATCCCTGATAAGCTCGTCGAGCCGCTGCATCTCCTTCAGCAGATATGCCGAATAAGACGGACTGAACATGTTGCAGCCCGTTGAAGCCAGCAGACGTATGCATCGTGCGTTGTCCTTCATGCGGGGCGTGCCGTCCATAGCCATGGCCTCGTCGAGCTCGGCAACGGCCTCTTCCGACATTCCGAAGAGATAATATATCATGCCTATGGCCGACTTCCACAGGCATGGATACTCGTTCTTGCCGCTTCTCACCACGTTTTTGGCAAAGTCAACGAAGCGCATTGCGTCTGCCTTATACACCACGCGGGCGTCGATGGTCTTAATCCAGTCTTCGTCCGTGCCGGTGCCTGTGGCCTGGTCGAGCGTCTCCTGCACGTTGTTTACAAAGTCTTGAACGAGATATATCAGCGTGGGCGAGTTTGGGTCGTCGAGATATATCTTCTGTATTCCTGCCAGGTTGCGGTAGTTGCGCATGCTCCACTTGATGCTCTGCATGTCGCCCTGCTCGGCGTATATGTTGCATGCCTCGATGCGCTTGCCCGTGTTGAGCAGCGCGCGGGCATATATATTGCGTGCAACCTCGCGCCATACTCCCTTCGGCAGGTTCTGTGCCGTTGAGTTCCAGAAGGATATGTTGGCCTGGTCGTAGCCCAGCATCATGTTTGCTCGCATCACCATCAGCGCGTTTAGCTCACGCAGTCCGGTCTTCATGGCCATCGTGGCGCTGTTGCGTATCGAGTTCAAGGTAGACTTTCGCTTTGTCAGCTGCTCCTTGGTGGGATAGTCCCACGAGTCGTAGCTAACCTCGTCGCACACCTGCAGATAGCTGTCGAGCAGCTTCATGTAGCGCTGCATCAGCACATCGCCGCGGCTGCGTGCCGCCGCATCAATCTTGTCGCGGTTCCACCTGTAATAGTCCGTACTTGTATCAGACATGTCGCCGGCATATTTTTTCCAGTAGGCATTGATGTCTTCGCGGAACGGCGAATCCATACTCTCGCGCCTGAACACGCTGAACATGTAATTGTTGTGCGTGGGAGCCTCACTTACACAGGCCCATGCGTCGGCACACAACGCGAGGGCAAAGAGGCTAACGAAGATAAATTTTTTCATAATCTTCCGGTTTAAATCGGGTTATATTCTGGTTACTCATGTCGAAAAGCAGTATCTCGCCGTTGGCGTCGGCGCGCTTGCGGCTCACGGCGTCCTTGGCTCTCATTATGTCACCAAGCTCAATGCGGCGCTCTACTATGCTGTCGCCGGCCAGCACGGGCAGGTCGTCGTCGGCATGCATTATGCCAACGTAGCGGCTGCCGCGGAACAGTATGCGCCAGCTGAACAGCGGATAGGCCGACGCGAGCGGCAGATTGTATGAGGCAAGACTCGACATATAGGGCGCAGCGTCGTCCATGTCGAGTATGGGCTTGCTACACTCAAGGTCGGTAAAGTCGCCCGTGTTATACATCATCAGCACTCCGCGGTCAACGGGCGGAGCCGGCTGCGAGAGCTGGTGAAGGCGTATTGTGGCCGACAGCCGTATGCCGTCCTTGCCGGCCATGTCGCGCAGCTGCTTCAGAAATCTGTAATAGGCCGTGCGCGTGCGCATGGTCCAGTCGCAGTCTATCTGTATCTCCTTCACGCCGGCCACGTCGTTGGTCTCGTTCATCTGGCGCACGCGCCTGTATATCTTCTCTGCCAGACCGCTTATGTCGCGGCGCATGCAGCTGTTCACGATATATACCACGGGCACCACCTCGATGCCTTTAGGCACTGCCGTAACAAAGCGCAGCGTGGCGTTGGGCACGGGACGGCCGCTTTCGTCCTCAACGACATCGAAGTATCTGATGTACATGCGACTGACGTTATGCTCGCGCATAAACTGCTCCTTAACGCTGTCCATGCGCAGAGTGGTGCTCCAGTAGTAGACCGAGCGCACCGCATCGCCGCCACACCTGCCGCCGCACGACAGCAGGGCCACGGCCACAAGGACCATTGCCATTATTTTGATTATTGTTCCTTTCATTGCGGCAAATATACAGAAAAATAAATAATACGTATATATTAAGCGCAAATTTATATAAAAAAGGCCGGAAATTATTATCCTGCCGGCACCGGGCGCACCGCCTTACGGCATATTTCGGCAGCAAGGAGAACGGCGGGCAGCCCAAGGGCGGAGCAGCACTGAAAAGACGCACGGAATGCATGCGGAAAGCTGGGCAAGACAGGCGGCCGTGCAAAAGGCCACGTTTCGCATTGCAAAAGGTGGTCTTTTACAGCCTAAAAGACGGCCTTTTGCAAGCTAAAAGGGCACCTTTTGGAAGAGCATTGTTAAGCCACTGATTATCAAGACGTTACAAAACGCGCAAAAGTCAGCACAAACATGGCGCCCGACAGCATAAAAAAGCGAGGGCCGGAGCAACATCTGCCCCGACCCTTCACAGAAAAAAAGGAATGTAAAAAATGTTAGTGGAAAAATTTATCTACTTTCTCGGCAGCGTCGCGTCCGCTTGCCATCGCCCTTACAACGAGCGACGGACCGCTGACGACGTCGCCCGCAACAAACACATTTGGAGCAAGCTCGGGCAACTCGGGCTTCAGGAATCCCATCGCCAGCAGCACCATGTCGGCCTTAATAACCTCCGGACTGCCCACGGCCTCCATTATCGGGCGGCCGCCTTCGGGATTGGGTTTCCATGTTATTTCCTGCACCTCAACACCCGTCAGCCTTCCGTCCTTGCCGATGAATCTCAGCGAGTTGATGTTCCAGCGCCTTGTGCAGCCCTCCTCGTGCGAGGTGGTTGTCTTCAGCGTGCGCGGCCAGTTGGGCCATGGGTTGGCAGGGTCGTCGGGACCTTCCGCGGGCTTCGGCATAATCTCTATCTGCGTTACGCTCTTGCATCCCTGGCGGTGAGCCGTGCCTATGCAGTCGCTTCCCGTGTCGCCGCCGCCTATCACGAGCACGTCTTTGCCCTTGGCGTTGACAAGTTCGTCTTTAGAATATTCGCATCCGGCGAGCACACGATTCTGCTGTGCAAGCATGTCGAGCGCAAAATACACGCCTTTAAGCTCTCGGCCCGGTATGGCAAGGTCGCGCGCCGTAGGCGTTCCCGTGGCTATCACGTAGGCATCAAAGCCTTCGGGCAGCTTGCTAACGTCGATGTTCTGATTATATTTAAAGGTTATTCCCTCCTGCATCAGCACGTCTATGCGGCGGTCTATCACGGCCTTGTTAAGTTTAAAGTTAGGTATGCCGTAGCGCAGCAGTCCGCCGGCGTCCTCGTTCTTGTCGAACACCGTAACCATATAGCCCTTCAGGTTAAGGCGGTTGGCAGCCACGAGTCCGGCAGGTCCGGCCCCTATCACAGCCACTTTCTTGCCGTTGCGCTCCGGATGATGTATGCGAACGTAGTTCTCCTCGAAGGCGTGTTCGGTTATGGCAGCCTCATTCTCGCGGTTGGTTGTAGGCTCATGCTCCACAAGATTGAGCACGCAAGCCTTCTCGCAGAGAGTCGGACAGATGCGCCCTGTGAACTCTGGAAAGTCGTTGGTAGAGTTGAGCAGCCTGTAAGCCAGCTCCCAGTCGCCTTTATACAGAGCGTCGTTCCACTCCGGCGGCTTGTTGCCCAGCGGGCAAGCCCAGTGGCAGAAGGGCACTCCGCAGTCCATGCAGCGCGACGCCTGCATGCGACGGTCGTTAGAGTTGAGCGTCTGCTCCACCTCGCCAAAGTCATGTATACGGTCGTGCACCGGCCTGTGTCCCGCTTCCTTGCGGTGTATAGTCAAAAATGCTTTTGGATTTCCCATGTCTGTTATATTATAAATTCTTTTGAAATTATTTTGTAGGAGGCAAGAAGTTAAGGAGAAATATCCTTGAGCGCAACGAAAAAGACAAATGCATTATTCTTTAGTAGTTAAAGGAGCTAGAGTAGTTAAAGGAGTTAAAGTCAATAGCCTTGCTGCTTCTTATCACCACTCTGCATTTGGATTTTCACTCTGGTTCTTCACTCTTCACTTAATCAACATTTGGATTTTTCACTTTTCATTTTTAATTTTTCATTGCGCCCTGCGCCTGTTCTTCACTTAGAATTAATAGTCTCTCTGCATGTCGGCAATCTTCTGCTGGAGCTTTCTTACCTGCTCTTCCTGCAGCACGCGCTTGTATTCTATTGGCACCACCTGCACGAAGTCTTCAACATAGCGGTTCCAGTCGTCGAGCATGGTGCGTGCCAGCTTAGAGCCGGTGTAGAGATAATGCTGGCGTATCAGTTCGTGCAGTTCCTTGCGGTAGTTGCTTTCGTCAACAAGGTTGATTTCCACCATGTCCATATTGCAGAAGTAGTCGAAGTTGTGGTGCTTGTCCCACACATATGCCACTCCACCGCTCATACCGGCAGCAAAGTTGCGTCCTGTTTCGCCCAACACAACCACGCGACCGCCCGTCATATACTCACAGCAGTGGTCGCCGGCGCCCTCGATAACGGCTATCGCACCCGAGTTTCTCACTGCGAAGCGCTCTCCCACCTTTCCGTTTATATATAATTCGCCGCTTGTTGCACCGTATAAGCCCGTATTGCCGGCAATGATGTTGTCCTCAGCCTCAAAGTTGCTGCGCACAGGCGGCAGTATGGCTATGCGCCCGCCGCTGAGTCCCTTGGCAAAATAGTCGTTGGTTTCGCCCTCGAGCTTGAAGCTTACACCGCTTACGAGGAATGCTCCGAAACTTTGTCCGGCACTGCCCTTAAACTTTATGTTGATGGTTGAGTCGGGCAGTCCGTCGTATCCGTACTTCCCGGCAATCATTCCGCTGAGCATCGTTCCAACGGCGCGGTCGGTGTTCTTTATTGCGTAATCGAGGTTTACCTCCTCTTTTTCCTCTATGGCTTTCTGCGCCGAGCGTATTATCTGACGGTCGAGTATGTTGCCGAGGTCGTGAATCTGTGCCGTGGTGTGATACAGCGAGCAGTTGCCGCTCTCACGGTTGAGCAGACGTGTGAAGTCGAGCATAGACGGCTTGCTGCCCTTCTCGGTTTCTTTCCTGACAATCAGTTCGGTGTGTCCGACGATGTCGTCGAGCCTTGTGTATCCCATTTCAGCCAGATACTCGCGCACCTCACGGGCAAGGAAGGTGAAATAGTTTACAAGATATTCATATTTTCCGATGAAGTTCTTGCGCAGTTCGGGGTTCTGTGTGGTTACGCCGAGCGGACACGTGTTGAGGTTGCACTTACGCATCATGACGCATCCGAGCACGATGAGTGCCAGCGTTCCGAAGCCGAACTCCTCGGCACCGAGCAGTGCCATGAGCACAACGTCGCGCCCGGTTTTAAGCTGTCCGTCCACCTGCAGGCGCACCTGACCGCGCAGTCCGTTCTTTACGAGCGTCTGCAGTGTCTCGCTTATGCCTATCTCGGGCGATATTCCGGCAAAGCGCATGCTCGATGCAGGCGATGCTCCCGTGCCTCCCTCGGCACCGGAGATGACTATCAAGTCGGCCTTTGCCTTGGCTACGCCGGCTGCAATGGTGCCCACGCCGCTCTCGGCAACGAGCTTCACGCTTATGGCTGCCTTGGGGTTGACGTTCTTGAGGTCGAATATCAGCTGCGCAAGGTCCTCAATAGAATAGATGTCGTGGTGAGGCGGAGGCGAGATAAGCGATATGCCGGGTATAGAGTGACGTGTCTTGGCTATAATCTCGTTCACCTTAAATCCGGGCAACTGTCCGCCTTCGCCGGGCTTTGCGCCTTGTGCCACCTTGATCTGAAGTTCCTCTGCGTTGACAAGATATTCGGTTGTTACGCCGAAACGGCCCGAGGCTATCTGCTTGGTCTTGCTCGACAGCGAGATTCCGTCATAAGTAGAATGGAAGCGCTCATTATCCTCGCCGCCCTCGCCCGTGTTAGAACGTGCGCCGAGCTTGTTCATAGCAAGAGCTATAGCCTCGTGTGCCTCGCGGCTCAACGCACCGAAACTCATGGCGCCTACGACAAAATGCTTGACGATGCTCTCTACAGGCTCCACCTTGTCTATGTCAATCGGATTGCGTTTGAAGTCGAGAAAGTCGCGTATGAATATAGGCGCATCTTTCTCATCTACAAGACGCGTAAACTCTTTATATTTCTTATAGCTGCCCTTGCGCGTGGCAAGCTGAAGGGTTGATATGGTCTCAGGGTTCCACGCATGCTTTATTCCGTCCTTGCGATAGTGGAAAAGTCCGTGGTTGGGCAGGAAGTCGGTGCATACCGTCTTTGCGAATCCGGCGTCGTGCATGGCGATGGCGTCGCGCGCGATAGTCTCAAGTCCGATGCCGCCTATGGTTGATGTCTCCGTGCCGAAATATGTCTTCAGCAGACTCTCCGACAGTCCGATGCTCTCAAATATCTTTGCTCCGCGGTATGAACGGATGGTTGATATGCCCATCTTTGCCATTATCTTGAGCAGGGCTTTCTTCACAGCCTTGATATAGTTGGCCTCGGCTGTCTCATAGTTTTCCTGCACCTTGCCGCGCTTAACGAGGTCGTCGAGTATGGCGAACGTCATGTACGGGCACAGAGCAGAGGCTCCGTAACCGAGCAGCAGGGCTGCGTGCATGGTCTCGCGTATCTCGCCGCTCTCAACGATAAGTGCCGTCTGAACGCGCTTGCCCACTGATATCAGATAGTGGTGAACGGCACTCACAGCCAGCAGCGACGGTATGGCAGCATGAGTCTCGTCGATGTCGCGGTCGGTAAGTATGATGTAGTTGTAGCCGTCGTCAACGCTGCGCTCTGCCTGCTTGCACAGACTGTCGAGGGCCTCGCGCAGTCCGTCTTCTCCCTTTGCGCACTCGAAGAGTATCGGCAGCTTCACGGTATTGAAGCCCTTGTAGCGTATGTTGCACAGAATGTCGAGCTGGGTGTTGTTAAGTATCGGGTGAGGCAGACGCACCATCTTGCAGTTTGTCTCGTCTGGAATCAGTATTCCGGTGCCCACACGGCCGATATACTCCGTCAGCGACATTACGAGATTCTCGCGTATCGAGTCGATGGCGGGGTTGGTAACCTGTGCAAACTGCTGGCGGAAGTAGTCGAAGAACACCTGCGGACGGTCGCTCAGCACCGCAAGAGGCGTGTCGTTGCCCATTGACGCGGTGGGCTCCTGACCGTTGACACACATTGGTATTATGGTGTTTTCGATGTCTTCCTCGCCGAAACCGAACATCAGTTCGCGGCGCACAAGATTGTCAACGGCGTTGCTCACCTTACGTCCGCTCTTCAGTTTTTCGAGCTGTATGCGGTTGGTCGACAGCCACTGGCGGTACGGATGTTCTGCTGCCAGACGCTCCTTTATTTCTCCGTCATAATATATTTTGCCTTCCTGCGTGTCAATGAGCAGTATCTTGCCCGGCTGCAGGCGGCCTTTCTCGGCTATCTCAGACGGTTCGAAGTCCATGACGCCAACCTCTGACGCCACAACCATCATGTCGTTGCGGGTTATGGTGTAGCGTGCCGGACGCAGGCCGTTGCGGTCGAGCATTCCGCCGGCATAGCGGCCGTCGCTGAAGAGCAGCGCCGCCGGACCGTCCCACGGCTCCATCAGTATTGAGTGATACTCGTAGAAGGCTTTCAGGTCTTCTGATATGGGGTTCTTGTCGTTGAAGCTCTCGGGCACCATAAGCGCCATGGCATGTGGCAACGACAGACCGCTCATGACAAAAAACTCAAACACATTGTCGAGACTTGCCGAGTCGCTCATGCCCGGCTGTATTATCGGTGATATGTCTTTTATGCTTCCCAGTGCCTCAGAGCTAAGCACACTCTCGCGCGCCTGCATCCATCCGCGGTTTCCGCGTATGGTGTTTATCTCGCCGTTGTGGCACAACAGGCGGAACGGCTGAGCCAGGCTCCATGTAGGAAATGTGTTAGTAGAAAAGCGAGAATGGACAAGAGCCAGTCCGCTGGTAAAGTAGTTGTTTGTCAGGTCGGGAAAATACTGGCGCAGCTGGAGGCTCGACAGCATACCCTTATATATAATGTTCTTGCTCGACAGCGAGCAGATGTAGAAGTCTTTGTTCTTAACACGGCGCTCAATGCGCTTGCGGATAAGATACAGCGTGCGCTCGAAATAAGGCACACGGTTGTCTGTAACGCCGGTAACAAACAGCTGTTTTATGTCCGGCTCGCTAGCCAGTGCCGTCTCGCCGAGGCAGTCGGGATTTGTCGGAACGTTGCGCAGGTGCATAAGCGACAGCCCCTCGCGCTCTATCTCCTCAATCATTATGCTCAGTATGTCCTGCTGCTGAGCCTCATCCTTAGGCAGGAAGACGAGTCCCGTTCCGTATTTTCCCTTTTCCGGAACCGGTATTCCCTGCAAGAGAATAAACTCATGAGGTATCTGCAACATTATTCCGGCTCCGTCGCCTGTCTTGTTGTCGGCACCCTCGGCACCGCGGTGTCGCATGTTCTCGAGCACCTTCAGGGCGTTGTCAACAAGTTCATGGCTCTTGTTTCCATGTATGTTGACAACCATGCCCACGCCGCATGCGTCATGCTCGTATTCCGCATTATACAATCCTTTTCCCATAATTAATTGCCTATAAGTTAATCTAAAAAACTAAATACTTAGCAAAGTGTTTGCAAAAATACAAAAATACTTTCTTTCTGAGAACATTTATTCAAAATAAATTCGACATTTTTTCATCAATAAATTTACAACACTTACAATTAGACGAAATAATACCTGCAAATCAAGCATCCGTTAAGCAAAATTCAGAATATTCATTGCAAGTTGGAATAAAACCTCAAAAAGTACATTTATGCAAAATGCTTTCAATAAAGAAAGCACGGCAACCTGATGATAAATGAAAAATAAAATTGATGCTGCTATAAGCAATTTGTAATAAAAATAAGGAAACAAAATTGGTTCATTTTGGTTCAAATCATTCTTTGCATCAATTTTTTATAAAAAAATTAATATTTTTGCAGACACTAAACGTCAATAAGACAAACTAAATGGATACAAAATATACCGAAATAGAGTGCCTTAAACTTGAAATTGAAAAGAGGATGGGTAAGCCGTTGAAATCGCCGACCGACTTCAATCAACTTTCGCTGAGACTACAAAAGGAACTGAAAGAAGAGATAAGCATCTCTACAATAAAGCGAATATGGGGATACGTAGAGGCAAAGCACAACACACGATACACCACCTTATCAATACTCAGCCGCTTTATAGGATACATCGACTGGTATGACTTCTGTTTGTCGCTAAGACGTAGAAACATCATGGAACGCGACGCCATGCCGGAAAAACAGATCCGCACAGCAAGCCTTAAGACGGGCGACAAAATAGAACTGGGATGGGCTCCCGACTGCACTTGCGAGATAGAATACATAGGCGACAGCTGCTTCCGCGTGGAGGAATCGTCAAACAACAAGCTCTGCAAAGGCGACACTTTCAAGACACTTATATTCAATCTGAACAAACCGCTGTACGTGTCGGAACTAGAACACGGCGACAGCAAGCAGTGTACTTACATAACAGGAAAGGACAACGGACTGACAACTCTGCAACTTACAATCGGACAGTCAGACGCCAAGGCAAAATAACAACCTGTAAGTCAAAACCGCGCAAAAGCAGCGACTGCATAACACGGACATACAAACGATTAATACGTTCTGAACCGTTATGAACCAAACTGCATGCGCATTATCTTTATATTTATTTATATTTTTGCAGAACAAGAGACGAATAAATGTCAAATACAGAACAAAAAACAACACATGAACGTAAAAAAGATATAGAGGTTAATAAATTTAGGAAATGTTTTTTAATAGTTTAGTAAGACTTGTTTTAACCGATGTTCTTTAGACCGTGAGGCCTGAGGAACATCTTTTTTTATGAACCTACGCAACGGCCAGACAACAACGGCGCACATAATAACCAGGATTTTGCCTATCGTCTTGTAACATTATTATATAATAATAGGTGCCGCTGCAGCGCACAAAGGCAAGCCTGAGTAAACATAAAGCAGAAAAAAGCCCTCTTGAAGCCAACCAAATTGGTTCTTCCGCAATTTAATTGAAGCCTAGTTCACTAAACACCATCTTATAACATTTATAACATAACGCAAAGAGACTATTTCAACTAAATTGCGGAAGAACCACCAAATTCAGGAAAGAGTTACGACAAAACAACGCAAAAAGATTTTCGGAAGAAACTCGTCACTCGTCACACAGGCGCATAACATTCTGACAGACAAACCGTTACGGTGTGACGAGTTGAAACTGCAACTCGTCACATTAAAGGCAGAAAAGCCCGAAGGTGACGAGTCAGGCAGGCAACTCATCACGCCATAACGCATTGACAATCAGCGCAATAGACAGGAATATGACGAGTGATGAGTTTTTGCCGAAACATTTTCGGCATTCTTCACCTGCCTATCCGTGTGCATTTCGACCTGCAACAAACTACAGACGACAATAGCTGTACAAATGACCGGAAAACATAATACGGACGAGAGCGGCTATGCTTTTACGGAATCAAGACAGCATATACGGCACAACGGGCAATTTTACGTCAAGCGGTTAATTTATAAAAGCTGCCCTTTCGCACGACAAAGGGACACGTTTCAGCATGCAAAAGCTGGCATATTGAAACATGAAAGGACACATACCGCAATGCGGCAATATAGCTCACTGCAAATAAAAACTGATAAACGGGGACTAAAAAGGCACGGAACAAAACGCATCGGCAGACGTAAGGGCATAAAAAAAGGACTCCGCTGAGTCCCTGTCTTTTGTTAACCTTAAATCTAATACTATGAAAAACACAGTGCAAAGATATGAAAGTTTTAACCAAATTGATATCTAAATATGATAAAATATTTACAAATAGGCAGTTTTATTGACATAAATCAACAAAACTGCCTATTAAAATCAATTATTTCTTATAGTTTTTCAAACCAGTGTTGAGGAAGTCGGTGTAATGGCCGATATTCTCGTCATAGCTGTAAGAACCTGCAACAGGCATACCCTTGTTGTCGAGAATAACATAGAACGGCTGTGCATTTGCACCGAACTTGCTGCGCTGCAGATAGCTCCACTTGTCACCCACGGTGCGGAGCTTGCGCTTACGTCCGTTCTCAACCACCTCGATAGGCTTGTCAAGCGGCTGCTTGTCGTCTACATAAAGTGAGATGAGGATGAAGTCGTTGTTGAGCTTGTCGGCTACCTGAGGATCGGTCCATACGGCTGCCTCCATCTTACGGCAGTTGACACATCCGAATCCTGTGAAGTCAACAACAACAGGCTTGCCCTCAGCTGCAGCTGCTGCCATACCCTGCTCGTAGTCCTTATACTTAGGCTCAACTTCGTTGTGATAGAGGTTGAAGTCCTGAGTGTTGATAGGAGGAGCAAATGCGCTGACTGCCTTACAGGGAGCACCCCAGAGGCCCGGGATAAGATATACTGTGAACGCAAGCGAAATCATACCGAGCACGATGCACGGAACTGGCATTGCGTCTGTGTTGCCCTGGTCGCTCGGGAACTTGAGCTTGCCGATAAGGTAGAGGCCGAGCATGCCGAAGATGATGATCCAGAGAGCGAGGAACACTTCGCGGTCGAGCAGTCCCCAACCGTAAGCGAGGTCGGCTACAGAGAAGAACTTGAGGGCGAAAGCCAGCTCAATGAATCCGAGCACGATCTTGATGGTGTTCATCCAGCTGCCTGACTTAGGAGCCTGCTTGAGCCATGTGGGGAACAGGGCGAAGAGTGTGAACGGCAGAGCCAGTGCGATGGCGAAGCCGAGCATACCGATGGCAGGACCTGCGATGCTGCCAGATGTGCTGACCTCAACGAGCAGGAAGCCGATGATAGGACCTGTACATGAGAACGAAACGAGTGTAAGCGTGAACGCCATGAGGAAGATGCTCAGCATACCGCTCGTTGACGATGCCTTGTTATCAACCTTGTTTGTCCATGATGAAGGCAGAGTGAGCTCGAACCAGCCGAAGAACGACAGGGCAAACACTACCAGCAACAGGCAGAAGAATATGTTGAATACGGCGTTGGTGGCCAGCGCGTTGAGCGAGCTTGCACCGAAGATGGCCGTGATGGCAAGTCCGAGAGCAAGGTAGATAACGATGATAGAGATACCATAGGTTATGGCGTCGCGTATACCCTTCTTCTTATCCTTTGTACGCTTCAGGAAGAAGCTTACGGTCATAGGTATGATAGGCCATACGCAAGGAGTGAACAGAGCCACGAAACCTCCGACAAGTCCCATCAGGAAGATATATATCCAAGAGCGGCTTGAACCTGTGTCGCCGCCGTTGAAGTTCTGCAGTTCGTCGATAACAGGCTTCCAGAGGTCGCCCTGTGCGTTTACAGCGGCTGTGTCAGTCTGCAGCGAGTCGGCTCCTGCCATTGCTGCTGCGGCTGTTGTGTCTGTAGCCTCAGCCTCGGTAGTTTCCTCTGCTTCAGGAGCGTCGGCAGGTCCTTCGCCGTTGAATGCGAACTCAACCTGTGTGGGCGGGATACAGTTTTCGTCGTTGCATGCGCCATACTCAAGATATCCGCTTACTTTGTATGTCTTGCCGACAATCTTGAATTTCTGCACGAAAGTAACGCTGTTTTCGAAGTAGCGCAGGTTCATGCCGAACATTTTGTCAAACTGGCTTATCTCCTTTCCTCTGTGTGAGAGTTTGCCGGCAGCCTTAACGCCTTCGGCCTTCTCTGTGTGCAGAGAGGCAGAAATAGGACCGTCAGCAGGCAGTCCGGTTGAATACACGTGCCATCCTTTGTCTATCCGCCCTGTAAAAATAACTTCAAGCTCTGTGGGCGACACTTTTTTCTGGCTCACCTTAAAGTGAACCGGGTCTTGCATCTGTGCTGCAACGGCCAGTGTGAACATGGCGAGCAGCGCTGTCAGGAATGTTGTTTTTAAAAGTTTCATTATTTTTTCTGGGTTTTATGTGTCATTATATCAAGCACGAAGCGGTCTGTCTCGTCCATGCCTCTCTTGCCTATTTCTGTAAGGTTGCGTATGCTCTGGTCTACGTCGTCGTCGATGATGCCCTCTACCGAGGTTACATGCTTGTTCTGTATGGCGAGCATGGCGCTCATCACTGCCGTGCTCACGCCTGTAGTAAGCTTTAGCGCGCAGCTTGGCTTAGCGCCGTCGCATATCATGCCCGTGAGGTTGGCTATCATGTTCTTCACGGCATACGACAGCTGCTCATAGCTGCCTCCCATAAGGTAAGTTATACCGCAGCTGCTGCCCGTGCTGGCAACCACGCATCCGCAGAGGGCTGAAAGTGAGCCCAGATGCTGCTTGATGTATATGGCAGTAAGGTTGCTTATGATGAGGGCGCGTATTGTTTCTTCTTCAGTGTTATGGTTCTCGGCTGCAAACACTACCACCGGCATGGTGGTGCAGATGCCCTGGTTGCCGCTGCCGCTGTTGCTCATCACGGGCACCATGGCGCCGGCCATACGTGCGTCGCAGGCGCAGCTTGTGGCCGAAAGTATCTTTGAGAATATGCTGTCGCCCATTATGCCCTTGCCCAGCGGGCTGCACATGGTCTTGCCCAGCGTGTGGCCGTAGTTCTCGCGCAGGCCTGCTGCTGCGGCAGTCTCGTCCATGCGCTTGGCGTCGAGGATAAACTTCAGCTCCTCGATGTCGGTCTCGGTGGCAAACTCGTAGACCTTGCGCAGAGTGAGCTCCACTTCAACCTGCTTTGCCTCTTCTTCTCTCGGGGCCATATTGTCGAGCATAACGTCGGCATCCTTGCGCAGGTAAACGAAGTTGGTGTGCATGTGCATTATTCTTGCCTCGGCCTCATGACCGCCGGCGCTGCACTTCACGGCTATATAAAGTTTGTCGGGCGCATCCTCCTTCAGGCTTATGTGTATTCTGTCTTCGGCGATATACGCCTTACCGCGCTCAACGGCCTCCTTGTTGCTGTCCTGCAGCACTTCGAGCTCAAGCTCCGGACGGCCTACTATGGCACCAAGAGCCACGGCTATGGGCAGGCCGATCATGCCAGTTCCCGGTATGCCCACTCCCATTGCGTTTTTCAAGATGTTGGCACTAAGCTCTATGTCTATGCTCTCAGGAAGAGTCCCGAGCAGCTCTCTGGCCTTTGCCACACAAAGAGCTACGGCTATAGGCTCTGTGCAGCCTATTGCCGGCAAAACCTGACTGTGAATCAGGGCTATAATAGATTTTCTTTCTTCTGTTGACAACATTGCTAAGATTTTTAGGTTATACTTACAAGCTGCGAAGTTACAAATTTAAGTGGAAAAAATTTATTTTTAACAAGGAAAATTACGCAAATGTTACAAAAAAGTTGGGCCGCAACACGTCTGCGCCACTAAAACTGCTTACATTTTGTAAACTTTAAGCATAAAAATACATTTTCAGGCGGAATGCTCACGCCAACTGTAAGCCGGCAACACCCGGCACAGACACCGGCAAGGCGTTTTGCAAAAGGCCACGTTTCGGACTCTGAAAGGTGGTCTTTCATCATGCAAAAGACCATGTTTTGCAAGGCAAAAGGGCACGTTTTGCAACACGCCTGCTAACGCGCTGACAATCAGAAGGATAACAATATGTAAGCTGTCCGCCCGTACCACAGCACCTGACGGTATTTGCAGCACGACAAGATACAGACCGGCATGATAAAAACATGACAGAAACGGCGCGCCCCGAGCCACGCCCGAAACACGCCGACGAGACGGCACTGAGAACAAAATTTAGCACGGCTGGAGGCAAGAACTAACTATTTTTAGCACTAAAAAGTTGTTGATTTGAAAAATAAAGCCTACCTTTGCCAACAAGAATAAAATGAATTAACATAAGGAAAGGCAAGATCAAGGATTCCGACATTGAGAAACATGCCGGAATCTTTCGTTTTGTCTGTCCCAAAAATAATAATAATCTTTAAAACCAATAAATTATGGCTTACATGTCACAAGAAGGCTACGACAAGTTAGTGGCCGAACTAAAACATTTGGAAAGTGTCGAACGTCCCAAGGCGTCAGCGGCAATTGCAGAGGCCAGAGACAAAGGCGACCTGAGCGAAAATTCAGAATATGATGCAGCTAAGGAGGCACAGGCACATCTTGAAGACAAGATCAACAGGATTAAGCTTGCTATCTCTGAAGCCAAAATTGTTGACACATCGCGCCTGAGCACAGACTGCGTGCAGATTCTGTCAAAAGTGGAAATGACCAACCTGGCAAACAACGCCAAGATGAGCTACACCATCGTGAGCGAGAGCGAGGCAAACCTGCGCGAAGGCAAAATCTCGATAAAGACACCTATTGCACAGGGACTGCTCAACAAGAAGGTAGGCGACGAGGTTGAAATAAAGATACCACGCGGAACCATAAAGCTGCGCATAGAAAAGATTACCGTAGAATAAAGCTCATGAGATACAGCTGTCATGAGGCTTTAAGGCAGGCAAGCCGAAGACTCCTGACACTGAAGCCTCATCACACACGACATCCATAAGCCCTAAGGACCTTACATACAATAATATAAAAACATAACATCATGGATATTTTCTCAAAAATAGCTGCAGGCGAAATACCTAGCTACAAATGCGCCGAAAACGACAAGTTCTACGCATTTCTCGACATCAACCCGCTTGCAAAGGGACATACGCTGGTGATACCGCGCCGCGAGGTTGACTACTTCTTCGACCTCAACGACGACGAGATAGCCGAAATGATGGTGTTTGCAAAGAAAGTGGCCGTGGCTATAAAGAAGGCCTTCCCGTGCCGCAAGGTGGGCATGGCCGTGCTCGGACTCGAAGTGGCACACGCACACATACACCTCGTGCCCATGCAAACAGAGAAAGACATGCTCTTCTCTAATCCCAAGCTGAAACTTACAGAGCAGGAGTTTAAAGAAGCTGCAGACAAGATATATGCCGCTTTCTGCGAGTAATACGGCAGAAACATGAAGCCACGAAGGCGGCACAAGAAAAAAAGAGTGAGGAGCGTCAGGCACAAACAAAGCCGGGCGCTCCTCACTCTTTTTATACATAATAGGCGGCAGGGCTAAATAAACTCGTCGCCATACTTTACCTGCACCTCATTGATATACTTGCGTATAAGCGCCGACGAATCCTCCTTCTTGCATATAAGCAGCACGTTGCCCTTCTCGGCCACGATATATCCGTCGAGCCCGTTTATTATGCCCATGTGGTCGTCAGGCAGCTTAATGATGTTGTTGCGGCTGTCGTCGGCTATCACGCGCGAGCCGATAACCACGTTGTCGCCCTCGCCCTTGCTCATGCTCTCATATATAGAGTGCCACATGCCAAGGTCGGCCCAGCCGAAGTCGCATATCATCACATACACATTCTCGTTGTGCTCAAGTATGCCGTAGTCTATCGACAGATTTGGATACGATGGAAAGTTCTCCCTGACAAACTCAAGCTCGCGCTCCATGCTGTATTCAGCCCCCGAAGCCTCAAGCTTCCTCAGCACAGGAGGGAATATACGCTTAAGACACTCGCAGAGATAATTAACGTTAGAAAGAAACAGCCCTGTGTTCCAGTAGAACTCGCCGCTCTCCATGAACATTCGCGCAAAGTCGCGGTCGGGCTTCTCCGTAAACGACTTAACCTTAAACACATCGTCGCGCTCAGAAGGCTCGCCCGTCTGTATGTAGCCATAGCCGGGCTCAGGTCTCGTAGGCCTTACGCCCATTGTCAGCAGGCAGTCGTGGCTGCCGACAAAGTCGAGACCGTTGATAACGTCAGTCTTGAACACATCCTCCTTGAACACAGCCTGGTCCGACGGCACCACCACGAGACGCGCGTCGCGGTCGGCCCTATGCAGGATGCGGTATGTAGCCCAGGCCACGCTCGGAGCCGTATTCCTGAAGATAGGCTCACTGAGGATATGCTCCTCGGGCAGCTCGGGCAGCTGCTCCCTCACCAGGTCGTGATAGATGTGGTTTGTACTGATATAAATATTTTCAGAAGGAATAAATCCGGCCATGCGGTCGTAAGTCTGCTGAAGAAGCGTGCGTCCTGTCGAAAAGAAATCCAAGAACTGCTTAGGACGGTCTTCGCGGCTGCAAGGCCACAGGCGGCGTCCTTTGCCGCCGGCCAAAATAAGACAATAATTGTTTTTATTCACACTCATTGTATTTACAGATTGTTTTACGAATACGAAGATAAGCATTATTGTCTGTATAACCAATTATTTTAAGTTTTTTCAATTAAAAATTTGTCAATTCAGAATTTATATTTATCTTTGCAGCCGAAAAGAAGCCCAGATGGCGGAATCGGTAGACGCGCTGGTCTCAAACACCAGTGGGGCAACCCGTGCCGGTTCGACCCCGGCTCTGGGTACAAGATAAAAGGATAAGTTGTTTATTATTAACTACTTATCCTTTTTCTGCTTTTAAAAATGTTCCCGTTTTGTTCCCAGACAGGATTCTATAATGGAGAATTGAATACGAATAAAAGAAAATAAAGGTATATGAAAAGTAAGGTACTACACATTATTATTATTGCATTATGTGCTATGTCTGTTTCTTCGTGTTCAAAAGATGAATCAGAGAAACGAATAGAATTCGCTAAAATTGTTGAATCGCGTACAAGTCAAGACCTGTTGAATGATTTGTATGTAGGCAGCGATGCGGATGTAGAAGCCATTGCACGAATTATGAATGTAACACCTTCTTCCATAGAGCGAATCCGAGAAGGGAAAACAGATCCTACCCCACAATTTGAAGAGCGCATACGTGAAATGTCATTGTATTACATGCAAAATGACCAATCATTCTCAAAATTGCAATCAATTGTTGATCCAGAATACGGTTGGTATGACTCTATACTTAATTTTCCATTCCATCATCCATGGTGGTTTTGGACTATTAATACAACATTATTAGTAATATTGATTTTTGTCACAATTTTGGCGTTTATGGATATTTTGGGCGTTTGGGAGGTTCTTGTAACATATTGCAGCACTGCTCTTCTTGAGTTATTAGTTTTTCTAATTGCATGGATTGCAAGTCTAATTTGTTCTCCTGACGCTATGCAAGATTCATATGTGGATTCAATTAATCCAGCAATTGAACAAATAAAATGAATCGATATACCTTGTTGATTTTTGCATTCTTATCCTTACTAATGACATCATGCAAGGATAAAAATGCTGTAGCTTTAAAAGAAAAGCTACAGTCGGAATATGCACAATTCGACAAAGTGGCACATCTGTCATCGGGCAGCAAAGTGCAGTATATGCAAATGGAGAAATTCATCAACCAACAATACAGCAAAGGCCTTGATTCTCTCATAAACACGGCATTTGCCAGACAATTAGAGCGGTTTGAAGATGAAGAATTAGGCGTATTATCGAGTTACAAGAATATGTTCTCATGGCTTTTCAAGAGCAAGCAGTCTTGGGATGATGCGATGATTGTTATGTCGAACAAATATTTTAATTCCCTTGATGTAAGCCAGGAACAGCACGCCTTATATTTAGAATATGTAAAAGACATCAAAGAAATACGTCAGCAGTTCCTTTCAGCCAAAGGACTGCCATCATACACTCAAATTGATTTACCAGCAGAAACAATTACTCTCGATGCATTCTCCAATCATTCCCGGAACAACTTGGTTATTGAGTTCGGCACAGAACTATTCGGATGGTTTCTTGGGTTTGTATTAGTTCAAATAATCTTGCTATTTGTTGACAAAATAGCTGGCCCATGGGGATGCCTAATAGATGTTATTGTATTTATTATCATAGTTGTTATTTCTGTTTTCATGTCAAGTTCAAATGATACTAAATTAATAGAGAGTTTGGAAGAACAGCATAATCAAACGGTCAGGTATGACTATGAGATGCTTTTAAAATCATTAAACAACAATACCGCAAAATTCTATGAAAACCTTTAAGTTCATATACATAGTTTTGATAATCTTTTGTCCGTTTATTATGTCTTCATGTAAAAAGTCGGGAAAAGAGATTGTTGAAAAAATAGCGACAGAAACAACAGAGAAAACAGCGAAAGGAATTGCTAAAGAAACATCAGAGAAAACATTAAAGACTTTAACCAAGAAAGAGCTACGGTCAATTGATTGGAAGGACTTGATAAAACTGATAAAAAAAGAAAATATCAATCTTGCAGATGCATTGTCACACTTGGATAGATCTTTCCAACGAAAAATTGGCAAAGCTATTCAATCTGACTATGACTTTTATTCAGCACTTATATCATCTAACAGGTTAATAGATGAATTTTCTCAATTCACAAAGAATGCCCCTAAAGCGGCAGACAATATATACATCTTCAAATACTTTGCGAAGTGCCGAGATTTGGAAAGGCGTTTTGGCGTTTATAATGCATTGGGGAATATTGAAATTAAAGAAGAAATGGGTGTCATAAAGTTCTTTAATAAGACAGACAACTCTGTAATTGGAGATTTTCGTGATGGAATCTTTCAAATAAAAGAACCGTTTAATGCCGGCAAAAATCTTCTTGAGCAAAACTCTATTCTGAAGCAAACGCTTATACCTAATGCTGTTTATAGAATTAAGGGAACAAACGGTGTGACCTATCTTTACCATGTTGATGATTTAGGGCGTTTTTCAAAAATTGAGGCTACAGGAATAGATGCAAATGAACTGTTGACAAATGTTGTCTTAGCAAAAGAAAATCTAAACCTTGGTGCAGACTGGACAAAAAAACTCAGAACAGTCAGGCAAACATCCAAGGGCAACGATATTGACGCAACAATCATTCTAAAATATACTGATGATGAGACAACGCCATTAGCTGTTAAGGCAGATATAAAAGCAAATAACAAGCAAATTATTTCTGAGTCTTTTGAAAACCTGGATTATTTAGCAAAAAATGCATTTACAACAGCAGAAAATGCTTCTTTACTCAATAAGTTTGCTTCTAAGACAGGACTCTCAACAAAGAAAAAGGCAGATTTATTAAGCGAAATGGGGCAAGATGAGGAATTAGCAAAGCTTATTCATTCTAATCCAGAACTAAACATAAGGAGATGGTTGAATACCAGAAATCCTGTTGACAAAAGTAAGGTAGCTCGTACAGCCAATGGACGTATGGTACTCAATGGGGAATATGCAGGTAATGTTTATTATTTCAACCCTCATCTTAATTCCAAACTTAGAGCTAAATTAAAAAATGGTCCTATAGAAATAAAAAAATTTGGTTTGCTAACGTATTATGATTTTATCAAATTAGATGAGCTATACCCTGAAGGAGTTCCTTTTTCAAAAGAGGGATATCCAGACTTTTCCCAAATTGCCTTTAAAGACAAAAAAGGAAAGGCTTTATGTGTTAACATAGGAAAATTGTCAGATAATAGTGAAAAAGATAGAAAAATGGCACAAAAAATATATTTAAGAATGGGCTATCCTAATTATGGCTATTACACATGGCACCACATAGAGAATAGTAGTAAGTTAATGCGTGTGCCAGAATCTATACACGACTTAATCAAACATGCAGGAGGAAGGAGTACCCATAAAGTGGAACAAACAATTAAACAAGCTGCATAGATATGAAAAATAATTTTTTCATTCCATTCAAAGGGAAGAACTATGAATGTGGTGTTGGCACAAAAAAGAAAAAAATTCTTGTAATTGGTGCCAGCTTTTATTGCCCATATATTAACGGTAATGACGATTGCAAAAAATGTACCGACATAAATCTAAAGGATTCAAGTCCTTATGATAAAGAATGTAAAATATACAAGTCAAAAGGAAAAACACTTCATAATGAACCAACTTACAGTATAGAAAATGAAACAACTGCTTATAAGAGGTTTGCAACAAGTATAAGCAAATTTGTCGGAACCGATGACTACGAAAAGATCTGGTCTCATTTATCATTCACAAACTATGTCCAATTCATCTTACCTGTAGAAGAAGGGAAAAAATACCGAGAAACAAAAGAGTCAGACCTATCTCCAAGAGACTTCAATGCCTTTTTGGACGTAGTTACCGAATTAAAGCCTGATATTGTTATTGTATGGGGATGTGTTGTAAATACTCCAATTAAAAATAACAAATATCTGATAGATAAAAAGGAACTAATCAAAACTGATGGATATGTGTGTCATTTAAGTATCCCCAATATAGATCATAAAATATGTATTATTAATTCTTATCATCCGAGTTCTAAACATTATTGGTATAATAATTTAAAAATATTCCAAGACTATCTATCGAAACAATTAATGCTCTAATCTAAACATAAATCAATTAGATTAAACATTTTTCCTCTCATTATTAAACCAATACACATACACATCCCGTATCGAAATATCATGGTTAAGATATGACCGACTGATTTCGGTCGAAAGCGTATAAACCGGATAGTCGGCAACCTTGAAATGCCAGTAGATGGCTCTGTTGTCGGGATAAATTCTACAGTTATGCCGTTCGCAGAAAAGGTGTTTACCCTCGGCTGTATAAAGGAAATAGTTGGTAGCCGCTTTCTGTAATTCCACATTATTCTCTTAAAGTTCACGTATTTTTACGACAAGTTATTCCTGCTGTTTCTGTTTGGATTCATAGGCAGAAATATTCATTTCACACCATGTGCCAATTTTGAAATATTCATTGGTACTGCTAATATATTATCGTATTGCGTCTACTACAAAAGGCAAGCCGTGGGTTCTTTTTGTTATTTTAGAAATGCAAATGTACAAAAAAAGGAGCGATTCTTGTTATTCAATCGCTCCTTTTCTTAGGTTATGTTTAATAATAGTATAAAATTATGCTGTTGTCATTATTTATCCTCACCAATCTCAAACGGCTTCGTTGCCGTGGCGTTGCCGTACTGGATATAGAGCTGGTATTCGCCCGGTTTCATGTCGGTAACGTCTATAAGATATGGTGCAATATACTTCACAGCTTTAACCACTCGCTCCTTGCTGTCGAAGATCACCACCTTTGCCGGATCCTGCGTGGGCAGAGTGAGGCGGATGCCCGAATTGTTAGGATTGAACGTAACGCGGGCCTCTTCAAGAGCGTTGGCATAGTTGACGGGCAGCTCCGTGATGTCCTTCGGAGAGAACCTTACCATCACCCTCAGCGGCGCTCCCTTCACACCGTCCGGTCTTACATATACAGGAATCTCCGTACCGGGTTCCACCTGCATCATGTTAAGTTCTACGTTGAGCGAGCCGTTGTTTGAAGCATCCATGCCCAGCGTGGTATTCTCGAACACGAAGGTTACTTCCACGGGCTTGTTGTCAGGATTGTCAGCCGAACGGGCCACACCCATAATATAGCCTTTGTTCTTAACGACGTTGTCTGTCTGCATCTTCACCCACGCTGTCTTGCCGGGCTGCTCTGCACGCGAGCGTGTGCTGTATTCGCATATATAGAAAGCCTTCTTAGAGTCATTCAGGCTATAGCCCAATGAGTTGAGGTCGCTTATCTTTGAAAGGCTCACGTTGGCCGGGAACGAGATAAAGTTCCACTCACCCGGCTTGAATGTATATTTCAGTATAAGCTTCTTAACCGTTACAAAGCCTTTGTCGACCACCACCTGTCCGCGTGATTCCGGATCGGCATACACTGTCAGCTGGTCTATCTCGTCGCCATCGTTCAGGACAAGTTTTCCGTCTTTTGCCACAGTCTTATTATTGCGCACATAGAAGCGGCACTTAGTTATAGGCGAGGTAAGATATTCGTCTGTACCTGGCTGCACGGCCGTAACCTCTATATATGCCGACTTATCCACCGGTATGGTATGAACGTTCAGCACATTTCCCTCTATGGTTGCATATTCGCTTCCGGCTGTTATATAGTAGAGCCCGGTGCCGCCTGAAGTGAACCCTGCGTCAAGCGTATGTGTAAACGGCTTGCCGTAGGCCAATATGTCCGTTTCAGGCCATGTAGCTTTCTGAGCTTTTCTTACATCTTTTTTAAGATAAACACGTCCAAGCGGGAAGTTCATGTGGTCCTGAGCGTTATTGTCAATTATATTACCCGTTATGACAATATTTGTCTGTCCGTCTATAGGAACTTCATACTTACGCAGATATATACCATCGGCAGGTTTCACCGGATTGGTCTTGGCATACATTGTCTGTGTCTCCTTCACTTCGCCGTTTACGGAAAGAGAAAAACGGATATCACCGCTGCTCTTGTCGTCCTGAATTCCGTAATACGTAAAAAAGCGTGAGTACGGACTGTCTTCAGCAAAGTTGAACGTGAAGCTGCCGTTGGCATGAGTGCTGAAACTCTTATAGAAATTAATACCGTCAACAGGGAACGGATTTCCGCCATCAATGCCTTCGTCAAACTTTATTCTATTATCATATCCGCTTGTAGCAGCATTCCACTTGACATCCTGTCCGATCCATTTAAAACGCTCGACGCCATTGTCCTCTATCAACTCAGAAAGATACTGTGCTCCGGTTGCAGTGATAAATTTAGCACGATATGCATATCTGTCAGTTGTGTCAAGCAGAGGCACCGTGAAGTTACGATTGAGCGTCTCCGGTATTGGCAGCAGATAATATCCGTCTGACAATGGTATATTGTCTGAAGACACTGTGCTTTTGCCGTCACGCAGACTGAAGGACACTACCTGAACATTCTGTATTTCCTCGCCTCCGGCATTGACCTTAGCCAATATCATACGGCCCGAGACACCGCCGTCGGCACTTGGAACAAGTCCTATCAGCTCAATGCTCTGGGCCTGTGCAGACAGGCCGAGCAATGAGAACAATAAAACAATTATATATCTTGCTTTCATTATCTTACGTTTATTTTGTTTGTATAATCCTTGTTAGATGTGCGCACACGCACGATGTATGTGCCTGAAGGCAACTGATGAGAGTAGCTGTCTGAAGACGTTGTCGTGTAGACGCATCGGCGTCCGGCTGTGTCGAACATTTCTATTACCGACTTGCCTGAGAGCCCTTCTATGCGGCATGTGTTTCCGTCGATGCTTACCGAAGGCTTGCCGCCGGCAACCTGACCTACGCCAGTGGTCTCCTCATGTACACTAAGCACGAGTGCAAAGCGCGACTTGGCTTCATCAACATTATTGACGTCGAATTCATATCCGTTGCCGTCGAGCAGACTCCATCTCTGACCTGTTGACTTGTCAAGCAGTTCTGCCTTGTCGTTAAGGCCATAGCCATAAGATTTTATTGCAGCTATACGGAACTTTCCTGTAGACGAGAGTCGCAAGTAAAGCGGTATCTCAACCTTCTTGCCCGGAAGCACGTTTACCGACAGGTTGCGGTTTCCGCAGACAGTGGCAATCTCGTTGGTCTTAGAGTTGAGTCCTCCCCACATCTTCACGGCATCCTCACCGAGAACAAATCCGGCAGAAGTTTCATCCTGCAGCTTCACCTCCGTGCGGTCGGCCAGCTTGTCTGAGTCGCCTTCATAGAGACCGATACGCAGCATCTTGCTTTCATGCAGCATGTAATGGTCGAACACGCGGCGGCTTATGCTTGTATTCTTAGCCTCTGGTGTTATCACAAGACTTGCACCCGCCTGACGTGTCTGCACGAAGAACGGCTGGAACGGCATCAGCTTCTGAGTCTCGTCATAGTTCTCAACCATATCCCAGGCTGTATATGTGTCGCTCTCAGGATTATACTGGTAAAGATATTTCACCACCTCATCCTCATTCAGCACGACATTATGCTCCTTCGTAAGGTTTATGTTAGACAGATACGGATTACCAATGAGGTTCCATCCTGCGTCAAACTCGCTCTCGCTCGGATAATATTCAAGCATATCTGCATAAGCTGCGTTGCCGTTGCTGAGCAAGCTGCCGAGAGAGGTGTTCACGATACCCTCCGCACCTCCGTCAGAGTCAATCTTTATCTTAACGCCGTCGCTGAGCACACCCTGCAACAGCTTAGCCTTTACGCCAAACGACACATATGGCGATGTAGCCTCTATCACATTCGCTCCGTCTTCATTGTCAGCCAGCGACAGCTCTACAATAGGCTCGAGCGCAACGTTGAGCTTAAGTTCGCTATTGTCGGTAACTCCCGAAAGCTTTATTGTAACAGGATTAACAGCCAGACTGTTAAGGTTGTCACGATTAATCGTCACAATGATATCCTGTTCTGCCGGACCGTTAAGGTCGAGCTCTGATATGTTTGCAGAAGCATATTCTGACTCAACTACAGACACCTGCACCTTGCTTGTCGGATTCTTGCTTATCACGCGGCTCTTTACAGTTATCTTGTTGTTTACGTCGCTTATAATTATAGTGTCGCCGTCAGCATGACCGTCAACCGACAGATTTACCTTTACAGGATATTCACCCGCAGCACCGTCGTACATCAGCATCATCTCACATCCGTCATTAAGAGTTGTGCCGTCAACCTCAAACTTCATTCTGCCGTTATCCTGACTCGACATCGGAACAAACGTTGAGAATGGTTCTGTAGATCCTATCGGACGCAGAGCCAACGTAACCGCCGGTGCCGATTCAGCCTGCTGCATTGCGAAGCTTACTGTTGCCTTCTGGCCAGATGAGAACACCGACGCCTTGCTCATGGTCAACGTATAGAACGAGTTGCTCAGCGGCGTAAGCTCTGCATGGTCAGCATTTGCATAGTTATAAGGTGTTCCGTTCATCACGCCAATGCCGAAGCTTGCGCTTACTCCCTGCGGAGCTGCCACATGAACGGCCTGACCAGCCTCTGTATCCTGACTGTTCTGGCTGAACGTAGCAGTGGGGTGATATGGCATGTGAGAGAAGTCTTCGTTAGACGTTGTTCCATACAGAGTGAGCTGAGTGCCCGTAACAACATCATAAACTTTTCCGTCCTCGTTCGTATGATCCATATCGATGAACGACACCAGACCCGGCTCGTCAAGACGCGGATTGTTCAGCATATACTTGCGTATCTCGTCAGACGAGAGCGCACGGCTCCACAGCATCACCTGGTCAATGGCACCCTTAAACCACTTGTCGCCCTGATAGTTCTGTCCAAGAAGCAATGCCGAATTTATCTTGGCAGTAGGCACGCCTGTCGAACGGAAATACTCTGCTCCGTTAAGATATACATGGAATCCGTCTGAAGCTGCCACAAGTGCCACATGCATCCAGCGGCCTACATCCGTAGACTTGAAATAATGTGTGGTAGACCATCCGTAATATCCGTCATTCCAGTGGAAACGCAGATTCTTGTCTGCAATATGTATTCCGCAAACTCCACCGTTGCTGCCGCGGAAGAATATCAGAGGCTTAACGCTCTTGAGCATATCCTCGTTGTCCACACGCACCCATCCCATCATGGTGACATTGTTGAGTCCGTTAAGACTTCCGCTTATCTGAGACGACTGCACAGCAGCTCCGCCACTTGTAAATGTCATGGCCTTACCCGGATCCTGTGGCAGCATCTTGTTGTTTACAGTGATCACCAGCGGCACCATTGTACCGTTCTTGCTTTCGATGGTATCCTTAAGTGTCTTGCTACCTTTCAGCATTTCTACGTCAAGCTGCAACTTTGCCACAGCCTTGCCGTTGACGAACTTCATGTTATCAGCAACCTTGAACAGTCCTGTTCTCGAGCTGATTTCATAAATTCCTTCAGGCTCACTCATTCCGCCTACAAGGCGAGCATTTACATCATATGAGACATCGCTTTGATCATAAACGTCGATTTCGTTTCCTTCCCAGTTTCCGGCGAGCGAAGGCTCTACCGCAGCCTTATTCTCAAGCACGGCAAGCATCTTGTCTGCCAGTCCGGCAGCTTTCACGCCTTTGGCAACAAGCGTTTTTCCGCTTTCGCCAGCCTCCATGTCGGCCACTTTCATCCACACCTTCTGGTCTTCATACAAGCCACAGGCATAGAGCTGATACTGCTTTCCACTATGCCATGACAGAGGCAGCTCTATATCAAGAGTCAGCTGACCGGCATCAGAGAACGGACGTATCTGGAACACCTCTGAAGCAGCAACATAATACTGAGTGTTGACACCCATGCTGTCCGGATGCAGGTTTGCATAACGATAGACACCGAATTCAGGCGACTGATCGCCCGAAGGCGTAAGATATATCGCAGTACCGTTGCCTGTGTCATAGGCTGTACGTCCCTGAGGAGTCTTCACCTCTGACTTGACTGCACCTACAGCCACTGGCATCTTCACATAAGAAGTAACGGCCTGAGTACGCGGAGCCATTCCTGCACGCGAGAAGAGCTCATGCTCCTTGTCAAGCGCTCCGGCATTGAAGTCGTTGTAGTAAACCAAGGCGTCAGCCTCCGATGTGTCATGAGAGAACATGGCGCGCTTAACATCGTTCGCGTTGAGCGCACGGTTCCATATCTTCAGTTCGTCTACACTTCCCTTCATCGCCATGCTCTCAAATCCGTCGGCAAAGAGCGACAGGTTGACAGCACTGTTGAGCGGAGCCCACTGCACTATGCGCGGAGCCGAAGCCACCTCGCTGCCATTTATATATAATGTAACATTTCCGTCACGGTCTTCGCTCAAGGCTACATGCGACCAGCGTCCCTTAGTCAGCGCTCCGCCTACGAGGTCGGTCTGCTGAGTCTCGTTTGTGTCGTATGTTGCACGGTCGAACAGCTGTGCAGGCGCATAGCGGAACTTCAGCTTGCCCTGATCCAGGAGCAACGCCCATCCGCGCGTATCGCGCTGCTGCTCTACAGGACGGTTACACAGGATGACACCGTCGTTCTCCGGATTAATCCAGAAGTCTATGGTAAAGTCATTAAAGAAGTAGTCAACATTTCCCAAGTCAATACGGCCGCTACCGTTGCTGTAAAGAGCCTGGCCTGGTTTCGGAGTGTAATCAACAGCCGTTGCCTTTGCCGAAGACGACTTGACTGTATATTCAGCCGACTCTGTTGTTACGTCCGGCGACTCGCGCAGGGTCAGCTTCAGCTTAACTCTGTCTCCGTCCTTCAGGTTTGACGTGAAATACTGATACGGATTGTTCACATCTGTCCCGTTTACATACCATGTATAGTCATAGTAAAGCGGAATAGTCCACTTTGTATCAATTCCGAATGTACGGCGTCCGTTGACATTAGAAAGTTCTTTCAGCGCAAAGCCGTTCTTGAAGTAGCGGTCAGCCGGATGCTCAAGGTCAGCTACCCACACGCCACGTCCGTAATCGCCTATCACCATTTCCTGGGTGGTATAGTTCAAGGCAAGACGCTTTGCCGAAAGCGGATTATATCCCTTAAGCCACAACGACCATTGGCCAGTATTGTGGTCGCGCAGATATATACCTGACGAAGAGCTGAAGAAATACAGGTCTCCTGTTCCCTCATGGAAGAATATATCGTCACACGAAATTGACGGCAGACCCTGCGAGAGGTTTTCGCTGTCTCCTGTTGTAAGATCATATTTAAGCACCTTTCCGGTCTGTGCAACATATATAACGTTGCTGTTATTCGGATCAGCAGCAATCCAGGCATTAGTAAACTTAGCCGGAACTTTAGAGCCGTTGGAACCGATCACCTTGACAGTCTCAAACGTATTGCCATTGTCTGTCGACTTGACAATTGTGTGGTTGGTGTTCAGCACAAACAGTGTAGGCTTGTCGCCGTCACGTGTTATCGCAAAATCACGCGCACCTGTTCCCGCACCGGTCTCATCCACTGTATTTGCAGACAGGTTTATCGTCTTGCGGCCGAAGTCCTCTATACGGAAGAACGACTGGGCATTGTTTCCCGGATTGTGAATCAGATACCAGTAGCCTGTACATACATCAGCCATCGAATAGCCTTCATACCAAGAGCTGAGCGATACGCCTTCAAGGCCTCCGCCTCCGCTTCCTGAGAAATAGCATGTGCCGGCATAAGGATTAAGGAAGGCTTCCGTACCCTCATATCCGCGCCAGTTGCCCCAGCGTCCGTAGCGGTATGTCTGAGCGTCCACATCCTGCGTGTTGCCAAGCATTGTCTGGTCGCCAAACTCGTTTACCTTAATAGAATAGTGCAGCTGATTGCCCATCGAGCTGTTTATGTTTGTCCACTCATGATTGTTTATGTCCTTATCCTTTACCAGAAGTCCCGCATCAGAGCCGCGGAACACACGTCCGCTGCGGTGAGACACGATGCAGTGGTTGTCTGCATTATGACGTGCACTCGTAGTTGTATAGTACTGTCCGTTGTCGGCCAGAGCCTTAAGGCGGTTACCCCATCCGAACTCTCTGAACGTATGTCCGCCGTCACTGCTTATTGCAGAACTCATTGAGCATCCGTAGAGCCACTGGGGATCCTTAAAGTTTACACCAAATCCGCCGAGCCAGCCCCATGGCGACTCGTTTCCGAAGGCCAGTCCGCTGCCGATACCATTTATAGGCTCCTGCAGCGTGCGCCATGTCTTTCCGCCGTCGTCTGAACGGTAAACAGCAGAATATACGCCATAGCTGACGTTACGCGACGCTGTTGCAAACCACATCTGCAACGGGTTGTCGGGATTTACTTCAAGGAAGCTCTGGGTTGTAGCCTTAAACGGGAACTCGTTCACCTGACTGTAACGCAGTTCTGTTCCGTCCTGATTATACACGTCGAACGTCATGCGCTTTATGTCAAAGCTTCCGTCGCTCTTCGGGGTAAGTCCGTCTTCAGAGTAATATATACTGCGTGATGTCGGTATATATATAATGTTGCGGTTTGTGGGATGGAAGGCAAAGTTCTGGAAGAACGAACCCTTCATTCCTGTCTCAGGGTGTGTCTCCTTCAGGTTATCCGGCAGCACAATCTGCTTCCAGTTGACGCCCTTGTCCTCGCTGTACCACAACTGACTGCCGAGATAATTCGCGCCAGACTGTATTGCGCCGATAAACTTCAGTTTTCCCGACGCATCTTTAAAGGCGTAGCCGCGCTTAAACGACTTATGCGTAGCGCCCTGCACCCTGGTCCAGCTCTGTCCGCCGTCCGTAGTTTCATACACAGCACTACTGCTGCCGTTCTTCATGAAGGCAAAGAAATGGTTCCAGTCATCCGGATCTACGGGTATAGCCGAATGTGAGCAGATCTTGCGGAACTCACGGTCGGGTATTCTGTCCGTAACGCAGTCCCATGTCTTGCCAAGATTATCCGTACGGAATATTCCGCCTCCGTCAGGGATAACCATCAAGGCATCAGGGTCAGTAGGATGCACTACTATCCAGTGCACACGGCCCGTATAGGGCTTCTGCTGCACGGGGCGGAAGTAGCCGGGATTACGTATACCCCTCATCCTGTCTTCAGGCGTATAAGGTATTTCGGGATAATATGTCTCAAGCTGTTTTGAATAAAGGCGACGAACCGACTTCATTGTCTCGCCGTAATAAGCCGTATCCACAAACTGATAGATAGAGTCGCTGCCCGGCGTGTGGCCAAAAGTAGGAAGCCACTGCTTGGCATACATACCATACTCGCGCGAACCGCGCACCTTTCCACGATTCGTTTTTATGTATCGGTCCATAATCCTTGTTATCTCCTGCGGGAACCATCCGTCGCGCGCAAGCTTGATGTAGACCTCATCATTCAACAAATCCTCCTTTTTCACCTGTTCATAAGCAGAATCGGGTAATGTGGAAACAGCACGTTCCATCTTCGAACGCTTCTTGTCGTCAACGTTCTTCTCGCGGCCCAGATGTGCCTGCATGAACACGAACGGCAGCAGAAGCGCCACTAATCCTGTCAATCTTTTTCTAACCATAATACCTTTATTTCTGTTTATATAAGTTTTTGCATCAAATAATCTATTATCTGTTTCTCTGATGTGTGTGCAAAATTATACATTTGTAGCCAATTTAAAAAATAATTCGGATTATATTTGGCATAAATTAATAAATTTCCCGTTTTTTGTTCTATTTTAAAAACTTTTAAACAATCATGTCAACAAATACAAAATAATTGACCAACATCAATTCTTACAATTTGTAAGCTATATCAGCCAATATTTTGCCGTATCTGAAAAATAGAACTATTATTTTGATAAATAAAACAACACATTCGTAGCATATAGAAAGAATTGACTTATATCAAGAAGGCAGCATGCAGGAAAGACAGATTCTTGATTTTATAACATTATTTCATTATGCTTAATAGGCATTTCACCCATATTTTTACTATAAAAATCATAAAATATTGACGATTACCGGCCAAATTAAATAATAAACATTAAAAAATTATGTTCCATTTGTATTATTGCATACATATTGTGTATCTTTGCACCCGAATCAAAAATACATTTAAATTATGAAGATGAAAAAAGAATACGTTTCACCCTCAATTCAAGTGTTACAGATAGAGTCGGAGAACATCCTTAGCGGAAGCATGGACAGTCCTAATTTCGACGGAATGGACGGACTACCGTCTGACCCAGGCTATTATGATTACGACGAAGAGTATTAACAAAACAAATAAGCATTATTATTTAATCAGATAGGACCGTTACATCAGATAACGGTTTTATTTTGTCTGAAACATTGCTCCATAAAGATAAAATCTGTTGGTAGCGAAAACAGCAACAGCGTTTACAATTATAATATTACAGGATAACAGCAATTTAAGAAATTAATCACCGACATGAAGAAGACTATTATTGCGGTTGCGTGCATCATTGCAGGCTGCACGACAAAGGCTAAGGCAAACACGGCCGACAGCGTCAACACATTCCGCTCTGTCAACCTGCAGGAGGTTGTTGTGTCTGTAAACAGAGAGCAGACACGCAAAATCAACACTCCGCAGCACGTTGTGAGCGTGCCGAAGAGCTTTATCGACTATGCCAACAGGCAGTCGACAGCCGACCTGCTCAGCGAAACGGGACAGGTGCTCGTGCAGAAGAGCCAGCAGGGCGGCGGAAGCCCTATCCTGAGAGGTTTTGAGGCATCGAGAATACTGCTCGTTGTCGATGGCATAAGGATGAACAACCTTATATATAGAAGTGGACACTTGCAGAACTGCCTCACCGTTGACCAGTTTGCGCTGAAGAACATGGAGGTGCTTTTCGGACCGTCGTCGCTCAACTACGGCTCTGACGCCCTTGGCGGAACAATCACTTTCAACACGCTCTCGCCTACCCTTGCCGCCGATGGACAGACACACACAAGCGAAGGACATGCAGTGCTTAGGTATGGCAGCGCAAATCAGGAAGGCACGGCACACGTTGACTTCAACTACGGAACAGAAAAGTTTGCGTCGCTCACGTCGTTCACGTTCAGCAACTTCGGCGACCTGCGCGCCGGAACAACGCGCAACCCTTTCCTGCCCGACGACGACAGCTACATTGAGAGCAACATATACGTACAGCCGCAGGACGGCAAGAACGACATAATGCTGTATAACGACAAGCCGCAGCTGCAGAAGCGCTCGGGCTACCTTCAGTATGACTTCATGCAGAAGCTGCTCTACAAGCCCAACGCCAACAGCCAGCACATGATTAATTTCCAGCTGTCTAACACCAACAACTTCAACCGCTACGACCGTCTGAACGTAACGGAGGTGAAAGACGGCGAGCTGCGCCCCAAGTTTGCAGAGTGGTACTACGGACCGCAGTTCCGACTCCTCGCTGCTTACCATTACGACGGACGCAACCAGCTCGGAGCCGACAGAGTGCACATGGCCGTGGCATATCAGAACGTGAAGGAGAGCCGCCACGACCGCAAGTTTCAGAAGGAGGAGCTTTACAACAACTGGGAGAACGTGAACATCGTGTCGCTCAACACCGACTGGATTAAATTCATGGACAACCACAAGCTGCATCTCGGAATAGACGGAACACTGAGTTTCCTCAAGTCTACCGCCAACACCGAGAACGTGCTGACAGGCGAAACATCATACAACACCACACGCTATCCCGACGGAAGCAACAGCATGCACACCATCGAGGCATTTGCCACACACGTGTGGAACATCAGTCCGAAGTGGAGCATGCACGACGGTGTGCGCCTCGGCTATGCCACCACTTATTCGAGCGTGCTCAACGTTGACGAGTTCCCCTTCTTCGGCGGCGACAGTCAGCGCAAGAACAATCTTACATACAGCGCGGCGATAGGCATGAACTGGCTGCCCACAAAGACATGGAAAATAGCCCTCTCTGCATCGACTGCTTACCGCGTGCCCAACATCGACAACACATCTAAGGTGTTCGACTCTAAGGTAAGCACCGTTACAATACCCAACAAGGACATCAGACCGGAGAAGACCGTGTCGGTTGACCTCAACATAACAAAGCACATCGACAATGTGCTGACATGGGAGAACGTTGTATACGGCACCTACTACTTCGACGCCATAACCACGGCGCGCGGCACATTCATGGGCGAAAGCCAGATGGAATATCAGGGCGAGATGTGCGACGTCTACACATACACCAACGCCAAGACGGCTGTATTGTGGGGCTTTTCGTCGAGCCTGACCGCCACACCGACAAGACAGACCGAGCTTTATGCTTCGTTCAACTATACCTACGGCCGCATTCTGAGCGGCGAAAAGAAGCAGCCGCTCGACCACATTCCGCCAATCTACGGACGCGTAGGTGCCGCATGGCTGACCGCCGACGGCAAGGGACGCTTCGATATGTATGCCCTCTACAACGGCAAGAAGTCGGTTGACGACTACAACATGGACGGCGAGGACAACATCGACTACGCCACCGTGAAAGGTGCCGACGGCGAAGGCATGCCGGCATGGTTCACCCTCAACGTAAAGGGCAGCTACAACCTTAACAAGAGTCTGACGCTGCAGGCCGGCGTTGAGAACATCCTCGACACCCAGTACCGCGTGTTCTCGTCGGGCATCAACGCTCCGGGACGCAACGTATATGCAGCCCTGAGAATGACATTCTGATGCATGCCGTGCAAGACAACGGCTGCATAAGGCAGACGAAGCCGCATTAAGGCGGACGCCCCGGCAGGAACGTAACAAAAAGAACAATGCCGACCGGGGCCACTAAAACTAACTTCCAATCGGTCATTAAGCCGCATAAGGTCTAACTATACAAGCAAACCGATGCTTTCATCCGTTCAGGACGAAACAGCGATACGGCCGAAACTTAATGACTGATTTGGACCAAACAGAAAAATAGGGGTTAAACATAAAAAAGTTTTTTCAAAAAACTCGTCACTCGTCACATCTCGACATATCAACTTGATATACAGAGACATACGATGTGACGAGTTGTTTTTTCAACTCATCACACACCGCTTCTACACCATATTTTTGTACTTTCCTGACTTAGGTTGACTTCAAGCAGGCCTTCTCCTGATTAGAGTTGACTTCCGCATGGTGTGTACTTCTCATTTCGGTTGACCTAAAACAAATTCTGAAAGGTGTCCTTTCATCATGCAAAAGGACACCTTTCAGAATACAATACGTGGCCTTTCAGCTTATAAAAGACCACATATCAGAAACCGGCTCTAAACATGCCTGTATGTAAGAATTATATTTCCGTCGTATTCCTTGCGGTCGCACAGCTCTGCCGAGGCAGGTATCTGCGGTGCGGCAGTGCCTCCGCCGACGGTGCGCGGCGATATTTCTACGCGCAGTTCGTCCCAGCATCCGTCCTCGGCGAGGAAACTCCGGTGGGTTTCTGCTCCGCCTTCAACCAGCAGCGACTGAATTCCCTTGCCGTAAAGCCATTTCATCAGCTGCGGCACAATGGGCTTGCTGAAGTCGGCTTCGGGCACAAACGGCCTGTTGCGGTCGATTACTATGCGCATCGGGTCACGTCCCGCCCACAGTCTTACGTTAAGCTGCGGTTTGTCGCGCTCCGCCGTAACACGGCCCACGAGTATGGCGTCGTTCTCCGCCCTGAGCTTATGCACGAGCATCTTGGTGAACGGCGTTGACAATGCCACAGGCCTGAAGTTGTCGTCGATAAACCCGTTCGCCGTCTGACACCATTTCAGCGTCACATAAGGACGGCTGTGAGTGTTGAACGTCATGAAACGGCTGTTCAGCTCAAGACATTCTTTCTCAAGCACGCCCACCGTAACTTCTATGCCTGCGTCGCGCAATTTCTGTATGCCGCGGCCCTTCACTTTGGCAAAGGGGTCTACGCATCCTACCACCACGCGCCTTACGCCTTTGCTCACAATGAGGTCGGCGCACGGCGGCGTGCGGCCGTAATGAGAGCATGGCTCGAGGCTAACATACATGGTCGACTTGCTGAGCATTGCCCCGTCCTGCGGCTTCACCGACGCAAAGGCGTTCACTTCGGCGTGGCCTTCGCCGCATCTTATATGATATCCCTCGCCTATTATGCGGCCGTCTTCGCTCACAATAACAGCCCCCACCATAGGGTTGGGCCTTGCCGTAAGCTGTCCGCAGCGTGCCAGTTGAAGGCACCGGCGCATATACATTTTGTCTTTTTCAGTCTGTTCCATGCTGCAAATATACTTCAAGTGAACGAGAAACAGAAATTTACCGGCGCAAGATTCTTCCTTTACTTCACTCCTGAGACACTGCAGGTTTATAAAAAAATCTTAAAAATACGGTTCTTCCTATACGACATAAGGCTAAAAACGCTTATATTTGTAATATCATTTTGATATCATAATAAACTCTTATTTATAACAAAAAAACACCTTATTTATGGAAAACAAGGAATTCATTTTCAAAGGCATGACACTCAACGGCATCGGCATGCTCGTTCTCAACCTGTTTCTCTACATTGCGTCGGTAGGTCTGATTGCTCTTTCGCCCACGATATTCAGTGGCGCCACGGCCATAGCTTCAGGCGTGGCAGGCGGCATACTGTTTATTGTCAATATCATCGTCAGCTGCGGTTTCGTAAAGGTTGAGCCGGGCGAGGCGCGCGTGATGATGTTCTTCGGAAAGTACCGCGGCACGTTCAACACTCCCGGTTACCATTGGATTAATCCGTTTATCACCACCAAGAAGCTGTCGATGCGCGCACGCAACCTCGACGCCGAACCTATAAAGGTGAACGACAAGACGGGCAACCCGGTGATGATCGGTATGGTGCTGGTGTGGAAACTGAAAGATACATACAAGGCTATGTTCGAGATTGACGCTCAGACCATGGCCGAGTCGAAGGCTGCCGGCGATGCTGCCGCTGCAAGTGCAAAGACTGCCAACATAATGAACGCTTTCGAGAAGTTTGTGCGCATACAGGCTGATGCCGCCCTGCGACAGGTGGCCGGGCAGTATGCCTACGACGACGGCGAGCAGGACAACGGCGAACTGACTCTGCGCGACGGAAGCGACGAGATAAACAAGGAACTTGAAGCTAAGATTGACGAGCGCCTTGCAATGGCAGGTATTGAGGTAATTGAGGCCCGCATCAACTATCTGGCCTATGCCCCCGAGATTGCGGCTGTGATGCTGCGCCGCCAGCAGGCCACGGCAGTTATTGCCGCACGCGAGAAGATTGTGGAGGGTGCCGTGTCGATGGTGAAGATGGCTCTCGACAAGCTTTCGGACGAGGAGATAGTGGAACTCGACGAGGAGAAGAAGGCAGCCATGGTGAGCAATCTGCTCGTTGTGCTCTGCGGCGACGATACGGCACAGCCCGTAATCAACACCGGAACGCTGAACCACTGATGTAATTCATAATTCACAATTAAGAATTCATAATTGGGAGCGCGCTGTCATGCCGACGGCATAGCTCCCATAACTCCCATATCTCCCACAACACCCATCACATGCTAAAGAAGAAAAGCAAGAAACAACAAATGGAATTCAGCCGTTCGCCAAAGCTGTCGGGCAAGGTCAATGTATGTCTCGGCCTGCCGCTGGCAGCCCTTTGGCTGCTGCGCTGCTGGAAGATTGACTGCTGGTATAACGGCACAACGATACTTTCATACATCGTACTCCTACTGATGCTGAGCACAGGCATCTACCGCTGGGCATTCCGCAAGGGTGCCATAAGCGACACGGTTACGCTTGGAGGCTTCAGCAACCGCATGTACCTGCGCTACAGACAACTGTATATGCCGGTTGGCATTGCGGCAGGCTTTCTGCTGATATTTGTCTTCACGGCGCTACTAACATTCATAGACGACGGCATTGACGGACTTACCATCCAGAGATTATCTGAAGAACTGGCCACTTTCGGATGGATGTTTATCCTGGTTTTGTATAAAGTTCTGAAGTCATATGTCGACTTCTACGAATATTACCGCTCACCCGAAGCATCCCGAAAGAAGGTCGACTGATATTGATTATACGGCAAACAAAGAGGAATGAAACATGATTAAACAATATCTAAGCAGCATAAGCATAACGAAATACAGCTGCAGCGCAAGGCTGTATGGCAAAATACATATCGGCATAGGGCTGCTCGTTGTGCTGTTCATCATTGCATGTATGGCCATTGAAGGAATGCCGGAGCCGATGATTTTGATTATTATGAGTCTGATAGCCATAGGCATCTTAGGCTATGGGGCATATTTCACATGGCTGCGCGGAAAGCCGCTGAAACGCGAGATTACGCTCGGCTCATGGTCCAACAGACTCTATCTGCGCAGCAGATGGCTGTTTATCACGACAGGCATAATCACCTGTCTGGCAGGATATGTCGTCACTATAATGATTCTATCGCTGATTTCCAACGGCTATGAAGGCATGATTTCTGTGATGATAAAGAAGATGAACGACTGGTTCTCACTGCTGATTCTGCTCATATACAAAGTGTTTCATTCTTACATGAGCTATTATCTGTACTACCGCTCGCCCGAATACAGGGCTTCGCTGAACAAAGATAAAGACACAATACGGGCATAAACGGCAGCAAGCCGTAAGGCCGCCGGACGCAAACCCGCAAACATAGAAGATGAAGAAAGACAACAACACCAAGAGCTTTGTCCTGCGTGTGGACTCAGAGACGATGGCAGCCATAGAGAAATGGGCTGCCGACGAGTTCCGTTCCACCAACGGACAGCTGCAATGGATAATATCGGAGGCGCTGCGCAAGAGCGGACGACTGCCGAAGAAAAAGCGCGCACGCAAAGATGAAGGAAAGGAGAATGAAGAATGACATACCGTGAACTGTGGCGCACACTCGAACCGCTGTATGGCAACGGTGAGGCGCGTGCCATTACCGACTATGTGCTAGATGTCTGCTTCGGACTGTCGAAGGCTGACATTCTGTGCGGAGCCGTTGATGAGATGACGGCAGAAAAGACGGCAGAACTGAACAAGATATTCGGGCGTCTGACTGAAGGCGAGCCTGTACAGTATGTGCTCGGGCGTGCCGAATTCAGCGGCCGGTGGTTTAATGTGCACCCAGGCGTGCTCATACCCCGCCCCGAGACCGAGGAGCTTTGCGCGTGGATAACAGCCGACAGCAAGGCTTCGGCCAGCCCGAAGGTGCTCGACATCGGTACGGGAAGCGGCTGCATAGCCATAACGCTGCAGCTCGACATGCCGGAAAGTAAGGTTACGGCGTGGGACATTTCAGCCGATGCGCTCGACGTGGCACGCGAGAACGCACAACAACTAGGCGCCAACGTAAACTTCGTAAAGCTGGATGCGCTCAACGCAAAGCCTGAAGGCGAATGGGACGTGATAGTGAGCAATCCGCCATATATCTGCGAAAAAGAGAAGAAGGACATGGCCGTCAACGTGCTGGAACATGAGCCTCACACGGCCCTATTCGTGCCCGACGCCGACCCGCTGCTGTTCTACCGCGCCATAACGCGCCTTGCGGTGCAGACGCTTAGCAAGGGCGGACGACTGTATTTTGAGATTAACCCGATATATGCCGACGACACCTGCCGCATGATGCGGGCCGAAGGCATGACGGCAGTAGAGCTGCGCAGCGACATGTACGGCAAGCAACGCATGGCAAAGGGCGTAAAGGCATAGCGGCAAAATAGCGCAAACAGACAACACGGCAACATACACAGAGCCGGCAGTGCCGGCACAACATGACAAAAAGATGAAACAGATAACAGAACAGGAGGCATTCTTCAAGCTGTCGGCCATGTGCGCCGCAGCAGAGCACTGCCGCCACGAGATGAGCGAGAAGATGGCGCGCTGGCAGCTGCCCGACGACATGCAGGAACGCATAATGCAGCGGCTTGTAGACGAAAAGTATATCGACGAGGAGCGCTACTGCCGCTTCTTCGTGCGCGACAAGATACGATACAACAAATGGGGACGCCGAAAGGTGGAACAGGCGCTGATGATGAAGCGCATACCACGCGACATAATATCAGGCGCGCTCGGTGAGGTTGACGCCGAAGAATACATCGCCGTGCTGCGCCCCCTGCTGCAGAGCAAGCGCAAGACGATAAAGGCGGCAAGCGAATATGAGCTTAACGCCAAACTGATAAGGTTTGCCATGGGCCGCGGCTTCGACATGGACATAATAAGAGAGTGTCTCGACTGTGAGGAGTTTTAAGCCATACCATCCGCCACGATATGGCTTCACGGTATGCCAATGGCCATGACACGCGTTGGAAATATGACTCACAGAAAGTGTTATATGGGCAATCCTGCATGCCATGAGCGGAGATTAAGGCATACGGGAAACGGTAAAAAGTCAGGACAAAATTATTTTTCAATCCAGAAAAACAAAGTATAATGTATGTTAACAGGCATACGTTATACCATGCAATAAATTAACTTTTCTTTACTTTCCGACAGTTTTTAGCCGCCGAAACTTATGATTTCGGCAGCCAAAAGCATGCCTTTCAGCATGCAAAAGGCATGTTTTCGCACTGTAAAAGGGCACCTTTTGCAGCGCAAACAGCCGTATAACGGCAAGCAGAAAACCGCAAGGCGGCACGCAACCGGCGTAAATCACGGCATATCAACACATTACACAAAACGTTCATTTTTCGCCATTTTTACGGCAAAACCACGCTGCAGCGGAGAGCACCGCTGCTCTGAGAGCGTCAAACGGACGGCGAACGGTAAAATTATTTTACACATCACATCAAGCCGCAGCATAACCACAGGCGCATAACCGGTCAGTGCCCTGACGCCCGAACGCCACGGCTGGCGGCAACATCAGAGCGTATTTTGTATGCCGTGCGGCAGATTTCGGCTCACGCGGCAAACGGTTTGCCCTTATTTTTTATTGTTCATGCCGCGTATAGTTCTTATTTTCAAACAAATTGCTTACCTTTGCAAAGCAAAAAGATGAAAGAGAAATAACAAACTAAAGAAATGAATATAGCAGGTGAGATTAGCAGCAGCGTGATAAAGGCCGTAAAGGAGCTTTACGGAGCCGACATCACAGAGAACATGGTTCAGCTGCAGAAGACAAAACGCGAGTTTGAGGGTAGCCTTACCCTGGTGGTTTTTCCGTTCCTAAAGATATCAAGACAGAAGCCCGAAGCTACGGCCGAGGCCATTGGCAACTGGCTTGTTGAAAACTGCGAGCACGTTGAGCGCTTCAACGTGGTCAAGGGATTTCTTAACCTCGTGCTGGCACAGCAGTCGTGGATCAAGCTGCTCAACGCCATCAGCGCCGACGAGCACTACGGCGAGCGCAAGGCCGGAGCCGACGCTCCGCTGGTGATGATAGAATACTCATCGCCCAACACCAACAAGCCGCTCCACCTGGGACACGTGCGCAACAACCTGCTGGGCTGGAGCCTTGCGCAGATTATGGAGGCCAACGGCAACCGCGTTGTAAAGACCAACATCGTGAACGACCGCGGAATACACATCTGCAAGTCGATGCTGGCATGGCTGAAATGGGGCAACGGCGAGACACCCGAGACAAGCGGAAAGAAGGGCGACCACCTGATTGGCGACTACTATGTGGCCTTCGACAAGCACTACCGCGAGGAGGTTAAGGAGCTTGAGGCTAAGTTTAAGGCTGAGGGCATGACCGACGAGGAGGCCGAGAAGAAGGCCAAGGACGAGGCTCCGCTGATAAAGGAGGCTCACGACATGCTCGTGAAATGGGAAGCCAACGACCCCGAAGTGCGCGCACTGTGGGAGAAGATGAACTCATGGGTTTACGCCGGATTCGACGAGACTTACAAGGCTCTGGGCGTAGGCTTCGACAAGATATACTATGAGTCGCAGACTTATCTGAAGGGAAAGGCAAAGGTGGAGGAAGGACTCGAGAAGGGACTCTTCTTCCGCAAGGACGACAACAGCGTATGGGCTGACCTCTCTGACGAGGGCCTCGACCAGAAGCTGCTGCTCCGCTCTGACGGCACATCGGTGTATATGACTCAGGACATCGGTACGGCAGAGATGCGCTTCAACGACTATCCTATCGACAAGATGATATATGTTGTGGGCAACGAGCAGAACTATCACTTCCAGGTGCTGTCAATATTGCTCGACCGCCTCGGCTTCAAGTGGGGCAAGGAGCTTGTCCACTTCTCTTACGGTATGGTAGAACTGCCTAACGGCAAGATGAAGAGCCGCGAGGGAACGGTGGTTGACGCCGACGACCTGATAGCAGCGATGATAGACGACGCACGCCGCACAAGCGAAGAGCTGGGCAAGTTTGCCGACATGAGCGACGAGGAGCGTGCCGAGGTTTCGCGCATGGTAGGTATGGGTGCGCTCAAATACTTCATCCTGAAGGTTGACGCCCGCAAGAACATGCTGTTCAATCCTGAAGAGTCGATCGACTTCAACGGCAACACAGGTCCGTTCATTCAGTACACTTACGCCCGCATACGCAGCATCCTGCGCAAGGCCGAGGCTCAGGGCATAGCAGTGCCCGAGGCATTCAGCGGCAACGTAAACCTGAGCGTCAAGGAGACAGAACTGATACAGAAGATGAACGAATATGAGGCTGCCGTGCGCCAGGCCGGCATAGACTACAGCCCGAGCGGCATAGCCAACTACTGCTACGAGCTGACCAAGGAGTTCAACCAGTTCTATCATGACTTCAGCATCCTCGGTGCCGACACTGACGACGAGAAGGCTCTGCGCCTGCTCATCGCCAAGAACGTGGCCAAGACTCTGAAGAACGGCATGCGCCTGCTCGGAATCGAAATGCCGGAACGAATGTAGTTCTTTTTAATTCATAATTCACAATTCATAATTCATAATTGGGTTGGTTGAGAAAAAGTATCTTTTCAAAAATTATCCGATGTTGAGTTGGTGAGCAATTAAACCTGATACATAATTGGGTTTGTGAGTAATGACGATTGATTTATATCTAATCATTGAGAAGTAAAGACGATAATGTCGTTGTGCAGAAAAGCTATGCTTTCAGCTTGCGCTGCGTAAGGCTGTATAAATACTTGTGCAGTCGTGACGGCAATTACATTATCGGCAAGCAATTGTTGAGGAGCGGAACGAGTATAGGTGCCAATGTCCGTGAGGCATTGAGAGCCCAGACTCGTCCCGACTTCATAACGAAACTGAATGTAGCACTGAAAGAAGCAAGTGAAACAGAATATTGGATAGAGCTGCTGCGTGACTCTGACTACATTTCATCTTCTCAGGCAGAAAGTATGCTCGCCGATTGCGTTGAATTGCTTAAGATACTGACCTCAATAGTGAAGAAATCAAAAGAGAACAGCGATACAATTAGAATTAAGAATTGAGAATTTAGAATTAGAAATATGCTTATAACAAAATAACTTCCTTCTTCAGTAAGGAAAAATCTGCTCTATATAATTCTTATTCACAAATTTATGAATATCCATGTTCAATCTGCTTAACGATGAACAGAATAATTGCAACTCCAATTATGAATTGCGATTATATTTTTCCCAATTATGAATTGTGAATTATGAATTGCAATGATGTTTTCCCAATTATGAATTGTGAATTATGAATTATGAATTAACAAATTGCAATCCTCCAGATTATCGTAATGACACAGTACTGCCTCTTCCTTTGGAAGTTAAGGCTGACGCATGGGCTGTTGACGCGGCGTGCAGCGGCAATCCGGGACAGATGGAGTACAGGGGCATCGACCTTACTACGGGCGCTGTGGTGTTTCATTACGGTCCGGTGTTCGGAACGAACAACATTGGCGAATTCCTTGCCATCGTGCATGCACTGGCGCTTATGGAGCAAAAAGGCATCAAGAAGACTATATACAGCGACAGCTTCACCGCCATAACATGGGTAAGGAAGATGCAGTGCAAGACAAAACTGGAGCGCACGGCCAAGACCGCACAGCTGTATAACGTCATAGCAAGAGCCGAAAACTGGCTGCGCACGCACACGTTCCGCACGGAACTCATCCAGTGGGACACGCGCAAATGGGGAGACATTCCGGCCGACTTCGGACGAAAATAGCCCCGCGTCTGCAATGCAGGCATACAAATAAGCCGGCATGACGGCATAAAAAGTTATAAAAACATCAACCTGAAACATCATGAACCCTTACACACAATGCGCCCTGCTCTCGGCCTCAACGTTGAGAATGTTGCCGCACATACTGCTATATCTGCGCTTCAGGAAGACCATTGACGCCGACCTTGAGCCTTACGGAGAAGGCAAGGGCGGCATACTTACCTTTATTAAGGTGTGCACACGGCAGAAGGTGTTCCGCAACCTGTTTTATTATCGCCTTGGCGAATACCGCTCCGTGTTCATCAAGTGGCTCATGCCCGAGGACAAGTCGCTCCACATAACGTGCCCGTCGATAGGCGAAGGATGCCATCTAGAGCATTCTTATTCAACCTATCTCAACGCCGACAGCATAGGTCGCAACTTCTATTGTCTGCACCTCGTTACGCTCGGCAACGGCAAGGACGGACGCCCCACCATAGGCGACAACGTGAGCATATACACGGGTTCGATGGTTTTCGGCAAGGTAAAGATTGGCAACAACGTCAGGATTGGCGCCGCCACAGTTATATATAAGGATGTGCCCGACAACTGCACCGTGGTGGGCAATCCGGCCGTTATAGTAAAGAAGGACGGCAAGAAAGTGAATATTCCATTATAACAAAATATCAACAAGACACATGACCGAATTTGAGAAAATGCGCAGCAGCCAGCTCTACAACTTCTCCGACCCAGAGATATTCAAGAGTCTTGACCACGCAAAGAAGCTGTGTGCCAGGCTGCAGACAGTCACCATAACAGACGACTGCTACCGTGAGATGATTGAAGACCTCATACCCGGCATACCGGAGGACAGCGTGGTGTGCCCGCCGTTCCACTGCGACCACGGCAACGGCATAACCATGGGGCGCAACGTGTTCGTAAACTACAACTGCGTGATGCTCGACGGAGGACGCATTACCATAGGCGACAACGTGCTTATAGGCCCCAACTGCCAGATATACACGCCGCAGCATCCGATGGACTACGTGCCGCGCCGCGGTACGATAGAGACGGCTTATCCTGTAACCATAGGCGAGGACACATGGCTCTGCGGCAGTGTTATCGTGTGTCCAGGCGTAACGATAGGCAAGCGATGCATCATTGCTGCCGGCAGCGTGGTTACTAAAGACATACCCGACGACTCGCTCGCAGCAGGCAATCCGGCAGTGGTAAAGCGCCGCCCGGTGGTTGACAAATAAGCCACGCGCGGCTCATCTTCATCACTATACAACAACAAAGATTATTTTCTGATTATGAAACCAGTTGACAAGAAGTCTCTTCTCTTTGTGTGTCTCGGCAATATATGCCGCTCTCCGGCTGCCGAGGCAATACTGAAATATAAGCTCGAAGATAACAAGCGCCTGGCAGGACGCATTGAGGTAGACTCTGCCGGCATCGGTTCATGGCACGAAGGGCAGCTGCCCGACCGCCGCATGAGAAGCCACGGAGCAAGCCGCGGATACGACCTGAGCAGCAGGGCAAGACAGATTAAGCCTGCCGACTTCAGCCGCTTTGACTATGTCTTCGCTATGGACCATCAGAATGTGGCCGACCTTAACCGTGTGGCACGCAACGCCGACGACCGCAAGAAGATATTGTGCACTGCCGACTTTATGACACGTCATCCGCAATACGACACCGTGCCCGACCCATATTACGGCGGCGATGCCGACTTTGAGCTTGCTCTCGACCTTATAGAAGATGCCTGCGACGGCATCATTGAATGGCTCGAAAAACAGCTGTAATGCTCTGACAAGCAATGTCTAAGCCATAGCAACGCTGACAGCATACCCATTTATTATTAGCGCCGCATATACCTGCAAATGGGTATATGCGGTGCTCTGTTTTCACACCCCAGCACACTTAACGCTGCCAAACATGGCTCATCGTGCCGTGCAAGGCATGAAAACAGGCCGGCCATCACCCTTTTTGGTGATTAGAGACGCACATTCATTTAATCTTATTTTACCGATTTTTAAGTATTGTAAACATTTTTACAAGCCATTACCTTTGCATCGAAAAATCAAAAAATAAGACATAAATGAACTTAACGGGAAAAACTTTTCTGACATGTGCCGCAGCCATTCTGTTCACTTCCGCACAGATGCAGGCACAACATTCGGCTGCCGACAGCGTGTATCAGCACGCCAAGGGCAACCGCCTGAGCATCGGCGGATATGGCGAGGTGGCACTGACGCGCAACTTCTACAGCGACAACGTTTATCGTTATTCTAACGCAAGCCAGTATAAGAACGATCCAAGCCACGGACGCTTCGACATTCCGCATGCCGTGATATACATAAGCTACGACTTCGGAAAGGGCTGGAGCATGTCGAGCGAGATTGAGTTTGAACACGGCGGAGCAGGCGGTGCCGTTGAGAAAGAGTTTGAAGAGGCCGGCGAATGGGAACAGGAAACCGAGAAAGGCGGCGAGGTGGAGCTGGAGCAGTTCTGGATTCAGAAGTCGTTCGCACGCTGGGCAAATGTCCGTATCGGACACATAGTAGTGCCCGTAGGGCTCACCAACGCCCATCATGAGCCGCTAAACTTCTTTACAGTCTACCGCCCCGAAGGCGAATCTACCATTCTTCCATGCACATGGCACGACACAGGCATCAGTTTCTGGGGCCGCTCTGGAGACTTCCGTTATGAGCTGCAGTTCATCGCCGGACTAGACGCCTTCATGTTCGACCGCGACAACTGGGTGCAGAACGGTGCCGGTTCGCCATTCGAATTTAAGGTGGCCAACAAGTATGGCTTTGCCGCACGCATTGACAACTACACCATTCCGGGCCTGCGCATCGGTCTTAGCGGATACTACGGACAGTCGATGCACAACACCTATCCGCACGACATGGAAGGCGAAGGCAAGGCTAACGACAAGGTTAAGGGCAACGTATATATCGGAGCTTTCGACTTTACTTACTCGGGACACAACTGGATTGTAAGAGGTAACGCCGACTACGGATATGTGAGCGACGCATCGAAAATAAGCGCAATAAAGCGCAACCTCGTGTCGAGCGGCGCGCCTTATAAGAAGTCGCCCGTAGGCAAGAATGCCGTAGCAGCAGGCATCGAGGCCGGATACGACATTTTCTCACAGATACCCAAGCTCAGAAACAAAAACCAAAAGCTGTATGCCTTTGGCAGATATGAGTACTACGACTCATACATTCCTGCCGCCGACCAGGCCGACTACGAATATACCGACCGCAGCCGCATGGCCGTAGGCCTCAACTACTACCCTGTTCCGCAGATTGTCGTGAAGGGCGAATACTCAAAGAGATTCCTCAAATCAAAATACAACGACGAGCCTTCGGTGTCGATAGGCGTGGCATATCAGGGATTCTTCCTGTAAGACGACGAAGCCGGAGACCCTGAATGTATAGAAGAAACGATACAAGTATTAATATAAAAACAAAGTAAGCTATGGAAAAAATCTTTAAATTGCCCCTTGCACTCATGCTCGGAGCAGCAATAATGTTTGGTTTTTCGTCATGCAGCGACGATGACGACATCGACGACGGCAGTGCGTTGACAGAGAAAGAAGCCTTCCTGAAAGAGGCGGCAGGCGTGTATGTGAACGACGTTGTATATTCAACCTACGGAAGTCTGGCTGCCGAGACAAACAGTCTTTACGAACAGCTGTATGCCGTTAAGGAGAAGTTTAAGACAGACCCGAACTCGGTTACGCAGACAGAGATTGACAACATCTGCGCCACATTCCTGAGTGCGCGCGCCTATTGGGAAAAGAGCGAGGCATTCCTGTTCGGCGCAGCAACCGACTTCGGCATCGATCCGCACATCGACACATGGCCGCTCGACCTGGAAGGACTGGCCACAGAGCTGAAGAACACCGACAAAGTGGCCAACATGGACGGCGAAGACGGCATATCCTATGCAGCCAACAAGCTGGGACAGGAGCTGCTGGGATTCCACGGCATTGAGTTTATCATCTTCCGCGACGGCGCCAACCGCAAGATAGAGAAGCTGCGCGGCGTTGAAGACGACCCTGATTTTGTTAAGGTGGCAACAAACGTTACAGGTCTTGAAGAACTGATTTATGCCACAGCCGTTGCCGGCGATCTACGCGACCGCTGCTATCAGCTCAACGTATCATGGAACGCCGACGCACCCGAAGAGCAGCGCACACGTGTCGTAGACGAGTGTGAACTGCCTTGCACCGTGGGCAGCGGCAACAACTCTTACGGCACAAACATGCTCAACGCCGGTCAGGCCGGAAGCACTTATGCCATGTGGCGCGAGGTGGCAAGCACCATCCTGCTGAGCGGATGCGAGAATATTGCGAAAGAAGTGTACTCACAGAAGATGGGACTTGCCTACAGCGGCGAAGACCCCAACTACATTGAGTCGCCCTACAGCAAGCGCTCCTTCTATGACTTCTACGACAACATCATAAGCATAGAGAACAGCATATACGGCGGCGTTGAGGGCAACCGCAACGAAAGCAAGTCGATCATGGCATACCTGAAAAAGTATAACCCGGAACTTGCCGCCACGGTTGAGACAAACATAAAGAACTCTCTCGATAAGCTTACGGCATGCCAGAACAGCGGCACTGCCTTTGTTGACAATCCCAAAGCTCAGTGTGTGGCCGACGCCATAGCTGCCATAGAAGCGCTCGATGCAAGCCTGACGGCAGCATCAACATGGATTGCAGCCAACTGACAATACTTTTTAAAGGTTATTAGAAGTTATGCCACGGCAAGCCGTCACACGGTCTGCGTGGCGTAACTTTACGCCTGAAAGGCAAGAGCAATCGCTGAACCGATAAAGAAAGCAAAGACAAAATAATCTTAAAACAGCATATTATGAAATTTATAAATATCAGAAACTGTCATGTTGCCGCTCTCGCGGCGTGTGCCTGTCTGTCGTTTCAGGCCTGCACTGACGATGAGCGTCTGCCGGAGAACACGGGCGACATTGAGTATGTGGGACAGGATGTGGGCAACTTCTCGGCCGACGAGTGGTATCCGGGCGGCAAGCTCGGCACTACCGAAAACGTAGGCGCGGGCTGCTATGAAGACGACGCCCCTATAGTAGACGAAATGGGACTGCTAAGTGAGTTTCATCTCGGCGAGGTGCTCTTTGAGCGCAACTTCAACACGAGCACTCCGCCGTTCAACGGTCTCGGACCGGCATCGGTCAGAAAGTCGTGCATCGACTGCCATCCGGGCTACGGCCACGGCAAGCGGCAGGAGTCATATAAGGCAGGCTTCGGCAACGGCTACCTGCTCGTGATATATCATCCCGAAGACGGAGCCAACAGCAACGACGGTCCCTACATCAGCGAGGTTACGGGCATGCCGCAGACACAGGCCGTGTCGCCGTTTCTTCCGCCAGTTGACGAGGACAAAATCAGCATGACATGGAAAACCGTGGAAGGTACGATGCCGAGCGGACTGTCGGCAACGGAGTTTCCCGACGGGGAGAAATATCAGCTCATATATCCCGAAGTGACCATTTCGCAGGATGCATTCAACACCGACCCTAAGCCTACCAACATTGCCGTGCGCCTGGAATCTACAATAGGCATAATGGGCACGGGACTCATTGACGCCATACCCGAGGACTCGCTCAAGAAGCAGTATCAGGAGGAGGCTAAATACATAGAGCTCAACCCTGCCATGTGGGACAAGGCCGCCAACGACTGGGCATCTACGGCCTACTACACCAACTGGACTTCGCCGGGCGCGCTGGCCGACGGCACTCCCGTCACGGGGATGATAAAGCGCTACACCTATGCGCTGACACGTGCCAGTCTGCAGGACGGCGCCGGAGCCAACGCCATGTGGAACATTCCGAACGTGAGCCGTCCTGACCGCCCGAAGCTCTACACCACCGACGCATGGGCCTTGGCGATGTCAAAGAACCAGGACGTGATAGCTGCGATAAAGAACGACCCTACGTCGCCGTATTATGCCGACGGAACTGACAGCGGCATTGCCGACGCCGTGAAGAATCTGCTGTCGCCAAGTACCAACCAGTTTGACAACCAGTGGCACAACTTTGAGCCGGAGATGAGCAACGACAACTTCTACGCCTTCATGGTGTGGCACCGCGGACTGGCCATACCTCGCGCCCGCAACCTTAACGACCCTGATGTGCAGCGCGGCAAGAAGCTGTTTATGGAGATAGGCTGCGCCACATGCCACCGTCCGTCGTGGACAACGGGCGACGACAACTACTGGACGCCCGACGTGATAAAGGGCAAGCCGCTGCCTAAGTATCCGCGCCAGAAGATTTATCCTTACTCAGACTTCGTGCAGCACCGTCTGCACATGATCAACGACATTCACGGTTCATGGTGCCGCACCACACCGCTGTGGGGCCGCGGTCTGTCGCTGATTAACACCGGCGCGCAAGACCGCCTGCACGACTGCCGCGCACGCAACGAGATAGAGGCCATAATGTGGCATGCCTACAGCAAGGAGAGCGACGCATACACCTCGGCAGCAAAGTTCTACAACCTCAGCAAAGCCGACCGCGACGCCGTGGTGAAGTTCCTGCAGGCGATATGATTTTTTGTAGTTAAAGGAGTTAGAGTAGTTAAAGGAGTTAAAGTCATATGTCTTGTGGCTTTACTCCTTTTGAATATTGTGAATAAGTAATTCAATAAATATTTTTGCCTTGACTCCTAAAGAGCAATGCTATTAACTTTAACTCCTTTAACTACTCTAACTCCCGTCTTACAAAAGTGAAAAATCCAAATGCGTAGTGGTTGAAAAGAAACAGCAAGACTATTGACTTTAACTCCTAGCCAACTTGTTGGCGATAACTACTTCTAACTCCTTTAACTCCTAAAAATACATGACCCTTTCCCGTTTCCTCCTTGCTCTTTACGTGAGCATCATAACGATAATGGCTGCGGCCACGATAACAGAGAAATACATGGGCAGCGACTATGTTGCCGACGCCATATACGGCTCATGGTGGTTTGCCGTCATGTGGGCACTGCTGGCGGCAGCGGGCGTGGCGTATATCGTGAAGAGGCGCATAAGGCGCGCGTCGGTGCTGCTGCTCCACGGCTCGTTCGTCGTGATACTGCTCGGTGCCCTGCTCACCCACGTGTCGGCATCGCAAGGCACGGTCAGACTGCGGCTCGGCGAGACAACCGACACGTATGTGGTCAGCACGAAAGACGGCGACATACAGCACAAGCTACCGTTCAAGCTAAGGCTGGAATCGTTCGACATACACTATCACGACGGCACAAAAGCCGCGGCCGACTATGTAACAAGGCTCACCGTTACCGACGGCGACAAGACCACAGAGGCACTTGTGTCGATGAACAACATATTCAGCTACAAGTCTGTAAGGCTCTATCAGATGTCTTACGACCCCGACATGTGCGGCAGCGTGCTCTCGGTCAACCGCGACCCGTGGGGCATACCCGTAACCTACTGCGGCTACGCCCTGCTCTTTATTGCAATGGTGTGGATGCTCATCGACCCCAAGGGACCTTACCGCCGCCTGCTGCGCAGCGACATCGTGAGAAAGGGAATGATGACCTTTGCGCTGCTTGTCGCCACTACATTAATGGCTCACGGAGCAACGACTCTGCCCAAGGAGACGGCCGACAAGTTCGGACGGCTGTATGTTCTCTACAACAACCGCGTATGCCCGCTGCAGACTCTCGCCATAGACTTCACGAAGAAGCTGTGCGGCAGCGCAAGCTATGGCGGCTACACGGCAGAACAGGTGCTGATGGGCTTCGTGATGTGGCCCGACGAGTGGAGCCGCGAGCCGCTGCTCAAACTGAAGAGCGGCGCCCTGCGCGACAGGCTGCAGCTGCCCCGCCACTGCACCATAAACACCTTCTTCAACAACATGATGGGCGGATACATCATTGGCCCCTACCTGAACGAATACTACAACGGGCACGACGATGAGTTTCACCGCCAGGTGGCCGACGTAGACGCGCGCATACAGCTCGTGATGGACCTGCGGCGCGGCAAGCTGCTGAAGGTGTTTCCGTATACCGTCAACAGCAACACCACATGGTATGCCCCAACAGACATCATGCCCGACTCTGCCGTAGCCCCGGCCGACAGACAGTATATGCAGAACGTATTTTCGCTGATATATCAGGAGGCGCTGGCAGGCAACATGGCTTCTGTGGGCAACATTGCCGACAAGATGCTGCGCTATCAGCACAAAAACGGCGGCAGCTCGCTGCCCTCGGGCATGCAGACGCGGGCCGAACGGCTGTATAACGCCGTGCCCTTTGCCACCATCCTCTTCATGCTCAACCTCGGCATGGGCTTCGCCACGCTGTTTGCCGTTCTCTGGCTTATGACACGCCCCACAAGGCGCACCTTGCGCGGCAGCATGCTAATGAAGATTGCAGTAGCTGTCATGCTGCTTTCTTTAGCGGCGCTCACTCTCTGCGTGGCTCTGCGCTGGCTGATAAGGGGCACCGCACCCATGGCAAACGGCTACGAGACGATGCTGCTCATGGCATGGATAATCATGGCGGCATCGTTGCTGCTGTGCCGCCGTTTCGCCATAGTGCTCACCTTCGGCTTCATCATGTCGGGCTTCTTCCTGCTCGTGTCGCACATAAGCCAGATGGATCCGCAAATAACCCACATCATGCCGGTGCTGCAGTCGCCCCTGCTCAGCATCCACGTGTCGGTGATAATGACGGCTTTCGCCCTGCTCTCGCTCACCTTCATCTGCGGCATAACGGCCCTGCTGCTGCGCGCCATGAGGGGCAGTCGTGCAGAGGGGCTCGCCGCTCAGCTTGCAGCCCTGCGCGCCCTGTCGCAGCTGTTCTACTATCCTGCCATGGCAGCCCTGGCCGTAGGCATATTCGTAGGCGCGGTGTGGGCCAACGTGTCGTGGGGCACCTACTGGAGCTGGGACGCCAAGGAGGTGTGGGCGCTGATAACCTTCATGGTGTATGCCGCGGCTGCACACGGGACGTCGCTCCCGATGATGCGCAGGCCCATGCCGTGGCACGTGTTTATGGTGGCGGCCTTTGCCACAATACTGATGACATACTTCGGCGTGAACTATTTTCTCGGCGGAATGCACTCGTATGCATGACGCCGGTACAGAGCCGATGCACCCGGCGGCAGCAAAAGGCAATGCTGCCCGGAATGCCGTTTTGTAAAATAATCGGATAAATTCCGTCCGTTTGACGCTCTCAGAACGGCGATGCCCGTGGCAAAGCCATAGTTTGGCGCAAAAAACACGAAAAACATTGCAGTTTTGTCATCTTCCTTATTATCAGCACTTTATGCTTACGAAGAGACAAAACTGCAATGGTTAAAAAATATTACTATGCCGTTTACGGTGCAAAAGTGGGCCACTTACGCTGCAAAACATGCCCGCTTTTCGTCCGTAAAGCATGCTTTCAAACTCAAAAAACCATGCTTTTATTCCTTTAATAGTACGATAAAAGTAAATGTATGTTAACTATACAACATTTTCATTCGGCAAAATTAACATCCGTTGTATTTTAATTTTCCAGAATGGAAAATAATTTTGTCATAAGTTTTTACCACGTAGCAAAGCCCATGAGCAGGGCGGAAAACATGATAAGACACAAAATAAAACGGGAGGCCTCTTCACAGAGACTTCCCGTCAGTTAACTTAAAACAATCAATAAAAGAAATAGATTGTCACGTTAAAATTATATGTTCGGCGGCACACACGGGGCACATCAGCCCCACTGCCGTCAATCTTTATATTGATAATGTCTGGCTATTATCTTATGAAGAGCAGCTCACGATACTTAGGCAGAGTCCAGAGTTCGTCGGCAACGATAAGCTCGAGCTTGTCTATGTGGTAGCGTATCTCCTCCATCTTTGGAGCCACCGTGTCGTGATATGCTATGGCTTTCTCGCGCTCGCTCTCAATCTTGTTGGCCACCTTGCGCGCGTTGATAAGCTCGTCAACGCCGTTCTCTATTATCTGCGTGCGCTCGGCAATCTCCTCAATAATCTTGATGTTGCGCGAGCAGAGTTTCTCAACCTTCTCCTTAGAGAATATCTGCAGCATGTTCTGAACGTTCTTGGCCAGCTGACTCTGATAGTGGGTTGCCACAGGTATGATGTGGTTCATCGACAGGTCGCCCATCACTCTGGCCTCAATCTGTATGCGCTTGGTGTAGGTGTCCCATTTAACCTCGTTGCGGGCAGCAAGCTCTTTCTCGCTCATCACGTTCATGTCTTCAAACATCTTTATCGACTCCTTGCTCAAGTAGTTGTCGAAGATAAGCGGACAGCTTGTCTCGCAGTCGAGTCCGCGGCGCTTTGCCTCCTCAACCCACTCGTCAGAATATCCGTTTCCGTCGAAGCGTATGGGCTTGCAGGTCTTGATGTCCTCGCGCAGCACGTCGATGATGGCGCTGGTCTGGTCTTGTCCCTTCTCGATGAGGGCGTCAACGCGCTTCTTGAAGTCGGTCAGAGCCTCAGCCACGGCAGTGTTGAGGGCTATCATGGCCGAAGCACAGTTGGCCTCGCTGCCCACGGCACGGAACTCGAAGCGGTTACCTGTAAAGGCAAACGGACTTGTACGGTTGCGGTCGGTGTTGTCTATGAGCAGTTCGGGTATCTCAGGTATGTCGAGCGTCATACCCTGCTTGCCTGCCACGTTGAACAGGTCCTTGCTGTTGCTGTTCTCTATATGGTCGAGCAGTTCTGACAGCTGCTTGCCGAGGAACGAAGATATGATTGCCGGAGGTGCCTCATTGGCTCCCAGACGATGGGCGTTGGTAGCGCTCATGATAGAAGCCTTGAGCAGTCCGTTGTGTCTGTATACGCCCATGAGAGTCTCAACGATGAAGGTAACAAAGCGCAGGTTGTCTTCAGGAGTCTTGCCCGGTGCATGCAGCAGCACGCCGGTGTCTGTAGACAAGCTCCAGTTGTTGTGCTTGCCCGAACCGTTGATGCCTGCGAAGGGTTTCTCATGCAGCAGTACGCGGAAGCCGTGCTTGCGTGCCACTTTCTTCATGAGCGACATGAGCAGCATGTTGTGGTCGATGGCCAGGTTGGTCTCCTCGAATATAGGAGCTATCTCAAACTGGTTGGGGGCAACCTCGTTATGGCGTGTCTTACAGGGGATCGACAGTTCGAGAGCCTGCACCTCAAGGTCTTTCATGAAGGCCTGTACGCGGTCGGGGATGGTGCCGAAGTAGTGGTCGTCCATCTGCTGGTTCTTGGCAGAGTCGTGGCCCATCAGGGTGCGTCCTGTAAGCATCAGGTCAGGACGTGCGCTGTAGAGTCCCTCGTCAACGAGGAAATACTCCTGCTCCCATCCAAGGTTGCATGTAACCTTTTTTACTCTCTGATCGAAATAATGACAAACCTCAGTTGCGGCAGTGTTCACAGCGTGAAGGGCACGCAGCAGCGGAGCCTTGTAGTCGAGAGCCTCGCCGGTGTAAGAGATGAAGATAGTAGGAATACACAGCGTGTCGTCCATGATGAACACGGGTGATGTGGGATCCCAGGCTGAATATCCGCGTGCCTCGAAGGTGTTTCTGATACCGCCGTTGGGGAACGAGCTTGCGTCAGGCTCCTGCTGTACGAGCAGCTTGCCCGAGAACTCCTCTATCATGCCGCCCTTGCCGTCGTGCTCTATGAAGGCGTCGTGCTTCTCGGCAGTGCCTTCTGTAAGCGGCTGAAACCAGTGAGTGTAGTGTGTAACGCCGTTCTCCTCGGCCCACTGCTTCATGCCGGCAGCCACTGCATCGGCTATAGAGCGGTCGAGTCGCGAACCGTTGTCAATGACATCAATGAGCTTGTCATATACATCTGCAGGCAGGTACTTATACATCTTTGCCCTATTGAAGACATACTTGCCGAAGTATTCTGACGGGCGTTCCAGCGGAACCATTACTTCCAGCGGCTTTTTCTTGAAAGCCTCTTCAACAACCTGAAATCTTAAGTTTGTCATTGTTAAAAAGTTTTATTTATTATACTTATGCCTATTCTTTATCTGAAAACATATGCAAAGATAATGCTAAATTTCATTATGACACCTTTTTATGAGATAAATGTTGCTTTTTTTTACATTCATAGCGCAATTTATAATACAAAGTAAGTCTTTCGCAGACTTAAATTGGCATAACATGCGCCACACGCCACCACTCACCCACATGTCAATGACGCCACGTCGCCCGGTGTGTACTTACGCCCGTCAAGCAGAAACCTTACGGCCCGGCGTCCTGCCGCATTCTACTTCTGCATCCACAGACTTATGCGGCGCATGGCTTCCTTGCAGTCTTCACGCTCACCGAAGGCCGTAAGCCTTACGAAGCCTTCGCCGCTCGGCCCGAAGCCTACGCCCGGCGTGCATACCACCTGCGCTCCATAGAGCATTTGCTCAAAGAACTTCCAGCTGTCAGTGTTGCCCGGAGTCTTCACCCAGAGATACGGAGCGTTTACGCCGCCATACACCTTCAGTCCTAAAGATGTCAGTGTCTCACGCATTATCTTGGCGTTGTCCATATAGTATTTTATAGTCTCCCTTACCTGCTCCTTGCCTTCGGGGGTATATATAGCCTCGGCTGCGCGCTGGCTTATATAGCTTGTGCCGTTAAACTTGGTGCACTGCCTGCGATACCACATCGGATTCAGCGGATAGCGCTCCTTGCCGTCTATGCTGGCAGCCGTAAGTTCCTTGGGCACAACCGTATAGCCGCATCTAACGCCGGTGAATCCTGCCGTCTTCGAGAAGCTTCTGAACTCTATAGCAACCTTGCGCGCCCCTTTTATCTCATAGATAGAATGGGGAATGTCGTCGTCCTGAATATAAGCCTCGTATGCAGCGTCATAGAATATCAGAGTGTCGTTTTTCAGCGCATAGTTCACCCATTTGCGCAGTTCTTCCTTCGTTATAACTGTTCCCGTAGGGTTGTTCGGATAACACAGGTATATTATGTCGACACGCTGGTCGGGTATCTGTGGCACAAAGTTGTTCTCTTCCGTGCATGGTATGTAGGTAACGTTGCTCCACTTGCCGTCAACAAGCGCACCAGCCCTGCCGCACATCACGTTTGAGTCGAAATATACGGGATATACCGGATCGGTAACGCCGAAGTTGTTGTCCCAGCGCACCAGTTCGCCAATGTTGCCCGTGTCGCTCTTTGCACCGTCGTTGACGAACACCTCACTCGGGTCGATATGTCTGCCGCGCGAAAGATAGTCGTTCTTCACGATAGCCTCACGCAGGAACATGTATCCCTGTTCAGGACCGTACCCGTGAAAGCCCTCCCTGGTGCTCATCTCGTCAACGGCCTTGTGCATGGCCTTGATAACAGCAGGACACAGCGGACGCGTAACGTCGCCGATGCCAAGGCTTATCACGTTGGCCTTCTGATGCGACACCTTAAAGGCGTTCACCTTTTTCGCAATGTCGGCAAACAGATAGTTTTTTGTCAGTTTTAGATAATGTTCGTTTATTAATGCCATATTTATTTTTATTGATGTTTAAGTTATTTTCTTTTCTATGTTGTGACTGTTCCTAATTCCGGCCTCTGCCTGTTTCTAAAAATTCCTGATACAATCTTTTGTCTTTAAAAAACTCACCTAATCTGATTTATGCTTATATCCGCAACCTTATCAGGGAAGCGGTATCTCACCGTCAAACACAAATTCGGCACCGCCAGTAAGATAAACATGATTGTCAGTTTCTTTCCATTCAATTTCGAGCGTGCCTCCGTCCATCACGACCTTACTGCTGCAGCCTGCCACTCCGAGCTTTGCCGCCGCAACAGCCGTGGCACATGCCCCGGTGCCGCATGCCATCGTTATGCCGCTTCCACGCTCCCACACCCTTGTACGCAGCGTGTCTTTCTCAACGAGATGAGCAAACTCTATATTACAGCGTGCAGGGAAAGCCTCGTGATGCTCCAGCAAGCGCCCGTAGGTCTCTACGTCGGCAAGGCCTTCAGCGTCCGTGAATATCACGAAATGCGGATTACCCATCGACACAAACGTGCCTTTAAAGAGTTTGCCGCCGGCTTCAAGCATGCCTCCCGCCTCGGCGTCTGTCCTAGGCACAAACTGTCCGGCCACATCAAAGCGCGGCTCAAGCATATCTACGGTTACGCTGTCAACCTTCTGTCCGCAGACATGCAGGTTCAGAGTTTTTATTCCCGAAAGAGTTTCGAGGCGTATAGTACGACTCGACGTCATGCCTTTTTCATAAAGATACTTTCCAATGCACCTTGAGGCATTGCCGCACATCATTGCTTCAGAACCGTCGGCATTGAATATGCGCATGGAAAAATCGGCATCGGCAGACACAGGGCGCCCTATCAGCACCAGTCCGTCGCTGCCTATGCCCTTATGGCGCGAACTCCACTTTATGGCAGCCTCAACAGGAGAAGGAATATTATACAGCAACGTATTAACATAAATATAATCATTCCCGGCTCCGTGCATCTTCGTAAATCTAATCATTGTTGGTGTCATTATGATTATCTTTTCACGTTAATGTTTTCTTTTTGCATGATCTTCAATGCAAATTTACAACATCTTGTGCAACATAATAACACTTTCATCAATTTATTACATTACTTTATACAAAATATTACGTTTTATCGATAAATATGCATTATTTATTATAAATCATTACAACAAATAACCATATTCAATACAAATCGTCAGTAAAGCAAAAAGTTTAGATTACCGAAAAAACAACATCAAAAATCCAAAAATATCCATTAAAATTAATGGGTTATAATAACAAGGTTACACGAACAGGCTTATTGACAAAAAACCGGCTCTTGTCTCGCTTTGGACAAAAGCCGGTTGTATCTTATAATAACGCTATATTACAAAGGCGTTAAACGTACGGAAATTATCAGTTTTCTTTACTTTTTCATCCGCATGTTGAGCTGATAGATGGCGGGCAGGAATATGAACATAGAGAATATCAGCGACAGCACCACACTCTTCTGATTGCCGCCGAAAAGTCCGTCGAGACTGCTCATCGAGGCTATATGCGGGAACAGCGTGCACAAGACATACACCACGGTGTTGTTGACCCAATGGACGGCCACACCGGGCAGGATGCTCCCCGTGCGATAATACATCCAGCCGAGCAACAGACCAATGAGGAAGGCATGGGGCATCTGGGCAGGATTTAGATGGATGACGGCAAACACGGCGGCTGATATCAATATGGCCACCCACGGACGCGAGAAGCTGCCGAGAAGCGACTTGAGGATGGCGCCGCGGAACACGGTCTCCTCAACAAACGGAACCAGCAGGCAGAGCACAAAATAGCCATACTGGCTGCTCATGAGCTGGCGGAATGTTTCTTCTGACGTGTTGGCCAAATCAGGCATAAGGCTCTGAAGCCACACCGAAGGCAACAGAGTGCCGAGCGAGGCTATGCCGCTCCAGAAGAATATTCCCCACTTGCCTGAACGCAGATAGGCAGGCGAGAGCACGGCCCACTTGCGCCAGACAAACAGCGCAAGCGTGAGGGCACTGTAAACGGTGCACGAAAGTATCTGCATGGGGGCGGTTATCAGCTCAAGCTTCTGACCGTTAAGCACGGCGAGCACGTCTGACGAGGAATGGCCGGCGGCGAGAAGCCACACGGCAAACACCGCCCACGACACAAAATACTGTATGCAGATGAATGCAAACAGATATAATAATGCTTTCTTCATTTCTTGAATTTATGTGATAAAACTATGTTTTAACAGGAAAAATATGTGCGAATAGGCGCATCGCACTTAGCAATCACGCCCTTTCGAGTATCTTTTCGGCAGCTTCGCGGTCGAGCCAAAGCTGGTCTACGAGCTTTTTGATTGAGCAGAACTTCTGCTCGTCGCGCAGGCGGTGATAGAACAGCACGTCTACCTGCCGGCCGTAGATATCTTCCTCAAAGTCGAAGATGTTAACCTCGAGCGTGGTTTCATGACCGTCAAAGGTTGGCCGTGTGCCGATGTTCATCATGCCGTTGAGCAGACCGTCGCAGCCCTCCACCCTTACTTTCACGGCATAAACGCCATGCTCGGGTATCAGCTTCTGCACATCGTCCACCTCAATGTTGGCCGTAGGAAAACCCAGTTTGCGTCCCTTACGGTAGCCGCCCTTCACCTTACCTGAAAAGAAGTAAGGATAGCCAAGGCACATGGCAGCCATGTCGGCCTCGCCTCCGGAAAGGAATGTGCGTATAACCGAGGAGCTTACGTTGACGCCGTTGAGCACGAAAGCATTGCCGCGCACCACCTCGATGCCTATCTCGCGGCCGTAGCCCACATAGTCGTCAAAGCCTTCGGTGCGGCTGTGGCCGAAGCGGTTGTCGTAGCCCATGATGAGTTTTCTTACGTTCAGGCGGTCGCGCAGCACGTCGCGCATAAAGTCGTAGGCCGTCATGGCAGCCATTTCGCGGTCGAAGTGGAGCGCTACGCAGTTGTCGGCACCGGTTTTTGACAGCAGTGCCAGCTTCTCGTCGAGCGTAGACAGCAGTTTGGGCTGAAACTCCATGTTGAGCACCTGGCGCGGATGGCGGTCGAAGGTTATCACCGTCGACTGCAGTTCAGGGCTGGCCGCCGCGCAGTCGGTTACAGACTTTATGAGATACCGGTGTCCGCGGTGAACGCCGTCGAAGAATCCGATGGTGGCCACGCAGGGCGCCATCTCAGCGCTGTCGGTATCTGTAAATATAGTTCTCATAAGCTACTTTACGATTATTATTTCACACACGGTCGAGCCATTCATCGCCCGTAAGGTTAAGGCTCATCATGCCCAACTGGCTGGCAGCAGCACAGTTTACGGGCGAGTCGTCGATAAACAGTGTCTCGTAGGCCGCCATACCCGAGTCCATGAGCACCTTGCCGAATATCTGCGGGTCGGGCTTCAGCATGTGCATGCGGTACGACAGATATGTTTTCTCAAAATAGTCGTCAACATCCATGCCGTCATTCCTAAACATGCCGCCCAGGGCCTTCTGCCAGTGTATGGGGTTGGTGTTGCTCAGCAGCACCATGCGGTAGCGCCCCCTGAGGCTTGCCAGTTTCTCGAGCCGCTGGCGGGGTATGTCTGTCAGCAGCGCGTTCCATGCCTCGCAGATGTCTGCATCGTCAGCATTGCAGCCGGTGCAGATGCGTCTCACCTCGTTGCAGAACTCCTCAACGCCGGTGTTGCCCACCTCAAGGTCGTGAAACAGGTCTTCCTGACGGCACTCGTCAACGTACCTTACTATCTCGTGTGCTCCAATCTTGTCGAAAGCCTCGATGCAGCGATGCTTGTCAAGATTGACAAGCACGCCGCCGAAGTCGAATATTATGTTCTTTATTTCTTGCATCTCAGCCTCTTTATTCCGCGCCATATCTCACCTACCCACATTACTATGGATGTTGCGCCGATTATGGTTATCCATTCCATGGCCGACAGCGGTTCCGTGCGGAACATCTTGCCGCCGAAGGTTACGATGAGCCACTGGCCCGCAAGGATGAACAGCAGGACGAGCAGCAGACCGTTGTCGTGCTTGAAGTCGTTGAAGGCCGAATGGTTAGAGCCGAACGACTTGGCATTAAACAGATTCCAGAACTGCAGCATGACGAACGTGGTGAAGAATATCGAGAGTTCATGTATATGAAGGTCGGCACCGCTAGACAGACTGTGCAGGAGCAATGCGAACAGCACGGCAAAGAATGCCAGGCCGCAGAACACGATGCCCTTGGCCATGCCGCGTGTGATGATAAAGTCGGTGCGCTTGCGCGGTTTCTCCTTCATCACCTCCTCCGACGGCGGCAGAGATGCCAGAGCCAGTGCGGCAAAGGTATCCATTATGATGTTCACCCACAATATCTGTGTTACGGTGAGCGGCATCTCTGTTCCTATCACTGAGCCGCAAAGCACGAGCAGCAGAGCCGTAACGTTTACTACGAGCTGGAAGAACAGGAAGCGCTGTATGTTGCGGTAGAGCGAGCGGCCCCACATAACGGCGTTGACAATGCTGCGGAACGAGTCGTCTATCAGCGTCATGTCGCTGGCCTCCTTGGCAACCGACGTTCCCGAACCGAGCGACAGACCCACATGGGCGTGGTTGAGCGCAGGAGCATCGTTGGTTCCGTCGCCTGTAACGGCCACCACGGCGTCGTGTTTCTGCAGCAGGTTCACAAGGCGCTGCTTGTCGGTCGGCCTTGCGCGGCTCATCACCTTCAGCTTCATCACACGGTTGAAAGCCTCATCGTCGCTCAAAGCAGCGAAGTCGGGACCTGTTATCTGAGCCTCGGCAGGCGTATCGGCATCCCAGATGCCTATCTGGCGGGCTATCTCGATAGCTGTGGCCGATGTGTCGCCGGTTACTATCTTAACGGTTATACCTGCGTCGATACTTTCCTTCACGGCTGCGGGCACGTCGGGACGTATCGGGTCGCTTATGGCAGCCACGGCCTGGAACGTAAGGTGAGCGTCGGGCGTCAGCTTGGCAGTGTCGATGTCCTCGCCGTTGCCGAGCACCTTATATGCAAACGCCAGTGTACGCATGGCCTGGTTCTGATATCCCGTAAGGCGCTCGCGTATCTCGTTGCGGCGCGCGTCGTCTATGTCGCAGAACTTGGCGACAATCTCGGGCGCACCTTTCACGAAGAGCACTCGCTCAGAGCCGCGTTTAACTATGGTTGCCATATACTTGCGTTCGGTAGAGAACGGCAGCTGATGCTCTATGTTGTCTGCCTGGCGCAGCGCCTTATAGTCAGTCTTGTTTTTCTCGAGCCACAGCAGCAGGGCCACCTCTGTAGGGTTACCAATGCCCTTGCCTCCTTCTTCGTCGAGATGTGCGGTTGTGTTGTATGCTATGGCTTCGTTAAACAGAGCTGCGTCGTCGGCATACATTGCCATGTCGGCCACCTGCATCTTGTTTTGCGTCAGCGTACCCGTCTTGTCGGTGCATATCACCGTAACGGCACCCATTGTCTCGCAGGCATGCAGCTTGCGCACAAGGTTGTTGTTCTTGAGCATGCGGCGCATGTTGAGAGCCAAGCTGAGCGTAACAGCCATAGGCATACCCTCGGGCACTGACATCACGATGAGCGTAACGGCCATCATGAAGTATTCGAGCACCACCTTCACCATGCCGAGATAGTTGTCCGAATGCCACAGGTTGTGCGGATCGGTCAGTATGTCGCGGCCGAGGAATATCACAAATGCTGCCACTGATATGCCCACACCAAACTTGCTTATCATCTTGGCAAGCTTGTCGAGCTGCATGTTCAGCGGAGTCTTAACCGAAGTCATCTCCGTACTTGAGCGTGCCACCTTGCCTATTTCAGTAGCATCTCCAACCTCAGTAACCTGATACACGCCGCGGCCGTTCATCACCATAGTGCTGCGCAGCACCTTCGACGAGGGATAAGTGGCCTCCTTGTCGTTCTTGTCGGGGTCGGCATGCTTTGTTATTATAGGCTCGCCGGTGAGCGAAGACTCATCAATCTGCAGGTCGGTCGACTCGATAAGCGTTCCGTCGGCAGGTATCTCGTCGCCGACTTCTATTATAACAATGTCGCCCACGACAATGTCCTTGCGTGCCACCTGCACCACCTTGCCGTTGCGGCGCACCTTTACGGGCGACTCCTCGCCGAGAGCCGTAAGCACATTAAACTTCTTGGCTGCGTCCATCTCGAAGTAAAAGCCGATGGTGGTGGCAAGGATTATGGCAAGGATAATGCCGATAGACTCAATGTAGTTGTTCTCGATTACGGCAAGACCGAGCGAGATAACAGCTGCAAAAAGTAAGATTTTGATTATCGGATCCTTGTATTTTTCAAGATAAAGTTTCCACAAGGGTGTCCTCTCCGGGGGTGTAAGCACATTCTCGCCATGCGCCGAACGGCTCTTTTCCACTTCATTATCCGTCAGCCCGGGCTGATTGGTGAATAATGGGTTAAATTCGTTACTCATTTAAGACGTATAAATAATGAATTGATATTATAATCCGACTTGAACATCACAGACCCGTCAAGACCCGTAAGCCTCATTATGAGTCCGTTAATTTTACATTCTGCAAAGTTAACATAATTCGCTGAATTGTATCAACGAGACGCCCACAATCATGGTTTTTTAACGAATATTTTACCGCAAAACAACTTTTCTTCGTCATTTAAAGCATATTTTGCAAAAAATATTTGGTTATTTGAATAAATAGCTATACCTTTGCACACGAAAACTTAACACCGCAAGGTTTAAGAGGGCTTTTAGCTCAGTTGGTTAGAGCAACAGACTCATAATCTGGAGGTCCCAGGTTCAAGCCCTGGATGGCCCACCGAAAACAGGAAAGCAAAATGCTTTCCTGTTTTTTTGTTGTATATATCAGAATTTATACTATGCCTTTTTATAGCAACCTTCATCAATCGCAAATCCACGTTTAATTGCACAATCCTCAAATATGACTAACGCTTACTCTATGTTTTTTTATTTTTCCCATAATTTATTTTTCAGCTAAAATCATTATAAACATTGTCAAAGTTCTCTATCTTATATTTTCATAGTACACAGGGTTTTGGCCATAACTTCTTTATGATTTTCATCCATTTTTCTTTTCTCCACTCATCTAATGTTATTTCTGCATTCAGTCCGATTATGCTTTTATCCTTTTTCCTTATCCATTTCAGAGTCTTTTTACTTTCTTTTGTGTATAATGGAAGTAAAGCAGATGCGGCTATATATCTGACAGAGACATTTTTGTGTTCTAAATAGGGCAACAGCAAATCCATTTTATTTTTTTTCTTGAGAAAGTTTATACATTTCGTTATAATGTCATGAGTTTTATTACAAATTTTGTAATTGCCAGAAATAATAGCTTCTCCTTGTATGATAGCATTTTTCTCAAAAAGATTCAATGCTCCTTCTATAGTTCTTATCTTTCTCATATTTATATGAGTTTATTGCATTTATATTTTCATTTATTTTATATTTTTGTGTTTCGACAAGACCATGTGTTTTTTATGCCAGATGAACTTTCATTATTTTATTTTTACATATATAACAGAATCAAGTTCTTTAGCGGTGTATGTCATTTTTCTGTCATACATTTGGTATTTAACGATTGTGTCCCAAGGATTATTATAGAATACGGAAGTTGATATTATGTAAAAACGCATTTTGCCGTCATAGCTCTGACTGAAGAAACGTTCTGTTATATTGCCTTGACGGTACGTCCGGTGAGAATGTGCATGGAGATAGAAGTCTTTTTGTTGCTTTATTTTTTCTTTTTCTTTGTCAAATGATTTTATGATTCTTATGTTTGTGCTGTCACCATGCACACCCATTGTGTCAGAGGATGTATAAACCTTAATTCCGCAACACTATAATTTAACTTTATTTATAA
>UMFU01001409.1_pt1 | contig 78993 bp, 73 predicted proteins | sample 1965091 | NCBI WGS metagenome assembly UMFU01 (sample SAMEA4836054, study PRJEB28245) | human gut metagenome | biome: gut microbiome; material: fecal sample | place: Denmark | collected 2008
GGTCTAAGGGGGCCATTCTCTCACGTGAGAGAATGGCCCCCTTATCCGTGCAGCGCCATCGGCGCTGCCTCTCCCTCCCGCGCCGTGCGCGGGAAACTCCCTCACCCGTTGGGCAAATCAAAAAAGTGCAACTTTTTTTGAAAAACCCACTTGACAAGTGGGCCCCGCGTGCTATAATGCAACCAACAAGTGAAGAGCTTCAAACCTATGACGGAGAGAAGTAGCCGATGCAGATAAGCACAAAGAGAGTCCCGGGTGGTGTGATCGGGGCGGCGGACGGTCGGTGAATGGACTTCAGAGGGCGGACCGAACGGCGGAAGTCAAGTAGGGACCGACGGGTATCCCACCCGTTATCCATCGGGGCGCGTATGATGGTGCGCGTAAGCGAGCGGGCGTTTTACAAAACGTCAATTTGGGTGGTATCGCAGAAGTTTGATGACTTTTGTCCCATGTGTATGGGATGAAGGTCTTTTTTCTTTATATTCCTCCTGTTCCGGCAAACCAGGACCTCATCTGCCACCCGAAATCAAATAAATTTGGAGGAAAACAAAAATGAAAAACAACATGGTGAAAAAGCTTCTGACCCTGGCCCTCGCCGGTGCGATGACCCTGTCTCTGGCCGCGTGCGGCAGCAAGAGCGACGACAGCAGCAACGACGCCCAGCAGGGCGGCGACGAAAGCAGCAAGACCTACAAGGTCGCCATCATCAAGCAGCTCGACCACGCCTCTCTCGACGAGATTGCGAACGCTGTGGCCGCCGAGCTCGACAAGATCGCAGCCGACAATAATGTGACCATCGAGTACGACATCACCTCCGGCCAGAACGATCAGACCATCTTAAAGCAGCTGTCCGATCAGGCGATCGCCGATCAGGTCGACGCCATCATCCCCATCGCGACGACCGCCGCGCAGATCTCTGCCCTCTCCGCTGAGGACACCAAGACCCCCGTTGTTTATGCCGCCGTCTCCGATCCCGAGGCCGCGAGCCTGACGGGCATCGACTATGTGACCGGCACGAGCGACGCGCTGAACACCAGCTTCATCATGGACATGATGTTCGCCCAGGACCCGGACGTCGCCAAGGTTGGCCTGCTCTACTCTCTCTCTGAGCCCAACTCCACCAAGCCCATCGCCGACGCGAAGGCCTATCTCGATGCCAAGGGCATCGAGTACGTTGAGCAGACCGCGAACACGAACGACGAAGTCGTCGCTGCCGCTTCCGCGCTGATTGCCGACGGTGTGGACGCCGTCTTCACCCCGACTGACAACGTCATCATGGCCGCCGAGCTCGCCATCTATGAGGACCTCGCCAAGGCCGGCATCCCCCACTACACCGGCGCTGACTCCTTCGTCCGCAACGGCGCTTACGCCACCTGCGGCGTGAACTACACCGACCTCGGCGCCAAGACCGCCGACCTCGCCTACTCCGCCATCACCGACGGCATGGACGCCATGGAGGACTACTACCTGATGGACGGCGGCATCATCACCGTCAACACCGACACCGCCGCCGCGATGAGCCTTGACTACTCCTGCTTCGACAGCATGGGCACCGTTGTCGAGGTCACGACCACCAAGGACTAAGAAACATCACTTCCCCGCAAATGAACTGCCTTTCCCCCGACCTTCCGTCGGGGGAAATTGGCCTGAAAGGAGAATTTCCCCATGCTCATCATCACGCAGACCGCCCTTGAGCTGGGCTTCCTCTACGCGCTGGTCGCGATGGCGCTGTTTTTAAGCTACCGCATCCTCGACATCGCCGATCTGACGACCGACGGCTGCTTTGTCCTCGGCGCGGCCGTGTCCGTCACCGTGACGGCCGCGGGACACCCTGTCCTCGCCATCTTCGCCGCGATGCTCGCGGGCGCGTGCGCGGGCTTTGTCACCGCGTTTTTGCAGACGAAGCTCGGCGTGCCGTCGATCCTCGCCGGTATCGTCACGAACACCGGCCTTTACACCATCAACTTAATGGCGATGGGCTGGAAATCCAACCAGAGCTTGCTTGGCGGCAAGACCGTCTTCACGATGCTGCGCGAGACCGGCATCGGCGGCGAGTGGTACGAGCTGCTGCTCGCAGCGTTTGTCACGCTTCTGGCCGGTCTTCTGCTGGTGCTGTTTCTCGGCACGCGCATGGGTCTTTCCATCCGCGCCACGGGCGATAACCCCGACATGGTGCGCGCCTCGTCCCTGAATCCGTCGTTCACAATCACGATTGGCCTGTGCCTTGCCAACATGCTCACGGCGCTCTCCGGCGCGATCGTCGGCCAGTATCAGAAGACTGTGGACATCAACTCCGGCACGGGCATCGTCGTCATCGGCCTCGCCTGCCTCATCATCGGCGAGACGCTGCTCGGGCGCAGAAGCGTCAAAAAGGGCGTCATCGCCGCGATTCTCGGCTCGATCGTTTACCGCTTCATCTACGCCATCGTATTCTACACGAAGATCGTGCCCGTCGAGTGCCTGAAGCTCCTGACGGCCATCATTGTGGCGCTGGCCATTGCCGCGCCGAGCATCCAGAAGTGGGCGACGTTCCAGAAGCGCAAAATGGCCGCCAGAAATAAGGAGGGCGTGTAAGATGCTGGACATTCAAAACCTCTCCAAGACCTTCAACCCCGGCACGGTGAATGAAAAAAAGGCGCTTTCTTCCCTTTCCCTGCATTTGGACGAGGGCGATTTCGTCACCATCGTCGGCTCGAACGGAGCGGGCAAGTCGACTCTCTTCAACGCCATCGCGGGCAGCTTTTATGCCGACGAGGGCAGCATTTCGCTCGCGGGCAAGGACATCACCTTCATGCCCGAGCACGAGCGCTCCCGCCGCATCGGGCGTCTCTTTCAGGACCCCCTGCGCGGCACCGCGCCGAGCATGACGATCGAAGAAAACCTTGCGCTCGCGTACCTGCGCGCGGCGCACGGCAATCCGTTCAGCCGCATCAGCAAGAAGGACAAGGATTTCTTCGCCGAGCAGCTCAAGCAGCTCGACATGGGCCTTGAGGACCGCATGAAAAACCCCGTGGGCCTGCTCTCCGGCGGCCAGCGTCAGGCGCTCACGCTGCTGATGGCGACGATGGTGCCGCCGCAGCTCTTACTTCTTGACGAGCACACCGCGGCGCTCGACCCCGCAACGGCGGAAAAGGTGCTTGACCTCACCCGCCGCGTCGTGGCGGAAAGTCACATCACCTGCCTGATGGTCACGCACAACATGCATCAGGCACTTGAGCTCGGCAACCGCACACTGATGATGGCGGACGGGCACATCGTGCTCGACGTCGCGGGCAGTGAACGCGCGGGGATGGGAGTCGACGATCTCATCGCGCGGTTCAAAGCAGGTGCCGGACATGAGCTTGATAACGATAGAATTCTTTTATCGGAATAAAATTGCAGCACAAAGTGCTGCCACCCTATTCCCCACACCGTGTGGGGGCGCGGGGACTCGGGGAAAGGGGGCCATTCTCTCACGTGAGAGAATGGCCCCCTTTCAATCCCCCAAGAGAACGCGAGGGGCCTTCCCCCTCGACCCCGCACATTGGCAGTCTTGATCTCGAAGAGCTGCACGCGCTGCGCAGTGTGGGTGCGGTGTACATGGCTTCGCCATGAAACTTCTGCGAGTCGTTACGTTTTGCAACCGCGCCTTACTATCGTGAGGCGCGAGTGACGTTACTTCGGCGGCAGACTGCCTGCGAAATGCGGCATTGCTGACGCTCGCCGCATTGTGGAGTGCCGCAGTAGGCGGAAATTAGTTTGTACTTCTACAAGATCAGCAAAGCGGCAGCGGAGATAGAAGTAAGACAAATCGTTTAGATTCATCACTTGGCAGGCACTCCCATTCCAGAGGCATAAAAGTCATTCAAGCCAGAGACTGCCAATCAAAAGCCTTTCTCTTGGGGTTCCAAAGGGGATATTCTCTTTCGCGAAAGAGAATATCCCCTTTGATTCGTGCAGCGCCGACGGCGCTGCCTTCCCCTCCGCACCTGTGCGGAAACAACGCTCCAAAATGTGGAGCTTTTTTAACGCATGGGTCATTTTGTCCGCTTGAGGCAATACCAATTCCATGCTATACTTATCGTTAAGAAAACGACAAATTCAAAGGAGAACTGCATGGAGAGCATTTTTGAAAAACGTCTTACCGTCACGCCCGACTACTGTGACGCGTCGGGCGCGCTGTCGCCGTTGGCGGCGTTTACGATTTTTCAGGGCATCGCAGCGCAGCACGCGGAGGTGCTGGGCGTCGGCAGCAGCGCGATGGCGAAAAAGGGTGAATTCTGGCTCACGGTCCACACGCGCGTCGACCTTTTTGAGCGCGCGTACCTGATGGACGAACTCACGGTGCGCACGTGGGCGGAGGCGTGCAGCGAGCGCGACGTACGCACGTACCGCAGTTACACACTCTCGCGCGGTGAGGCGGTCATTGCCCGCGGCAAGACCGAGTGGGCCATCTTAGGACCGGAGCAGAAGATCATCCGCTTTGGCGACTCGGGCTTCCCGAAGGACTACCCCTTCCCCGCCGAGACGGCCATCCCCGAAAAATTGCAGCGCTTCCATGAAAAGTTTGAGGACGCCGACCTTTTCTCGCACTACGCCGTGCGGTCGACGGACATCGACCTCGGCCACCACATGAACAACGTGGCCTATGTGCGCCTGCTGCTCGACTGCTTTTCGGCAAAGGAGCTCGCGAGCGGTAATATTCAATCGGTCGAGCTACACTACTCAACGCCGTGCTTCGAGGATGAGGCGCTGACGGTCTACAAGAAGTCACTCGATGACGGCACGTGCCGCATCGGCATCGTCAAGCCGGACGGCAAAACCGCCTCGCAGGCGTGCGTGACGTTCAAAAAGTAAGGACGCGGCGGCAGTGAAATACTTTTTACAGGGCCTTACGATGGGGCTTGCATACGTCGCGCCCATCGGGCTGCAAAATTTATTCGTCATCAACTCGGCGCTGACGCACACACGAAAGCGCGCACTTTTGACGGCGCTCATCGTCATTCTTTTCGACGTGACGCTCGCGCTCGCGTCCTGCCTGTGGTTCACGGGGCTGACGCTGCTCATCTCGCTTTTCAGCGACAATTTCACGTCCAAAACGCTCGTTGTCATCAACAAGGTCTGCGGCGTGATCATCGTTTTCTACGGCTGCAAGCTGCTCTACAGCTTCCTGACGATGGTATTTTGATCTCAGTGCTCAAAAAAGCGGTTCCCGTTTGGGAACCGCTTTTTGTTGTTCTTTGCGCTGTTTAGTTGTTGCTGGGGTTCGTGGCGCGGAGGGTGACGTCGTGATAGCCGCCCTCGACGATGCTGGTGGCGGAGACGAGCGTGAGCTTCGCGTTCTTCTGCAGATCAGGGATCGTCGTCACGCCGCAGTTGCACATGGTCGACTTGACCTTGTAAAGGCTTCTTGCGACGTTATCCTGCAGGGAGCCCGCGTAGGTGACGTAGGAATCCACGCCCTCTTCAAACGCAAGGCCCGTCTTGCCGCCGAGGTCGTAACGCTGCCAGTTGCGCGCGCGGTTCGAGCCTTCGCCCCAGTATTCCTTGACGTACACGCCGTTGACAAGCAGCTTGTTCGTCGGCGATTCGTCGAAGCGAGCGAAGTAGCGGCCCAGCATCAGGAAGTCCGCACCCATGGCGAGCGCGAGCGTCATGTGATAGTCGTGCACGATGCCGCCGTCGGAGCAGATGGGGACATACACGCCGGTCTCGCGGAAGTATTCGTCGCGCGCGGCGCTCACCTCAATGAGCGCGGTGGCCTGGCCGCGGCCGATACCCTTCGTTTCGCGCGTGATGCAGATGGAGCCGCCGCCGATGCCGACTTTGACAAAGTCCGCGCCGCTCTCGGCGAGGAAGCGGAAGCCGTCGCGGTCGACGACGTTGCCCGCGCCGATTTTGATGGTATTGCCATAGTTTGCGCGCACGTAGTCGATGACCTTCTTCTGCCAGACGGAGTAGCCCTCCGATGAGTCGATACACAGCACATCTGCGCCGGCCTCCACAAGCGCGGGGATGCGCTCGGCGTAGTCGCGGGAGTTGATGCCCGCGCCGACGAGGTATCGCTTCTTGTCGTCCTGAAGCGCGAGGGGGTGCTCCTTGTGCTCGGCGTAGTCTTTGCGGAAGACGAAGTAGAGCAGGTGGTCGTTTTCATCCACGATGGGCAGCGCGTTGAGCTTGTGCTCCCAGATGATGTCGTTAGCCTCCTTGAGCGTGGTCGACGCAGGAGCGGTGACGAGCTTTTCGCGCGGAGTCATGAACTCGCGCACCTTCAAATCAGTGCTCATGCGGCTCACGCGGTAGTCGCGGCTCGTCACGATGCCGAGGAGCTTGCCGTTGGGCGTTGCGTCCTCGGTGATGGCGACGGTCGAGAAGCCGTTTTTCTCCTTGAGGGCCAGCACGTCGGCCAGCGTGTGCTCGCTTGTCAGGTTCGAGGCTGACGGCACAAAGCCCGCCTTATTGCTTTTCACGCGGCGCACCATCTCGGCCTCGCTCTCGATGGACTGGGAGCCGAAGATGAACGAAAGGCCGCCCTCTTTGGCCAGCGCGATGGCCAGCGTGTCGTTCGACACCGACTGCATGATGGCCGAGACCATCGGGATATTCAGGCTGATGGGGCACTCCTCCTGCCCCTTGCGGTAGCGCACGAGGGGCGTTTTGAGCGAGACGTTGTCAGGAATGCAGTCCTCGGACGTGTAACCGGGGACGAGCAGATATTCGCTGAACGTGTGAGACGGTTCGGGATAATAATAAGCCATTGGGTCTGCTCCTCTCTTCTTAAATTACTTAAAATAGCGCACGGCAGAGGTGAACAGCTCCATCTCATACTGTCCGGGAACGTTGCGGTAAAGCTCCTTGCCGATGCGCTCGGTGTGCCCCATCTTGCCGAATACACGGCCATCGGGCGAGGTGATACCCTCGATGGCACAGATCGAGCCGTTGGGGTTGAATGCTGCATCCATTGTAGCATACCCGTCAAGGTCTACGTACTGCGTGGCGATCTGGCCGTTTTCGGCGAGCTTCTTCACAAGCTCTTCGGATGCGAGGAAGCGGCCCTCGCCGTGCGAAATGGGCACGGTGTAAATGTCGCCGACCTTCGTACCCACAAGCCAGGGGGACTTGTTGGAGCACACGCGCGTGCGGACCAGACGGGACTGGTGGCGGCCGATGACGTTATAGGTCAGCGTCGGGAAATCAGCGTCGGTGTCCATGATCTTGCCATAGGGAACGAGACCGAGCTTGATGAGCGCCTGGAAGCCGTTGCACACGCCGAGCATCAGACCGTCGCGCTTTTCGAGGAGGTCCGTGACCTGCTCCTTGACCGCGGCGTTGCGGAAGAACGCCGTGATGAGCTTGGCACTGCCGTCGGGCTCGTCGCCGCCGGAGAAGCCGCCGGGGATGACGATGATCTGGCTATCCTTGACGGCCTTGGCAAAGCGCTCGACGCTGTCAGCAACGTCGGCGCTCGTTAAGTTGCGGATGATGAACTGCTCGGCGTCCGCGCCTGCTTCGAGCAGGGCGCGCTGGGTGTCGTACTCGCAGTTTGTGCCGGGGAAGACGGGGATCAGCGCCTTCGGACGCGCGACCTTGACAGCGGGCGCAACGCGCTTTTCCGCTTCATAGGTAAAGCTCTCGACCGTGCCGGCATCCTGCGTCTTCGTCGGATAGACGGATTCGAGCACGGAATCGTTCAGGGCCAGCAGCTCAGAAATGCTCGCCTCGTCGCTGCCGATGGTGATCGTCTTCTCCGCCGTCGTGATGCCGATGCAGACGGCGTCGGGAATTTCCTCGGTGAGCTCGGCGACGATCGCGCCGGGCATGGGCCGGTACCAATCGAGAGCAGTCGAAGCCGCGGCAAAGCCGACCTCGTTGCCGAGCGACATCTTCATCACCGCCTCGGCAAGGCCGTTTTCGACCGCCCACGCGCTTGCGGCCTTGCCCGCGCGGGCGAGCGCGGTGAAGCGCTCCCACGCGGCGGTCTTCTGCTCCGCCGTGCCGCCGTAGAAGAGATAAACGCCGTGACCGGCGGACTTGAAGTCAGTCGTCACAAGCTCGCCCGCGCACACCGGTGCAATGGCGAACGAGATGAGCGTCGGCGGGACGTCGTGGTCTAAGAACGTGCCGGACATCGAGTCCTTACCGCCGATGGCGGCGGCGCCGAGCTCAAGCTGCGCGTCCAGCGCACCGAGGAGCGCGGCAAAAGGCTTGCCCCAGCGTACGGGCTCATTGCGGAGCTTTTCAAAAAATTCCTGTAAGGTGAGATATGCCTTGTGATAATCGGCGCCCGCGGCGACGATCTTAGCAACCGAGGTGTAGACCGCGCTGTGCGCGCCCGTGTAAGGATCGGCGCTCAATGCGTCGGGGTCGCAGCCCCAGGCCATCACGCTGCCCTGCTCGGTCTTGCTACCCGGCAGCACCGGCAGCAGCGCCGCCATCGCCTGCGAGGGACTGCGCTGCGTCTTGCCGCCAAAGGGCATGAGCAGCGAGAACGCACCGACGGTGGAGTCGAAGCGCTCGGTAAGGCCGCGGCGGGACGCGCTCTTGAGGCTGCCCGCCATATCGCGCAGCGTGCACGGCGCGCAAGCGGACTCCGCCTGCTTCTTTCCCGCTTCCACGCGAATGCTTGCGTGCTTGACTGCGCCGTTCGTGTCGAGGAAGGCGCGCGAAAGGTCGGCGACCGTCTGGCCGCGCCAGTGCATGACCATGCGGGGGCTCTCAGTCACGACGGCCACGCGGTAGGCCTCCAGGTTTTCGGCCTGCGCGGCGGCGATGAACTTCGCCTCATCCTCCGGCGCGACGACGACGGCCATGCGCTCCTGCGATTCGGAGATCGCAAGCTCGGTACCGTCGAGGCCCTCATACTTCTTGCGCACGGCGTCGAGCTCGATCTTGAGGCCGTCGGCCAGCTCGCCGATGGCGACAGACACACCGCCCGCGCCGAAGTCGTTGCAGCGCTTGATGAGGCGGGTGACCTCGCCGTTTCGGAACAAGCGCTGGATCTTGCGCTCTTCGGGCGCGTTGCCCTTCTGGACCTCGCTCGCCATGGTGGTGAGGGACTTCATATCGTGGCTCTTCGACGAACCGGTCGCGCCACCGATGCCGTCACGGCCCGTGCGGCCGCCGAGCAAGATAACGACGTCACCCGGGGCGGGACGCTCGCGCACAACGTTCTTGGCGGGCGCCGCGGCGACGACCGCGCCGCACTCAAGGCGTTTGGCAATGTAGCCCTCGTGGTAGAGCTCGGCGACATGGCCCGTGGCAAGGCCGATCTGGTTGCCGTAGGACGAATATCCCGCCGCCGCGGTCTGCGCCAGCTTGCGCTGGGGGAGCTTTCCGGGAAGCGTCTCCGCGAGCGTCTTTCGCGGGTCGCCGCCGCCGGTGACGCGCATCGCCTGATGGACATAAGCGCGGCCGGAGAGCGGGTCGCGGATGCAGCCCCCGATGCAGGTGGCCGCGCCGCCGAAGGGTTCAATTTCGGTGGGGTGGTTGTGGGTCTCGTTTTTGAACATCAGCAGCCAGTCCTGCTCCTCGCCGTTCACCTTGGCGGGAACGTGGATAGAGCAGGCGTTGATCTCCTCGCTCTCGTCGAGCTCGGGGAGAAGGCCGCGTTTCTTGAGCGTCTTGGTGCCGATGGTCGCGATGTCCATGAGTGTCTGGGGGCGCTTGGCAGCCTTCTCGAGGCCGTAGACCTCCTCGCGCGCGGCGAGGTAGCGGTCATACGCATCCTTGACGGCGGGATTCTCGATGCTGACCTCGTCCAAATGCGTAGAGAACGTCGTGTGGCGGCAGTGATCGGACCAGTAGGTGTCGACGACGCGCACCTCGGTCACGGTGGGGTCGCGGTGCTCTTCGTCGCGGAAATAGGCCTGCAAGGTCTTGAGGTCATCTAAGTCCATCGCAAGGCCCATGGACGAAAGAAGCGCCGAGAGCGCCGATTCATCCATCCCGGTAAAGCCGTCGACCGATGCGACGGGCTTGGGTTCGGAGAGGTTCTCTTCGAGCGTCTCGGGCTTTGCAAGCGAGGCCTCGCGGCTCTCGACAGGGTTGATGACATGGTGCTTGACAGCCTCGACGTCCTTTTCAGAGAGCGTGCCGTAGAGCGCGTAGACCTTCGCCGTGCGGATGCGCGGGCGCTCGCCCTGGCTGAGGAGCTGGATGCACTGCGCCGCGCTGTCCGCGCGCTGGTCGAACTGGCCGGGCAGCGGCTCGACGGCAAACACGGCGGCAGCGCCGCTCGCGTCGATCTCCCCGCTCGTCAGGTCAAGCTGCGGCTCGGAGAAAACGGTGTTTGTTGCATAGGCAAACAGAGTCTCGTCGATGCCCTCGACGTCGTAGCGGTTCCAAATGCGCACATTTTCAAGACTCTTGAGGTCCAGAAACGAGCGGCAGTCGGAAAGAAGGCTCGCGCACTCGGGCGCAAGGCCGGGCTTTTTTTCAACACAGACGCGATAGACCATTTACTCTCTCTCCTTTTGCGCGGCGAGGGCTCGGCGGCCAATGTCGCTGCGGCAGTATTTGTTGGCAAAATCGACCTCGGACGATAAGCGGTAGGCCTCCTTCACGGCTTCTTCCAGCGTGGGGGCGACGGCGGTAACGCCGAGCACGCGGCCGCCCGCGGTCAGGAGCCTGTCTCCGTCTTTCTTCGCGCCCGCGACGTAGGTGTGCGCAGCGGCCTCTTCGCTCATCGTGATGGGGAAGCCGCTCTCGTACTTCTTGGGATATCCGTTCGAGGCGAGGACGACGCAGCAGGCGGAATCGGTCGAAAATTCGATGGGGACGTCCTTGAGCGTACCGCTCGTCGTGGCCTGCATGACCGTGAGCAGGTCGGACTTGAGAAGCGGCAGCACGACCTGCGTCTCGGGATCGCCGAAGCGGCAGTTGTACTCCACGACCTTCGGGCCGTCCTTTGTAAGCATCAGGCCGAAGTACAGGCAGCCCTTGAAGGGGCGGCCCTCGGCCTTCATCGCGCGGATCGTGGGCAGGAAGATCGTCTGCATGCACTCGTCCGCGATCTTTTCCGTGTAGCAGGGATTTGGGGCGATCGTGCCCATGCCGCCGGTGTTCGGGCCCTTGTCGCCGTCCAGCGCGCACTTGTGGTCCACGGAAGACACCATGGGAACAACGGCTTCGCCGTCGGTAAAGCTCAGAACGGAGACCTCGGGCCCCTCCATGAACTCCTCGATAACGACGCGCGCGCCGCTCTGACCGAAGGCCTTGTCCTCGATCATGGAGCGGACGGCGGCTTTCGCCTCCTCCACCGTCTGCGCGACGACGACGCCCTTGCCGAGCGCCAGACCGTCGGCCTTGACGACGATGGGTGCGCCCTGAGAATCAATATAGGCGCAGGCGGCGTCCGCATCGGTGAAGAGCTCGTACTTCGCCGTGAGGATGCCGTACTTTTTCATCAGATCCTTGGAAAATGCCTTGCTCGCCTCGATGACGGCGGCCTTTTTGTCGGGGCCGAAGCACGGAACGCCCGCCTCGGTCAGCGCGTCCACCGCGCCGAGGGCCAGCGGATCGTCCGGCGCGACGACGGCGTAGTCGATCCGGTGCGCTTTCGCAAATTCGACCTGCGCGGGGATGTCCTTTGCGCCGATCTCCGGCACGCAGACCGCGTCGGCGGCGATGCCGCCGTTACCGGGCAGGCAGTAAATTTCCTCAACTGCGGGATTTTCTTTTAACTTCTTGATAATGGCGTGTTCGCGGCCTCCGCCGCCGATGACCATGAGTTTCATTCGTTTCGTTCCTCCTTTTAGTGATGGAACAATCTCTGTCCGGTAAAGGCCATGGTGATGCCGTATTTATTCGCGGTCTCGATGACGTTGTCGTCGCGGATCGAGCCGCCGGGTTCCGCGATGTAGGTGACGCCGCTCTTTCTCGCGCGCTCAACATTGTCGCCGAACGGGAAGAACGCGTCGGAGCCGACGGTCACGCCGCTCTGGCGGGCGACCCAATCCTTGCGCTCCTGCACCGTCAGCGGCTCGGGGCGCTCCTTGAAGACGCGCTGCCATGCACCGTCGGCCAAAACGTCGTCACACTCGTCGGAAATATAAACATCAATGGCGTTGTCGCGGTCAGGGCGGCGGATACCGTCCACAAACGGCAGCGCAAGCACCTTCGGGTGGCGGCGGAGATACCAGTTGTCCGCCTTGCTGCCGGCAAGGCGCGTACAGTGGATGCGGCTCTGCTGGCCGGCGCCGACGCCGATGGTCTGGCCGTCCTTGGCGTAGCAGACGGAGTTCGACTGCGTGTATTTGAGCGTAATGAGCGAAACGATCATGTCGCGCTTCGCGTCATCGGGAAGATTCTTATTTTCGGTGACGATGTTCGCAAGCAGCGACTCGTCGATCTTGCAGTTGTTGCGGCCCTGCTCGAACGTGACGCCGAAGACGTCCTTCTGCTCCTGCGGTGCGGGAATGTAGGCGGGATCCATCTGCACGATGTTGTACTTGCCGCCCTTTTTCGTCTTTAGGATGGCAAGCGCCTCCTCGCTGAACGAGGGGGCGATGATGCCGTCGGAGACCTCGCCTTTCAGATATTCCGCCGTCGCGGCGTCGCACTCGTCGGAGAGCGCCGCCCAGTCACCATAGGAGCAGAGGCGGTCCGCGCCGCGGGCGCGGATGTAGGCGCAGGCGATGGGCGAAAGGGCCTCGTCAGGCTCAACAAAGTAAATCTGCTTGTCCACCTCGTCGAGCGGCAGGCCGAGCGCCGCGCCCGCGGGAGAGACGTGCTTGAAGCTCGCCGCGGCGGGCAGGCCCGTGGCCTCCTTCAGCTCGCGCACGAGCTGGAAGGAGTTGAAGGCATCGAGCAGATTGATGTAGCCTGGCTTGCCGTTCAGCACGGTGAACGGCAGGTCGCCGCCGTCTTTCATAAAGACGCGCGCAGGCTTCTGGTTGGGGTTGCAGCCATATTTGAGTTCGAGCTCGTTCATATCGTTCTCCTCAATCGCCTAAATTCTTGTTGAACAGCTTGACTTCGCCGTTCACGTTCGCGTAAAGGGACACCTTGTTGTCCGCGTTGAGCGCGTCCCAGACCTCTTCGGGGCTGGGGACGCTCACCTCCATCGGCTCACCCGCAAATGTCGGCAGCGGCGTGCCGTCGCCCTGATAGGTGCTGATGAAGTAGGCCTTGTCCGCGTCACAGCCCTCGTAACAGAAGAACTCGCGCAGGCACCGGCCGTTGTTATGCTTGAGGATGGACATCTCGAACGAGCCGTCCTCATGCACGATGGCGGAAATACGCGGCGTCCAGTTCGGCTCGTCGGGCTCGTACTCGCGCGTCATCAGGCCGCGGCGGAAGTCGCCGTGCTCGCAGACCGTGTCGGTCTGGTCGCCGTTCGTCACAACGAGGTCGCTGCCCATCGTGCGGACGGGGTGATAGATGATGAGGCTCGGGTCGGCAAGCTTGGCGGGGTCAAATGCCTCGGTGCGGATGCCGTCGTCGGTCTTGACAAAGACGCGGTTGCGGCTGTTCTCGCTGCGGCCCATGATGAAATAATAGACGCGGTCCTTGCCGACTAAAATGCCGCGGCCGGGATAAGACGTATTTTTCAGAAAGTGCAGAAAGTCGACCATTTCAGTTCTCCTCTTCTGTGATGGCGCGGCAGACAAGCTCCGTCGCGCGCGGCAGGAGCTTCCATTCGGCCTGCTCCATCACGCGGCGCTGTAAGGTCTCGGGCGTGTCGCCCTCTTCGATCTCGACCGCTTTTTGCAGGATGATCTCGCCGCCGTCGGGGATTTCGTTGACAAAGTGCACCGTCGCGCCCGTGACCTTCACGCCGCGCGCGAGCGCAGCCTCGTGCACCTTTAAGCCGTACATGCCCCTGCCGCAGAACGACGGGATCAGCGACGGATGGATATTCAGAATGCGGCGCGGCCACTTTTTCGTGAAGTTCTCGCTCAGGATGCTCAAAAAGCCCGCGAGGACGATAACGTCGATCTTGTACTGCTCGAGCAGAAGCTCGATCGCCGCCTCAAAGTCGTGCTGGATGAGGCTCGACGGCACGGTGTGTGCAGGGACGTTCGCCTTTTCCGCGCGTTCGAGCGCGTAGGCGCATGCCTGAGAGGAAATGACGAGCGCGATCTCGCCGTGTGGAATTTTGCCGTCTCTCTGCGCGTCGAGCAAGGCTTGTAAATTCGTGCCGCCGCCCGAGACGAACACCGCGATGCGCGCGCTTTTCAGCATAGTGCGACCTTCTCTTTCCCGCTCACGACCTCGCCGATCACGTAGGTGTCCTGGCCGTTTTCCTTGAGGGCGGCAAGCGCCTTGTCGGCGTCATCTTTGGCGACGATCATCGTCATGCCGACGCCCATGTTGTAGGTGTTGAACATGTCGTGCTCGGGGATGCTGCCCATGCGCTGGAGCATTGAGAAGATCGGCGGCGTGCGGAGAGCGGACTTGTCGATCTTCGCGCACAGGCCGTCGGGGATGCAGCGGGGAATATTTTCATAGAAGCCGCCGCCTGTGATGTGGCTGACGCCGTGGACGTCGGCCACGTCCATCGCGGCGAGAACGGGCTTCACGTAGATCTTCGTCGGGCGCAGCAGCTCTTCGCCCAGCGTGCAGCCGAGCTCGTCGACATACGCGCCGAGGTCCGCGTGCTCAACGTTGAAGACCTTGCGCACGAGGGAATAGCCGTTGGAGTGGATACCGCTTGAGGTAAGCGCGATCACAACGTCGCCCGGACGCATGCGGTCGTGGTCGATGATCTTCGTGCGGTCGACAATGCCGACGGCGAAGCCCGCAAGGTCGTAATCGTCGGCAGACATGGTGCCGGGGTGCTCGGCGGTCTCGCCGCCGATGAGCGCGCAGCCGGACTGCACGCAGCCTTCGGCCACGCCGGAGACGAGCGTCGCGACCTTCTCCGGCTCGTTCTTGCCGATGGCGATGTAGTCGAGGAAGAAGATGGGCTTTGCGCCGCAGCAGATGATGTCGTTGACGCACATGGCGACGCAGTCGATGCCGACGGAGTCGTGCTTGTTCATCAGCTGCGCGATGCGCTGCTTCGTGCCCACGCCGTCCGTGCCCGAAACGAGCACGGGCTCGCTCATACCGGTGAGATCGGGCGCAAACAGGCCGCCAAAGCCGCCGATATCGGACACAACGCCTGGGATCATGGTGCGCTGGACGTGCTTTTTCATCAGCTTGACGCCCTCGTAGCCGGCCTCGATATTCACGCCGGCGTCACGGTAGCTCTCGGAAAAACTACGCATTCTTCTTTTTCTCCCCTTCACTGATTTTGCACTCAAAGCGGTCCTTGCCGCCGTCTTTCGGGATAGAGGTGGGATAGCCGCCGCCGAAGCAGGCCGTGCAGAAGCCGTTTTCGGTGTTGTCGGCGAGCTTGACGACGTCCTCGATGCTTAAGTAGCCGAGCGAGTTGACGCCGATGATCTTCGCGATCTCATCGACCGTGTGGTGCGTGGCGATGAGGTTATTTTTGTCGTCGATGTCCGTGCCGTAGTAGCACTCGGAGACAAACGGCGGCGCGCTGACGCGCATGTGGATCTCCTTCGCGCCTGCCTTCCACAATAGGTCGATCGTGCGGCGGCAGGTCGTACCGCGGACGATGGAGTCGTCGATCAGCACGACGCGCTTGCCCTCGACCACGGAGCGGATGGGGTTGAGCTTGATGTTGACCTCGTTTTCGCGCATCGTCTGCGTGGGCGAGATGAACGTGCGGCCGATGTACTTATTTTTGATAAAGCCGATGCCGTAGGGGATGCCGCTCTGGCGCGCGTAACCGAGGGCTGCATCAAGGCCGGAATCCGGCACGCCGATGACGACATCCGCCTGCACGGGATGCTCGAGCGCGAGGAACGCGCCTGCGCGCTGGCGTGCGACGTGGACGCTGCTGCCGTCGATGACGGAGTCAGGGCGGGCGAAGTAGATGAACTCGAAGACGCAAAGCTTCTTCGGCGCTTTGCCGCAGTGGCTCGTGTCGGAGCGAACGCCGGCCGTGTCGACGACAACGATCTCGCCGGGGCGGATGTCGCGCTCAAACTCGGCGCCGATGGCGTCGAGCGCGCAGGATTCAGACGCGAAGACAACAGAGCCGTCCTTCAGATGCCCCATGCAGAGGGGACGGAAGCCGTGGGGGTCGCGCGCGGCAATGAGCTTCGTCGGCGAGGAGAGGACGAGGGAATACGCGCCCTCGATGCGGTCCATCGCAGCGGAGACAGCCTCTTCGATGGAGCCGCGGTTGAGTCTCTCCTGCACGATGATATAGGCGATGACCTCGCTGTCGGTCGTGGTCTGGAAGATGGAGCCGCGGCTTTCAAGCTCCTGCCGCAGCTCGCGGGAGTTCGTCAGGTTGCCGTTGTGCGCGAGCGCCATACGGCCCTTGAAGTGGTTCACTAAAATGGGCTGGACGTTGCGCTTGTTGTCGCTGCCGGTCGTGCCGTAGCGCACATGGCCGACGGCGATGGTACCCTTGCCGAGCGATTTGAGCTGCTCGGGCGGGAAGACCTCGCTCACAAGGCCAGTGTCGCGCAGCGAGCGGAACAGGCCGTCGTCGTTGACGACGATACCCGCGCTCTCCTGTCCGCGGTGCTGGAGGGAGTAGAGCGCGTAGTAGGCATAGGACGCGACGTCCGCCTCCTGAGGCGTAAAGATGCCGAACACGCCGCATTCTTCGTGAATGTGGCGCGCCGGGATGATGTTGTGATTCTCTGTCATATTTGATCTTACTGTGCGTCGTGAGCCATCAGGCGCTTCATGACTTCGGCGTAGGCGTCTTCCACGCCGCCGAGGTCGCGGCGGAAGCGGTCCTTGTCGAGCTTTTCGTTCGTCTTGCTGTCCCACAGGCGGCAGGTGTCGGGGCTGATCTCGTCGGCGAGAACGATCTGGCCGTCGACGGTCTTGCCGAACTCGAGCTTAAAGTCGACGAGCGTGACGCCGCACTCGTTCCAGAAGGCCTTGAGCGTATCGTTGACGGCGAAGGCATACTTCTTGATGAGCTCGATCTCCTCCCAGGTCGCGAGCTTGAGGGCAACGGCGTGATAGGCGTTCATCAGGGGGTCATGCAGATCGTCGTTCTTGTAGGAGAACTCGATCGTGGGCTCGGAGAAGACGATACCCTCCTCCACGCCGTAGCGGGAGGCGAAGTGACCGGCGGAGATGTTGCGGATGATGACCTCCAGCGGGACGATGGAGACCTTCTTGACGAGCGTGTCGCGCTCGCTGAGCTCTTCAACAAAGTGGGTCGGGATGCCGGCCTTTTCCATCTTGGCCATCAGACGGTTGGTCATCTGGTTGTTGATGACGCCCTTGCCGACGATGGTACCCTTCTTTGCGCCGTCAAAGGCGGTGGCGTCGTCCTTGTAGGAAACGATGACGAGGTTGGGATCTTCGGTGGCGTAAACCTTCTTGGCCTTGCCTTCGTAGAGCTGTTCTTTCTTTTCCATGATGACTGTTCTCCTTTTATTTTATATTTTTGTTGATTGATATGGATGGATGGTTTCTCAGTTTTTGTAGCGCTCGCGAAGCTCTTCGTCCGCCTTCAAGACAGCGGCGGTGCCCTCGTCACGTGCGGCCTGGAGCTTGTGGGCAAGGCCCTCGTCGCTCACAGCCATGATCTGGACGGCAAGGATGGCGGCGTTTTTCGCCCCGTCGATAGCGACGGTGGCAACGGGGATGCCGCTCGGCATCTGGACGGTCGAGAGCAGCGCGTCCATGCCGTCGAGCTTCGCGCCGCTGCACGGCACGCCGATGACGGGAAGCGTCGTATTCGCGGCCATCGCGCCGGCCAAGTGCGCGGCCATGCCCGCGAGCGCGATGATACAAGAAAATCCGCTCTCCCGTGCCGACGCCGCAAATTCTCTTGCCTCGTTCGGGCACCGGTGGGCGGATAACACGCGGACCTCGGTCTCGATCCCATATTCCTTGAGCGTCTGGATCGCCTTCTCGGCGACGGGCAGGTCGCTCGTGCTGCCCATAATAACGGCTACCTTTCGCATAGTTCTGCCTCCTTAAAAGCAAAAATGGGCGCTCCACTGCCTCAATGTGCAGTTGAAGTGCCCAGACGGTCGGCTGCTGAATTTCAGCAAGAAACGCTCTCTGCTCCCCTGTGGTGACCCACGTTTCCGTCAGTTACAAAGAGCTCAACTTGACAAGCAATATGGTATCACAGAGGGTTCTTTTCGTCCATGCGGCAAAAGAGAGAAAGGCTTCGCCCTATTTATCAGTTTTTTGATAATAATCTACATATCTATAAGTTATGCTAATACTTATCAGTAAAAATCTGCCGTTTCGGCAGCGCAAATAAAAATCGGAAGGCCGCGCACTCCCCGTACGCGGCCTTCCATCGCATCGTGTTTTCAAAAAGGCAGGCATCCGCCGATGGCAAGACTCAGCAGGATGACCGCAAGCGCAACGAGCACAGGTGCTTTCCGCCTGAGCTTCCTCATCGCGCGCTTTTCGTCCACAGAGGAATCCTCACTTTGCAAGCTCCTTGCCCAGCGCGCGGCAGGCGTCCAGCGCGGCGTCATCAGGCGCTTCGCAGCAGGTCACGCTCTCGCACACAAGGCGGATGCCGGAATCATCGCAGTCCTTTTCCCAGCCGCGCATCCACTCGCCGTCGCCCCAGCCGTAGGAGCCGAACAGCGCGGCGCTCTTGCCGCCAAGGCTGCGCTTGACCTCGTCAAACATGGGCTGGAACTCCATCTCCTCGAGCACTTCGCTGCCCATGGCGGGGCAGCCGAAGGCGATCGCGTCGTAAGCGCTCAACTCGCTGGCCTTGACCTGGTCAGGGGTCAACATCGTAACCTGAGCGCCCGCGCTCTCCATGCCCTCAGCGACGGCCTTGGCCATGGCCTCGGTGTTGCCCGTGCCGCTCCAATAAACAACAGCAGTCTTTTTCATATCAGTATGTTCCTTTCATAAATCAGTATCTATCACACTGCCACGGCAAGCTGCTCGATGCCCGAGCCGGCCTCCCAGAGTGCGCAGTAGATCTCCGTGCATTTTTTGAAGCGGGCGAACAGCTCGCGCGCCTTCTTCTCGTCGCCGTAGACCTTCCACAGCCCCGCGCATTTGAAGTTGCAGGCGCGGTGGTCGATGAAGCCCTTGACGTCCTCCGGCGGATACGAGAGGAAAAGCCCGACCTCATGGGGGAATTCGCCGCCCTCGCGGAACCGGCGGATGAGGTTTGCGATGCAGCGTCCGCAGTGGCCGCTATTGTAGCCCGCGTGGTGCAGGATCTCGGCCGCCTGTTCGTTCTCCAAATCTCTACGCAGCTCAGAGGGGCGGTACAGGTACAAAAGGACCTGTCCTTTCAGAAAACGGATCGGCAGCAGACACAGGCCCTTTGGCACAAGCAGACGGTTCAGGCGGCGGATGTCCGCAAAGAGCGCTTCCTTATCTTCGCAAGGACAAGGGAAGAGGCTGCCCGTTTTGATACCTGCCAACGTCGGCGCCCCCTGCCGCACCAGGATCTCTTCAGACATGCCCGTTTCCCTCCCCTTTGGTTTCGGTGGTGGCTCCCCAGAAGTTAGATTTATTTAACTCTTAGGGAGCGGCGTCCTCGCTCTTGACGTGTCTTAGGATACCCGAAAAGAAGAGCCCCATCCGCTCCAAATTGATCGGATGAGGCTCCAAAATATTTTATTCTGCCTTTTCCGCCGTCGGCGCGCAGCTGTCGCTGTCCGCGCCCGCGCGGTACGCGCTCGGCGACACACCGATCACACTGCGGAAGGCCTTGGCAAACTTGCTGGCGTTGTCATAGCCGAACTGCCCCGCGATATCGAGCACCGTGCGGTCGCTCGTGCGCAGGAGCTGCGCGGCACTGTGCATCTTCTGCGCGCGCAAAAACGCTGCGGGTGTCATGCCGTACACACCGCGAAAGCTCGCGGCGAGCTGCGAGGACGACGCACCGAGTTCCTGTGCAAGCGCGGAGATCGTGACGTCGTCCTCCGTGCTTGCAAGCAGCGCGTCGCGCGCCGCGCGCGCAAGGCGCACCTGCGCGGCGGTATAGCCGTGCTTTTCATGCGCCACGTCGAGCGCACTCAAAAAGAGCAGAAGTTCAAGCACCTTAACCTTAAAGTAGCCGCGGCGGATGCCGGCGGGCACGGCGTAGAGCTCAGAGAAGATGTGCTCCACGCGCGCCGACGATCTTGAGACAAAGCACTCCGAGTCGGCGAAGAACTTCTCCGCCAGCACGCTGGGGCGGACGTCGACATCCTGCAAAATGCAGGACAAACAGTCAGGTGCGAGGGCGGGGTCGAGCGTGACGGTGATGCCGTGGTAGTGCCCCGTGGGGAACTCCACCTCCCCCTCGATAGCGGCGCGGCGCACGACGGAGAGGTCGCCGGGGGCTAAAAAGTAATGCTCGCCGCCGCAGCAGTATTCCGCACGCCCCTCGCGGCAGTGCTGGATCTCGATGAGTCCCGCCGCGCCCGGCTCTGCCAGACGGTACGACGGCGCATGCACATCGTGATAGGCAAGCTCAATGCCGGGGAAAACGGGATAGGCCGTGATGCACACCTCGCCGTCCGTCTCCCTGAGACGGTAGACGGTGCGTTCCTCGTTCTGCTGCAAAATTTCTGCGTGGGCGCTGCACGTTTTTGCCTGAGACTTTGGTTCGATCAAGGAAGCTTCCCTGTCCTTTCTTCTATACATAAAAATAGAAAACGCCGCAAAGCGCAGATCCCGCGCTTTGCGGCTTGTGGCTGCTGATCAAACGCATTCCTCCGCGAGATCTGCGTTTTCCTCCGTCGTCTTGCTCTCCAGCAGTTCGGGGTGCTTGAGATAGCGGCGCACGCTTGCCCAGAACAGCGCGTACTCGTGTCCTGTGCAGATGCGCTCATCCATCACGACGGAGAGCGGGATCATTTTTTTATTATACTCCCCGCTCCTGTAATTGGCAATAGGCTTGCCCATGCTGACGAACACACCCGTCGTGCCGAACTCGTAGCAGTGGTGGAAGATGGAATTCGTGTTGATGGAGGCAAGGTTCGTGATAAAAAGACTCGTGTGGAACGGGCTCAGATCAATGATCTTACGCGGCAGCAGGCCGCAGCGGTCCATCAGCTTGACAAGGCCGAACAAAAGCCCCGGCAGGATGGGGATGGCGAACAGGAAATTCGCGAATTTATCCGTATTGTTGTTATGCGCGGCCACCTGATTCTGCGCGACCGCCTCCTCGATCTTGCGGTTGATGGAGAAAATGTCATCCCCGTCCTCGAAGAACACCTTGATCGACGTCTCGTCCGCGCGGCCGTCGGCGCGCGTTTTCAGGATGACGAAGCTGACACAGAAGTGGTTGCGCTGATAGATCTTGCTGTTCATGATGAAGCGGTTGATCTTCGGATTCTCCTGATACGCCTTGAAGTATGCCGCCAGAATGAGCGTCATATACGGGATGCGGACGCCTTCGCGGCGCTTTTCCTGAATGTAGCGGCGCAGGACCTCCATATCAGCGTATTCTGTGATGAAATTCTGCGCGTCGTAGCGCCGCGGCATGACATAGGGCAGTGCCGAAACGATGGTGGATGCCTCTTTCACTCGGGTTCCGTCGGGACGCATGGCAAGTTCCTCTTTTCTTTGAGTTCACTCCATCTTACCCGCTTTGCCCGCGTATTGCAATCATTTTCTTAGCGAATTCTTTATTAAAAATTGGTTAAGTCTCGTCCTCTCCCCAGTCGAGCGAGACATCGACAACGCGCAGAAGTCCAGAAAGCGTCGAGGGCACATAGGCTCTGGAGAACAGATCGTCCTGCGTGCAGAGCGTGCGGGCGCTTGTACCGTCCACACTCTGCATCGCCGTGACGAGAAGCACCGCATGCTCGGGTGCGGCCAGCGTCTCGGGAAGAGCGTCGGCGGCGTATTCCGCGCGCGACAGAACGTTCTTATCGCTGTCCATCCAGACAAATTCGACCGATTCTGCCGCCGTGTGCTCCTCAAACGTGATGCTCACTTTGATGGAGCGCCGCTCTGTTCTGCCGTTTACTTTCCATTCGACGCTTTCTTCCCTGCTCACGCCGACGCGGGGCCCCATGCCGGTGCGATCCCATTCGGCGTAATATTTTCCGTCACTTGTGCGGTAAACGGAACACTGTTTGACCGGCTTCCATTCACCGCTTGCATAGAAGATCTCGCCGCCCGTCTCGTAGCTGCTGCCGTTGTCGTCGACCTTGATGTGCATTCCGCTGCCCACGACCTCGTCGGACACCGCCGCACCGACGGAATAGTTGAATTCAGAGCCCTCTTCGTAATCCGGATCGTCGGGTTCAAACGCTGTGATGGTCACAAACACCGGCACGCCGGGCACGCCGAAGTCGTAATCATCGCCGGTCTCTGTCGCATAGCGTCTGCCGTCGAAGGGCTCGAGGGCAAAGAAATACCCGACCCACTCGTCCTCCATGGTCTCCCGCGCCGCGGCCTCGATCCGCTCGGGCTTGTAGAGCGCAAAGCTCACGCCGAACACCACCGCGAGCGCCAGCGCAAAGGCAATGATGCGTTTCATGCCGCTCCCTCCTCCCAGTTGACCCAAATGCTGACCGCCTTGAGTTTGCCGTCCTGATACGCAAACGTGTCCAGAGGCGGTTGAATCCTTCCGTCACGGTTGCAAATGCTATATTCCGCCGTCTCTCCGTCCCCGTCTTGTCCATAGCTCGTGCCGATCAGGTACGCCGCGCCGTCCGCGGCGGTGATAGACTCGGGCAGCGCATCGGGCGCGAACTCCTCGAGCTTCAAGAGATCGTCGTTTTCGTCCATGTGCGCGACGGTGAACTTTGTCGGCGTCGGACGGGCAGCAACGGTGATGGCGACTCTGACCTTCACGCGCTCGGACTTGCCGCCGATCGTCTCGGTCTTATCGCTCGTGAGCGTGTGGGTTATGCTGGCGCCGTCCGCGCCGGACATGCCCATGCTGTTGCCGCGGGTCAAATAAATGCGTCCATCCGACGTCTGATAGATGGGATAGAATTTGAAGATCACATGTCTGTCGCCGCAGGCGTAGACCTCGCCCGAGAGGTCGATGTCCGTCGTGCGGACGCCGTTTTCTCTGTTGACATTCGACCGGCCATCTGCCTTGCCGAGACTTCCGATGTACACGATTTCCGGAAAGTCGCTGTTCAAAAGCGGATTTTCGGTCTCGCCATTCGCATCCTCGCTCTCCATCGGCAGGACGCTGAAGATTCCACCGCCGTCGGGAAGATCCGGAAAGCGCCAGCCCTCCTCCGTCCGCTCGGCGTAGAGCCGCCCCCGCTTCCACTGAATCTTGCCCGTTGCTGTAACCTCAAGATCGTCGATGTCGAGATCCTCTTCCGAAACAAAAGCGCCGATCAGCATCCCCTCTTCCTCCTCGTCCGCGGCGGACTGCACCGCGCCGCCGTCGAGAAAGGCAATGAGAAAGACCGCCGCGAGGATCGCAGCAAAAATCAGTATCGTTTTTGTTTTACTCTTCATGCTCTGCCTCCAATTCTCCGTCGCATTGCAGAATGTCGCCCACATTGCACTCGAGCGCGCAGCAGATGCGGTTGAGCGTCGCAAAGCGCACGCCCTTGGCCTTGCCGCTGCGCAGAATGGAAAGATTCGCCTCCGTGATGCCGACGGTGGCACAAAGTTCCTTGCTTGTCATGCCGCGCGCTTTCAGCACCTCGTCGAGATGTATCGTGATCGCCATGGGAGCACCCTCAAATAAAGAGGTCGTTGTCCGCCGCAAGGGCGACGTTCGAGGCGATGAGCCGCGCACCGAGAAGCGCGGCGAGCACGAAGCACAGCTCCAGAACAGGAAGAGGAATCGAAATGCTTGTGCTGAGGATGAGCGGCGCGCAAACCGCCTGTAAAACGTTGACCGCGAGCGCAAACAGCACGCTGAGCTTGAGCACCTTGGCACACCATTCGGCGAGCTTCGGCGCGTAGGCGGCGCTCTCCTGCGTAAATGCGCCGTCTTCCATCGTGTCGAGAAGGCCGATGGCGAAGTACGCCGTCGCCGCGGCGAGCAGCGTAGGAAGGACTTCCGCGGCAAAGCGCAGGGCGAGGACAACATAGCTGAACACAAGGCTCTTCGAACCCGTTATGTCCGTTGCCGCAGGCAGGATCGTATCGTCTGTAAAGGCGGTGTTGCCCGCCTTGAGCGCGTCGACGGCAGAAAACAGGCCCGCAAATTCGGCAAAGCAGACCTCGAAGATGAAGTACGTCGCCGCGAGGATAAGCAGCGCGCGGAAGAGCTTCAAGAGCTCCTGCGTATCGCCGCCGGAAAACCGGCGCAGCAGCCGCAGCACGACCCAGCCCGCGAGCAGCGCAAAGATGAGCCACTGCCAGGCAAGGCGCGGGAACAGTGCCTCCGCCGATGTGCTCCAATAGGTGGTCCAACCGCGCGGAAAAAGCGCGCAGGCCGCGGCAAACGCGATGAGCACGAGCAGCGCGTCCTCGGGCTTCAGCTCCCGCCGCGCCGCGATGTGCACGAGCGCATAGAGCGGCAGCAGGATCACCGCGGCATACAGCGTAAACGCCAGCGCGAAACCGAAGCGGCCCGAGGCGGCCAGCGCACTCAGTCCCTGCCCCACTGCGCTGCCGGGGAATCCGGCGACGGAAAAGGCGTCGCCCTCGAAAAGCCACAGGGCGAGCGCAAGCAGCGCGCAGATAAGCGCCTCCGCCAAAAGTAAGGTCTTGATCCGGTCACGTTTCATATCGCACCTCCAGAATTATTGTTTTGCGATAATTTCTATCGTCAGCGTAGCAGAATAATTATCGTTTGTCAATAATTTCTTTATTTGCTTTTTGTTTTTCAAAGCGCAGCACAGTTGTTTTTTTATAAATGATAAGTTTGCTTTTTTCTATTGATTATCCCCGCACGATAGACTATACTGTAGCTGTCATATCATGCAATTTCTGTTGCTATTGCTCAAAAAAGACAATCAGGAGGACACCAACAATGAAGTACAATCGCACCTACAACTTCTCTGCCGGTCCCGCTATGATGCCGGAGCCCGTGCTGGAGGAAATCCGTGACGAGATGATGAACTACCGCGGCAGCGGCATGTGCGTCATGGAAATGAGCCACCGCTCCAAGGTTTTCCAGCAGATCATCGACGAAGCCGAGGCTGACCTGCGCGACCTGATGGGCATTCCCGACAACTACAAGGTCCTGTTCATTCAGGGCGGCGCTACGCTGCAGTTCGCGGCTGTGCCTTGGAATCTGATGAAGAACGGCAAGGCCGTCTACATCGAGACCGGCGCATGGTCCAAGAAGGCCATTGCCGAGGCCAAGAAGTACGGCGAGGTCATCGTCGCCGCTTCCTCCAAGGACAAGAACTACAGCTACATTCCCGACTGCTCCGATCTCGACATTCCCGACGATGCCGACTATGTCTACATCTGCGAGAACGAGACCATCCACGGTGTGACCTGGCAGCAGCTCCCCAACACCAAGGGTCACGTCCTTGTCTCCGACCAGAGCTCCATGTTCCTCTCCCAGCCCTGCAATGTCAGCGATTACGGCATGATCTATGCGGGCGTGCAGAAGAACGTCGGCCCTGCCGGTATGGTCATCGCCATCATCCGTGAGGATCTCATCCGCGAGGATCTCGATCCCAAGATGCCCATCTACATGCGCTATGACACCCACGCCAAGAACGACTCCATGTACAACACCCCGAACTGCTGGGCGATTTACTGCTGCGGCAAGGTGTTCAAGTACCTCAAGAGCATCGGCGGTCTCGAGGAGATGCACAAGCGCAATGTCGAGAAGGCCAAGGTCATCTATGACTTCCTGGATTCCTCCAAGATGTTCCATGGCACGGTTGAGCCCGAGTTCCGTTCCCTCATGAATATCCCCTTCGTCACCGATTCCGCCGAGCTCGACGCCGAAGTCGTCGCCGCTACCAAGGCTGCCGGTTACGATAACCTCAAGGGCCACAAGAGCGTCGGCGGTCTGCGCGCCAGCGTTTACAACGCCATGCCCATCGAGGGCGCTCAGGCTCTCGTCGAGTTCCTGAAGAAGTTTGAGGCCGAGCACACCAAGTAATTGCTTTTTAAAAGGGGGATCACATCCCCCTTTTAGATACTCCCTCACCGGCGAAGCGTTCACCGGTGCCGCCGCTTAAAGAGCGGCTGGGTCAACGATTAAAATATTTACAAGGAGAAAGTTAAAATGCGTATTCTTGTTACCGACGGTATGGATAAGGGCGCGATCGAGAAGGTTCGCGCGATGGGTCACGAGCTCGTTGAGCAGTTCTACGAGCCCGACGAGCTTGGTAAGGCCCTGCGCGACTTTGATGTCGCCATCATTCGCTCCAAGACCAAGCTGCGCGCCAAGCAGATCGACGAGGCCAAGGGCAGCCGCTTCAAGTGCGTCATCCGCGCCGGTGTCGGCCTCGACAACATCGACGTGCAGTACGCCAAGGACAACGGCATCGAGGTGAAGAACACCCCGAAGTCCCCCTCCGAGTCCGTTGCTGAGCTCGCTATGGCTCACATGTTCTCCTGCGCCCGTTACATCTCCATCGCCGGCCACTCCATGCGCGAGGGCAAGTGGGAGAAGAAGGCCTACGGCAAGGGCATCGAGCTGACCGGCAAGACGCTCGGTATCGTCGGCTTCGGCCGCATCGGCCAGAAGCTCGGCAAGATGGCCAAGGCCATCGGCATGAACGTCATCGCGTTCGATATCTTCCACATCCCCGGCATCGAGGAAGAGCTCGGCATCCCCTATGTTGAGATGGACGAGCTGCTCGCCAAGTCCGACTTCATCTCCGTCCACGCTCCCGCTGTCGACGGCGGCGCTCTCATCAACGCTGAGCGCATCGCCAAGATGAAGGACGGCGTCGTCATCATCAACACCTCCCGCGGCACCAACGTCGACGAGGCTGCGCTTCTTGACGCGCTCAACAGCGGCAAGGTCCGCGCCGCCGGTCTGGACGTCTATGCCGACGAGCCCGCGACCAACGTTGCGCTCTACTCCCACCCGATGGTCTCCTGCACGCCGCACATCGGCTCCGCGACCGTCGAGGCTCAGGGCCGCATCGGCGAAGAGCTGGTCGAGATCATCTCCAAGATGTAATTTATCGCTCACGCGAATGACAAGAAGAAAGAGCCGTCGAAAGACGGCTCTTTCTTCTTGTCCTCGTGCTCGGCACGGCATATCTCCACGTTCTTTTTCATAGGATACACCAACAAAACTGTGCTGAGGTGTACGATATGGAGCGCAACCAGAACTATGTGGAGCTGTGGGGCGTCGCCGCAGGCGAGCCCGTCTTTTCGCACGAGAACCATACCCGCCGGTTCGACAAATTTCCCCTGCGGGTCGAGCGCCTGTCAGGCCAGAACGACGTGCCCGTCATCGTGGCGAGCGAGGCACTGCTGCGCGTCTGCCCTGTGGAGGAGGGACAGAGCCTTCGCATCGTCGGGCAGCTGCGCTCGTTTAACAACAAGAGCGGGCAGGGCAACCGGCTCGTCATCACCGTGTTCGCCCAGAGCATCGAGCCGGGCGACGGCTCGTACTTTAACCGCATCCTGCTTTCGGGCGCGCTGTGCAAAAAGCCCGTGCTGCGGCGCACGCCGCTCGGCCGCAGCATATGCGATGTCATTCTGGCAGTCAACCGCCACTACGGGCGCGCGGACTACTTACCCTGCATCGCCTGGGGACAGACCGCCGTGCAGATCGCGGGCATGGACGTCGGCGAGCGATTGGCACTTGAGGGCCGCGTGCAGAGCCGGACCTACACCAAGCTGCTCGAAAGCGGCAGTGAGGAACGCACGGCGTTTGAAGTGTCGATCATGCAGCTTTTGGACGAAGAAGAAACAGAGGAGACCGCCTTATTATAGGCGGTCTCCTCCGTTTTTTGCTTATAGCCCGCTCTCCTATTCAAATAATTTATCAGTGCATCCCTTTACAATTTTAAGGCGCAGTGTTAGAGTTTTTCGTGCTATATATTCTATTAGATTTTTTGAAATTTAAAAAACGAAACACGGAGAGAGAAATGGCAAGAATTTTTTTACTCAAGGGTGACATCGCCAACCCCGGCTATGTAGACATTCCCGACGAGGCGACCACCATCCGAGAGGCGATCTACGGGATCGGCGGCGGCATTCCGAATGGGAAAAAGTTTAAAGCGGTGCAGATCGGCGGCCCGAGCGGCGGCCTTCTCGTCGAGGAGCATCTCGATCTGCCCCTGCACTTTCAAAAGCTCAAGCCCTACGGCGTGCGCCGCGGCGACAGCGTCATCACGGTGCTCGACGAGGACCGCTGCATGGTCGATGTCGCGTGTCGCTTTATGCAGTACACGCAGACAGAGTTCTGCGGCAAGTGCGTTCCCTGCCGCGAGGGCACAAAGCGCATGAACGAGCTGCTCTGGGCCATGCGGGACTACCGCCTCAGCGAGTCGGACTTTCATATGCTCACCGACCTTGGCGAGATGATCTCAGTCACGGCGTTCTGCAATCTGGGCCGCAATTCCTACCACACGCTGGAGACGGCCATCAAATACTTTCCCGAGGAATTCAAGGATCACCTGCGCGGGGACTGCGCGCTCTGCGAGCTTGACCGCGAGCCGATCGAGCCGGGTGGACTTCCCTATAACCGCATCCGCCTCGAGATCGACCCGAGCATCTGCCGCGGATGCAGCAAGTGCTCGCGTTCCTGCCACGCCGAGGCCATCACGGGCGTCATCAAGTCGCCGTTCGTGATCGATCCGGAAAAGTGCGTCAAATGCTATACCTGCATCGAGGCCTGCCCCTTTGATGCGATCCAGGAGGTGGAGATCGATGGCTAAGGGTATCATGTATGTCGACAACATCCGCGTGGAGTTCGACGACGAGCCCACGATCATGGATGTCTGCCGCAAGGCGGGCGTGGAAATGCCGAACTTCTGCTTCCACTCCGACCTTTCCGTTTACGGCGCGTGCCGCATGTGTATGGTCGAGGATCTGGACACCGGCAAGATCGACGCCGCCTGCACGACCAAGCCGAAAAACGGCATGCGCATCCGCACCAACACATCGCGCCTTCTCAAATACCGCCGCATGATACTGGAGCTGATGCTTGCCTCGCACTGCCGCGACTGCACCGCCTGCGAAAAAAACCGCTCCTGCCGCCTGCAGGAGATGGCCGTGCGCTTCGGCATCCATCACGTTCACTTCAAGGATACGCGCGAGCATGTACCGATGGACTTTTCAAGCCCTGCGGTCACATTCGACCTCAACAAATGCATCCTCTGCGGCGACTGCGTGCGCGTGTGCAAAGAGGTTCAGGGCATGAGCATCCTGCACTTTGCAGGCCGCGGCCCAGGGCTGCACATTGAGGCGGGCGACGACCAGCCCATCTCGACCACGCACTGCGTCAGCTGCGGCCAGTGCGCCGCCGTGTGCACGACCGGCGCCATCACCGTCAAAAACGACATCGGCGCGGCGTGGCGTGCCCTGCACGACCCGCAAAAGCGTGTCGTCATCCAGATCGCGCCCGCCGTGCGCGTCGCCATCGGTGAGGCCTATGGTCTGCCCGCGGGCGAAAATGTGCTCGACAAGCTCGTCACGGCGCTCAAGATCATGGGTGCGGACGAAATTTACGATACGATCTTCGGCGCGGACCTCACGGTACGCGAGGAATCGAAGGAATTCCTCCGCCGCCTGGAAACGGGCGAAAATCTCCCGCTGATGACATCCTGCTGCCCGTCCTGGGTGCGCTATGTGGAGCAGGAGCGCCCGCAGTTCATCAAGAACCTGTCCTCCGCACTCTCGCCTATGCAAATGTTCGCAACGGTCTTAAAGGACAAGTACCGCGAAAAGGACGCCGCCGACGGCCGCACGACCTTCCATATCGCCATCATGCCCTGCACAGCCAAGAAAATGGAGGCCGGACGCGAGGAATTCCGCCGCGACGGCGTACCGAACGTCGACCTCGTGCTGACCACGCAGGAGGTCATCAAGATGATCAAGGAATCCGGCATCCGCTTCCAGATGCTCGAAAAGGAGTCGCCCGACCTGCCGTTCGGCATGGGCAGCGGCGCGGCCGAGATCTTCGGCACCTCCGGCGGCGTGGCGGAGGCGGTGCTCCGCTGCTGCCTGCCCGACAAGAGCAAAAACGTCCTGCGCATGCTCGAGCACAGCGGTCTTCGCGGCACGGAGGCCGTCCGCTTTGTGACCATCCCCGTTAACGGGCGCGACGTGCGCGTCGCCCTGGCCCACGGCCTTGCCAACGCGGCAAAGCTGCTCGATCAAATCGAAAACGGCGAGGTCGAGGTCGACCTGGTCGAGGTCATGTCCTGCCGCACCGGCTGCGTCGGCGGCGCAGGCCAGCCCTACGCGCTGATGAGCACCAAGCTCAAGCGCGCCCACGGCCTGTACGAGATCGACCGCAGCGCGATGTTCAAGCGCAGCGAGCGCAACCCCGTCCTCGACGCGATGTATGCCGCGGGTCTCAATGAGCGCGCGCACGAGCTGCTGCACCACGAGTACAAGGACTGATCCCCTTCATAAAAAGCCGGCCGTGTGTCCACGGCCGACTTTTTCGCCCGACTCATTATTTTTTATAATGCGTCTATTGACAAATTAAGATATTTCCACTAATATATTTTTGAAAATGTATTACAAATTTGAATCGGAGGACAGCCATGGAAGTCCGCAACCTGGTCACATTCTTAAAAGTCACGGAGCTCAAGAGCTTCTCCCGTGCGGCGGAAGCTCTGGATTATTCCCAGTCCGCCGTCACGGTGCAGATCCAGCAGCTCGAGCGCGAGCTGGGCGTGCAGCTCTTTGACCGCATCGGCAAAACGGTCTCCATCACGCAGTACGGCAAGGACTTTGTCTCCTACGCGCGCGACGTGGTGAGCGCCATCGCGCGTGCCAGCGCCTTTGCCTCGTCGGATTCCGAGCTGAGCGGCACCGTGCGCGTCGGCACGCTCAATTCGCTGCTCACCGCCTCGTTCTCTAACATCGTGCCGCTCTACCACGAGCGTTTTCCGCACGTGCAGATCAGCCTGCACGCGGGCAATATCGCCTCCATCACCGAAATGCTCGTCAAGAATGAGCTCGACATCATCTACACGCTCGATGAGCAGATCTTCGACACGCAGTTTGTCAAAGTCTTTGAAGCGCAGGAGGACGTCGTCATCGTAACGAACACGGAAAACCCGCTCTCTGCCCGCGATGATGTGCACCTTGCCGACCTTGTGTCGCACCCGTTCATCCTGATGAACCACGGCAACCCCTACCGCGACCAGTTCGACCGCGAGCTTGCCCGTCAGGATCTAAGTGTCGAGCCGTTTTTGGAGCTCGAGAGCGACACGCTCGCGCTCAAGCTCATCCGCGAGAATCCAGAGTATCTCTCCGTGCTGCCGCGCTACACGGCGAAGATGAGCATTCACAAGGGCAACCTTGCCATCATCCCTGTGGCCGACTGTCAGATGAGCCAGTGGCGGCAGGTACTTTATCACCGCAACAAGGTCATCACCCCGCAGATCCAAGGCATGCTCGACGTGATCTTAGAGGTCGCGAAAAAGCCGTTTTAAGCAGAATCTCACAAAAAAGCACAGGCGCGCTTTCGCGCGCCTGTGCTTTTTCACTTTACTGTGTCATTACGGCGCAAAATTTGCAAAAAAAGAGTGCAAAATGCAAATCGGCGCGGTATAATAATGAGCAAATTCCAGCGTCCGCGCGCATCGCGCGCCCGCTTTGATCGGAGGGATCACGATATGAGAATTGTCGTCAAGGTCGGCACATCCACGCTGGCACACCCCACGGGGCGGCTGAACATCCAGCGTATGGAAAAGCTGTGCAAGGTTTTAAGCGACCTTAAAAATATGGGACACGAGATCATCCTCGTCTCCTCTGGCGCCATCGCCATGGGCTTTGGCAAGCTCAACCTGAGCGAACGGCCGAAAGACGTGCCGACGAAGCAGGCCTCCGCCGCTGTCGGCCAGTGCGAGTTGATGTACATTTACGACAAGCTCTTCACCGAGTATAACCACACCGTGGCACAGCTGCTCATCACCGCACCGGATATCGAAGAGGGCGGCGTGCGCAAGCAGAACTTCCACAACACGCTCGCGCGGCTTTTAGAGCTCGGCGCGCTGCCGGTCATCAACGAGAACGACACCATCTCCACCGAGGAGTTCGGCATCGGCGACAACGATACGCTCTCTGCCATCGTGGCCGTGACGATCCAGGCGGACCTCCTCATTCTGCTTTCGGACATCGACGGGCTCTTCGACGGAGACCCGCGCAAGAACCCCGACGCCAAGCTCATCGACACGGTGGAAAAGATTGACGAGCACATCATTTCGCTCGGCGGGGGCAGCGGGTCGAATCTCGGCACCGGCGGCATGGCGACCAAGCTCCGCGCCGCGCAGATGGCGACGGCAGCAGGCTGCGAAATGGTCATCGCCAACGGCCAGTCGCCCGAGGTACTCTACGATGTGGCCGCGGGCAAGCGCGTGGGCACAAGATTTTTGGCAAAGAGGGATGAAGCATGACAACGATTGAACTTCTGGAACGCACAAAAGCTGCCTGGGGCAGCATCCGCAGCGCAAGCGCCGAGGAGAAGGACCGGCTGCTGCTCGCGATGGCGGAGAGCCTTGAGGCCAACAGCGAAGATATCCTGCGCGAAAATGCCAAGGACATGGAGGCGGCGAAGGGCACGATCTCCGACGTGATGCTCGACCGTCTCGCCCTGACGGAGAGCCGCATCCACGCGATGGCCGAGGGCATCCGCGCTGCCGCGGCGCTGCCCGACCACGTGGGCCGCGCGCTCGCGCAGTTCAAGCGCCCCAATGGTATGACCATCACCAAGCGGCAGGTGCCGCTCGGTCTGGTCGCCATCATCTACGAGAGCCGCCCGAACGTCACGTCGGACGCCGCGGCGCTGTGCATCAAGAGCGGCAACGTCTGCATGCTGCGCAGCGGCAAGGAGGCCTATCGCTCCTCTCACGCCATCGTCACAGCGCTCAAGGCGGGCGTTGAGTCCGTCGGCGGCGATTCCGACATTGTCAACATCGTTGAGGATACAACGCATGCGAGCGCGCAGGTATTGATGACGGCGGACGGCCTTGTCGACCTGCTGATCCCCCGCGGCGGCAAGGGGCTCATCCGCGCGTGCGTGGAAAATGCAAGCGTTCCCTGCATCGAGACCGGCACGGGCATCTGCCATGTGTACGTCGACAGGGACGCTGACCTCAACATGGCGGTAAAGATCATCGAAAACGCCAAGACGAACCGCCCGTCCGTCTGCAACGCGGAGGAGGTCTGCCTTGTCCACCGCGACATTGCAAAGGAATTTCTCCCCAAGCTCAAGGCCGCGCTTGTCGACAAGCGTAGGGAAGCGGGCCTTGTCCCCGTCGAGCTGCGGCTCGACGAAGCCGCGGCGGAGATCATTCCCGGCACGCCGGCAACGGAGCTCGACTTCGACACGGAATTTCTCGATTACATTCTCGCCGTCGCGGTCGTAGATGATCTGGATGCGGCCATCGCACATGTCCAGCATCACTCGACGCACCACAGCGATTGCATCGTGACCGAGAACCAAGCCGCGGCCGACCGCTTTGTCGACGAGGTCGACAGCGCGGCGGTGTACGTCAACGTCTCCACCCGTTTCACCGACGGCGGGGAGTTCGGCCTCGGCTGCGAGATGGGCATTTCGACGCAGAAGCTCCACGCGCGCGGCCCGATGGGGCTCGACGAGCTGAGCACCTATAAATACGTCATCACCGGCAGCGGCCAGATTCGATAACAGGAAAGGCGCACACTCCGATGTACCACAACGACAAAAAGTATGCATTGACAAACTGCGTGCTTCTCGACGGCTCTGAGCACATGGAGCCGCAGACGGGCAAGGCCGTCTGCATCGACGGCGAGAAAATCAATGAGATCGTCGACGCACAGCATATCCCCGCAGGCTATGAGGCAATCGACCTCGGCGGGAAGTACGTGCTGCCGGGTCTCATCAACATGCACGTGCACCTGCCCGCCTCGGGCAAGCCGAAAAAGAAGGCGAGCGACCCCAAAAAGCTCGTCAAGCTCATCACCTCCTGCGCGCTGACGAACAGGATCGGCGTCAGCATGTGCGAGGGCTACGCAAAAACCGAGCTGCTCTCCGGCGTCACGACCATCCGCACGGTCGGCGGCGTCGCCGATTACGACACGAAAATTCGCGACCTCGCCGCGGCGGGCAAAATTCTTGCCCCGCGCGTGCTGGCGTCGAACATGGCGGTCTCCGTCCCCGGCGGGCACATGGCGGGTTCGCTCGCCTATGAGGCGCACTCCGCCGAAGAGGCCGCGGCGCTCGTCGAAAAGATCGCCGCCGAAAAGCCCGACCTCATCAAGCTGATGATCACCGGCGGCGTGCTGGACGCCGAAGTCGTGGGCGAGCCGGGCGTGCTGCGCATGCAGCCCGAGCTTGTCAAGGCCGCGTGCGACAAGGCACATTCGCTCGGCATGATCGTCGCGGCGCACGTTGAAAGCCCTGAGGGCGTGATGGTCGCGCTGCAAAACGGCGTCGACTCCATCGAGCACGGCGCGCAGCCAAGCGATGAAATGATCACGCTCTTCAAGCAGCGCAAGGCGTTCCAAATTTCGACCATTTCCCCCGCCCTGCCCTACGCGCTCTTCGACCGCAGCATTTCGCACGCGACGTATGAGCAGCAGGAAAACGGCAAGATCGTCTTCGACGGCATTGTCGCGCTCGCAAAGGCGAACCTCGCCGCGGGCGTGCCGGTCGGTCTCGGCACAGACGTCGGCTGCCCGTACATCACGCATTACGACATGTGGCGCGAGCTGCACTATTTCGTCAAATACTGCGGCGTGACGCCTGCGTTCGCGCTGTACAGCGCGACGAAACTCAATGCCCGGCTCGCGGGCATCGGTGATCTGACCGGCAGCATTGAGGCGGACAAGCAGGCCGACCTGATCGTCTGCTCCGGCAACCCTCTTCAGAATTTGAGCGCGCTGCGTGAGCTCGACATGGTCGTCAAGGGCGGCTATCGCATCGACAAGCCGCAGATCAAGAAGATGGATGAGGTCGAGCGCGAGCTCGACAAGTTCCTGTAAGCGCTATGAAATACTTGGTACTATCCGACTCGCACGGCAATGTCGACAACATGGTGCGCGCGGTAGAGCTCGTAAAGCCGCACGGCATCATCCATCTTGGCGACGGCTGGCGCGATGTCGAGGAGTTGCATCAGCTCTACCCTCGCCTGCCGCTCGAGCAGGTCCCCGGCAACTGCGACTTCGGGCGCTTTGAAGCGCTTGAGCGCGTGCTCATCTTAGACGATCACCGCGTGCTCATCGCGCACGGGCACACGTTAGGGGTGAAGACCGGACTTCTCCGCGCGCAGTACCGCGCGCTCGAGATGAACGCCGACATTCTGCTCTTCGGCCACACGCACGTGCCGCTCGTGGACGCGGCATCGCGGCCGATGATGATGAATCCCGGTTCGATTGGCGATCCCCGCCGCCCGACCTACGGCGTGCTTGAGTTCAGGGACGGACAAATTTACCCGTCGGTCTTTCGGCTGGACGCATAACAAAAAAAGAGATGTACCATGCGGTACATCCCTTTTCCTTTTCTCACTCGTTCCAATCTCGCACCTGCTCGCGCAGCCAGTCGCACCAAGCGTCCACGCTCTCGCCGGTTTTGGCGGAGAGGGGGAATATCTTGAGCTTCGGGTTGCGCATGTGCGCGTATTCGACGACCTTTTCCATGTCGAAGTCAAAATACGGCAGCACGTCGATCTTGTTGATGATGAGCGCGTCGCACACAGTGAAGATGAGCGGGTACTTGAGCGGCTTGTCGTGTCCCTCCGGCACGGAGAGGATCATCGCGTTTTTGACCGCGCCCGTGTCGAACTCCGCGGGGCAGACGAGGTTGCCGACGTTTTCGAGCACGACGAGGTCCAAGTCCTTCGTGCCGATCTCCTTGAGGCCCTGCTCCGTCATGCTTGCATCGAGGTGGCACATGCCGCCCGTGTGGAGCTGGATGGTCTTGACGCCCGCGTCCGCGATGGTCTTTGCGTCCACGTCGGAGTCGATGTCCGCCTCCATCACGCCGATGCGCAGCTCATCCTTGAGCGCTTCAAGCGTGCGCAGCAGCGTCGTCGTCTTGCCGCTGCCCGGCGAGGACATCAGGTTCAGCAGAAACGTTCTGTCCTGCTTGAGCTGCACGCGCAGGCGCGCGGCCTCGCGGTCGTTGTCGGCGAAGACGCTCTCCTTCACCTCGATGATCTTATAGGGTTCTGTCATATCGCCTCGATCTCCTTTAAGTTGATCTCGCTACCCTGCTTGAGCCACGTTTTTTCGCTGCCGCAGTGCGGGCAGGTGCGGCCAAACTGCACCGTGGGATAGTCGCGCCCGCAGCCCTCGCAGTACGTAACGGCGGGGATGGTCTCGATCTTGAGCGCGGCCTCCGGTAAAAGCTCGGTCTTCTTGACTGCCCAGTTCCAGCAGCTTTCGAGTTCGTGCGGGATCGCACCGGACACCTCGCCGAGCTCGAGCGTCACGGACGCGACGTTCGTCAGGCCGTTTTCCTCTCCGATCTTTTCCACGCTCTTGATGACGTGGAAGACAATGCCCAGCTCGTGCATTACTTGCTCTTTCTCGCCGCACGCTTGATCTTGAACTCACGCTTGATCATGTACGGCAGGATGGCCTTCATCTTGTCCTCACAGGCGTACATCTTGCTGCACTCCGGTCTCTCGCGGTGCAGGTGGATGGCGTCGAACGCGCACTTCGTCGTGCAGACGCCGCAGCCGATGCACTTGTTCGGGTCGACGATGCTCGCGCCGCAGCTAAGGCAGCGCGCGGTCTCCTTTTTGATCTGCTCTTCGGTGAACGCGACGCGCTCGTCGCTAAACGTCCTGCGCAGCACCTCGTTATAGCCGATGCGCTGGCGCGGCGTTGTGTCGTAATTGACGGGGATCAGAGCGTTCTCCTTGTCGAGCTCAATGAACTGGCGGCGGTTGCGGCCGACCGTCAGCGTTGCGCGCTGGACAAAGCGATGCAGCGAGATCGCGCCCTCCTTGCCCGCGGCGATGGCGTCGATGGCAAATTTCTGACCCGTATAAGCGTCGCCGCCGACGAAGATATCCTTTTCCGCCGTCTGATACGTGACGGGGTCTGCCTTGACCGTGCCGTTGGGGTTGAACTCAACAGCGGTGCCGGTGAGCAGCTCGCGCCAATCGACCTTCTGGCCGATGCAGTAGAGAACCGTCGTGCACTCGGCCTGCTCGCTCACACTGTCGTCAAACTCAGGTGCGAAGCGGCCCTCGTCGTTCTTGACGCGCGTGCACTTGCGGAACCTGATGCCCGCGCACTTGCCGTCCTCCACCACGATCTCGGTCTGGCCCCAGCCGGCGTGGACGGTGATGCCGTCGCGCTCGCACTCGCTGCGGTCTTCCTCGCCCATCGGCATATCGTCGTAAGCCTCTAAGCAGTAGAGGTCAACGCTCTCCGCGCCGCAGCGCACCGCCGTGCGCGCAACGTCCGCGCCGATGTTGCCGCCGCCGATGACGACGACCTTACCGGAAAGCGTCTTCTTTTCATGCAGGTTGACCTGCCGCATAAAGTCGATACCCGCCATGACGCCGTCCGCGTCGCCGCCGGGGATGTTCAGCTTGCCGCCGGACTGGAGGCCGACGGCCACATAGAAACCCTGATAGCCCTGCTCGCGCAGCTGCGCGATGGTCACGTCTTTTCCGACCTCCACGCCGCAGCGGAACTCGACACCGAGTTCACGCAAGATGTCGATTTCTGCCTCCACCACGTCTTTTTCAAGGCGGAAGCTCGGAATGCCGTTCATCAGCATGCCGCCGGGACGCGCTTCCCTTTCAAACACCGTCGGGCGGTAGCCCTTTTCAGCGAGGTAGTATGCGCACGACAGGCCCGCGGGGCCGCCGCCGATGACGGCGATCTTCTCGGAAAATTCGCCGTCGACCTTCGGGATGACCTTTTCGGGCACAAAGCGCGTTTCCGCGTTTAAGTCCTGCTGGGCGATGAAGCGCTTGACCTCGTCGATGGCGACGGCCTGATCGACCGTACCGCGCGTGCAGGCGTCCTCGCAGCGGCCGCAGGCGACACAGCTCTCGCTCTCGACGCTCGCAACATACGCGCTGCGCGACAGGTTCGGCGTGTTGAACAGCTGCGATGTGCGCAGCGCGTTGCAGACATTGACGTTGCAGTTGCAGATGCCGAAAATTTTCTGCTCACCGTCGATATTCGTGATCTGGTGGACAAAGCCGTTGTCCTCGGCCTTTTTGAAAATTTCGAGCGCTTCGTCCTTCGTGATGTATTCGCCGCGCTGTGTTTCGACGATGTAGTCGGCCATGTCGCCCACACCGATGCACCAGCTTTCGGCGTCGTCGCCGCAGCCCTCGCCGAGCTTGGCGCGGCTAGCGCGGCATGAGCACATGCTCTTGGCGTACTTGCCCTCGTACTTGCTGAGCCAGTAGGAGATGTGCTCTAAGTCAACGGACTCGTTCTCTGTCTCGATGGCCTTTTCCACAGGGATAACGTGCATGCCGATGCCTGCGCCTCCCGGCGGCACCATGGGCGTGATCTTTTCGAGCGGGAGCATCGTCATGCGCTCAAAGAACGCCGCGACCTCGGGATGCTCGTCGATCTGGCTTTTGCGCATGTTCAGAAATTCCGCGCTGCCGGGGACGAACAGCGGCAGCACCCAACGCTTTTCATGCTTGGGGTTCTTGCCGTCCAGGTTCTCCCAGTTGTACTCGATGATGCCTGTCCACGCCATCTCCGTGAGGAGCTTTTCGAGCGGCTCGCGCTCCATTTTGGTGAGCTTCATCAACTGCTCGATCGTCTTGGGCTTGCGCACGCCCATTTTGAGCGCAACGTCGACCATCTCGTCGGTCATCACGCCGGCAAGGCCCCAGTACTCGGGGTCGTCCGCCGTGGCCTTGAGGCCGATGCGGTTCGTGATCATACTGCCGAGCTTGAGGACGTTTTCGCGCGGGGCGTCCGTGCGGGGAATTTTGAAACCCAGTTTACTCTCGTCGAGAGGGAAATTCGTGGGCTTGCTGCCGTTGATATCGCTCATGTTCCTGCTCTCCCTTTTCGCGGCGTACCACGTGCTTGCCGCCGCGCAGCAAAAATATCGCGCGGCGATCATCACCTATCTTATCCAAGCTCTATTTTACAGAAAAATGTTGGATTTTTCCATTGACTGATTCCATAAACCGCAGTCATATCGCTCAATTCCCTGCATTTTTGCGCAGATCGGCAGAATTGCCCAAATTTACAGGTCAAGGAACCGCCGCGCAAGCGCGGGCACATTGGTGTTTTTGAGGCACACGACGTTCAGCTCGTGCACGCCCGTGAGCGGCGGGCAGGAAAAATGCCCGAACTGCGCATCATTCTTGACGACGGCCTCGTAGAGGAAGCTCACGCCGCAGCCCTCGCTCACCAGATGCCGGATGAGCTTGAAGCTGCTGATGCAGACATTCGCGCGAAACGCCTCGACCGTGTAGCCGCACTGCATGAGCTCTCGCTCTAAAATCTTTCGCGTACCGGAGCCAGGCTCGCGCAGGATGAGCCGCTCGGAAAAGAGCTCATCCATCGGCACCTCACAGCCCGAAAACGGGTGATCTTTCGCGCAGATGCCGATGTAGGGCTCGTTGCGCAGCAGAAAGCTCTCGTACCGGCTCTTGTCGAAAATGCCCTCGAGCACGACGAAGTCAAGCTCCCCGCCCTCGAGCTGGGCGAGCAGGTGTGCCGTATTGTCGACTGTAAAAAAGAGCTCGTTGTCCGGTTCTTTCAAAAAGCGGATGATCTGCGGCAGCAGGATATAGTCGCCGATGGACTTCGTCGCGCCGATGCGAAGGCTCGTCTTCTCCTGCCGTTTGAGCGCACGGCGCAGCTCCTCGTCCTGATAGCGCTGGCTGATGGCATAGATCTCAAGCGTTTCGCCCTGCGGCGTTTTTCTGAGCTTTCGGCTGTCGTAGGTAAAAAGGCGCACGCCGTACAGCGCTTCAAGCGCCTGGATCTGTTTCGTCACGGCGGGCTGCGTCAAATGCAGCTGCTCCGCCGCCTTGCGGTAGTTCATCGTGGCGCACACGGTCAAAAAGGTCTCAAGCCGCTGGTCCATGTTCTCTCTCCTTTGTCGATAACAAACAGGAATCGACATATTCTTATTTATAATTTTATTATATCATAAGTCGGTGATATAATACACCCGCAATACGCATTGGAGGAGAGAAAAAGCACATGAAACTTATCGAATCCGTAAAGAAAATGCTGCCCGGCTGCGCCATCGCGCTCGTCATCGCCGTGGTGGCCAAGTTTTTAGAGCAGCTGGAGGAATCCGTGGGGCTGCACCTGATCGGCGCGTCGGTCATCGCGATGTTCATCGGCATGATCGTGAACCGCTTTTACGCGCCGAATGACAAGACGAAGCCCGGCATCAAGTTCACCTCGAAAAAAATTCTGAAATTCGCCATCATCCTGCTCGGCGCCAGCCTGAACATCACGACCGTGCTGACGGTCGGTAAGTTCTCGCTCACCGTCATGCTCTTCACACTGGCGACGTGCTTCGGCCTCGGCTATGTGATCGGCAAGGCGCTGGGGCTTGACTGGAAGACGAGCAGCCTCATCAACGCGGGCACGGGCATCTGCGGCGGCAGCGCCATCGCCGCCATCGCGCCGGTCATCGAGGCAACGGACATGGACATCGCCTACGGCATGTCGGCAACGTTCCTCTTTGACACGATCATGGTCGTCGTGTTCCCGCTGCTCGGCCGCGCGATGAGCCTTTCCGACGCGGCGTTCGGCCTGTGGGCCGGCACGGCGGTCAACGACACCTCGAGCGTCGTCGCCACGGGCTACGCCTTCAGCGAGGCCGCAGGCGACTTTGCCACGATGGTCAAGCTGACGCGCACACTCGCCATCATCCCGACGGTGCTGGTCTTCGCCGCCATCAGCGTGCACCTCAAGAAAAAGGCCGCCGCGCAAAGCGGCGACCATGGCGTCAAGGTCAATATGAAGTCGGTGTTCCCGTGGTTCATCCTCGGTTTCCTTGCAATGTCCATTCTGTGCAGCGTCGGCGTCATTCCCGCGGGCCTCGCTACGACGCTCAAGAGTATCAGCAAGTTCCTGATGGTCGCGGCGCTCGCCGCCATCGGCCTCAATACGAACTTCGCGGCGCTGTGCAAGTCTGGCGCAAAGCCGATGCTTCACGGCTTCATCATTTCGCTGCTGGTCGTTCTTGTGGCGATTGCGGTCGAATATGTGCTCGGCATCGCGCCGAGCGGCACGCTCATTTAACCGTCCGCCGAAAGGATGAGATCGCAGCGGTTCCGCACATCGAGCGCGTCGAAATAGCGCTGCTCGAAAGGGATCCAGCGGTCGAAAAACTGCTTTGCATGCGCGGGCGCATTCCGTTTGAGGATGCGCTCGCGCTGTTTTTCTGCCGAAATCGGCAGAAAAACAGATAAATCGTAGTACGGCGCGAGGTCGGGGTGCATGGAATACGCGCCCTCGACGATGTTGAGCGTTCCCGCCTCAATCCTCTGCGGCGGGGCGATGGTAAACGTCGCGCAGTCGAAGCGGCGGTAGTCGACGGGTCTTCCCTCGCGCAGAGGGATCAGCACCTCTTCCAAAAAGCGCTCGCGGTCGACGTTGCCGCCGGGCTGCGTGAAGCGCGCCTCCGTGCGCTGCTCGGGCCGGAGGAAAAAGTCGTCCATGTGGAAGACAGGGCAGCCGTAAACATTTTGCAGCAGCTCGCCGAGCGTCGTCTTGCCGCTGGCGCTGCCGCCCTCGATGGCGACGAGCACGCGGCTTCTTTCCGCCGTCAGGCGGTCGATGCGCGCAAACAGCGGCAGCGCGCGGGCGAAGTCGCGCCGCAGGACGCGGTACGCGGGCGCGTAATTCTGCCGAAATATCTCGGAGTGGTGCAGCGGCGGAAAGCCGTCCTTGCGCCACCTCTCAACAGCTTCCGCCGTCTCCTGCGCAGAAAACGGCAGCTCGCCCGCGTCGGCCATTGTCTGCAAGGCGGTAAGCATCGCTTCGAGCTTTTCGCGCCCGCACTCCTCGTGCCGCGCAGAGAGGGCGAAGAGCCGCGCAAACGTCTCCGCGCTCAAGCCGTCCTGCAAAATGCCGAGGTGCACGCGGCAGTAGTCGCCGCCGAGCAGCTCGACGAGCTCGGAGATACGGTCACCGCTTCGCGCCGCTTCGGCGCGGATGTAGTCTGCGGCGGCAGACGGGTCGGCGATCAGATGCTCGCAGCCAAAGGCGCTCTGATAGAGCGCCTTGAAGACGTCCTGAAGCGCCAGCTCTGGATAGCGCGCGCAGTGGGCGCGCAGAAAGTCGCGAATATCGGTAAAATTCGTCATAGCGGCGGGGTTCCTTTACCAAAAAGTTTCGTTTATCATAGCGCTTTTTCGCCCCTTTCGCAAGGGGCAAGGGATTGACAGCCCTGCGCTTTTTTGATAAAATTTCTGCGTCGGCACAAGCCGGCAGCGTTGGCACAAGCTGACTTTTCTTCCGCGCGTTTCCTGAAAGCAAACGAGGTATCACCAAGGTATCAATCTCCCTGCAAGGGGAATATTGATGCCTTTTCTTTGTCTTTTCAAGGGTTTTCGCGCAGAAAACAAGACGCAAGAGAGGATGAGAACACCGTGACGTTCCTTGTCATCGACGGCCAGGGCGGAAAGCTCGGCAAAACTTTGGTCGAGAACATCAAAAAGTCCTTCCCGCACCTCGAGATCATGGCGGTCGGTACGAACAGCGCCGCTTCCGACGTGATGCGCCGCGCGGGCGCTGACCGCGTGGCCACGGGCGAAAACCCCGTCATCGTGGCCTGCCGCAGCGCGCAGATCATCGTCGGCCCCATCGGCATCGCGATCGCCGATGCGCTGATGGGCGAGATCTCCCCCGCCATGGCAAACGCCGTCGCGTCAAGCAATGCCTACCGTGTGCTCATCCCGATGAATCTATGCAGCACGTATGTCGCGGGCGTGGACAAAAAGTCCTCCGCCATTCTGGACGACGCCATGGCGCACATCCGTTTGCTGCTCGAAGGAATGGAGAACAAACCATGAACAACGCTGCCACTGCAACTGCCCGTACCGCTTCCCCGGTGAGAAAGCTCACCTATTCCGCACTCTACCTCGCCCTTGCGATGGTCCTGCCGTTTTTGACCGGCCAGATCCCCGAGATCGGCTCCATGCTCTGTCCCATGCACCTGCCCGCGCTGCTGTGCGGCTTCATGTGCGGCTGGCCGTGGGGACTCGCGGTCGGCTTTATCTCCCCGCTGCTGCGCTCGATGTCCGGCATGCCGCCGATCTGGATTGCTATTCCCATGGCGTTTGAAATGGCGACCTACGGCGCCATCGCCGGTCTTCTGTACCGCAAGCTGCCGAAAACAGGCTGGCGCATCTATGCCTCGCTCATCTCCGCGATGGTCGCGGGCCGCCTTGTGTGGGGCCTTGTGAAGTTCCTGCTCGCGGGCCTTCAGGGCACGGAGTTCAGCCTCGCCCTCTTCCTCTCCGGCGCGGTGACGACGGCCATCCCCGGCATCATCTTGCAGCTCATCCTCATTCCCATCCTTGTGGTGGTAATGGAGCGCACAAATATGGCGCTCGACGTGTGAGCACTTGATAAAAGCAGAAAAGGACTTGGACGAAAGCGTCCAAGTCCTTTTCTTTATTCCTCCGCTTTACTCAGCAGCTTCGGCGCGCTCGTGTCCATCAAAAACGCCCCGAGCGGCGCGGTGATGACGATGCCGAGCACCGCGACTGACAGCACGATGCTGCCGCAGGGCAGCCCCGCCGCAAGCGGCACCGAGCCGATGGCCGCCTGCACCGTCGCCTTGGGAAGATAGGCAAACACGCAGTAAAGCCTCTCTTTCGCCGTGAGCGGCGTTCTGACAAGGCAAAGGCACACACCCACGGCGCGGAAAATGAGCGCCGAGAAGATCATGCCGACCGCCGCAAGGCCCACGCCCGCCATATAGCGGATATCGACCGCCGCTCCGACGAGGACGAACAAAACGACCTCCGCCGCCAGCCATAGCTTGCCGAATTTTTCAGAGAGCCGCTTGGCAACGAACGGCGTGCACTTCATCTTAAGTAAGCACGCCATGCTGACGACCGCGAGCAGACCCGACACGGGCACGATGCCCTCGAGCCAGCCCTCCGCCGCGACGAGCAGCAGCGAGACCCCCAGCACGATGATGACCTTCATGCTGTTGCGGATGCAGTGCGCTCGGGCATAGGCAGTCTCGAAAAAGCGGCTGAGCAACCACCCGACAAGCGCACCCAGCGCAACGCCGAGCACGATCGACGCAGGGATGCTCAAAAAGTCCGCGGCGTTGGCGCTGCCGCCCTGCGCCGTGTGCAGAAACGTTGTAAACAGCACAATGACGAAGATATCGTCGCACGATGCGCCGGCCAGGATCATCTGCGGGATGCTCTTGTCCGTTCCGCGGCCGCTTTCCATCAGCTGCACCATGCGCGGCACGACGACCGCGGGCGACACCGCCGCGAGCACCGCGCCCATGACAGCCGCCTCCACGCGCGTGACGCCAAGGAAGCACGGCGCGAGCAGCACATAGCCGATGATCTCGCACGTTGCGGGCAGGCACGACATCAGGATCGCCGGACGGCCGACCTTTTTGAGGTCGCCCAAATCGAGCGACAGTCCCGCCTTGAGCAGGATAATAACGAGCGCGAGCTTGCGCAGGTCGGCTGAGATCGACAAAATCGAGCCGTCCAGCACGTTGAGCACGCACGGCCCCAGCAGGATGCCCGTCGCCAGCATGCCGATGATGCGCGGCAGCTTCAGCTTCTGACACAGCGCGGCCAGCGCAAGGCCAACCAAAAAGACGAGTGCGAGTGAAGTTAACATAAATTTCCTCCTCCGGACACAAAAAAAGCTGATGCCCCCTGTGACCGTTCAAAATCACAGAAGTCATCAGCTCAAAAAAGCGGTTTCGGCGGTGCCGTGGGAGAACCTCATTCCCGATTGCGCAGTATAGCAAAGCGCGGGCAAAAATGCAAGCCCTTTTCAAAAATCAGCGCTCGAACGTCACCTGATAGGCCCCCAACACCTGCATGCAGGGGATGACGGCGGCATTTTCGACCGTGAAAGCCGCCTTTTCATAGTGCGTCGTCTCCTCTTCGAGGATGGCGGGCAGCGTTTTGCCAAGGCTGACACCATGCGCGCCGCCTGCAAAGCGCCATGCGAATTCACAGTCGCAGAATTCCTTGTTTGCTGTGATCTTCTCCGCGGGCACGAGCGTAAACGTACCGTCTTTCAAGTAATAGCAGCCTACGTTGTCCTTTTCCGCAGGGCAGCCGCCCTCGATGCCGACGCCGGTGAACGAGATCATCAGCTCCGGCAGCGTGAAGGTCGTCTTTTTGCCGTCCTTCGTAAAGGAAACATCGTCCCAGCGGCCGATGTTGACCCAGCCGCGATTGTCGGCTTTTTCCGCGGCAGTGTTGAACTCGAGAGCCCCCGTTTTGCCGTCGCGCACCTCCGCGTTGATGCGCAGCACCGGCCGCAGCGAGGCAAAGCCCTCCGGCAGCAGGGCGCGCAGACGGTCCTGCTCCGCGCCGTAGGCCATGACAAACTGTTCAACGGTCATTGCGCTTCCTCTGTTTCCTTTTGTGCGCGCTCCGCGTCTTGCCTCAGCAGCCGCAGATAGGCGTCGAGATAGAGCTTGTGCGTCACGCTTAAAAGTGCCGAGCGCAGCAGTTCCTTTTCATCCGACTCGTCCTGTCCGACGCTTGCAAGATGGTCGCTCGCGCCGAAGACATAGCGGATGAGATTTTCAAATTCCTCGCAGAAGTAGTGATAAGCGGTCGGCAGATCGTAGGTCTCGTGCTGAATGCCGATCAGCGCGCGGATGTCGTCCATCGCGACGACTCTCTTGATGCACGAGACAAAGATGAGGTATGCAATGCTCTCCGCGCCATAGGCCTTTTTCTCTGGCCCGGGGATGATCTTCTGCTTAACATAATTGCTGACCATCGAGGCCGTGATGGGACTGAGCCCGCATCCCGTGATGGATTGATTGACATAACGCGTCACCTGTTCGAGATACAGCCCCACGTCGGGGATCTCCCCGAGCCGCGGGATATGAAAGCTTCGGACAGACTCCGCCAGACGGCTGCGCATATTTTCGTCCATAGCTGCTCCTCCGTTCAAACTGCGTTTTCATCATCTTAAACTTTGGTGAAAAAAATGTCAATAAGTTTTTCAAAAACCGATTGACAGTTATTGAAAATCGTTGTATTGTAGTCAAAGATAATTTCACCTGACAACAGGTTTTTGAATAACCGATTATTTTTTTGGAGGCTTCCCCATGATGAAACTGATCGCCGACTCCTCTGCCAACCTCACGATGCTGGAGGGCGTAACCTATCAGAGCGTGCCCATGACCATCCGCGCCGGCGAGCGCGACTTCGTGGACGATGAAACGCTCGACACGCACGAGCTGCTCGACTATCTCGCGGCCCACAACGGCAAATCCGGCACGGCCTGCCCCAGCCTCGACGGCTGGCTCAAGGCGTTCGAGGGCGCGGATGAGATTTTCGTCATTACCATCACAAGCAGCCTGTCCGGCACCTGTGCCTCGGCCATGGCCGCGCGCGACGTGTATCTCCAGTCGCATCCCGAGGTCAAAATTCACATCTTTGACACGCTGAGCACGGGACCGGAGATGCAGTTGCTCGCAGAGAAGCTCGCAGAGCTGCACGCCAAGGGCCTCCCCTTCGATGTGGTCTGCGAAAAGGCACAGGAATATCTTGCCACCACGCACCTCTTCTTCAGTCTTAAGTCCCTGCACAATCTGGCGCAAAACGGCCGCGTCAGCAAAATCGCCGCGGGCGCCATCGGCATTCTCGGCATTCACATCCTCGCCACCGCAAGTCTTGAGGGCACGATCCAGCCCGTTGAAAAATGCCGCGGCGAAAAAAAGACGTGCGCGGCGATGGTACAGAAGCTTCTGGAAGCTGACTACCACGGCGGCAAGGTGCGCATCCACCACGCCGAAAATCCAGAGGCGGCTGGGGCGCTCGCCGCTTCGCTGCGCGGGCACTTTCCTGAAGCAGACATTGAGATCCGTCCCTGCCGTGGTCTTTGCAGCTACTATGCCGAGCGCGGCGGCGTGATCGTCGGTTTTGAGACGATGTAAAACCGAACAGACAGCAAAAAGCAGACGGCCTGCGCGAGCCGTCTGCTTTTCTTTATCTCTGCCATTAGGCAGTTGGAGTGGTATCGGAGGTACTGTCGCCCGCTGAGGCGTTGCTGTCAGCGGGGCTTCCCTGCCCACTGGGCGGTGTGGGGCGCTCGCCGCTGGGCATTTCGGGCACTTCCCCGTCAGGAAGCTCTGACTTCTCGCCGTTTGGCATCTGACCATCAAAGCTCTCGGGCGGTTCACCGTCTGGCTTCTGTCCGCCGCCGGGGAAGCCGCCGCCCATGCCCATGCCGGTGGAAACCGTCCCGCTCTGCGCGGTCCCTTCGGTGGAGCTGTCGCCCGCCTTGAGGGTATACGCACTGTCCGCCACCACATCGGCAGACGAGAAGAGGATGAAGTTCGCACCGCATCTGGTTGTGCCGCTGTACACGGCATTTCCGTCGGCGTCTTCAATCGTGAAATCCGCGTCCGCGGCGATCAGGCTGCTCTGCGTACTGCCCGGCATGCCGCCAAAGCCCGTTGAGCCGTAAATGACGCAGGGCTGCGTGGCCTCCAGGTTCATGCCCATGCCGCTGCTGCCGCCCGCGGCGAGCACCGTGCCGCCTGAGACGGTGATGGTGCCGTCGGCATCCAGCGGCTCGTTGTCCGCCGTGTTGTCCGTCCACACGACCACTGTGCCGCCCGTGATGGTCAGGTCGCCGTTGGAGTCAAAGCCGTCTCCGCCGGAGGTATAAGCGTCGATCGCACCGCCGGAGATCGTCATCGTGAAGTCATAGTCCGTCAGGTCGGAATTTGCCGCATTCAGGCAGTCGTCCGAGGCGTTGATCGTAATATCACCGGAGCAAACGTTCAGCTCCGCGCCCTCAAGGCCCTCGCAGCAATTCGTGATGTCGATCGTGGGGCCGTCCGTGCCGTCCGCACCGATGTTCAGCACCAAGTCGCAGTGAATGGCGTCATCCGCGGCGTCGATGGTCAGCGTGCCGCTCTCGACGTTCAAAAGCTGCTCGGCGTTGATGGCGTCGTTGACGGGTGCATCGATATTCAGCGTCAAATCGCGGATGGTCAGCGACGCTTCGCCGTCCTCGTCCGTCGTCGCGCCGGATTTGATGCCGTTTTTGCCGTTGGCCGTGATGGTCAACTCTCCATCGCCGCAGAGGGTGACAAGCGAGCCATCCTTACACTTAATGACGGCGTTTTCGGCATTTTCGTTTTCGGGGTAGTTGTCGTCATTGTTCTGCTCGGTATCGCTCAGGGAATTTTCCGTACCGTTGGAAACAAGGATGGTCACCTCGCTCGACTTGCCGCAGGTGATGGCGGCGGTGTTCTCACTCGTAAGTGTCAGGCCGTCCAGCACCAGCGTCACGCCGGTCGTACCCTTTTTCACCTTGATGGAGCCGTCCGCGCAGCTGCCGGAGACGGTGTAGGTACCACTCGACGTGATCGTGAGCGCTGTGCCGTCGATCTCGTAGCCCGTGTCCGTCTCGCCCGCAGCGGTCACGCCGCTGCCGGTAAAGGTAAAGGTCACATTGCTTGCCGTGTCCGCCGTACTATTATTTATCGTACCGGCGCAGGCCGTGAGCGACAGCGCCAGCGCCGACGCGCACAGGAAAGGCAGTAGTTTTTTCATCATAATATCTCCTCAATCAATGATCTCGCATGGCCCCCCGGGGCGGGCGCGAGCTTTTTTCACTCTCTGCACCCGCTCCTTTGAGCCTGACGACAGCATACCCGCTTTGCCTAAAGGTTACCTAAAGAAAATAAAGATTTTACCTTTAGGTTTCTTTTAGGTTGCGCATTCATACTTGAGCGCACAAAGGAGGTTCGACACCATGGCGATTCAATGCTGTTTTGAACGATATGAAAAGAAATACTGCCTGACCCTCTCCCAGCAGCGTTTTTTATTGGAGCGGATGACACCCTACATGAAAAAGGACGCGTACGGCGAGTACACCATCTGCAACATTTATTATGATACCGACGACTACCGCCTAATTCGCGCGTCGCTCGAAAAGCCCGTCTATAAGGAAAAGCTGCGCGTGCGCAGCTACGGCGTGCCGCAGGAGGACGGCAAGGTCTTCGTCGAGCTCAAGAAGAAGTTCGACGGCGTCGTCTATAAGCGCCGCATCACAACGGGCATCCAGAACGTGGAGCCGTTTTTCTCCGGCGAGCTGCCGAGTGAAAACTTCGGCCAGATCGGACGCGAGATCGGCTATTTTCAGTCGTTTTATCACACCGCGCCCAAGGTCTTCATCGGCTACGACCGGCTCGCCTTTGCGGGCATCGACGATCCGCAGCTCCGCATCACGTTCGACACGAACTTACGGTGGCGCGACACGGATGTCGACCTCCGCCTCGGCAACCACGGTGCACCCATCGCGCTGCCCTGCGGCGATGTGCTGATGGAGGTCAAGATTCCCGGCGCGTGCCCGCTGTGGCTCTGCCATCTACTCTCCGACGTCGGGGCGTTCTCCGCGTCGTTTTCCAAATACGGTGCCTGCTACCGTGACGAGTTGTCCGCAGGCGTCCACACGACCAATTTAAAGGAGGATACCTTCTGTGCTTAACTCGATCTTAGGAAGCGAATTGACGCTCGTCTCGTTTCTCATCTGTACGGCGGTGTCGCTGCTGCTCGGCGTCGGCACGGCGCTCGTTTCCATGTACCGTTCGCGTACGACGCAGAGCTTCGCTGTCACGCTCGCGATTTTGCCCGCCGTGGTGCAGCTTGTCATCATGCTGGTGAACGGCAACCTCGGCGCGGGCGTCGCCGTGGCGGGTGCGTTTGGGCTCGTGCGCTTCCGCTCCGCGCCGGGCACAGCGAAGGAGATTGGAGCGCTGTTCCTCGCGATGGCCATCGGCCTTGCGACCGGCATGGGCTATGTATGGCTCGCCGTCATGGTGTTTGCCATCGTCTCGGCGGTGATGCTGCTGCTCACGGCGGTGAATTTCGGCGGCGCGGACGAGCACGAGCGCGTGCTCAGGATCACGATCCCCGAAAGTCTTGACTACGACGGATTGTTCGACGATCTCTTTGAAAAGTACACCAAGTCCTGCGTGCTCGAGCGCGTGAAAACGAGCAACATGGGCACGCTCTACGAGCTCACCTACCGCGTCACGCTCCCTGATGACCACGCGCCCAAGGCGTTTTTGGACGAACTGCGCTGCCGCAACGGCAACCTCAACATCACCTGCGGGCGCGAGGCGACGAAGGACGCGCTCTGAGGCATCTTGATTTTTGCCCGCGCGCTCTTTATACTACACTTACTATCAGAATCAGAGGGGGGACCTTTTATGCGGCTGCTGATCGCAGAGGACGAGGTCGATCTCGCCGAGGCGCTGGCGGTCTTTTTTGAAAAAAATCACTTCTCCGTCGACGCCGTGCACAACGGCTTCGACGCCTATGAATATGCCTCGTCGGGCGCATACGACGCCGTCATTTTAGACGTGATGATGCCCAAGATGGACGGTATTCAAGTGCTCAAAAAGCTGCGGCAGGAGGGCGTGAAAACGCCCATCATGATGCTCACGGCCAAGGGCCAGAAGAGTGACCGCATCACGGGCTTCAACGCCGGCGCGGACGACTATCTTCCCAAGCCCTTCGACCCCGACGAGCTCTTGAGCCGCGTGCGCGCCATCCTGCGCCGCAGCGAGGCCTACCAGCCGACGGTGCTCGCCTACGGCGATCTGACGCTCGACCCCGGCAGCGGCAATTTGAGCTGCGGGAAGGACCCCATCCGCCTGAGCGGGCGTGAGTTCCAGATCATGGAGCTTTTCATGCGCTCGCCGCGGCAGGTCTTTTCCGCCGAGCGCATCATGGAGCGCGTGTGGGGCTGGGATAATGAGGCGGAGATCAACGTCGTATGGGTGAACATCTCGAATCTTCGCAAAAAGCTCAAGTCCATCGGCTCGCACGTCACCCTGCAGGCAAACCGCGGCCTCGGCTACGTGTTGGAGGAGAGCGTATGATCAAGCGCCTGCGAAACCGCTTCATCCGTATCGCGATGCTCTCCGTCACGGCGGTGATGCTGCTGCTGACGATCATCCTGAACGTCGCCAACTACATCTCGACCGATTCCGACCTGAAGCAAACGCTGACGCTCATCTACGAGAACGCGGGCACCATCCCCCACTCGCGTTTCCTGCCGCCGAGCGGCTCGGACAGCGCCGATGCACCCACGCCGCCGGAAAATGACGGCGGCAGCGGTGACACTGCCCCCGCGCCGCCCGACGATGCGGACGATTCACAGACGCCGCAGGCCCCGCCCGACGACAAAATCGCGCGGCGCGAAGGGCCGTTCACGGCGGAAACGCCGTTCTCCACGCGTTTTTTTGTCCTGCACTACACATCAAGCGGCACGCTGACACAGGCAGACCTCGACAATATCGCCTCCGTCACGGAGGATGATACGCAGGAATATCTCTCCGCCGCGCTCGCACACGGCGCGGGCTATGGCTACTTCAACAGTTATCGCTTTTTCGTCGCGCAGACGGATGACGGCGAGAATATCGCCATCTTCCTCGACTGCTACCACGAGCTGCGTGCGATGCGCGTGGTGCTCATGTGGTCGCTGCTCGCCGACGCGGCGTGCATCCTGCTCGTCTTCTTGCTTGTCGTGCTGCTCTCGCGCCGGGCCATCGACCCAGTGGTTCGCAGCGCGCAGCAGCAGAAGCAGTTCATCACCGACGCGAGCCACGAACTGAAAACGCCCATCACCGTCATTGCCACGAGCCTCAAGGTGCTCGAAATGGAGACCGGCAAGCAGAAATGGATCGACAAGGCGATGGCGCAGACGGAAAAGCTCACCTCGCTCGTCAACTCGCTCGTCACGCTCTCGCGCATGGACGAGGAGGATTCGCCGCTCAGGATGGAGGAGTTCCCCGTGAGCGACGCCGTGCGCGAAACGGCGGAAACGTTCGTCGACTTCGCCGCGTCGAAGGGGCACGAGCTGCGCCTTTCGATCACGGACGGCCTCACCTATCGCGGCGACGAGTACGCCGTGCGCCAGCTCGTCTCGATCCTGCTCGACAACGCGGTCAAATATGCACTGCCGGATTCCCCCATTGAATTCTCGCTCGAAAAGGCGAAGCGCGGTGTCGTCCTCCACTCGTCAAACGCCTGCGAGGATGTTGCTCCGGAAAACGCGCAGAAGCTCTTCGACCGCTTTTACCGTGCCGATCAATCCCGCTCGTCGGGCAGCGGCTTTGGCATCGGCCTTTCCATCGCGCGCTCGATCTCCGAGGGGCACCACGGCTCCATCCGCGCCATCGTGGACGGCGGGAAGATCGCCTTCACCGCCGAGCTCAAATAAACGGCTTTTGGACAAAAAAAACGCTTCGCAGAACTTCTGCGAAGCATTTTTCTTATCAAAGGCTTTTCTCCCCGCCCGTGACGGTCTCGATGGCGCAGGCAATGAACTTTTTCGCTGCGGGCGAGGCCTCCCTGAGCGACGGGACGGAGATGCCGAGCGTCACGAACTGCGGCGGGTCGAACGGGACCTCCGCCACCGTACCGCTCCACTTGCGCGAGATGAGCCGCTGGTTGAAGCTGACGCCGAGCCCCGCCTCGACCATGTTGTAGGTCGTGAAGCCGTCGCGCGTCGTAAAGCAGGTCTGCGGGTGCAGGTCGTGCTGCTCGAGCAGGCGGTCCTGATCGGTGTCGTGATTGGGCGAGGTGTGGATGAACGGCTCGTTCTGCAAGCGCATAAGCGGAAAGGCATCCGCCTCTGCCAGCTCGTGTCCGCGCGGCAGCCACGCGACGAGCTCGTCACGAAAGACAGGCAGCCAGTCGTACTTGTCGCCGTGCATCTGCGCGCCGAAACAGCAGTCGACCGAGCGCTCGTTCAGCCAGCGCGCCATCTCGAGGTTGCCGCCCTCCTGCATTCGCACGGTCACGCCCGGATAGCGGGCGCGGAACGCCGTCAGGATCTCTGGCATCCACAGGGCCGAAATGCTGTAATAGCAGCCGATCGTCAGCGAGCCCTTTGACACGCCGCCGATCTCCGTGCTGAGCTGCTCGGCGTTGTGGTGCGCGCGCACGACCTCGCGCAGCAGCGGCAGCATGAGCTTTCCGTTTTCCGTGAGCTGCACGCCCTTTTTGCTGCGAAGAAACAGCGGAAAGCCGAGCTCTTCTTCCAGCGTGCCGATCATGCGCGTCACGCCCGACTGCGTGTAGCCCAAAAGCTCCGCCGTGGCCGTCAGGCTGCCGAGCTCTGCCGCGGCAAGGAACGCCTCGCATTTGACCGCTTCCATACACCCTCCTATCCATGATTTTATATCATGTTTTTCATTTCAAATAACCGTTTGCGTCATGTTTTTTCTTATTCTACAATAGCAGTCAGAAACCGTCAATCCTGTTTTTGAAACGAGGTCTTTTTTCATGGAGCATCGTCTTTCTTTTTCCTGCGACTATCTTGAGGGCGCGCATCCCGCCATCCTGCAGCGCCTGTGCGAAACGAATTTTGCGCAGACCGCCGGTTACGGCACGGATGAATACTGCGAATCCGCGCGCGAGAAGATCCGCGCCGCTTGCGGCGCGCCGAACGCGGAGATTCACTTCCTTGTCGGCGGCACACAGACGAACGCGACCGTCATCGACGCGCTGCTGCGCTCTTACGAGGGTGTGATCGCCGCGGACACGGGGCACATCAGCGTGCACGAGGCCGGCGCCATCGAGTTCGGCGGGCACAAGGTGCTCACGCTGCCGCAGGAGAACGGCAAGATCACCGCATCCCAAATCCGCGCACTGCTTGATCAGTACGAGGACGACGCGAACCGCGACCACACGGTCATGCCCGGGATGGTCTACCTCTCCCAGCCGACGGAGTACGGCACGCTCTATTCCAAAAAGGAGCTCGCGGCCATCAGCGCGCTCTGCCGCGAAAAGCGCCTGCCGCTCTATATCGACGGCGCGCGCCTTGCCTACGCGCTCGCCTGTCCTGAAAACGACGTGACACTGCGCGACCTTGCCGCGCTGTGCGACATTTTCTACATCGGCGGCACGAAATGCGGCGCGCTGCTCGGCGAGGCGGTCGTGATTCCCCAGCCGGGGCTCATTCCACACTTTTTCACCATCATCAAGCAGCACGGCGCGCTGCTCGCCAAGGGACGGCTGCTCGGCATCCAGTTCGACACGCTCTTTACCGATGGGCTCTACGAGCGCATCGGTAAAGACGCCGTTCGCTACGCCGACGCTATCCGGCGCGCGATGGCGGAAAACGGCTATTTGCCCTGTTTCCCCTCCCCGACGAACCAGAGCTTCTGCATCGTCAGTGAGCAGCAGCGCAAAGAGCTCGCCGAGCGCGTGGACTTCTCCGTCTGGGAGCAATATGACGAGACGCACAGCATCATCCGCTTTGCCACAAGCTGGGCGACGCGGGAAGAGGGTGTGAACGCGCTCTGTCGCATCCTGCGCGAGTGCAGCGCGCAGGAAAAGGCAGCGTCCTAAAATCAAAAAAGAGCTTTCTCCGATTTTCAGGAGAAAGCTCTTTTTATTTCATTGCGCTGCGCTCAGTTCTTTTTCATCATCTGTTCATCCTGCTGCAAAAGCTGCTGCGTGATGATATCGAGCTGACGGTGCTTGGCCATGCGGTCGGCGATGTTGTTCTGCACCAGCTCCGTCTCCTGATGGCCTCGGAAGGACAGCTTGAGCAGAATCGGCGTCAGGATCGTGCCGCATACGACCGTGATGACGACCGGCGTCATCATCGCGGGCGACAGCACACCCATCGAAAGGCCGCGGTTGGCGACGATCAGCGCGACTTCGCCGCGGCAGGCCATGCCCACGCCGACCTGGATGCTCTCGCGCGTGGTGAACTGGCACGCCTTGGCGCCAAGGCCGCAGCCGATGAGCTTCGAGATGATCGAAACAAGCAGCAGCAAAATCGAGAAGACGACCATGCCGCCCGTCAGACCCGTGATCTGCACATTGATACCGATGCTCGCGAAGAACACCGGCGTGAGCAGAAGATACCCGAGGGGGTTGTACTTCGTCTGGATGTAGGTGCCCTTGGGCGTGCACGCGACGGCAAGGCCCGCGGCGTAAGCGCCCGTGATATCAGCGACGCCGAAGAACTTCTCGGCGCAGTAGGCCATCACAAGGCACAGGACAAAGGCGAACACGGAGTTTCTGTGGCTGGCCCAACCGTGCTGACGCTTGAGCATCCAGCAGAAGATGCGGTTCGCGCCAAAGCCGACCACGAAGGCAAAGACGAAAAAGCCCACGATCTTGAGGAGCACCATGCCGATGCTCTCGTCACCGCCGGCAAGGCTGCAAACGAGCGTCAGTGCGATCAGGCCGAGCACATCGTCGATGAGCGCAGCGGCCAGAATCGTGTTGCCGACCTTGGTCTCGAGCTTTTTCATCTCCTTGAGCGTTTCGACCGTGATGCTCACGGACGTGGCCGTCAGGATGGTGCCGATGAAGATGTTTTCGATAAAGCCGGTGCTCTCGATGAGTCCCAGCTCATCCGCGCCCCAGGCAAGCGCCGTGCCCATGAGAAACGGCACGACCACGCCAAGGACCGCGACCATGAAGCCCGCCTTGCCGCTGTGCTTGAGCTCGTTGATGTCCGTGCCCATGCCGGCGGAGAACATCAGCACGATGACACCAAGCTCGCTGAGCTGCTTGGTGAACTCCGTTTCCGAAAGAAGGCCAAGGCCCGCGGGGCTGAGGAGCAGGCCCGCGATCAGCGCGCCCACGACCTGCGGCATCTGAAACTTCTGCGCAATGAGGCCCAGAATCTTCGTGCTCAGCAGAATCAGCGCAAGATCCAGCAAAAAGTGATACGACATATTGATTTCCTCCCAAACTCTCTGATCTCTATCCAAATTCTTCCGTTTCATTTCGCGAGGCTCTATTCTAACTTCTTTTTTTCTTTTTTCAACAGTCAGAATCACCAAGGAAACGGAAGAATTCCTGCACAGCTCAGGCAAAATGCAATATATCTTTCATTTTTAACGTGAAATGTTTGCTTTGATTCCGTTTCCATAGCCGTTTTCACAAAAAGCAGCGTCAAATGCGGCGTTAAGAAGCCGTAAAATATGGACAGATTCATTGAATTTCTCTATGATTTACAGGGATATCGTCTATATAGTCCACACATCGCGCACATTTTGTCGCTCACGCCCATTTTGCATCTTTTCCTGCATTTTTCGCATTTTCGTCGCACAATGCGCCGTTTCTCCCCTTGCCGCGGCGGCGCGGGCGTGGTAAAATCGGCCTTGTGACATGAACAAAGGAAAGGACGAGCCATGAATCAGAAAGAACTCAATGAACTGCGCCGGCGCTTCCGGCTCGATAAGAATAATTTCAGCCGCGTGTACGGCTGCTATGTGAACTCCAACCGTGAGATCATTGCGTGGGTCGATACCTCGATGGGCCTCATGCGGCAGGAGGAGCAGGAGATGTACCTGGGCCTTCTCAAAAAGTCCCTCTCCGGCACGCTTGGCAAGAACCTCATCGACGTGGTGTTCTCCACGCAGCAGGTCGCCGACAGCGATGAGCACCGCCTCTTGCAGACTCTTCGCCAGACGGAGCTCAAGGACCCCGCCTCGCGCGAAACGCTCTGCCGCCAAATCATCGACTGCATCGACATGGGCGAGACAAACTATCTCATCCTCCTCGCCGCCGACGCCTACGACGTGCCGCACCGCAGCAAGGATGACGAGATTCAAGCCGACGCGTCGAGTGAGGTCTTCAAGTACTTTGTCTGCTCCATCTGCCCCGTCAAGGCCCCGACGCTCGAACTGCGCTACGACCTTGACCAGAGCGAGTTTCACTCAAGCTCCACCGGCTACATTGCGACCTCGCCCGAGCTCGGCTTCCTCTACCCCGCGTTCGACAACCGCACGGCGAACATTTACAATGTGCTGTTCTACTCGAAAAACGCCGCGGAGATCCATCAGGAGGTCATCGACGCGCTGTTCCACGTCGACCCGCCGATGTCTGCCGAGGAGCAGAAAAACGCCTTTGGCTCGGCGCTTGCCGACGCGCTCGACAAGGATTGCAGCTACGATGTCGTCCAGTCCGTGCACGAGCAGATCAGAGCGCGCATCGAAGATCACAAGGAGAGCAAAGACCCCGAGCCGCTTGAAATGACGGCGGGCGACGTCGGCGGCATCCTCGCCAACAGCGGCGTGAACGACGAGCAGATCGCAGCGTTCCAGCGCGAGTGCGATGAGCAGTACGGCGAGAACGCCGCGCTGAACCCGAACAACATCATCGAGAGCAAGAAGTTTGAGATCACGACCCCAGAGGTCAAAATTTCCATTGCACCGGAGAACAGCTATATGATCGAAGCGCGCGTCATCAATGGCCGCAAATACCTCCTCATCCCCGCCGACGACGGCGTGGAGGTCAACGGCATCGGCGTGAACATCCCGGGTCTTGCAAAAGAGGAATAAAAAAGGAGAGAAGCCGCGGCTTCTCTCCCTCTCTTTTTGACCATTTACGCCTTGCTCTTGTAGAGGTCAGCGATGATGTCGGCGCACTTGTCGATGCCGAGCTCGCCGCTGTCGAGCGTGATGTGGTAATTCTGCGCGTAGCCCCACTTCATGTTCGTGTAGAAGCGGTGATAGGCCGCGCGGCGCTTGTCCTTGTCGCGCAGGCGCTGCTCGGGCGACTGCTCGCGCTCGCCGTAGACCTCGACGATGCGCTTGGCGCGGAACGCCATATCCGCGTGGATAAAGACCTTGAGGCACTTGGCCTTGTCCTGCAAAATGTAGTCCGCGCAGCGGCCGACGATGACACAGGGGCCCTTTTCGGCAAGCTCGCTGATGACGCGGCACTGAATTTCCCATAGGATGTCCTCGTTCGTCGGGCCGAACGCGCGGTTCGAGAGCGCTGAGGACAGAAAGCCGCCGGGTGTGTACTCGCCCGCCTCCTTGACATAATTTTCTGCAAAGCCGCTCTCCTCGGCGATCTTCTGGATGAGCTCTGAGTCATAGCAGGGGATGCCGAGCTGCTCTGCAACCTTTTTGCCGACCGTGCGGCCGCCGCTGCCGAATTCACGGCTGATGGTAATAATATGATTCATAATACAGTTGCTCCTTCCGTATTGAGTTCCCGATACGTTTTTACAATCATAACCGCCGCAATGACGAATGTCAACACATCCGACACCGGCATGGAGTACAGCACGCCGTCAAGGCCGAAAAAGCGCGGCAGCAGCAGTGCAAAGCCCACGCCGAACACGACCTCGCGCACCATGGAGAGCATCGTGGATGAGAACGCCTTGCCCACGGCCTGCAAAAAGATGAAGCAGGCCTTGTTCACGCAGGCGAGCACCATCATGCAAAGATACGTGCGGAATGCCTTGATCGCAAAGTCCGTGTAGTAGCTGCTCTCGTTCGCCGCGCCGAAGACGGCGATGAGCTGACGCGGGAAGCCCTCGGCCAGAACGAGCGCGACGGCGCCGACGATCGCCTCGCAGAGCAGGAGCTTTGTAAAGAGCTCACGCACGCGCGTCTTTTTCCCCGCGCCCATGTTGTAACCTACGACGGGAATGCAGCCCGCCGCCATGCCGACGACGATGGAAATGACGATCTGGAAGAACTTCATCACAATGCCGACGACGGCCATCGGGATCTGCGCGTACTGCTCCTGCGAGAATATCTCATCCAGCGCGCCGTACTTGCGCAGCATGTTGTTGATGGCCGCCATCGCCGCGACGAGGCTGATCTGCGAGAGAAAGCTCGTGATGCCGAGCGTCAGCATCCGGGTACAGAGGCTTGCGCGCAGGCGGAAGTCTCCCTTCCCCGGCTTGACGGTCTTCATGCGGCAGAGGTACCACACCGCAAGCGCCGCCGTGACGATCTGGCCCAACACGGTGGCGACCGCCGCGCCCATCATGCCCCACTTACATTCAAAGATGAAGATGGGGTCTAAAATGATGTTGAGCACCGCGCCCGCGAGCGTGGAGATCATGGCGAACCGCGGGTTGCCGTCGGCACGGATGACAGGGTTCATCGCCTGACCGAACATATAAAACGGGATGCCGAGCGAGATATAGAAGAAATACTCCTGCGCGTAATGAAAGGTCTCCTCGTTCACCGTGCCGCCGAACATCGAGATGATAGCGTCGGCGAAGATGAGGTACAGCGCCGTGAGCACAAGACTGCTCGCAATCGACAGCACGACCGCGCTGCCGACGCTCTTTCTTGCCTCTCCCACTTCGCCCTTGCCGAGCGAAATGCTGACGAACGCGCAGCAGCCGTCGCCGATCATCACGGCGATGGCGAGCGCCACGACCGTGAGCGGAAAGACGACGGTGTTTGCCGCGTTGCCGTAGGAACCGAGGTAACTTGCGTTGGCGATGAAGATCTGGTCGACGATGTTATAGAGCGCGCCGACGAGCAGCGAGATGATGCACGGGACGGCGTAGCGCCGCATGAGCTTCCCCACGCGCTCCGTCCCCAAAAACTGGTTTGTGTTTTCCATGGCGGTCTTCCTCCTGAACATAAAAAATAAGAGATGCGTTCTGCCGGATCAATCCGGACTTACGCATCTCTGCTGCACGATTTGAATATGAAGTTGTCCTCTCCCTCCTTTTGCCGTAAAAAAGCGTGCGGCGTTTCTGCAACCGGATTTACGCAGAAACGCCACACGCTGTGAATTGATTTTATCAAATTGTTTCGAGCATTTCAAATGTTTTTTGCGGCACGGGCCGCAAATTTTTATTTAGTCCTGCTCCATGAAGCTGCGGATATAGGCGATCAGCATTTTCGCCGTGCCCTCGAAGCCGAGCACATCGCTCTTGACGGTCATGTCGTAGCCGCGGGCGTCGCCCCACTTCGTCTCGCAGTAGTAGTTGTGGTAGGACTTTCTGGAGCGGTCGACCTCTTTGATCTCCTCGATGGCTTCTTCGGCAGATAACCCCTTCTTTTCCATCACACGGCCGACTTTGGCTTGCTGGTTGCCGCAGATGAAAATGCTCAGCATATTGGGGTTGCCCTTGAGCACCTGGTCGCTGCAGCGGCCGATGATGAGGAAGCTCTCGCCATTTGCCGCCTTGTCGCGCAGCATGGCAAACGTCTTTTCCGCCACGTTGACCTCAAGAGAATTCGAATACTTGCCAATGCGGCGCGAGGCAAAGAAGTTGACGGGCTTTTCGTCCATCTTGCGGATCATTTCCCCGCTGTAGCCTTCGGAAACGATCTCCTTTTCGATGGAGTCCTTGTCATAGAGCTTGATACCGAGCTCTTGCGCGATCATGTCGGCAATGTAATGGCCGCCGCTGCCGTGCTCGCGGCCAAGGGTGATGATGATCTGGTTTTTCATGGGATCGCACTCCTTTCCTTTTTCCGTTTACAGATAGCGCAGGAATAAGTAGGCCGTGGACACCGCCATGACAATGATCGTCGCGGGCACGCAGTACTTGCAGTAGCGGCCCCAGCCGATGGGATAGCCGCCCTTGGCCGAAGCCGAAGTGCCGACGACGTTGGCGCTCGCGCCGATGGGCGTCGCATTGCCGCCGAGGTCCGTGCCGAGCGAAAGCGCCCAGGCAAGCACGCCGATATCCATGCCCTCTGTCGCGGCGATGGCGCGGATAACAGGGATCATGGTCGCGGCAAAGGGGATATTGTCGACAAAGGCGCTCGTGATGGCCGAGAGCCACAGAATGACGATCACAATAACCGCGATATTGCCCTCACTGACCGAGGTGATGAAGTTCGCGATCATGTTGAGCACGCCTGTCTTTTCAAGGCCCGCCACGGAAACGAACAAGCCGATGAAAAAGAGCAGCGTCTTATAGTCCACGCCCTTAATGATTTCTATAACAGATTTTTTGCCGCTGGTCAAGCCCAAAACGATCATCGTCAGAATCGCGACGATCACGCCGATGCACGCGACGGAAAGCTCCGTCTGCGCGTGCGTGATGAGCAGCACGACCGCCAGCAGGAAAACGCCTGCGCTCGCAAGAAATGCCTTCTTGTTCGTGATGGCCGTCGAAGGCTCGGGGCAGGTGACGGGGCCGCCATTGGCATGCTCGGCGCGCTCAAGTTCCTTGCGGAAGCAGAGCGTGAAGTAAATGAGCATGAACACAAAGCAGATCGCCACGACCGCGCCGGTATTTTCGATGAAGTCGAAGAATGTGTAGCCGAGCGAGGTGCCGATGATGATGTTCGGCGGGTCGCCGCACATCGTGGCCGCGCCGCCGAGGTTCGCGCAGAAAATTTCAGACAGGATCATCGGCACGGGGTCGAATTTCATCGTCTGCGCCAGTTCGAGCGTGACGGTGGCGAGAAACAGCACGACCGTGATGCTGTCGATGAACATCGACAAAAACGCCGAGAGCGACATAAAGCAGATGAGCAGCGGCACCGTGCGGTAGTGTACGAGCTTGGCAAGCGTCAGGCACAGCCAGCGGAAAAAGCCCGCCTTGCCGAGGCCCTCGACCATGATCATCATGCCGGCGATAAACAGGATCGTCGACCAGTTGATGCCAGCGGTGCTCTCCTCACTTGCGCCGTACCAAAATGTGCTCTGGAAAAACGCACCGAGGTTGAGCGTCTCCCAAATGGCGCTCATCGAGCGCATGCAGACGCCGAACACCAGCACGAGCACGAGCGCGCCGCTCCCGAGCGTAATGTAATGCCGTTCAAACTTATCGAGGATAATAAGCAGGAACATAGTAACAAAAATGCAGATGGCAATGATCTGAGCAAACATGTTATTCCTCCCTGTGCTATGGAATTTCCAACGCGAGTCATTATATCGACCCTTTGCGCGGAAACGAAATGCTTTCTTGACATGGCGGATATATCATTTTGCTATGCCGCCGGAATTTTCCTGATTTCATGCGGCTTTTCGACGGTGTTTACTTTTCGTCAAGGTTCTGTTCTTTTTTCCCGAATACGCTTGCGCCGCCGCTTCGCTTCTGTTACAATCAGTCTTGCCGTCCGCAAGGTGCGGACGAATGCTTTTCTCTTCCGTCAAATTTTACGCAGTCAGGTTCCTCGCCGCCGCGCAGAACCCCCATCATTTCTTTTTCAGAGGAGCTTGCCCATGAACATCAGCTACGACAGCTATCGCGTCTTTTATTACGCCGCCAAATACCGCAGCTTTTCGCAGGCCGCCGCGGCGCTCTACAGCAACCAGCCCAACGTGACACGCATGATCCGAAAGCTCGAATCCGAGCTCGGCTGCGCGCTGTTTTTCCGCTCGCCGCAGGGCGTGCGCCTCACGCCCGAGGGGGAGAAGCTCTACACGCACATCGCCGTCGCGTTTGAGAGCATCGAGGCAGGCGAAGAGGAGGTCCTCTCCGACCAGAGCTTGCAAAGCGGTATCGTCCACATCGCAGCGAGCAGCCTTGCCCTGCGCACGCGGCTTTTGCAGGTGCTCGCGCGCTACCGGCGCGCATACCCGCACGTGCGCATCTGCCTGACGAACCACTCTGCCTCCCACGGCCTCGCCGCCGTGCAGAACGGCCTTGCCGACTTCGCCATTCTGGCAGAGGGCGCGTCCGTGCCGGATTCGCTCACGGCGCAGAAGATCGACGAAATTCAGGAGATCCCCATCTGCGGCCCGGCGTTTTTGGAGCTCACCGAGGAGCCCGTTTCGCTCAAAAGGCTTGCCGACTACCCGATCATCAGCTTGACGGAGGGGACATCGTCGCACGACTTTTATGCCGAGCTCTTCCTGCGCCACGGTCTTTCGTTCAGCCCCGATGTAGAGGTCGAGACCACGGCACAGGTGCCGCCCGTGGTGCAGAGCGACCTTGGCGTCGGCTTCGTGCCGCGCGAGATGCTTTACGGCACGCCGGAGGCAAGCGGTATCTACCCCATCATGCTCGAAGAGCCCATTCCCGCGCGCAGCGTCTTCCTCTTCCAGCGCAAGACGCAGCCGCTGAGCATCGCCGCCAAAAAGCTGCGGCAGATGCTGCTCGAAGACGCGCCGCAGGAGAGTGGAAAATAATCAGACAAAGTCCCGCCGGTTTCGAACCGGCGGGACTCTCCTTTTCGTTTTACAGGTTCAGCAGCGTTTCGCTCAGGCGCTTGCCGGCGCTTCCGGCAAAGTCCTCCGCCCGGCGGATGCGCAGGAACGACGCGCCGTAGATCATGCGCTCGTTTTCAAGCTCTCCGTCCTCGCCGAGGAAAATGCCGATGACGTGCGCGCCCTCGCGCCGGAGCTTTCGCACCTGAAAGCAGGTGTCGCGGATGGCGGCGTCGCCGACGTAGGTTTCCGGCGCGCCCTCGCGCTTGCGGCCGCTGACCATGTCGTTCGGTAAACCGTCGCTGAACACGATGATAATTTTGTGCTCCTCGCGCCGCTTCTTGAGGTCGAGTCCCGCCGCGGCCAGCGCAAGGCCGTCGCGGTTATTCGACGTTGCGCGGTATTCCAAAATGCGGCGGTCGGCCTCGCTCTTGTCGTCGTAGTCGCGGAAGCGCCGCAGCACCGTGTAGTTGCCGTAAGTGCAGTAGCTCATCACGCGGTGCGGAATGCGGATGCGGCTGAGCGCCGCGCTGAAGAGGTAGCTTTGCAGCGCCACCATGCTCTGCCGCACGCTCTGCGAGCCGCTTGCGTCGATCAAAAGCTCCACGACGACGGCGGACGGTTCCTGCCGGACGATCTTTTCAAAAAGCTGCGGATTTTCGCAGCGGCTGACCTTCCAGAGCAGATCGTTTTGCAGCACGCCGTGGTCGGCGCGGTAAACGTCCGGCTCGCTGCGCAGGCTCAGCGCATTGCGAAAGGCCTGCTCGATGCTGCGGATGCCCTGACGCGCGGCGTCCTCGTGCTCTTGGAGCATTTTGAGGTTACCGTCCCGACTGGCGCGCAGCGATTGGGCGCGGGGCTCACTGCCCTTGTAGGCGTCCGCGCTCAGGCCGTCGGTGAAGAGGAGCTTTCGCTCCTCGTGGATGCCGGTGCAGACGGCGCTTTCGATCTCCTCCATCGCCTGCTCGGTCTGAAAGCTGGGGCCAAAGTTGCGCATCAGATACTCCGGAATGCCGGCGAGCGCGTCGTCCGGCAGGACGAGGCCATCGGCCGATGCCTCGCCCGCCTTGTCGTATTGGAGTTCCATCTCCTCGGTCTGCGTCCACTCGATGTCCCCCGGTTCGGCTGCGCTCTCCCACTCTTCCGTCTCGCGCTCGGGTAAGATGTCCTGATTGTGGTCGGGCGCAAAATAGCGGATGAAAATTTTGCGGTACAAAAGCGCTGCGAGTTCGACGAGCGACTTTGCGTCCGCGCAGCTCTCGCTGCGCGCGGCAAGGTCGTCAAACTCGGCCAGCATGTCTTCAAAACCGCTGAAATTTTTCAAAATGCGGCGGTCGCCCTCCGTCGCCGCGGCGGGAAACTGCTTCGTCAGATCGTAAATGTACATCCAGCCGCGCGAGCTGCGCCGGTAGCGCAGGAGGTCGCCACGCAAAATCTCGCCCGCCGCCTGCTCCGCCATCACGGCGACGCCCGGGCGCTCGCCCATCAGCCTCGCCCGCACGGCGCGCTCGACGCACAGATGCGCGATGGGCAGCAGCACGTTCATATCGTAGGCCGCGTAGCGGTGCCGCCGCAGCCACAGATTCAAGTCATCGAGCCCGAAAAACTTGTCCGCCCCGCCGAGGACGACGCCCTCGTACACCTCCACCATGCCGCCCGCGCGCTCAAAGGGTTCGCTCATCTTCTGCACATACTCGGGATAGGTCCGCTTGCGGTGATCTTCGGAAACAGTCAAAAATAGGCTCTCTTCTCTGCCGATGCTCATCTCTTCAGGCAAAGCGCGTCAGCGCCACATCGCGCACGAGCGCGTACTCGTACTCATCGAAGCACTTGTTCGTGATGCTCACGGCAATGGCGTCCTTGGGCGCCATGCCGTCGGTCATCAGGTGCAGGGCCGCGATCATGCCGCGCATATCGACGGAGTTCGTCGATATCTCGCCGTTCACGGCCTTGGCGTTCAGATCGAGGAACAGCCCCGTGCAGCGCTTGATGTTCTCGTCCGACGCCTCCGGTACGTTTGCGCGCAGCAGCTCGCAGAGCTGGGGTTCCTCGAGCGTCGGCATGCGGATGACCGTAAAGCGCGAGACAAGCGCTTCGTTCAGCTCGCGCGTACCGGCGTAACCGTAGTTCATCGTGGCGATGAAGCGCGCGGCGGGGTGGATAGGGATACACTCATAGCCCGGCACGTCGATGAGGCGGCGATAGTCGAGCGCGGAGTGCAGCACGGCCACAGCGTCGTTTTTCGCCATGTTGATCTCATCCAAGATGCAGAAGCCGCCGTACTGCGCGGCGAGCGCGACGGGGCCGCGGCGCAGCCGCACCTCGCCGCCGGTGAAGGTGTCGGTGCCGATGAGCGTGCTGCTGTCGGTATTCACATGGAACGACACAGTGTAGACCGGACGGCGGAACAACCACGCAAGGTTGTCCGCCAAGATATTTTTGCCCGTGGCCTTGCCGCCGGAGAGCAGAACGTTCTCCCCCTGCAGAAGCGCGGCGACGGCCAGCTCCATGATCTCATCGCCGATGAATTTGACGGGCGGCTCGGCGATGCGGCTGCGCACCGCCTCGTCCGCGACGTATTGCTTTTTGAATTGCTCCAAACGGAGCGATAGATCCTGTCTCATGTCTTTGATAGTTCCCTTCTGTGTGCGGAAACGGTTCCCGCGCGATGCGCTCTTTTCAGCGCTTTTCCATGCAAAGCATTATAGTATTCACGCGGAGCCTTGTCAATTTGTGCCACCGTTGCGCGCGGGAAAAACCTGTGGTAAAATGAATGCAGAGAACTCCATTTTCAAAAAGGGGGCCGTATTATGCTGACGATCTTCAACCGCAAGGAACTCATCACCACGATGGACATGCAGCGCCAGGCCAACATCCGCAGCGTCCTGTCCGCCAACGGCATTGCCTACACGGTCAGAACCGAGAATTTGCAGGGCTCTTCCGCGCTTGGCGGCCGCAGCCGCGGGAGCAGCGGCAGCTTTGGCATCGACCCGAACTATTCGTATGAATATCATATCTATGTTCACAAAAACGACTATGAAAATGCTCTGAGACTGATTCGGTAACGTCCCTGAGCCCTAGAACGATAAAAGGCATTCCGCGCGATCGCGCGGAATGCCTTTTCTTTTGTTTTACAGCGCAGTCCCCTTTTTCGGCACGAAAAAGGCCTTCATATCCGCCCTTTCAAGCTCGAGCAGCTTGATCTTTTTGTCGACACCGCCCGCGTAGCCGGTCAGGCTGCCGTTTGCGCCCACCACGCGGTGGCAGGGGATGATGAGCGAAATATCGTTGTGCCCCACCGCGCCGCCGACGGCCTGCGCAGACATGTGCGTTAGGCCCTGCTTCTCCGCCAGCTTTCGCGCAAGCGCGCCGTAGGTCGTCGTTTTGCCATAGGGAATTTCCAGCAGCAGCGCCCATACTGCCTGCTGGAATGCCGAACCCACGGGGTGGAGCGGCGGCGTGAAGTCCGGCTCGCGGCCCGAAAAGTAGATATCGAGCCAGCGCTTGGCCTCGCACAAAACAGGCGTCTCGCTCTCGGCATACTCTTTTGGCAGCGTGCGGGCAAAATATTTCTGCCCGTCGAACCACAGGCCCGTCAAGCCCTCTTCGTCCGCCGCAAGCAGGATGCCGCCAAGCGGCGAATCATAATGCTGGGTGTAAGTCATCGTCCTCGCCTCATTTCTTCTCTTTCGGCGCGTAATCGTGCAGCTCGGGGATCGCGCCGCCGGACACCGCCCAGATGTACAGGCTCGCCACGCTGCCATAGGGCGAAAAGCGGCGGCGGTACTTTTCAAAGAGCCCTCGGTCGATCTTTCGGTGGTGGTACACCATGCGCAGCCCCCGCTGGATGGCAAGGTCGTCGCAGCTCAGCACATCCGGACGCTGCATGCAGAAGAGCAAAATCATCTCCGCCGTCCACACGCCGATGCCCTTGAGGGACGAAAGCTCCCGGATAGCCTCCTCGTCGCTTTTTTGCCAGATACCTTCTAAATCGAATGCGCCGGTGTGGACCTTTTCGGCAAAATCCGTGATGTACTCCGCCTTTCTGAACGTCATGCCGAGCGACTGGAGCTTGGAAACACCCGCGGCGAGGACCGTCTCGGCGTTGACCTCGCCGAGTACCGACAGCATCCGCTGCCAGATCGTCTCCTGTGCCTTGGTCGAGATCTGCTGGCCGACGATGTGGTGCACGACGGCGGAAAAGAGGTCAGTATCCACTTTTCTCTCGACATGGCCGATGCGGTCGATGACCTCGGCCATGCGCTTATCCTTCTTTTTAAGATAGTCGGTCTCCTCTTCCCCGTAGGCAAAATACATTGAGCTTCCTCCCCGCCGCGTCATCTAAAACGTATGTTCTATATATTATATGGTGCCATTTTCTTTCTGTCAAGCGTGCAAGCTTTTGTAACGGACTATCGAAAAAATTTTCGAAGCCCTCTTGACTGAAAGTGTACTTTAAGTTGTAGAGTATCAGTGAACTTTAAGAACAACAAGTTTTTTCAGGAGAAATGTCTCATGAACAAGCCTTATATCGTATGCCACATGATGACCTCGGTCGACGGACGTATCGACTGCGCCATGACCGAGCACCTACCCGGCGTGCAGGAATATTACGACACGCTCGACGCGCTGGACGCGCCCACACGTATCAGCGGCCGCGTGACCGCGGAGCTCGAAATGGCGCTGACCGGAAAGTTTGAGGCCAAGACCGCCGAAGCACTTGGCAAGGAGGCCTTTTCCAAGGCCGCCGACGCCGAGGGCTACGAGATCGTCGTTGACACCCACGGCACGCTCCTCTGGGGTGAGAGCGCCGAAGACGAGCGTCCGCTGCTCATCCTGACGAGCGAGCAGGTCAGCAAGGAGTACCTTGCGTATCTCAACGGCAAGCACATCTCGTGGATCGCCTGCGGCAAGGAACACGTCGACTTGAAGCGCGCGTGCGAAATTCTCGCCGCGGAGTTTGACGTCAAGAGAGCCGCCGCGGTCGGCGGCGGACACATCAACGCGGGCTTCCTCGCCGCGGGGCTACTCGACGAGGTCAGCATTCTGATCGGCGCCGGCATCGACGGCCGCGGCGGCATGCAGAGCGTGTTCGACGGCCTGCCGATGGAGCGCGGCGTCACGCCGCTCAAGCTCACGAGCGTGCAGCAGTACGGCAGCGGCGCGGTCTGGCTGCGCTACAATGTGGAAAACTAAAGCAGAGGAGCCTTTTTAACATGAAGTACGAAAATAAAGAAGCATTTGAACAGGTCAACATGTTCGGCACCGGCACGCCGAACACCGCTTACGCCAAGTTTTTCATCGGCGATTCGTTCTTAAATCCTCTGACTGACCCGAAAGGCAGCCTCTTCGCCGCGAACGTGACCTTCGAGCCCGCCTGCCGCAACAACTGGCACATCCATCACGCGACTTCCGGCGGCGGACAGCTCCTTCTCTGCACCGCGGGCGAGGGCTGGTATCAGGAAGAGGGCAAGGACGCCGTCAGCCTGCACGAGGGCAGCGTCATCATGATCCCCGCGAACGTGAAGCACTGGCATGGCGCGAAAAAGGACAGCTGGTTCAGCCACATCGCCGTTGAAGTCCCCGGCAAAAACTGCCGGAACGAGTGGTGCGAGCCGGTCTCGGACGAAGAGTACAACAAGCTGTAATCGGAGGCAATTTCCATGATCTTAAACGAAACTTATACGCTCGAAAACGGCCTGAGCATTCCCAAGCTCGGCCTTGGCACCTGGTTCATCGACGACGATCAGGCCGCCGAGGCCGTCCGCACCGCCGTGAAGCTCGGCTACCGCCTCATCGATACCGCGCAGGCCTACGGCAACGAGCGCGGCGTGGGCGAGGGCGTGCGCACCTGCGGCGTTCCGCGCGAGGAGCTTTTTGTCGCCAGCAAGGTGGCCGCGGAGCTCAAGACCTATGACGAGGCCAAAAAGTCCATCGACGAAACGCTCGAGAAGATGGGCCTTGACTACCTTGACCAGATGATCATCCACTCTCCCCAGCCGTGGAACCAGTTTCGCGTCGAAAAGCGCTATTCTGAAGAAAATAAAGCCGTCTGGCGCGCGCTCGAGGATGCGCAAAGCGAGGGCAAGGTCAGAGTCATCGGCGTGTCGAACTTTCTGCGCGGCGACCTTGAAAATCTGCTCTCCGACTGCCGCGTAAAGCCGATGGTCAACCAGATCCTGCTGCACATCAGCAACACCGACCTCGCGCTGCTCGACTACTGCCGCGAGCAGGGCATCCAGGTGGAGGCCTACTCCCCCATCGCCCATGGCGAGGCGCTCAAGAACCCCGCCATCGCGGAGATGGCGAAAAAGTACGGTGTCAACGCCGCGCAGCTGTGCATCCGCTATGTCATCGAGCTCGGCGCGGTCGCGCTGCCGAAGACGGCCAACCCCGACCACATGGCGAGCAACGCCGCCGTGGACTTCACCATCTCGAGTGAGGACATGGAGACGCTCAAGCACACGGACCGCATCGCCGACTACGGCGAGTTCAACATCTTCCCCGTCTTCAGCGGCAAGCCGCTCGCGTAACGAACGCAAAAGGAAAAGGAGAGAACGCAGCAGCGTCCTCTCCTTTTTTTACAAAAGCATGCAGAAACCGATCTGCATACAGAGCCATCTTTCAAAAAGCCCCTTATTTCTTCTCTTCCTCGCGCACAAACATCATCAAAAAGCTGACTGCGAGCAGCAGGCAGGACACCCAGATGCCCTTTTCGGCAAAGCGCGCCGTCAGGACGCTGCCAAGCCCCGCGCCGACGGCAAAAATACCGATGACGCCAAAATACGTCAGTGCCTTTTTCAGCACCTCGCGGTCGTGCGTGTGGAAGTAGACGCACAGCGCCTCGGTGCCGCTGCGCATGTTGCCGATGCACATGGTGCTCGCGTAGGCGTGGCCGCGCACCTTGCGGAAGGTCTGCACCTGCATCGCGCAGACGAACGAGACGAGCGCGTTTGCAAAGGTGTTGACCTCCTGCGGCAGGAAGCCGACAAAAAACAGCAGCACGATCTCGGCCAGAATGATGAGCTGGCGCCAGTGCACCTTTTCCATGCACTTATAGCGGCGGGGGACGCATTCCGCCACAAAAATGCCCGCCATAAACGAGATCAGCGGCACAAAATAGCGGAAAACACCTGCCCAGTCACCTGCAAAAAGGTGTGTGCTCATCAGCACGATGTTGCCCGTCTGCGCGTTGGCAAACACCTTGTCGCGGCAGCAATAGGTATAGGCGTCCTGCAATCCGCCGGATAAAATGATAAACGCGGACATCAGGAACGAATCGGACATCTGCCCGTGCGGTCGATCAAGCTGCATGGTTACATTTTGGCTCCTGTTCGTTAAAATTCCGCCATGATTATACGGCGGTGGCCGCGCTTCGTCAAGTGGCTTTTGCGTCGAGCCGCGCGGTATATCTGCGGATACACGCCGCAGCGTAAACGGCGGTGACAAGCTCCGTGATGGGCATGGCGAACCAGAGCGAATCCGCGCCCGCAAGAAGCGGCAGCATCAGGATCAGTGCACCGCTGATGACGAGTCCGCGCGCGACCGACACGATAAACGCCGCCTTCGGCTGTAAGATGGCCTGGAAATAATACGTCGAGAAGATGTTGAACGGCAGCAGCAGGAATGAGATCGCATACGCGCGGATGATGGCCGGGGCCATCGCCAAGATCGTCTCCGTCGGGCTCATAAAAATGCGGATGTAGAGATTCAGGCACGCCACGCTCGGCGCCGTCCAGAAAACGCCGAAAAATACGACCGTCCACAGCGCATCTCGCAGCGTCTCGCGGATGCGAGCCTCTTTCCCCGCGCCGAAATTCGTCGAAATGATGGGCTGGGATGCCTGTCCGACGCTGTACGCGCAGCACTGGACGAATGTGCTGACGTTGATGATGGGGCCGTAGATCGCGAGCGCGTCCGAGCCGAGGTATTGCATGATCTGGCGGTTGAAGAGCACAGTCAGAATACCCATCGCCATGTCGATAAAGAAGCTCGAAAAGCCCGTGACGGTGATCTTCCACAGCTTGCGCGCAAGCCTCTTTGGTTTCACGAGGCGCAGCGTGTTCTTCCTGCTCGCAAAGTGCGTCAGCATCACGAGGAACGACACCGCCGAGCCCAGCGCCGTGGCAAGACCCGCGCCGTAAACGCCCATATCGCATGGGAAGACGAAGAACCAGTCGCCGAACACATTGAAGATGCCGCCCGACAGCACATCAAGCGTCGCAAGTGCGGGCGCGCCGTCGTTGCGCAGAAATGCCGCGAGCATCTGATTGAAGAGGAACAGCGGGAATACAACTTTAACGGGGATCATGTACCGCTGCGCGAGGGCGAGCAGCGTCTCATCCGTGCCGAAAAACATCAGAAGCGGACGCTCGAAGAGGATGAGCCCGACCCACGCGAGCGCCGCCAGAATGACCGAGCCGATGACCGCTGCGGTGAAATACTGCTCGTCCTCACCGTCGGCGCTCATGCCGCTGCCGCGCTTCGTGCTGAAGATCACACTGCCGCCGATGCCCACAAGAAGGCCAATGCTGTAAATAACGTTCCACACCGGCGCGACCGCAGCCAGCGCCGCCGTGCCATCAGGCCCTCACCATCGCCATGTCGACGATGCCGTAGATGCTGGAGATCAGCGCGCTGCCGAACGCCGCCGACAAGTATTTGAAGTAAAGCGTTTTGATATTTCCACGCAAAAGGTCCATCCCAAATGCTTCCGCGGGGCTGTCGTTTTTCGCTTTCCCCTTGGAACGAGGTCATTATTGCCCGCCAACCTAAAAAGCTAAAGGAAAGTTTGAACATTTTGTTTTTCACGAAAATGCAAAAAGCAGTGCCGCCTGAAATCAGGCGGCACTGTTCCTATTGATATGATGTTCCCACCGGCGCGGCGCAAGCGGTTAGTTCGCTCTAACTTGCAGTCTTTTGAAAAGCCGCCGCAGGGCAGCTTTCCAATATATCCTGCTTTCCCGCTTGCCTTCGGGAAGGTGATCGACCTTGCGTATTGTAGCACAGCGATTTTCGCATTGCAAGAGCGGTTTGCAAATTTTTCGCGATATTTTCTTTGCATTCTACGCGTTTTCGCCCCGCTTGCCGCGATAGGCTTTTCCCATTCCGCGCCCCGCGGCACTTGCATCCCGCGGCTTTCGCTGGTATACTATGTCCAGAAGTTAGATGTATTTAACAGAATTGATATTTCACACAGAAAAGACGGTGAACGACATGGAAGCATTTTACGGCATTTTGATCCCATTTCTCGGCACGTCGCTCGGCGCGGCGTGCGTGTTCTTCATGAAAAAGTCGCTCAGTGACGCTGTGCAGCGCTCGCTGACGGGCTTTGCCGCGGGCGTGATGGTCGCGGCCTCGGTCTGGAGCCTGCTGATCCCCTCCATCGAGCAGTCGTCGGCGATGGGGAAACTCTCGTTTCTGCCGGCGTTTCTCGGCTTTTGGGTCGGCATTCTCTTTTTGCTGCTGCTCGACCACGTCGTCCCGCACCTGCACGCCAAGAGCGGGCAGGTCGAGGGGCCGAAGAGCCAACTCCAGCGCACGACGATGATGGTGCTGGCCGTCACACTGCACAACATCCCCGAGGGCATGGCCGTCGGCGTGGTGTATGCGGGCTATCTCTCCGGCAGCGCACAGATCACGGCGGCGGGCGCGCTGGCGCTCTCACTCGGCATCGCGATCCAGAATTTTCCCGAGGGGGCGATCATTTCGCTCCCGCTGCGCGCCGAGGGCATGGGCAAAGCAAGAGCTTTCTGGGGCGGCGTGCTCTCGGGCATCGTCGAGCCCATCGGCGCGGTGCTGACGATACTCGCCGCGTCGCTCATCGTTCCGGCGCTGCCGTATCTTCTGAGCTTTGCCGCGGGCGCGATGCTCTATGTCGTCGTCGAAGAGCTGATCCCCGAAATGTCGCAGGGCGCGCACTCCAACATCGGCACGGTGTTTTTCGCCGTGGGCTTCAGCCTGATGATGGTGCTCGACGTGGCGCTGGGATGAAATACGGCAGGAATGCAAGCAGGAGGCGATACCGAGCGGTACGCCTCCTGCTTTTTATGCTGACGCCAGCCTTGCGCCTATTTTTCCACCCGAATAAGATTGCTCTCATACGGCCGCTTGCCGGAGAGCACTTCGTCGTAAAAATTCTGCTTCCAGTCGATATAGGCGACGCTGTCCTGCAATTCCCGAATGCCTGCGCGCAGTGCCTCCTGCTTCTGCGCCAGCAGGATCTTTCGCTGCGGGATGGTGCGCTCGCCTTGCAGGCAGAGGGCGAGGTAGTCCTTCATCTCCTGAATGCTCATGCCGCATTTTTTCAGGCGCGTCAGGCTGCTGATCCACGCGACGTCCCGCTCGTCAAACACGCGGCGGTTGTTTTTGTCGCGCTTGACGTTGGGGACAAGCCCCTCGTTGCAGTAAAATTTTAAGGCCTGATAGGTCATGCCCGTTTCCTTGCAGACCTGCATCATGGTGTAGCGCATGGTAATCCCTCTCTGCTGCGTAAAAATTGTGTTTTTTCCTCAAAAACTCTTGACCGGTTGTTACAACCGGTATTTATAATCGGCAGTATCAACCGGAAGTTGCCATCGGCAATGATAGCACACAGCGGCGAATACCGCAAGAAAAACGGTCAGAGAGGATGCGTTATGATGAATAACTTTATTTTTGAAAACAAGACCAAGGTATCTTTCGGCAAAGGCGGCGTGAAGGAGTACCTCGGCGGCCTGCTCGCAAACTTTGGCGAAACCGTCATGCTGGCCTATGGCGGCGGCTCGATCAAGCGCAACGGCGTGTACGATGGGATCATGGGTATCCTGAACGCGCAGGGTAAGTGCGTTGTGGAGTTCTCCGGCATCATGTCCAACCCCACCTATGCCAAGGTGCAGGATGGCGCAAAGCTGGCGTGGGCGTCCGTCATGGCAGAGAACGGCGTGCTGAAGATCGGCAAGGTCACGGACTTCCAGTGCCATATGCAGGAGCATCAGCTGGGCGCTTACACCGACTGCAACCACGGCGCGGGGCTGGCGGTCATCCACCCTGTCCTGTACCGCCACATCTACAAATCCGGCACGGCGCGGTTCACCCGCTGGGCGCAGAACGTCTGGGGCATTGCGCCCAAGGGCAGCGACGAGGAGACCGCGGCTGCCGGTATCGACGCGCTGGCCGCGTTTATTAAGGAAATCGGTCTGCCGACCAGCTTTGCAGAGCTTGGCATCCCCGCCGACACCGACTTCCGCGCCGTGGCGGATTCTACCAACATCACCGCTGGCTGCTGCAAGAAGCTGACCCGTGATGAAATTTGCGAAATTTTGCAGGAATGCCTGTGAGTATCCGCGCTTTTCGCAGCAAAACAAAGCATTCTTTGCGCTGTGCTCCACTTTTGGCTTTTCTGCCTCTTGCATTTGGCTCAAAGCGTGATATCATAGGCCAGACAAATTGCGGAAAGGGGCGGTAGAGTTGAAAGCTGCATCGCAGAAAAAATCATTGGATATGCTCCACGGGACGCTCTGGGATAAGATCCCGCGCTTTGCCGTTCCGGTGGCGGCCACGGCGATTTTGAGCCAGCTGTTCAACGCCGCGGACATCGCCGTCATCGGCAACTTTACCGGCGAGCTCCGCACTGTGGCGGTCGCGGCCGTCGGCACAAACAGCTCGATCATCAGCCTGATCGTCAACCTGTTCATCGGCATCGCGCTGGGCGCGAACGTGACGATCGCGCACGCCATCGGCGAAAGGAACGACACGATGGTGCACCACGCGGTGCACACCTCCATCGTCGTGGCGGTGCTGGGCGGTTTGATCGCGGCGATCATCGGTGAGCTGTTCGCCGTTCCGCTGCTGAATCAGCTGAATGTGCCGGACGATGTGTTCCCGCTGGCGCTGCTATACCTGCGCATCTATCTTGCGGGCCTGCCGGTGATCCTGCTCTACAACTTTGAGGCGGCGGTCTTCCGCAGCGTGGGCGAGACGAAAATTCCGCTGATCGCGCTGACGGCCTCCGGCGTTCTGAACGTGATCCTGAACCTCTTCTTCGTGGCTGTGCTCCACATGAGCGTGGACGGCGTCGCGATCGCAACGGTGCTGTCGAACGCGGTCAGCGCGGCGATCTTGTGGGGTTTCCTGCTTAAAACGGACAAGGTCATCCGCCTTGAGCCGAAAAAGCTGCGCATCGACGGGCTGTGCCTCAAGCAAATTCTGCGCATCGGCGTTCCCGCAGGTGTGCAGAGCGCGATGTTCTCCATCGCGAATATCGTCATTCAGGGCGCAATCAACAGCCTCGGCACGGTCGTCATGGCGGCATCGAGCGCGGCCTACAACATCGAGATCATCACCTACGATATCCTCAACTCGTTCTCGCAGGCGTGCACGACCTTTGTCGGACAGAACTTCGGCGCGGGCGAGATCAAGCGCTGCAAGAAAACGCTGCTGCTGTGTCTTCTCGAGGGCATCATCAGCCTCGGCGTCGCCATCGCTCTGATCCTCTTTTTCGGAAAGTCGCTGCTCACCATCTTCAACGGCGACCCGCAGGTGGTAGAGACGGGCTATATTCGCCTCATGCTGATCATGCCGTCGCACCTGTTCAGCCTTTGCTACGAGGTGCTTTCCGGCTACCTGCGCGGCTTTGAAATTTCACTGCCGCCCGCCGTTTTGACGATGCTGGGCGTCTGCGGCGTCCGCCTGAGCTGGCTGCGCTGGGTCTTCCCGCAGTACAAGACGTTTATGAACATCATGCTGGTCTTCCCCATCAGCCTTGCGACCACGGCGCTTCTAATGCTGGCAGCGGTGCTGTACTTCCGCCCCTCGCGCCGCTATGCGCATCTGCAAAAGAGTGATGGCGCGGCTTCGGCAAAAATCGAAGGATAAGACCATTCCCAAAATCGACAAAGCAGGGCGCTTGCCTTTTAGGCAAGCGCCCTGCTTTACTTTTTTGATGGGGCAGCCGCTTCTAAATCGCGGATGGGAAATTTTCACATCAGCTCGCGCGTGAAATCAAGCACGCACTCGCGCAGACGCAGAATTTCCTCTGGCGTGTTCTTGCTCAGGTGCATACCGATACCGAGCTCCCGTCCCGTTTTCGGGCTGACCGGCAGCGTCTTTACGCCGTGCGTCCGCCCGCGCATCATGATCTCCGTCATCATTGTGATGCCAAGGCCCTTGCTGACCATGCGGATGACCGTTTCATCGTCCACATGGCAGGGGCGGATATTCGGCTTCACCTTTTTGGGACTCAGCGCAGCGTTCACGTCGATGTCGAAGCGCCCGTAGGGCATCAGGAATTCTTTTCCGTCGAATTCCTCGATGGGGAAGGTCTCTTCGCTGCCGGTGGGATAGTCCTCCGGCAGGATGGCGTACATCGCGTCGTAGTAGAGCGGTGTCCAGTCGCAGTTGATGTGGCTCTGCCGCGCGGCAAAGATGACGTCCGTGCGCCCCTCCTCGAGCAGCTCAAAGGGTTCGAGCTCGTGGTCCACCATGCGAAGATCCACGTCGGTCTCCGGACACACGCGGCGGAAGCGGTACAGAATTTCCGGCATCCAGTGCATGGCAAGGCTCGCATAAGCGGCGATTCGGATCGTCGCCGTCCGCTTTTGCGTGATGGTCTCGATCTGGTTTTCGAGCTTCGCCGTCGCGCTGAGGTATTCGCGGATCGCGGGCAGCAGCGCCTCCCCGTCCTCTGTCAGCGAAATACCGCTGTGGTCGCGCTGGATGAGCTTCATGCCGATCTCGCGCTCCAGACCGTTGATGAGGTGCGTCAGCCCCGACTGTGTGTAGCCCACGACCTCAGACGCTTTGGAAAAGCTGCCGAGGTTGACGGCTGTCATCAGAATTTCAAATTTTTTGCTGTCCATATCCCCACTCCTATAAAGGGTATTTTGATTTGTAATATACCTATTATAACCGAGCGTTTCTCTTTTTCAAGTGCAGGGTGTAATATTTTCAACACAAAGGAGTTGATTATCCCATGACTACTAAAAAATTGACCTTCCGGCAGAAGATTCTCGTCGCCGGAACGCTGTTTGGAATGTTCTTCGGCGCGGGCAACCTGATCTTCCCCGTACATCTCGGCCAGATGGCCGGCCGCAACGCGGTCGTCGCCATGATCGGCTTTATCATCACGGCGGTTGGCATCCCCATCTTCGGCGTCGCCGCCATCGGCATCACGCATTCCGACGGCCTGCAGACGCTCTCGAGCAAGGTCGGCAAGGGCTACGGCATTTTCTTTACCTGCCTTCTGTACCTGACCATCGGCCCGCTCTTCGCCATCCCGAGATGCGCGACCGTTTCCTTTACCACCGGCATCACGCCCCTGCTGGGCGCGGATTCGCCGGAGTGGCTGTATCTGCTTGTCTTTTCGGCGGCGTTCTTCGCCTTCGTGCTGTTCTTCTCGCTGCGCCCCGGTAAGATCACCCTCTGGATCGGCAAGATCATCAATCCGCTCTTCCTGTTCTTCTTCGCAGTGCTGATCATCGCGGCGCTGCTCTCCCCCGGCGCAGCGATCTCCTCGGTCGAGCCGACGGAGGCCTATCAGAACGGTTCCTTCTTTCCCGCGCTCATTGAGGGCTACGGCACGATGGACGCCATCGCCGGTCTCGCCTTCGGCATCGTGGTCATCGACGTCATTCGCCGCATGGGTGTCGACAACGACGACATCATCGCCGAGGACGTGCTCTCCTCCGGTCTTCTTGCCGGTGCGCTGATGGCGCTGATCTACGTGCTGTCCATTCTGGTCGGCGCGCAGTCGAGAGGCATTTTCGAGCTGTCCGAAAATGGCGGCATCGCCCTCACGCAGATCGCGGGTCATTACCTTGGCGGCGTGGGCCAGTTTATCCTCGCCTTCACCATCACCTTTGCCTGTCTCAAGACCTCCATCGGCCTTGTCACGGCCTGCTCGGAAACGTTTGTCAAGATGACGAACGGTAAAATTTCCTACCGCACCTGGGCGATCCTCTTCACGGTGTTTTCGTTTGCCGTTTCCAACATTGGACTGAGTGCCATCATCGAGTATTCCGTCCCGATGCTCATGCTCATCTATCCCCCGGCCATTGCGCTTATCCTGCTGGCCTTTATCGGCAAGTTCTTCGCTCATGACCGTGCCGTGTATGTCGCGACGATGATCGGTACATGGGCAGCCGCTATTTTCGACTGCATGAAGACGCTGCCCGCGTCGGTGCAGACTTCGCTCCGCCTCGATGTGCCTATCGCCTTTGCGGAAAAATATCTGCCGTTGTTCGACAAGAACCTCGGCTGGCTGCTGCCTGCACTCGTCGGCTTTGCGATCGGCATGCTCATTCGCTCGAGCCGGAAGGGCGCGCTCGTCCCCCATGCCTGACGAACCAAATTAAAGTAAAAACGCACCGCACGGCAGAGTTATTTCTGCCGTGCGGTGTCATTTTTTCAGCGGCTCCGAAAACGGAGAATCAGCAAGCTGCCGAGGTTCACCAGCAAAATCGTCGCGGCCCATGAAAGAGGGAACGCATGGTACAGCATCGGGAGCGTTGGATGCGCACAGCACGGGAGATAGATTATGTGCAGTCCTCCATCAAAGATGCTCGCCGATCTGGAGCAAAAATGGGGCATGACGCTGCTGGAGCGCAGTAAAAGCGGCGTCTGCCTGACCTCCGCTGGGGAGCCGGTCAGGCCGTTTTTGCTGCTGGAGCACAGCGGAAAAGCCGAGGTCTCCGACTTGCTGGAGCGCGCTCATGTGCAGTCGGACATCCACTTCACCGCCTGGGAGGATTTTGCCATCACGGCGATGGTGGAAAGGGGTCTCGGCGTCAGCATCCTGCCAGGCCTGATCTTGCAGCGCATCCCGTACAAAATCGAAATCCGCTCCTGCAGCAGCCCTATTACCACCCAATCGGCCTTGCTATGAAGAAGCAGGCCCACCCGACACCCGCCGTGCAGAAGTTCATCGAATACCTTCCATCGCAGGAAGTAGCGAAGTAGGCTACAACAGCGGCGCCGGCGGTCGAAAGCTGGCAAAGATAAGGTAAAATAACTTGCGCAAATTGAAAATCGCATAAAA